>WLWD01001332.1_pt1 | contig 121457 bp, 77 predicted proteins | sample 6712731 | NCBI WGS metagenome assembly WLWD01 (sample SAMN12718690, study PRJNA576275) | sponge metagenome | isolation source: marine sponge | host: Mycale hentscheli | place: New Zealand: South Island, Marlborough, Capsize Point | collected 2014-11-01
ATGGCATTTTAAGATAAAGCTCAGTGTATAGCCGTAGAAACCGTAACAGTAATAAGCAGCTGCAGCCTAATCAAGGGGGAATTTCCCTTACCTTCCGTATTTCTTCCGTGCGATCTCCGCGTAACATTAAATTGTACTTTCCGTTCACCCGTTTCTCCATAAATTCCTAGTTGAAGCAAGATTTTTCAAGCGCTTCGTTTGGTCACTAGTTGGTGGAATTCAGCATTCAAATTTGGCGCACAGTTAGAGGAAAGACCAAAGATAACTGTGAGGTAAAAAAATTTTTTTTGAATTATTAAGTAGTACTCGGCTTTTTGGCTGTTACCATACATTTACTATACCTTGAATTTGTACCTTTTCGCAGAGCCTGTCACAAATTATCTATTAATTGGTATTGATCATTTCTTGGATAATTTCCCTAGTTATACCTTCCAGCTGGGTGCTGGGAACTGCCAAGCTGAGTGTAGGGGTACTCCAGACTGGACTAGGACTCCCATCACTGACTGGACGAGTGATGTCACTAGCTGGATCAGGGTTCCTGACTGGATGAGAGTCCACAGCAGTGACGTCCATACTAATAGGACCTATATATTTATTGTGTTTTTTTTTAATATTTCTTTCTTTTTCAGGACTGATTTGTGTGTTGATTGTTTCAGTTTCATGTTATATTGCATTTATTACCAGTTCCAGCTTCCACTGAGTGTATTGTTGGCTCAGGCAAAAGGAAACTCTGTACCTCAGGAGCATTGGTGTTGACACCCGGTACATTTTGTTCGATAATTCTCAGCACAGCTAACAACAATAACAACGAATAATTGTGGAACCTGATTAGCTAATATAGTACCTCTTGTAGAGTGGCTGAGAATTTTATTTCTTTCTCTTGGGTCTGGTAATTGTTGCTTTTTCTTGGTTTTAAGCCTCCTGCCCATGACTTCTTAACTAGCTTCTATATTGAATTAACAGCTGTTACCCACCAATTTGTTACACTACAGTAAACCACCCGAATTTACCACGGGCTGCCTAGCAGCTCTTATCTCTACACTGGTATTTAAGATCCCCTACTACCTTTACAACTCCCTGGTTTCGTGGTTTGAGGCTCAATTAAGCCTCGCGCGAGCGTTGCTATGTGTGAGCACCCTTAAATGATTTATGTGATATTTTCAAAAAGAACTGATATTTAATCAAATAGCTACTGACGGGTAACTTAACCTCCTGTTATTTATTTATTTCACTCAATTCATTTACTCTAGTGAATGTAAAACTTTTACACAATCAATAGATAAATAGTCAAAAAGTGATGGTTAGTGTGAAAGGACAGCTTTGCAACAATTGACAAAACTTGTGTTCCCATTTTGTCCTTTATTTGGAAGTTTTACTGGAAGAAGATATTATAGTAAGTAAACATTTGTCTGATTAAAATAATAATCCATTTCTGTTTGATATCCAAATAGGCAGCCAATTTGAGTTAGGTAGAGAAGTCTGAAAATGTGACTAAAGCAAAAAAATAAAGATGTGCTTTTGTAGTTCTTTCAACATTATGTCAATGAATTACTCTTTCCAGGTGCGTCTTAAGAATAACAAGCTACTTCAGTTTTATATTATAACCCAATGGTTTGTGTTAAGCTTTGATGTTGTGAGCTCTTTATTCCTTATACATACTTCAGATGTGTCTCTATCGCACTAGTTAATGTTATGTACTGAAAAATGCAAATGTAATGAAACTCTTCGATAAGGAATTCAGGCGTAACTGTAAGTTTATTACTAGTGGCAGACGGTATCTCTCGCAGTTAATATACTCGATTATCAAAGATAAGTATATTATACATAATTCACATTACTAAAGTATATTCACTGTGAAAAGCACACGGACCTCGCATTTTTATTGGTATTATTTATTATTTAACGTAACAGGTATCATAATATTATACACACAAAGGTGTGGCAACTCCGAAATAGTTGTGGTGGGTTTTATGCCATGCTGCAAAAGGAAAAAGCCTCAGGTGGTTATTTCTGGCGAAGAAGAAAATTAGCGACCAAATTTCAGTAGTCATAATTGTCTTGTCGCTGTTTATATTTTTAACCTCCCTGCTTAGTGAGTTATTATGACTTTGATAATCTTATGCTAAGTAACTACCACAAATATCTAGGTTGCTGTAGATATAGGTATAAAGGAAGAGACCATCAAAAAGTAAGGATTTCCTTATAGTTATGTTCCAATGCATGTTTATATTTATTATATAGCACAATATACAGTGTTCACTGGGAAGTGGCTATTAGTTATTAACAATCTGGGATTAAAAAATCAGTAATTTCATCAAGATGTTGAGAATTAGAATCAAGATCTCAAAGCCTATACTTCTCTAGAACTCATCTTATTCAATGCTAGTTTTTCATCAACTGCAAGTATATTGTGTTCTTCTAGAGGCACTCACCACATTAATGGCTTTGCTTCATTTCTTATAGTGTATGATGCTGCCATTTTTTCTGTTTCCTATGTAATAGTTAGAGCATACCCGCTTAGGTACTGGTGGATTTAGTGCACTGAAGCCCAAGGGCAGTAGGCCCGAGGGCTTAGTGCACTGAAGCCCAAGGGCAGTAGGCCCGAGGGCTTTGTGCACTAAAGCCACCAGTACCTGAGGGCATGCTCTAACTATTTTAGAACCCGTTTACCCAAAGCTGGCCCAGTTTCCACTAGCAACTTGGTTCATGGTGTCAAGCGAATTTCAGGCCCAAAATTAAAATTCAATTAAAATTTAATTGAAGCACGCCTGGCAGGTTTACTTTCCCAGGTTTACTTTAGCATTGTAGCTGCCAGCTGTTATCTCCAGATCTAACTCTACACCCTGGGCAGCTCTGTGGTAAACAGTTAAGCAGCTAGCTGTGGTAAATTCCTGTGTATGAGTGGTCAGCAGGAGGGAACTAGGGCTGGTCCTGTATAGGTCGGATATGAGAGGGTAGTAGACCCTCACATATCATATCCAGGCCTCACACAGCTTTATCCGGCCTATTCTATTAAACTCAAACTCAAAAATAGCAATACCCCAAGGGTGGTTAGTATGCACAGTTTATATACCTAAAGGCAAAAAATAGTGCACACTTACCAAGTTAGTACACCTAGTAACAATATAGCAACAGGTTCTAATGTTTAATAGTGACCTTCTGCTTAGTTGATGATATAAAGTTCCATCACTATGGGTTTGGTCAAGAATCATATTGTTCAAAATAACAGGCTTTATTGATTACTGTGCAATTTTAGTGTTTGACAAATTTTAGTGTCTCCACTATCCATGTTAAGAAGATTGACTGTGATACTATGTGTCAAGTATTCCTCAGACAAATTAATTTTTCATAGTGCAGATTGTAGAGGTCACCTTGAAAGTAATCTATCTGTGTTGCATATGCAAGCATAAAGTGATCATGTTCACTTGTTTGTACGAAGTTGTTCTTTAATTTTATAAAAGACTACAAAAAACAACACCATCAAAAGCTGACAAAATTTATACTTTTTAAAATGTTGTGCTATTCTATGAGTGTGTGTAACTGACACTGCATAATCCTCAAACAGTCCATATATGGACACACTGGATTTACACTTTTAAGATGCTTGGTGTTCTATGAATGTGTAACTGACACTGCATAAATCCTCAAACAGTCCATATATGTAAGCAATGTGCAGCAGTCATTATTAATATATAACATCACTAAATGATGACACATGTGAATAGATACTGGACTTAAGTGTGATATATTGTGTGGTCATTATGCTTAAAGATGTTTTGCACTAGTAGGATTGTTCATGGTAGCTTGATACCCATTTTGGCTTTTGCTTGAAAAACTGTAACATAAATGTCAAGAATAAAAGCAGATTATTCAGTTTTATAATACTTCTTGAATATATAATATACTGGACCTTGAGTAAGAATTCACATATTGGTTGTACAGACATGTGATTATTACTATGTACTATTGTTCAATTTTTCATTACCATTATACAATTTTAACATAGAATGTTCCAGAGTGCAGTAGTAATCCTTCCTATGGAGTAGTTTTGTCCACATCTGCTTTGCCACAAGTTCAACTCCAATGTGTTGTTTATGAAACAGTTCAATGAATTGGACCAGCAACTATAAACAATGATACTCTCAGCCTCAATTTATGTTAATCTAACATTCTAGGAAACCACATTAAGTTAATAGTGGAGTGCTATGTTTTGATGTAGTGGTTTTGTATTTCGTAATTACTTGATAACATTCTTTACCTGCTTATTACTGCACATGTGGGATTTGTGATATTGACACTTAAAAATACAACCAATAAAATTTAATATTCAAGTCATATTGAAATAAATGAGAAAATCAATTATCTTTGGCAAACATTTCAATGATTCTATCTTATTAATTAGTAAATAGGAGAAATATTATAATATGGTATAGATTTAAAAACAATTTCAGTGTGACAGGAAGAGGACACACAAGCATTAAATAATGTATTAAGGTGTACTGGTTGAACACAAACAGAAAGTAATGTAACGAATATCCAGTTTAAATTTTAAATACTGTCAATAATTTTCTAAGAAAAAGTATAAATATATATATAAATATTATGTTTAGATAGCAATATTCAAGAACTTATAAGAGAAGAAGAAAAAATAGCAATCAGTACTGATTAACTTGGCATTAAGGCTAAACTTCTTTTCAGAACAAATCCAAGATATTAAAAGTATGTTCTCCTGCCACTAAATAGCTATGCCTTTAAAAACGTGTTACTTATAATACCTATAGTGTCATTCAAAATACATGTCGATCAAGTTTTAAGTTCACATCAAACTTCTATTTGAAACTTCCACATAACTTTGGCCATGACATGACAGGTTTTTACACAAGACAATCATTAGTATTGTTATTAGATAAATTAACTCATTGACTCAAACTCATAACTCATTCTATAATAAATCAGCGAAATTTAAAGATAATAGTGATTAGACGCATATTTTGGGAATGCACAAAAGAAAGCACAACAAAATATTAACTTTTAAATGAACTATTTACCTTATACAGACCTTGGGATAAAGTTGCACACTGTTGCAAACTAATAGACCTAATGAAGCCAACCATAGCAGCTGGAATATTCTTCTATACAATTCATATGATCAGAATTAGTATGAATTAACATTTTCTTGTAAAATTTGGGATATTTAATCATGCTTGACCTAGCTAATAACATTTAGGCGGCCACCACTATTAATTAAGAATAACAGCAATATTATTATTGGCGAGCGAGCGTAGCTCGAGAGACACTATCAGGGGTAACTCAATCGAGATTTCTCTATATTTATTTATTTGGCGAGCGAGCGTAGCGAGCGAGACACTTACAGGGGTAACACAATTGAAAATCGGGGATGTCAGTTTATTTATTTATTACGTAAGGCATTTTTGTACTTTGACCCCTGCGTTTTTGTGTTAGTTTGGTTGTCGACCCCGTCCCAAATTGCACTAAACAGAATCCTCTGATTTATCGATCAGTACCCGTATCACCCTAGAAATTGAATTGTTTACCGTTTTGAATTCTTTTGCCGGTACAGTTAAAACTTGACAACTTAAGGGACTTCCATTTCTATTCGAGTTAGTGACGGTGGTAAGTCAATGCGCTCTTTGTCATGGTTATAAGCCGTGGCACAGTATTTACCTGAAAATACATTGTCCACTTGACCACTGCGAAGGTAAGTCAGTATAGGTGCATGTCCAGCTGTATCAAAGCATTGTGTGTTACAACCACTACTTAGCTAAAGAATATCACAAAGAAAACTTTTAAATAACGTGTATTGTTTTGTTGTTGTTGTTTTTTCCTTCAATTTAAGCAGTTGCAGAGAGTTGTTACTATGGCACTGAAATCCCTTTACCCTGTATGCTAAATTTAAAAACTTGACCTTATTTTCAGTAGCTTCAGTGTTAGAAGTCAATAAAAATAGTATAGTCTTTAGGCTCGCTCGCCATTTGTGCTCAAGCACACCACTAGTTATTTATCTGTTTATGGGGTACTTGAGACCTCTGTTTTCGCCCGCACTTCTAATTACGTAAGTTAGGTAAAGCGTTCACAGTTCCAGTATTTTTCAATTAACGAGCGCGGAGAATCCTGCTGCAGACGCAACTTTGTTTCAACCAAAAAGTTTACAGCTACTCTCTTCTTGAAACAATTGTGAAGTCTTTGTCAAGCTGCGCTTCTTTGCCACTGCTTTCGAAGTTTATTCAGGTAATTCTGTTAGTTTAGTCTGGGATCAGAGACTTTAGATTCTGTGATGCTAACTGAGAATGGAAAGGATTACACTGTGCACTACAGTTAGATGTAATTTCTGTCCTATTTTTTCTGTAAAAAGAGTCTGCTCGCTCGCCATGCATTTGCGCTATTCGAGCGCACCACTAGTTTATTGGCGAGCGAGCGTAGCGAGCGAGACACTTACCGGGTAACACAATCGAAAATCGGGGATGTCAGTTTATTTATTTATTTGTATATATGTGTGGACGTACGTAAGGCATTTTTGTACTTTGACCCCCGCATTTTTGTGTTAGTTCGGTTGTCGACCCCGTTCCAAATTGCACTAAACAGAATTCTCTGGTTTATCGATCAGTACCGTATCACCCTAGAAATTGAATTGTTTACCGTTTCGTTACAGTTTATTTATCTGTTCATGGGGTACGTGAGACTTCTGTTTTCGCCCGCGCCTCTAATTACGCAAGTTAGGTAAAGCGTTCACAGTTCCAGTATTTTCAATTAACGAGCTCGGAGAATCATCAGGTTTAGCGATCATTACCCGTAATCTGTCACAGTTATAAGCCCTACTAAACTGTATTTGCTTGAAAATTCTTTGTCCACTAGAGTAACTACGAAGCTAAGCCTTGTGTAGGTATGTTCAGTTGTGTTTGTACCAAACGTAAATAATGCTACTTGTTTTTGTTGCTTTTTTTTTTTTTTTTTTCAATTCTAACTGTTGCAGGGAGTGGTTACTATGGCATTGAACCCCTTTACCTTATACACGTAATTTAAAGTTAAATAGCATTATTTACGTTACGTTAACTTTACGTTAACGTTACGTTAACTTACGTTACGTTAACGTTACGTTAACTTTAACAATTGTGTAGTTTTAGGCTCGCTCGCCATTTGTGCTCAAGCACGTCACTAGTACTTATACAAGACCTAATAAATGCAGTAGATCACGTTACTGCTAGATAGCTATATGCTATTATTATATCATTAGATTATTAATTAGATGTATGTCATGTCAAGAATTAAAAGTCTAAGTCAAGATGATTGATTGCATTGACTTGCAATGATTTCAACATTTTGATTATTGAATTATTGATGAAGTCACAGATAAAGATTATTCAGAGCTGTACAAAATGAAACAATTCAAGAGAAATTTACACAATAAGATTTTGATTAAGCTTCCATACTACACAAAAGAAAAGTAAAAAATAATCTAGCAGGAATAAGAGCAGAGAAGAAGGAAAGTTAAAATTATTAAGGGTGGCCGCACATAGCAACGCGCACCGCCGGTAGATCCGGACATTAATTTATTCCCCGCCAATACCCCACCATTTGATAATACGCGAGCAGAAACTATCGCGCAGTAGTTGCAGAAGTATACTTTGCGAAGTTGTAGTGTTTTAGTTTAGCTTCTTGTTGTCTCATATCTGTTTACAGCAACTCTCCATACGTCGTCGGAGCTCACGCAGCAAGGTGCACCAGGCTGCCTCTCCTCCCTCCTGAAGCCGTTCTCTGGACTCTGTGCACCTGAACTCAAGCGGATGGATATTATACCAGGCTTGATTTCTGCGGAGCGAAGACTTCCCAAGCTGCGCAGATCTAATACCTTCACCTATGGCTATCTCCAATAAACTGCTCTCTCTTCTGACTCTCTTGTTTTGTTGTATTGATGTTTGTTTACTATTGATATAGGCGGGCTCTTTTTAGAACCAATACAATCTAATTGAAAAAAAAATTGCTCGCGTACTCGTAGTACGAGATATGGGTGTGGGGCTATTTCTTAAGAATTGCGAGTGGAATAGAAGTATCCAATTTTGAATCAGTTTTTCTTGGAATCAAATAATGAGAACGACTATATTTTTTGCACACGTGTAGAACACAAAAAAAAGAAGGGCACCACAATTTGAATTTTTCAAAATCTTATAAAAGGAAAAAAGTGTACATAAATCATAAAGTAATATTGAAATGGAAAAAACTCGTTGTCTTACCCTAGAGTATCGTCTTGGCTAGCGGCGTACAAAATTCTGGAGCTCCAACTTGCCGCACCGCTCCAATAAGTTATTTCAAAGTTTTACATCGGGGCCATGATATTTCCTTCAGATTCACTCCAAAGTCGGTGTGCAGTATCTTCGGCAGGTACTTCATCCTTCTGGTACAGTAGAGTAGCCCTGCAAATAAAGAAAGTAGCAGAATAGTGCTTAGCAACCAACCGGGTAAAAATTGCGTGGGCGGTGTGCGGCCACACTTAAATATTTTTACTATTATTATTATTATTATTATTATTTATTATTATTATTATTATTATTATTACTATTATTATTATTACTATTATTATTATTATTACTATTATTATTATTACTATTATTATTAAGTTATAATTATTATAATGATATTATAATAATTATATGAAAATGATAGCTTCTGGAATTGGATAAATGTGCTAGAGTTTGAATAAGAATTCAAACAATATTGGCTTACAGATTATCAATTATTACTGTGTATTATTGAAAAAATTGTCGATTCTAAAAATAATATAGAATGTTCCAGAGTGCAGTAGTAATCCTTCATATGGAGTGGTTTGACCACACCTGTTCTGCCCTAAGTTCAACTCCAATGTTTTGGTTATTAAACAGTACAATGAATAGGACCAGCTGTAAACATTGATAGCCACATTGTGGAATGTTATGTAGGCTGTTGTTGCTTCTTGTGCTTCATGATGATTACATTCCTATAATTCTAACTAATTATGAATCTTTGGAGAAACATTGGTATATAGTTCTAATACACTCTTGGCAAAAAACAATATTGATAGAGGGTAAAATAATATTCAATTTTTAAACAATAAATACTTGATTTAAAAGTATATTCTCTTAATTGCTTACTTTTAAATAAGAAACTCTTAATGCAGTTTCAATGGGATATGAAAGGAAATCCAATCAAAGTTCTATTTGAAGCTTACATAAACTTTACAGCTTACATAAACTTTACAGCTTACAAAAACTTTGGTCAGGACACCATAAGTGTTTACACAGGACAATCTTTAGTTGTTGATGGATAAATTAAAAACTCATTCTAAAGAAAAATTCAGCAAGTAACAAATTGGACAAGTCATCCTTTTGGGACTAAGAAATGTATTTTGTAAGTAATTCACTTTAGCTTTCATTTTCTACAACCATAAAATGCCAAGCCTGTTTTTACCAATACAAAACAGTACCAATAATACACTCCAAAATGCAAACTAAAAACTGTTGCAGGAACTGAACATGTACAGAACCAATGAATCACACCTTGCATTGTTTCCCATAATTCAAAATAAAATTAAAACTAGTTATCATAACAGTTTGTGGAACTAATTTGCATTTGATGGGGTCATCTTGTAGCTTTAAAGTTCGGTGATATCTAAAAGATGTTTATAAATTTGATAGTTAATTTTACCATTCACAGGTAAATCCAATAGTTCCTTAGTATATTGATTTATTTTTATTTTTTGTATAGAGCCTAGCTCGTTCAATAGCTATGGAAACAACATGATCTTTATTGTACAAGAAACAGTCTGAAGTGATCACATTTATGAAATACCACTTTTCAGCAGAAAATGGTATCAGATACCAAATTGTCCCTTAGCTAACAATTATTTTAATGCAAACAGTATTCCCGACATTTTCGTTAAAACGTCTATTCAAAAACTAAGCGGTGCGAGTATGTAGCTAATATACTGAAATACACTCAATTGTTAGTAGGCCTCACGCATATGGCGCGAAAATAAAAGTCAATCGAATTACGTGGCAATCAAATTACGTAGCTAGACCTCGCACAAAACCTAAGTGGTTTGACTTCAGTTCAAAATGAAAATTTCAATATATAACTGTTTTTTGGTTGTCTGTATTACTTCAACTCTAAGATTTTCAGTCCTTGGTAAGAAAGAAACACTAGCTAGCTATAACTCTTCTGAATTTAGGTGATTTTAGACTAAGACAATGGATTAGCTAAGGAAGTAAAATAAAGTTGAAACAGCAGGTTTGTACTGTTGTTCTATGTGGTTATTACCTTCTGTAGGAAACTTTGAAAGTGAACCTCAATCTGCCAATGCTATAGTACCCTTTGGACAACAAGCTGTACTCTACTGCAAAGCTTGTCAAGGATTCTTCATCGCAAAATTGGAAGTCAGTATTCCAAGTAGAGAACTTAATACATATGTACCTAGTGATGCCTATGTATTAAGAACTCTTGGAATCACCTTCAACTCCTCCTCCTCTAATGAGTCATATCTAATAATAAATGCTACACAAGCAAATAACGGTATTCGAATTCGATGTGAACTACTAGATACTGCTACATTGTTGATAAGCTATCAATCCTCAGTAATAACTACTCAGTTTTATGGTATGTTTGTAGTTAAAATCATAATCAAGTGTAAATTTTTAGAGTTCTCTTTGCTTTTGGTATTCTACAGGTCCTCCACCTCCTTCTACTGATCTCACCATATCTAACTTCAGAAATGGGCAACTTCAAGTAGTTTGGAATGTCTCTTCCACACTCCCTGTAGATTCTATATTTTCACTGACAGTTGTCAAGAATAACTCACATACTAGACAACAAAGTATTGTCACTTATTCAGGTCTGAGGAATACTACAGCTCTAATAAATGTGTCTCACTCCTTCTGTGATGTGTTCTACTTGTGGGTGAGGGCAACTTACAATGCTGGAGAGAGCGACAGGAGCCAAGTAGCCATGTGGATACCTCCTTATCTTCCATCTTTCTTACCTTTGTCTTTGAAACACACTCTCTCTGAGACTGCCAATAGAATGTATGTATCAGTGGCTATTAAGCTAATGTTAATTGACCAACTACTTCTACTGCATTTATTTGTTGTGGCATTTCTGAGTACGTTTCTGAAGTCTGCCCTGAATACAGTGAGGCTGTATTTGATGTAATACTGGAAAATACAACTGGTACAGATAGAGTATGGAGACAAAATGCATTGCAGGAGACTAGAGAAGAGCAGTTAGCTGAAGACCGGGTCTATTTATTGTATGTTGAGTCTAATGGAGAAAAACTAACAACACAGCAGAGAGTTGGTGAGTGTTCCAAAACATTTAACTGTACTGGCAAATACTCCACCATAAAGTGGCATCTGTGTGCAAATTAGTTTATCCATGATTTCCCACTCCTGTTTTTTTTTTTTTCTTCCTCAGACATCCTGGCCCTGTTTTTCTTATTCCTCTTTTCAACTCATGAATGCCATTCTCCTCCAATTACTACCTCTGCTGCTCCCCAGTATCTCTGTCCTTTCTATGTAATTTCTTTCATTATTTCATTGAAGTAGTTACATTAGTCAGCATTTTCTCACTTGTTTCTATTTTTATTAACCTTTGCATCTACTACTTCTCTGCCTCTCTTATACCCATGATATTATGGTCATGTGTAAACTCTTTCCCACTCAGCGACCCAATGTTCAGTTTTCATAGGGTACATTAGGTTAATAAGGCACTTCAAGCCAAACTAAGCTGTTAGAACCTGACGGGTGACTGCTTTGTAGTGCGCACTCTACAATCGGAGGTTGCAGGTTCGGATCCACAATATTCCTCTTTTCTACCATCATTTCCCCTCAAACACTTTTCCCATTCAGGTAATGACAATGCTCTGTCAACTCTTACAATTTCATGAATTATTCATAAATACACACAGTATTTTGGTCAATGTCATTACTGACACTGAAGCGTACCGTTATAATACATTGTGGATGTGCTAATTTGTGTTGTTATTCATGCTGATCATATACTCTTTCAGTGAGCTCAATGAAAATGAATATTCAGAATCCTTTACATATTAGGCTATCAAAATTATGTTGGCTGTGTCAGGTCTTGTGCCTCAGAATTGATAGTACTTATACTAATTGGCGAGCGAGCGTAGCGAGCGAGACACTTACAGGGGAAACACAATTGAAAATCGGGGATGTTTGTTTATTGGCGAGCGAGCGTAGCGAGCGAGACAGTATTAGGGGTGGATAATGCAAAATCGGGTATATGTTATATGTATATATGTATGTGGGATGGTACGTATGCCCCTTAAACGCGCGCGCGGGGAACGTTTTTCTCCAAAAAACACGGCTTTTTAGGCTTGACCCCAGTTTATTCTGAAACTAGAGGATTAAGCAAGCCTTACTTTATACTTAACCTCCAAAGTGTGAGAAAATTCCTTCGAAAATGCTTGCTTTTCAAGAAACAAAAAGTTGATTCGACCGGTTACTATGGCATTGAAGACCTTTTCCAGACTTAATTTCAAAACTTCGCCGTTTTATGGGGGGGATACGGAGTGCCGGTTGTTGGTTGTCAAGAGCTGTTGGTAGTCAGAGAATGCCGTAGTATTAATGCTAAGGAAGCTACTACTTCTCGAGGGAAGCTGAGGTAAGTACGTAATTCCATATTTGTTAGCTATATATGCAAAATTAACTCTGGCCTTTCTTTTTTGTAGCTAAGAGCTTGTCAACAGTGACTGGTAAATTCAAATAGTCAGATTGGCTCAAATTTGGTACTACAAAAGTTACCACTGCTCAAGAAAATGAGGTAAGAAAATAATTTTGTATTTGTGTGCTAAAATTGATTGTTTTTGTTTTTGTAGGTGAGAGCTTGTTGTCAAGAATTCAAGGTAATTCAGATACTTCAATCAGAAGTTATCAATACTCAAGAATGATGTAAGTAGTAATTCCATATTTGTTGGCTAAAATTACAAATAATAACACCGGTTTATTTTTTTATCGTAGCTGAGAGCTTGTTCAAGAGTTACTGGTGATTGAGATTATCAGAATGGTTGATGTTTAATACTACAAAAGTTACCATTAATCAGGTAAGAGAGTGATTTGTATTTGTTTGCTGAAATAAAAGGTCATAACTGCTATTATAGTGTTTGCATGAACTAAGCTAAAACATAGTAACAATACTTAGTTTTATGTTACCTAACTATCAGGCTCGCTCGCCATTTGTGCTCAAGCACACCACTAGTTTATATATATGTTTGGACGTATGTATGTCATTTTGTACTTTGACCCTCCGTATTTTTGTGTTCGCTCCGCGTTCGACCCCGTCCCAAACTTCACTAAACAGAATCCTCCGGTTTAGCAACCATTACCCGTATCACCTTAGAAATTGAATTGTTTACCGCTTTGAATTCTTTTGCGGGTGCAGTTCAAACGCAAAAACTTATGGGAGCTCCATTTTTATTCGAGTTAATCGCTATTTGTCACAGTTGCAAGCCCTACTCAACAGCATTAACTTGTAAATTCATTGTCCACTAGACAAACCACGAAGGTAAGTCTTACGCAGGTATGTTCAGTTGTGTGAAAGTATTGTGCGTTACAATTACTATTAAGAATGTCATAAAGAAAACTTTAAATAACGTGACTTGATTTTGTTGCTTCTTTTTCAATTCAAACATTTGCGGGGAGCGGTTACTATGGCATTGAATCCCCTTTACCGCATACGTAATTTAAAAACTCGACTTTATTTTAGTAGCTTGAGTGTTAGTTGTTAAAATCAATCATTACATAGAGAATATGTAAATATGCATATTGTTTTCTGTGATAGTTTTGAAATGTGTTTTTAAAATCAAGCTTAAAGTATATAATAACAAGTGATAGCTACAACAGAAAATCATAGGTATAGAATTGATAATATTATGTGTTACTACTCAGAAATGCTGATATTGCGAGTTTACTCTGTATCCATACAGTGACCAGTGAAGTCCAAGGTGTTGAAGTATGTACAAATGAGGAATCCTTCTTTATCCGCTGTATATTTTTCACCAACACTTCAATAAGTGGGTGCAACTATGTGCTGGAAGGAGTTTCTAACATCTCAGACCACATAGCCAGAAGCAACTCTCAAGGAAGTCAAGTAAAAGTGAATGATGTCTCTAATTATAGCAGCATTATTGTTTACGATGCTGTAAGTCAAACTGACATCTCAAACAGAGGCATTGGAATAAGAGTGTCTCTTCAAAATGTGACTAAGTGCCTATAGCAACAGATGTCACCAGTGGAGAATTTACTCACTCTTCAATTAATGGTAAATTAATATTTATTATGTCAGCGTTTGATATTGGTTCATGCTCATTTGACATCTGGGTATGATCTACTAAAGATTTAACACTACGTACCGATAAAACTTATAGCAACAATAGCCATCCAAGAACAGTATTAAATTTACTTTTTGACCATTATAATACTAAGATTGAGATGCACTTATTTGTTAAATAATTTATCCGAGATTATTCTATTATCTTGCATTTCTTTCCATTTGTTTCTGCCTTATGTTTCAGATAGTACTAACTCAAATGGCTCTGACCAATCGTTATTACTTTACTACCTACAAGTCTGGCAGTTATAATTATAACTTCTATTGTAACACTACTACTTGTTACTATTGGCTGCAAAAAATGTGAGTCATTTCCTTTATTAGAATTTTGGTCAATATAATTGAACCTTTTTCATAGACTGTTTGATCAGAGAAGCTGAAAATATTCTTGAAAATACTGAGTGAGTTTAAAGATTAGTGCAGGTAGTAGTCCCCTAACATTGCTTCAATGTTACAATGGTGTTGTTGCAACTTTTACTGCACAGCTATGAGATGTATCAGTCATGTTTACTGCATATATAGTTAAAAAACAACAACAGCATTTGAATGTAATTAGGTAGTTATAACTGAAAATAAAAGTTGAAGCTAAGTGTAGACTTAAGTTGTGAATAACTGCATATGATACAAAGTTATTAATACAAAATCAAATTGACTATTACTTAATGTAGACATGATGTTTGGACTATTTAACTTTCAGGACTTGTGAAGAAATCCAGGAAATCTTTGATCACAACACACAGGTTAGTCAATCAACCTTATTTGTTCATAATAATGTTGGTTAGACTAAGTACAGTAGCAAGAAGGACTTATCTAATTGTCTATCTGCAGTAAGGTCCTTGTTTCCATAGTCGTACAATTCAGCACCATTTTCTGGAGAGACGAAAATTAATTTGAATTTGTAGCTATATTTTTTATATAACTTACTGAAAGAAAAGAATTAATATGACCTAGCTCCCTCTATATTCAGGTTAAACAGTTGTAATATTTCATTGTTACTTTATCTTATTTACTATAGTCTCCCTCTGCTGATCCCTTTCTTCCTGAGCTATCCAGAGTTTTTTCATTCCTCTCAATTCATGGATTCCCTTCTCTTCCTTTGTCGATCTCTCCAAAGTGTGCCATACGAAGACAGTCGAGAGTTCGAGTCCCACATGGTACTCTATTTCTTTCCCTATTTTTTCCTTTCTGTTGCTTTTTCCCTTTCAGATAATTATAATACTTTACTAACTCTAGAATTATTCATGAATACACACACCGTTGTCAGTCGTCGGTCTTCAGACACACAAGTGTACCATTACATACATTTAATAGCTAGCTTAGTAGCATAATAATTTATAACTATAACATAATGCATTACAACTTGTGTGTCTTCGTCAGTTGTGAGATAAATACAATTTAGCTATAATAAACTTAAACAAAAAATTCAATTAGCTGGCAATAGTGATTCATGGGAATGGAATCCAGCTTGAGTTAAACTGGAGGCCTTATCTAGATTAGATGTTATAATTAGCTTTGTATTATCACAGGCTACCATTTTCTTCCTGAGAATATTTTAGAATATTTTTTACCTTTAAAACCTTTGGGTTCACTCCAATTACTTTATGGGAATTTTTAAGATGTATGAAATTGTTGTCTTTTTATATTCTTGTCAGTTTCAATAACTAGACAGAATTATTGTCATACAACAAGATATGTTACTGCATACCCTCCCTTCTTTCTGGTATTGTTTGTTTTACATGCACAATTGTTTCCTCAGAGTAGTTGAAGATTGAAAGTTAACTTATATATTCACTTTCTGTGTTGGCAGCACAGATTGATGTTTCTGATGGATAGCCATTAGCCAGGAAAGTTGATAGGCCAAGTCTTTGTCTAGTCTTGCAGTGCATAGTATATCCAAATGATTGGATGCTATGTTTTGATGTTTTGACCTAATTCAAAAAAGTTTCCATAGACTAAGCCATCAACATTCCAAAATTTCACATACAAAAAGACAATAGATTGCATAAGAGGACAACATTTTACTCCAATAACACACGTGATCATGTGGAATTAGGTGTGAAACTAACCTATTTCTCTTATGAATTAAATGTGCTTCAACTTTTCACCTTGTCCCCAATTCTGGCAAGTATTATTTAAAATATTGAAGATAAAATTCCTTTAAAACATCTCTCTGATACAGTTATGAGAATGTCTTTGCAGATTGTTTAAATTTGTAGTTTAAACTATGTGATTCTGTTACAACTAAAATATTCAGATTTATGTTTTTGTTACCTTTTACAAAGTATGTACAGTAGCTATGTATTTAATATTGATGCTGTAACCAATGTTTACAATATATATTGTTATTCATTCTCTATAGGGAGATAATCTCCATTTCACTACTAATCCTTGCTATGAAACAGCTTCCCAAGATCTACTTTGTAACACTAATCCATCTTATGATGTAGTTAGTACAACTAAGGATGCCACTAATGTAAAACATGAAGTCTACTATGAGACAATTCAACCTTTACAACAAGTGCCATCTGAATCATTGACAATATGCCCTCATATTATGATGTAATAAAGTAACATAATATACTAAGTATTGTACAAACTTGCTTTGATAGTGCCTTATCAGACTACTCAACACAAGAAAACAATAGAAAATCACGTTGTAATAAGTTATTAGAAACTTTTACTCTACTTCCTTCTCCTGATCGAACTATACATTTAACTTGATTGTAATGTATGCTTTATCAAATTAACAAAAGAATGTCTTGATTCTACTACAAATCATTACTATGAGAATTTCCACTTGTAAGATGTTTTTACACATCACTCTTCTAACGATAAGTAAACTTGCCAAATTTTCAATTAATCCAGATGTGAGCTGAAAAGAAATGTATTAAAATAGCCATGCTGATATAATTCAAGTTATTATTTAGCCTGTCTCCAATAATATTTTGTTCAAAATTGATATGAAGAATTGGGTCCAAGCTATCATCATGACAACGGATACTAGGACCTTAAATTTGAATTTATTCTTCTATAGTTTATAATTTTTTATACGTTAACAAACATAAGTAATTGTTTATTTACTGCCATACTTTAGCTGTTGATACATTTACTAAAACATGAAGCAACTACTAAATTGAAATAGCAAAGCTCACTTTACTCCCAACATTATAATTAGTTAAATAATAAACACACATATAAGTTAGTATAGCAAGTGAGCAATACACACATGAGACTGAAGCTGAGGATGGGGACAGGAGAGGCTAGATCCCGCCCAAACTACCTTGGGAATTGGGCTGACGACCCCTTCACCAAATTTTACATCATTATTATTATGATACATTAATAGGAGCCTTCAATGGGATAACAATTGTTTTTAAAATGAATCTTACTGTAGTTGTGGCATCAGGGATAACATGACCCATAACTTACTCTACCTACAGGTCACACCAATTGACAAAAATTGTGGGCTTGTTGCTATTTATAACACAGAACCTGAATTTACTTCTAGATCCCCAACAATTGAAGAGCCTCATCTGCCTATGAATGGGATATATGGTGAAGTATATGAAGAATGCTACCTAATATGCCCATATGATAGTGTAATGATTCACCTGACTAGCCAGTTAAAGACTTTCAGGCTTAATCTTGGAATAGAGAAACAATTTAACTATTCTGGTTTGGTTTTGTTTTCTGTTGTTGTTGTTTGTTTGTTTTTTAAATTGTAGCTACATAACAATTTATAATTTCATAACGAGTGTTTAGTATTACATTTATGCACCATTGTGCAGTTATCATTTACTTTGAAAAGTCAACAATTTTGGTTCAATTTGATGGCACAGCACTTTTCTCATTCACTCTAATATACTTTATGCCATTTTTGTTGACGTCAAGATCTTGCGGTAGTTCGTCATTAAACGTAACTAGTTATGGATTCTCACCGTTCTACTAGCAGCAGTAAGCGAAGTAGAAATCAGTCAGAATTGTTGGCTGGTATTACTAACTTGGAGCCAAGCCTATCCAAGAGGTCCTCTTTTTCAAGAGCTGAAGAAGGAGTTTAATACTCCCATGGCTCCCAGCATTCGGTATTCTGACAACATCAGGGGATGCAGTTGGAGTCCTACGGGTTGTGCAGCTCCAGACGGCATCTAAAACGCTGGTCGTGATAGAGTAGCTTGATACCTAGGGCCTGAGATGATACAACCCTAGCTAAATCAGCCATACCCTGCAACAATTATTAGTGGTAAACTGGCGCCCTCGTGCCTTTATGACACAAATACGCATGCGCTGATTGTGACGTCTCGCTTACGTGTACTATGGCCCACAACCGCTCTAAACGTCTTCATTTGGTGAACCTTACTGTGCGGAAATTTTTTTTGGTGAAAACAGCCACAACTCACTTAATTTTCACGGTATAGCTACCAAAGTTATACATAATAATTTTAAGGCCATTTTAAATCATGTGTCAAATTTTTTGAGAAAATTCAAAAATCCTGGCTTAAACACTTTTTTTCTTAAAATTTGAAGTATTTCGAGATTCAAATTTCGTAATTTCTCTTTTTTCAGCTTAAACACTTCCAAATTCACTGTCTTGAAGCTCCCAGTTCAGTCACCTATAACCACAAAAATAACCACAAACCCACATCATTGTTTAGTCTGTATGTTAATATGACATTAATGTATAATAATACAAATTTTTAGCTTTCTATTACACATACTTGAGAAATTATAGCAGAATTAGCAACCTTAACCAAAAAGCTAAAAAATCCACTCTTTAAGCTGGAAGCAATAGATCCACACATTTCTTAAGGTTCATGACTTCGCTAGTTGGAAAGCTAATCAGGGTAAAAATTTGCTAGCGCTTTTGGTCGGGGTTGACCAAATCCACTAACATAATATTTGGTCCACAAACTAATACCACTAATATGAACATAACGAAAACCGCTGGGACCAAATTTCCTGTAACACCAGCTACTACAGATGAAAGACTACAAAATACCTTCGTTGATTATTTTCATGACTATAAGGGAGCAAAACCAAAACGAAAATTTTTTCATAATTTACTTACTTATTGTAACTACTATTGCAGTATTAATTCTACAGTAAAATCCTTTAGCTAGCTGTATCATAAAGTCACAATTTAAACATTTCATTGTTACCTCTAGCAGACTGTTTTATCATCAGATTGGCTGAACATAAATAAAAGTGGTCTTTAGTCTCCTTGTGATCTTCATTTATTAGGTAATTCTTCAGTAATGGAAATATATCTCATAGTACTTAGCTACATATTTCCCTTGAAAAAGATGGCTATAAACAGGAGTGGTCTTTGTCTCCTCATGTTCTTCATCCTGTGATAGCTTTTCTGTAGTGGAAATCATTTTTATTGTTTTTACATTAGTTAAAGAAGGTGTAGACATGTCATGATTTGAAGGAACTCTTTGCATGTTGCTGGACTTAGTGTGATCTGTAAACTGGACAACACTGTACTCTTGATTCATATATTTAGTGAATAATTGTTGATGTCTGATACCACAGAATCCGCCATATTTTCACAGGATATCAATTTGAACAAGCTAGTGTTTACTGGAGCTGGTAGAGTGTATAAATATGGCTCTGACTTTGTTGAATTCAATGAAATACAATCAACATTTTAGTAACAGGAATACATTCATCATTGTATTGTGACTCAAGTTATTTCTTTATCTACAGTGTTTCAAGCAATAAAAAGTCCATAGATGTGAAGGCTGAAGGTATTGTTTATTTCACTCCTTTTGCACAACTATCCCACTGGTTATATTTTACCTAACTGTCTTCGGTCGTACTCCACTACATGTAGGCTACTGAAAACTAAACATTAGGAACTAAAACTTAAGCTGTGAGATGTAACGCAAAGCTCTCTTCTCTTTAGCCTAATCTTAATCATCTTGTACGATCACGACATCTGAATGAGCTTCTAACTACTGTATTCATTAAGCAAGCAATTGTCATTGCAAAAATCTTTGTAGTTCTTACTCTGTATTTTAACTACTATAGCCATGTTTATTCTACAGTAAACCCTTTTAGCTAGCCTTATTATGATAGCTAAATTTGAACATTTCAAATGTTATCTCAAGTTGACAAATGATATCATCAAATTGGCTGAACATAAATGAGAGTGGTCTTTATCTCCTGGTGATCTTCATTTTCTGGCATATCTTCATTGGTGGATATTTTCCTCAATGTGCTTACATGTTTTCCTTGAAAAAGATGACTATATACAGGAGTGTTCTTTGTCTCCTCATGTTCTTTATCCTGTAGTTGGTCTTCAGTAGTGGAAATCTCGTGCACTGGGCTTACATTAGTCAAACAAGGTGTAGGTATGTCATAATTTGATGCCACCATATTTATGTTACTGGTCTCAATGTGATCTGTTAACTGAACTACACTGTATTCTCGATTCATGTTTAGTGAATAATTGTCTAAGTCTAATGCCACAGAATCCGCCATATTGTCACAGGATTTGGATAGGATTAAGCTGGTGTTTACTGGAACTGGTAGAGTGTATAAATCTGGCTCTGACTTAGATTGTTGAATTCTACAAAATGCAGTCAACATTCAGGAATACATTAACAATTGTACAGTAGGCTTCAGTTATTACAAGGTGTAGGTAGTGTAACAAGCAATAATATAGTCTCCGAAATACATTTATAATTGTATTGTGCGCTTTAGTTATTACTTTATTAGTGTTACAATATAGTCTATAGATGTGAACATTGAAAGGTATTATTTATTTCAATCATTTGCACAACTTTCCCACTGGTTATATCTTACCTAACTGTCTTTAGTCGTACTCCATTAGGTCCTTTTCTGGCTTTTCTTACTGATAGACGTGAATCGAAATTCCGGCTTAATCCATTTTCTACATCTTGAATTTGTTTTCTTTCTTTGACATTTTTATAATATAATACTATGGCTATAATTATAGTGATAGTGAATGCAACAATCCCAAAACTAATCAGTGAAGCAGCAAATATGGCAGCAAGACGTTGGTGACTGTTGTTTCCATACTTGGGTTTGTTTGCATTTTCTTTATACAATACTTATGCTTCCGAGATAACTTTATCACCTAATGTTAAAAATGTGTATAAAATACCACTTTATGCAAAATAAAAACAAAAAGTGTGACTTACATATAAATAAAGTTCCAGTACTCTGTGATAACTTTTAGAGTACATTTTCAGTACATGCAAGCATCAATGTATGTCTTAAGAAATTATTTAAATGGCTTTATTGTGACTATAATACTTATCAACAATTTACTTACTATAGACTTGGCAGTCTATTTGTTTGCATAAAGTGGTATTTTATACACATTTTTAATTAGGTGATAAAGTTATCTCGGAAGCATCAGTATTGTATAAAGAAAATGCAAACAAACCCAAGTATGGAAACAACAGTCACCAACGTCTTGCTGCCATATTTGCTGCTTCACTGATTAGTTTTGGGATTGTTGCATTCACTATCACTATTATCATAGCCATAGTATTATATTATAAAATTCCAGCACAACTGCTATAATTTAATTTTAACACTATTCCTCTTTTTATAATAATGACCCCCTAAATCAACATACATTAGAGTCAACATCATGGTCAATGTACCAACTTTAACATTATAGACTCATTTTGGTTATTGAAGTACTCACTATAGTTATAGTACATATAATAGCTACAGTACTTGCAGTACACTTTTACAATAGGCTACTGTAATTATCGCTTTCTTAAATCTTTTCATAGTAATAAATATAATAATAAATATTTCAAAGTAAGATTATTAAGATGCTGTTTTCAAACAGGATACACTTTAAATTTCTCTTCTAGTCTTTTGAAAAACCTGCTGGGTATTGTTGCATACGAAGGTATATGTAACTTCTTGGTACACCTGCTGCCATTTAATTTAAAACACAAAACTGTACGAGTAGTGTGGGGTAATAACATAAAAAGGGGTGGTACTCCACTCTAACGTACTGTAGTGTCCGATGATATGACTCTGTAGGTCATTCTACACTCGACACCAGAACGAATTCGCTATTATAACGATCTTACCACAGCAGTTGTGTCCTCATGTACCATCCCATTTTTGCAAGTATTTATATCATTTTAATGAATTGTTAAAGGTAGCCGAGGTTTTTATAGCTATATTAACACACAGCGGTGTGGCAATTTCGGAGTAGTAATTGTGCGTTTAATAGCGCGCTGGAAAAGAAAAAACAACCTCCAAGTAGCTAGTTGTTATTTCTGGGGAAGAAGAAAATGAGCGACCAAATTGTAATCTTCATGATTGTATTGTCTGTATTTATTTCTTTAACTTCCTTGCTTATTAAGTTATTATGATTATGACTTCTATAATCTTATAGATAAAATAACATAGATACGTTTTTGTAGAATGAATTATAAAGAAAAAATTCAACAAATACAGAATTTTGTTTAGCTAATGCACTGTTGTTATATTGGTATCAATAGCATGTTTGTTCCCTGGGAAGTAGCTTTAGATAGTAGCTAACAATTTGTAGAATGCTGTCATCTTATCATCTGGCATTATGTTCTTCTAAAGGCAGCACCCACCCACCACATTTAGGGATTTGTAGCATTATTATGTACTATACTGTCATCTGTAAAAGTTCTATAATACAAGATCAAAAAGAGTTTTCTCTTTCTTTATTACTTTGGTCGAGGATCAAAACGACAATTCTCATTGACCACTGTTAAGAAGATTGGCTGCGATATTGTGTAAATAATTCCTATGAAAAAAAATTCCATAATAAAGCTTATTGAGGTCAAGTTTGAAGCGATCCAACTGTGATGCATATGCAAGCAAAGTGGGATAATCTTTCTTATGAATTTGTCCTGTAATTTCATTAGACTACAAAAAAAAACACCAATCTGCAAAGGCTGACAAAATTTATGTAATGTTACACTATTCTGTGAGTGCATAATTGACACTTTGTAATCCTCAAATAGTTCATATAATTATGCAAGCATTATATTAAATCAGTACACAAAATATTTCCAAAAATGGAAGTATATGGTTTAAAATAACAGGCAGTCACAATTTATACATTACATTAGTGATGACACATGTGAATAGATAGTGGACTTATTTTTTTTGTAGATTAAAGTATGCTCCATCATTTGGTTATTATGGTTAAGATGTCCCACGGGCAGGATTGTTAACAGAAGCTATAGTTATTGATTCATCAAAACCATTCTTGCTTTTTGCTTTGAATAGTTGGCTAATATAAAATCAAGAGTAAAGCTGACAAAGCAATTTAATAGTAGCTCCTTATGCTGGATGAATATGTTAGATCTTGAATAAGAACTCAAATAATATTGGCTATACAGACATTCTATGTAATTATATTAATCATAATATCTAGAGTGTCAGAGTGCAGTAGTAATCCTTAGTATGGATTAGTTTTGTCCACATCTGCTCTCGCACAAACTCAGCTCCAATGTATTGTTTATGAAACAGTTCAATGAATTGAACCAGCAGAGCTATAAACAATGATGTTCTAGGTAACCTCATTGCATACATAATTTTTTATCTAATAATAACTATATTTTTAAGACGTAGCATGTATGTGTGCTTATTTAATAAATGTAACAACTGCAATAAATGAATAGTGATAACAGCTCATTGACAAATAATTGTCTGCAAATCCTCCCCTGGTGGGTGAAAATTCTTTAGTGGTAAATGTAAATCCTTTGGTGAGAGTATATCCTTCAGTGGAAGTATGCCCTTCAGTGGAATCTGTTGATAGGCAGTTGGCCACATTTGTTAAATTTTTTCTAATGACAATTTCTTGGTTTGAAGTACCCATTTGTCTATTGGCATCGTAGATGATAACGCTGTTGTAGTTGCTTACATTCACTCGAACTTCTTGCTTGCTATTCCTGGGTATAAATCCCAAGGTGTTAATTCCACCCATCAATACGTAGATACATCCATCTACTGTAGCACCAGTTATGAATATACACTGAATCATCAATGAGTTACCTTGAGTGCATACTTCTAAGTCTTGGACCTCACTAGTCCCTGTAGAGATGCGATAATAGTAAAAGAATTTTGGCAGTACCGCAATTACAATAAAATGGCTACTCTAAAAAAAATGATCCCATTAATAATATATATATATATATATATATATATATATATGTGACAGTACTTGGGAAAAGGGACCAATTACGTAAAATAAAAAATGTACAGTAGAGCCCAAACACCGACAAAAAAATTTGGGGGGGGGGGGGTTTCTTTTTATTGACCCATTGCTATCTCCTATCCTTTAGCTACAATGACACCAAATTTGAGTGGCTGAAACAGTTGTTAAAGGTGCTCTTAAGTCTGGGTAAAAATATCTTTTAGAGAATAAGATAGCTGTAACCCCCCTCCATGGAAATGGCTAGCTAGGCTAGTTGCCATAACTACTAGTATTTGAAGGTAATGAGCTTGCTCAGTTTGTTGTGAGTATAACACCTTAAGATATCCTGAGTTAGCTCACAGTCATGAACCAGGAATAATGTTGTGAAGATATCTAGCATATATATTTTTTGCTAAGTACGACAGTAATAAAGTTATATATTACATTAATTGAAGTAAAATAATACTGTATAATGTGGTAAACATACCAGGTGGTGTGGTAAAGTTGTAAACACTGCTTCTAGAAGTTCCTACAGAGTTTATTGCAGTTACATAATAGTAATACACTGTGTTCATCTCCAAATTTGTCAGCTGAACAAAATTATCCATGACCTCATCACTCATGAAGTTCAGATCAATTATGCCATAGTTTACTACATATGTTTCCGGACCATAAACATTCATTGAAGGACTCCATTTTATAATAACTGTGTCACTTATTTGCACAACAGGAGTGATTCCTTGGACTATATTAGGCACAGAAGGACCTAAACCACAATAAATAAGAATAATACAAGTTTAAAACCTCAACTTTGTAAATGAAGTGACCTTCAAATATTTTAATACAGGCATGAGTAAATATAATTATTAAACTTACTATAAGCTCTAATTTCTGCCTGGCTTTGAACTGTTTCATCGAATACTGAAACTTTGCAAATATAAACATGATTTCCAGCTTCACTTACATCAACAGTCAGCATACTAATTAGTGTTGTAAAGTTGTCGTTAGAATTGGAAATATTCGCTCGAGTTTTGATACCATTTATAATTTGATACCACACAAACTTAAGATTGAGCAAGCTTAGATCTATGTCCACACCGAAATTTGGCCTACATGTTAGTTGTAAGCGATTTAAAGGTGGTGTAGTCAGTAATCTTTCCCATGGCTTGGAAATGTTAATGGAAACATTAAAGGAAACTACATAAATGTAACAAATGAATTATTTCAACATAATATTACTGACAAACTGTCAATATAATTATACTGACAGTATGACAACTATGTATTTAACTCAAGCACCTTAGGTATTACCGTCAATGCTTCTATGAATTAGTCAATTCTGAACTTCATTAAAAAATCATTTGCAAATACCTCTAAATGCAAAATCAACCAAACTCCAATTCCAATTTTTAGTAAGCTTTGCAGATAACATTTATTAATAATTATAATTACAGTAGGGGGTAAGTAATTATTTGATCAAGTGATAGAAATGAAACAATAGGAAGTTATGGTGTGCAACAGAAAAATATACATAAAAAAACACAATGTTTAAGCCTGGTTGTCATGACTAAAAAAATATAAAACTTGAGACCATAAACTATCAATTATAAATGCTCATAAAATTATTGACAAATAAAGATATCAAGACTTAATGAGGGTATTATACTGAGATTCTTTCTGAACATCTTACAATTTATTTAAGCATGCCATTTATCAGTATAATGTAATAGCTTACTATCATATGAACACAAATTGGCTCACTTTTTCAGAAAATCGAAACATCTGGCTCATTATAAAAAGACTCCTACAAAAGTTTTGGTGCTTCTTTCTATGCTGAGCAAACAATACCATTACATTGCTAGGGTACTTCAATGCTCTTTCATATTATTTTTAAGAAACATTCAAGTAATTTACCCTGTATGCTCAGTTAATAAATACAATAATACTGCACGTCACCTAAATTAGTACTCAATTCAAACTATTTAAAAAATTGTATTTGAAATGTATTGTTTCTTACTTGGCCTTGATCCACGATACAAGTAAATTTTCAGTTGCATTAGTCTACCACCAGAATCAGGTAATTCACATGTGTAATGACCAGTCGGTATAAAAGTATTTGCTGCACTTTGTAGAATAACTGAACTAAGTTCTCTAGTTGTGAATATATCTTTATTGGTATTTCTACTCCCAATTTCAGTCTTGTTAGGAAATATCCATCTTCCCTGACCAACACTATCATTACAACACCCCACATATGGAGTGACGCATGTTAAATAGTTACTGTGTAGATCTCTTCCAGTAATATTGATTGCAGAAATGTTTGGATAAGAAACAGAATCAAAAAAAAATCCAAGACCTTGGGAATAGATAGGTAATTACATTGAAAATGTTATAATTCACATAATAAAATAACTAACTGACGTTCAGAAATCCCTGTAGACACAAAAATTCGAGATGATTTTGGCCCAAACAGTGAACGACTATTTAGTTCAGTATATGCTGTTACTTCAATAGAATACATTGATCTTGGTATTAGATTAGTGATTCGTATATTATTGCTTCTCAATTGAGGAATAGAATTAATAACTTGCCCCATAACACTATATAAAGTAAAAACATATCCTTTAATCCTTCCATTTCTCATTGAACAAGGAATTTCATCCCATGCTACAGTTAGGCTAATTGGGGTCTTTGAAATAAGTCTTGGCTTGGGAGCAGTAGTTGGAGCTATAGTCACAACATTAGAGAGATGGCTCTATGCACTTCATATTAATGCAATGGGGTCTAAAATAATTGAAACAATTTTCAAACACTATTTCAATTTAGAGTAAAATTATACTACTGTGAGTTTAATATTATAGAAATTGTGAACCGCACCTTTCATAAGCACACTACAACTGCTAGCTTGACTTTCACATTTAGCTACTATATAATTATTATAGACACTAAACTTACACTACAAAATTTCTATACAAAACTGTTGTATTAGAACATAATAAACAATACTCTGCATCGACAGTGATTCTGCATGTTATATTCATTGGCAATGACTACATCATAATACTTATTAAATGAATCAGATTATTTTTGGTCGTTTTTTCCCACCTGACTCCAACTTTTACCAGTACAAAATATTCACAACATTAATTTTTTTAATTGGTGTGGGAGAAACCTAAAATGTGGTGCCAATGGAAGAGGGTCGGTTCCTAAGTGTTGCAGTAAAGGATAAACCGAAAGTTCTATGGGTAGTTCAACATTTTAGTATTGTTACTTACGTATTATTTTGTAAATGTTCTAGCTTGAAATTTGATATGGAACTTCGTTATGGTCATATATTTTTGAAGATAGCTGTTCCATGAAAGCTGAAATTTTTATAGTTTGTCTTACCACAGGCCCACAAAAGGTACTCCTACACTCTCTCATTAAAAAAAATGAGATTTTGTGAAGCTTTTTGTACTTCCCCATTTTGAAAGTTCTGGCTTAGGAAATTGGAATGAAGTAATTACTGTATTTTTGAAAGATAGCTATTCTCTGAAAGCTGAAATCTTTATGGGGTTATTATTTTTGCATGCCCCAATAAAAGGGGGAGGGAAGGAGGGGGTGGGACAATTTCAAATAGAAAGTGTGGCCCACGTTTTGATATTATTATTCATAAGTAAATAGTACCAAATTAATGTTCTTACGTGGCATTCTATTCTTATAGTTTCAAATGATTTTTTAGTAGTAGCCATCATTTTGTTCTTCAATACAGTCTTTCCCAGGATAGCATTGGTCAGCAAAAACAGCAACATGCATACTTAATAATAATTTATCCTAATGGTCAGTGAACTTTACTAATATTATCACCCAGCACATAATATAGGCAGATAGAACATTATATAGATTACAAATTCTAGGATTGTTTCATTGAGAATTCAACTCAACTATTGAACACAAGAATGCAAGGACTTATGAACCTATTATCTGATGAAGTTTTCAAATAGTACAAGCACAAAATAACTTTCTGCTTTAGCAAGAGTGCAAAGTTTTTAAGGTGCATTCTGCTGGAAAAGTTGCGTTTTTTGGTATTAGGGCTTCGGTAAATCTACAGAGAACTCCTGTAAGAGTGCTCAGTAGTTCTAATTGCATTTTATTATGTTGTTCATAACCATATAATGGTAGATAAATCTACAAATCTGCAAGAATTTATCAATAATATCAGCATGAATGTGTAGTATTTAGTATTATGTTAAATATGTATAATTATATTAATCAATACGTAACAAACATTTACTACCTGCAACTTTGGTGGTTATTGTAGAAAAAAGTGATTCAGATAGAGCACTAGTTAATGCAGTTACTCGGATATCATACTCAGTATTTGGATCTAGTGAAGTTAATGTGAATTCTCTTGTAGAAGCAGGTACATGTATTGAGAATCGAGTAATAGCGGTTCCACATTCCCGATTACGATACACACGTTCTATTATGTAAAAATTGAATGCACTATCTGTACAGGGTTGGACCCAGCGCATATAGATAGTAGTAGCAGTTGATCTAATAGAGATTATTTGAGGTGCTTGTGGATCGATATCTATTTAAAAATTAATGTCATTTATTTCATGTTTAAGATAATATGTCCATGCCACTTACTAGCTATAGCTAGTTTGGTCAGGGCTAGACAATTTAGTATGGGATGTCAAACTGACCCAAAAAGCATGCATTTTGATCTAATTTAAGTCTAATTATCTAATGGATTGGTTACATACCTTTAATTCATTTTCCTCTTAATTATATACATAATGTATAATAATAAATGAAATAAATTGAGTCAAAATCATGTAGGGAATTTTTTACAAAATTTAATACCAGTAAAATAACATTGTGAAAAGTGGGAGTGGCAGATGCTGGACATTTTTCTACATGGACATTTATTTTCCTCCAAATGACTGTAAAATTGTTGTTGTTTTCATAAATTTCTACACAACATTACAACTTGAAAACATTCAAAAAAATTGACTTAATTCTGTGTTACTAACTTGGTGGGGCCTGATTAATGCAACTGATTGATTGGAGGCTCTAGTAAAGGATCGACTCTGCCTTTAGTGACTGAGCAGTAGTTGGATGGATAGGACAATGATAACAATTGGAGAGAGAGAGAGAGAACAATGGTGGTAGGACGCTTTGACTGTTAGCAACTCTCGATCAGACACCTACTAGTAGTCAGCTAGAATAGTTCAGCTCACTCAAAGTGTTGATCAACATAAGTCCAAAGGTAAGGGTGACAATAAATAAGGAGGACAAACATGAAACATCAGTGGTTTTTAGGAGGGAGGGGCTTAATGCAGGAAATAAGTGCAAATGAGAACCCTGTGCCACCTTGATAGGGCCTGCCAAGTGATATCAGGGTTCATTATAGCTGCAGCTTTCTGCTTCTTCTGAGTGGAGTAGGGGTTGTCTTGGAGGTGGAGCTTACTGGAATTGGAGAAGGTGCTGCTTCCTGTGCACTGCTCACAATAAATAATCCAAAATATCTCCTTCTGTAGTTATGAAAGAAACAATCTAGTGTTCTTGTATCAATAATAAGACATTTAATTGAGTTGCCTTTTGCAATATAATAATCGTGACACTGGTTTGCATTCCAACAATATGGAACATACCAATAAACTATATTTATTATGTGTACTTTAATGATAGTACTAGTTAGCAGTTCAGGTATGGTAACACACAATATGTATAATTGGATGTACAAACTGCAATTGCTTTTTCAATTACATTTACAAAAACAGCAGACACACTTGCAATGCTATTCTGGGTTTTCTCGTTAAAGCTTGGGATCCTTTTGATGATAGGATTGGATCTTTCACTCCTGGTGTTGGGATGCAATTGCTTAAATGCTCACAATTTGGCATACCTGCCGAGGTATATTTTGTACATAAAGATTTTTGTTTTATCATAGTAACTAGCTTTAATATTGAGTATCATGTTGTTGTCGTTTTTTTTTAAGTGGTTATGTACATATATATCGCTTTTTACCACTGACAGCATACAATTACCCATTCTACAAGAAACACTAACTCTATGGTGACATTGACATGGATCGCTCCTTCTGCAAGTGATGGAATGGTGGACTTCAGGTAGTCACAACTTTTGAATTTAATTTTCAATACAGAATACATAGCAGTTTTTTTTTTTACATAAAGTTACAGAGATCCATCAGATTATAATATTGTTTCATATTATTTGCTAGGTTCACTATTGATAGGCAGCAATCAATGTATTTTAGACCTTTGAGTGCAGCTGTAAGTTGAAATGGGCTAGGGTGTATCAAGTAAGACTGAAATAATATTATAATAATTATGATTTAATTTTATAGTTGCCTTATGGATATACACCTGCAACCACTGCTCCAACTGCTGGTGCTGGAATTCTTACCATGTCAGGTCTTCTTGGAGTTCTCATGGCAAGCTTCTCTGTCTTCCTGAGAGTGTAACAAGGCAGTTCAGATTTTTGTGTGTATTGTTATAAAGAAGTCCAATTTGTTTTAATGTAAACACATACAAACTGAAGTAGTGCTTTTTATTATTGATGTGAAACATATGAATACATTGTTGAAGTAGTGGATTTCACAATACAAGAAACATACGAGAATATCAATGAATGGAAGATGAGATAACGAAAAATTTATAAAGGCAAAAGGATAGTTTTATAGCAAATATCTTAGCAAGAGAACTTGATGGTTAAGATAAGATTTAGGGATATAGAAAAAATTACATCAAGTGGGCGCTTTCCCTACCGTCCTATTTCACAGCCATATATATATACCAAGATAATCTCATCCCCCCTCCCTTCCCCCTCTTCAACTCCTTACAATTTCTGACTACAGACCTGCTTGTACAGCATTGTCTCTATAGCTCACTGCAAACACAAAAACAAAACTTTGCTCAACTGTTAAATGAACCAGAGCATTGATAACTATTTCATGATCCAATGAATAAACTTCAGTATCATGAAAAATCACTATAATTGAATGTGTTTATTTTAATCTTGTATAAGTTATGACATAATATGTAATTATATAAGCTTCCCCTCCGACATTCATGTTCCCATGCATATATGGATGTGTAGTCATGCTGCCCTAAAGATGATGGACATGTCACATGAACACTAATCTAATTCCTACTCAACTACGGAATAGCTAAGATGAAATCTTACAGTATGATTCCAAGATGTGCAGTGTGGTGTGTGCAAATGGTTGTATTGCCGGTTAGCAAGAATACTGTTCAGTTATATAACTGGATAGCTAGAATACTGTTCAGTTATAAACTGGATATCTAGAATACTGTTCAGTTATATAACTGGATATCTAGAATACTGTTCAGTTATATAACTTGATAGCTAGAATATAGTTCAGTTATATAAGTGGATATCTAGAATACTGTTCAGTTATATAACTTGATAGCTAGAAGACTGTTCAGTTATATAACTTGATAGCTAGAATACTGTTCAGTTATATAAGTGGATATCTAGAATACTGTTCAGTTATATAACTGGATATCTAGAATACTGTTCAGTTATACAACTGGATAGCTAGAATACTGTTCAGTTATATAACTTGATAGCTAGAATACTGTTCAGTTATACAACTGGATAGCTAGAATACTGTTCAGTTATATAACTTGATAGCTAGAATACTGTTCAGTTATATAACTGGATATCTAGAATACTGTTCAGTTATATAACTGGATAGCTAGAATACTGTTCAGTTATATAACTTGATAGCTAGAATACTGTTCAGTTATATAACTTGATAGCTAGAATACTGTTCAGTTATATAACTTGTTAGCTAGAATACTGTTCAGTTATATAACTGGATATCTAGAATACTGTTCAGTTATATAACTGGATAGCTAGAAAACTGTTCAGTTATAATAACTTGATAGCTAGAATACTGTTCAGTTATATAACTTGATAGCTAGAAAACTGTTCAGTTATATAACTTTTGATAGCTAGAATACTGTTCAGTTATATAACTTGATAGCTAGAATACTGTTCAGTTATGTAAGTGGATATCTAGAATACTGTTCAGTTATATAACTTGATAGCTAGAATACTGTTCAGATATATAACTGGATATCTAGAATACTGTTCAGTTATATAACTGGATAGCTAGAATACTGTTCAGTTATATAACTGGATAGCTAGAATACTGTTCAGTTATATAACTTGATAGCTAGAATACTGTTCAGTTATATAAGTGGATATCTAGAATACTGTTCAGTTATATAACTTGATATCTAGAATACTGTTCAGTTATATAACTTGATAGCTAGAATACTGTTCAGTTATATAAGTGGATATCTAGAATACTGTTCAGTTATATAACTTGATAGCTAGAATACTGTTCAGTTATATAAGTGGATATCTAGAATACTGTTCAGTTATATAACTGGATAGCTAGAATACTGTTCAGTTATATAACTGGATAGCTAGAATACTGTTAAGTTATATAACTGGATAGCTAGAATACTCTTCAGTTATATAACTTGATAGCTAGAATACTGTTCAGTTATATAACTGAATAGCTAGAATACTCTTCAGTTATATAACTTGATAGCTAGAATACTCTTCAGTTATATAACTGGATAGCTAGAATACTGTTCAGTTATATAACTGGATAGCTAGAATACTGTTCAGTTATATAACTTGATAGCTAGAATACTGTTAAGTTATATAACTGGATAGCTAGAATACTGTTCAGTTATATAACTGGATATCTAGAATACTGTTCAGTTATATAACTGGATATCTAGAATACTGTTCAGTTATATAACTGGATAGCTAGAATACTGTTCAGTTATATAACTGGATAGCTAGAATACTGTTCATTTATATAACTGGATATCTAGAATACTGTTCAGTTATATAACTGGATAGCTAGAATACTGTTCAGTTATATAATTTGATAGCTAGAATACTCTTCAGTTATATAACTGGATATCTAGAATACTGTTCAGTTATATAACTGAATTGCTAGAATACTGTTCATTTATATAACTGGATATCTAGAATACTGTTCAGTTATATAACTGGATAGCTAGAATACTCTTCAGTTATATAACTTGATAGCTAGAATACTGTTCAGTTATATAGCTGGATAGCTAGAATTCTGTTCAGTTATATAACTGGACAGTAAAAAGATGTCCAAGGGGGGATGTATAACTGGGCCACCTGTTACGTAACAGGTATCCGGGTTACATAACTGGACAAGTAGGGCATCTAAGGAACATATCTAGTGACACTTGTACTTGGCTACACTCCATTGCTTTAAGGGCATATTGCCAAATGTTCTGTATTAACTAAGTAAGTTTTTATACACTAAGGGTAACTAATACTTAGATTTCCTTCAGTGTAACTGATGAATTGCGTACTTGCTCCACTCTACAGTTGTTGAAGCGTAGCTACACGTGTGAACAGCACAATAAGTAAAAAAAAACATTAGTGTCTTGATAAGTTTGGGAGAAATATAGCTAGTCACTATTAAAACAAGGTATTGATAGTGCTCTTTTAGTTTACCTGGTTCTTAATTATATGCATCACCATGTTACTTTAAATCTGCTTTCCTTTTAATGCTGGAAAACTCATTCTCTACCAAATTCCTGGCACATACCAATGCTTAATAATATGCACAATAATCAGGTATACTATATTTTTAAGCAGGTTCAATAACACTATACACTGTAAATGAAATTAATAATTTGCACTCACCAGATTGTGCAGCACATAAAATATATTGTAATAGAAGTGAAGGAAATATGTATGTCAAAATTCTGTGCACATATAAAAAAGGTCATTCTTACAAAGACTTATAGCTAATTATATAACCCCATAAATAAGCTATATACACATATCACAAAAACAATCTTCATTCTTACCAAAAATAATTTATATTAACCCCGCAACTCTAAACTAATCAACTCCTGTACTGGTCAATCAATAAAATTGCAAAAATTACTTAAATATATATACCTATAGAGCATTATACTGTTGAATTATACGACCTTTAGCGCTAGCATAAAGCGTCTCCAGCAGCGCATTGATGTTGATTTGACCACGATTGCCAAACCCTTTACTTAATTTGGAGCGTGGTACCAGAAACAGTCAGCTCCGTTCTAAGAATAGAATTCAACCGAAATACTTGCGAAATAATCTACCCACCCGCTTTTACTAAACAACAAACAAACAACTACGCCCTCCACAATTTAGCCAAAAAACACTGCTTTGCCAACCACGTTTTACTCATCAGTAAAACATTTGTAAACTAATGATTTACTTCAGTTTTACCTGTGTTGTACTGGACAGTAAATCCTTGTAGAACATGCAGTAAACTCTAAAACCGGAACACTTGTGCACAAATGTTTTACACATGTTTTACTACCTCTACACTGTCCAGTAAAACATGAGGTAAACTATAAGTATTCCAGTACACCATGAGGTAAAACATCCAGTACACTTCAAGTGTCACTCATGTTTTACCATACCTGTCCACCACTAGTAAACTCTAGCTCACTCAATAGTAAAACATACTTAGCAGCATTGGTGTACTTGTGTTTTACTAGGTTTTACTACACTGTACAATCAGCATACTATACCATACTGTACCAGACAACGCCGCACACCAATACACAAATTCTGGTTAGTAATAACAAATATATTACATCAAAGGAAAAAAAGGTACACAAAAATTTGGATGATAGTTTGATATCAAAACAAATAATGTCAAAAGTCTTGTACTCATCATCATTCTTGATCATTGTAGCCAACCTCCATTACTGCTAGAAACATCAAAAAGCATACCCTGCAGCATAATGATAAAGTGGCAATAATTATTACTGAATTCAATTTGCATACTTCAAAATATACTGTAAGTAAATATTGCTAGAACATTAAGTGATAATCAAACAGTTAAAGACATTGATTTATGTAGAAAATGTGCTACATGTCTTTCCCTCCCCACTACATATAGGTGAAGTGTGAGAGGTGTACATGAGTGTATTGTGCTACTATATCTAAATATTCATAGATTCTGATGGTCCCATGCTCAAGCTCACCATTTGTGGATGAGATAGTACTGGTGAGTGACCTACTTAACTGTACCACATTACATGTCAGGAATAAAGGTGGTTAATTTATCTTATATTCTTTAAAAACCCTATCCCATATCGGCACAGATCACAAGTCTAGCAATGAACATGGTTCAAGTACCAACTGATGTGGATCACAAGCCTAGCAGCCAATGAAAGCCTCTGCGACATTATGAAACACAAAGGAACCTCAACCTACCGTCGTGTACATATTCACAAGACTACAAGACATCTGCCATACTCTCTACTTGAACACAAGTTTAATACTTCACCCATAAGCTTTATTGTACTCCAAACCTCCTCCTCCCCCCCAATAGATAAAACATGAATTCGCAGAAAATATCACCTCTATAGGAGAGCTATACAGCTAAAATATCATATTTTCGTCCTGGTTTCCTTCTTAGCTTCAATTTCTTGTATTCCCTTTTCTCCCTTTCTTATGTGCCATTTTGTTTCTTAAAACAGTATCAAAATTTTTCATTTTATGCCCAGTTTTCACGTAGACAGTCACAAATAGTATTAAAGTGCAAATACATGGAGATGATGTATTCAGTGCATTCCTATAAAATGTAACAGGTGGTCAAAATGCCAATACATAGGTAGTACAGCATGCATATGGCTGTACAATCAAATGGCTAAATATAGTGTAGCAGTATAATTGCTGTAATACTTCAGTAATACATCATACACATTGCTTTGGGATGAGCAAGTTTTTCACAAGTTTCACAGGTACTCTTTCACTTTAATACTTTTTTTTTTTTTAAAGGACTTAACATTTCATCTTTAAATAGGTAACAATTTCTGTTCTTTGCATTGCGTCCAATATAATTCAGATGTATATTGTGGTACAATTGGTTAGGATATGACTGCTAGTATAGATAGTGCAGTGAATTGCTATAACTGGTAAAATATATGTGTTCAATTGAACAGCCACTAAATGTGACTGTCCATAGGAATCTAAGTATTGGCTGATGACTCCTTACCCATCAGCAACACACTGCTGCACTATATAAGTATTGACATTGTTGATGAATCCTTACCCATCATCAATACACTGCTGCATTATTTATGGGAAAATTGGCCTAAACACGGCATTTAAAGTTTTTCATTTCTTCCTACCAGTAGGTTGCACAGGAATTTGGGATGCCATCCTTCAAATCTGGAAGTTGTAGCACAAGCCGTCTTCGCCCTACACACTTCAACAATTCAATATTGCTGCTCAATTTATTATTGCTGATTTTGAGAAAGCGCCGCATAAAAGAGTTGCTAAGGCTAGGGGGGATGTCTTATATTCTGTATACTACTACCGCGTGTCTCCACACGACACTATAATCAAATCCAGCTGTTGGCGGCTTGCTAGGAGTTAACTGGGCTTCGTTTAAGCCCCTTCAAGAAACTATGCTAGAGTTGTATGGTAAGAATGTCATGAGTACGCGGATTATGTAGACAAATAAGTACACTAGTTAGATACAGCTACTTTTCCCGCGGTGAACAGGGGGTTAATTTAGGAATCAATTTAAGAGGGGGTAAGGTTGAGTTTGTGCATCTCAAAAGGGTCACAACGTTCATACCCGTAAAACTAAGATGAGAAAGGAGATGGGCTTCAATTGCCAAGACAAATAATTAGAGATGATCTAAGCTTTGCCTTCACCCTAATTGTTCACCTTTTAACTTTGCTTCTTGCTTATGAAATTTTAAGAATATTTCAAGGGGGTAAAATAGCTTCAACGGGAGACGAGCATCCTCCTCCCAAATGATTCGCTGGCAAATGAACAGCCCATCAAAATATTTCTTGGTAAGCATCCCGTACACAAGTTAATTTGCAAGTGTTCCTAGCCTCGTAGCAGGAGTTCTAGAACTCGCCAGAGCTTACAGCTGCATCATAAGCTAGAGCTAACAGTTATTTATCTATTTCCATCATTAAAAAAAAAAAAAGGTGAATTTTGCCGCATTTAGGCTAATTTTCCCAAAACCGGTCACATTAAGTATTGGCATTGTTAATGACTCCTTACCAATCAGCAATACACAATGTTTACTCCTTATCAACACACTGCTGCACTATTTAAGTATTGCCATTGTGGATGATGCCTTACCAATCAGCAATACACAATCTCCTCAACAATCAATACACTTTATCTTATAATGACTCCTTACCGGTTGTTCAATTGTACACCCATAATGTAGCTGCAATAACACTTTTGAGGACCCTTCACTAGTACTTATGAAGCAGGCGATTAATAAAAGCTTGAGATACTTAAAAAGGTGGGAAGGCCCCACAGGGTAGAATACATTCAACCCACTGACAATCTACCACACCCTCACTCCTTATACTCCACCCACACTAGTATCTCACACTCCACCTCACACACACAGCTCATACTCCACCCACACATGCCCCACAATCCAACGCACATGTTTCTTACTCCGCCTACACATGTCTCACACTTTACCTACACACCTGTCTCTCACTTCACCCACATACATTACTCTCACTCCCACACATCCACACTATAGTCTGTTGAAGTTGAGTTTGTATGACCATAAATGCAGTAAATGATCAATGCACTCATGGATGCAATTAAGGTATCTCATAATCAACTCAAATTAACTCATGAGGATTAAGCAAAAGTCTAAATTGCACTAGAAAACTGAGGATGTTTCTATTGCAGATTCTTGCAATATATAAAAGCACTTCTGCCCCAATTTTCTTTTCCTTTCTTTTTGTTTTGTTTTTTGTTTTGTTTTTAACCAAAACCTATCCAATGTGCAAGTCCCATTTTCTGTACAACCTCTATTTGTAGTATAACACTTCCTATGCATCATTCATCTGGACAGACTACAGTGTCCCATAATGTGCCTATGCAATGTCACGTGATATGTATGTTTAATTCCAATAAACACAACACACACACACACACACAAGGCATGGATTGCACTTAGTGCTTGTGCTTATAAGTACTTTAAAACTTTTAATACAGAAAAGTGTCCACAATACATTAGTTCAATATGGAAAAGGTCCACAATATATAAGTTCAATATGAATTGCGTCCACAATATATTACTTCAATATAGATAGAGGTCCACAATATATTAGTTCAATACAGAAAAGGTATAACTTCAATACGAAAAAGTGTCCACAATACATTAGTCAATACGGAAAGTGTTCACAATTTATTAGTTCAATATGGAAAAGGGTCCACAATATATTAGTTCAATATGGAAGTGTCCACAATACATTAGTTCAATATGGAAAAAGGTCCACAATTTATAAGTCCAATATGGAAAAGGGTCCATAATATATTAGTTCAATATTGAGAAGGGTCCACAATACATTAGTTCAATACAGAAGTGTCCACAATACATTAGTTCAATAAAAAGGTCCACAATATATAAGTTCAATATGGAAAAGGGTCCACAATACATTACTTCAATACAGAAAAGTGTCCACAATACATTAGTTCAATATGGAAAAAGGTCCACAATATATAAGTTCAATATGGAAAAGGGTCCACAGTGTGACAGGATCTGAGAAAACAGCCCACTTTGTGCAAAACATGAAATTGAGATACAGGCAAAAACATCGAGTTGGGCATAGAAATTGGAAATTTTTTTCATACCAATCTAAAACCCTTTGCCTACCTTCTGACAAAATTTAAAGTGTCAACGACAAGTATTTCATGGTGAGCGTGTCGTTAGAAATGCCGCACTCCTTTCTCTTGCGGTCTTTCAAACGCGTTTTTCTCAATTTTTCTGAAATAGCGTGGTAGAACAGGCGAACTTTAACGGCTCATAACTCGAAAACTACTGATAGCCTGCTAATTATTTATGGCTCATTTTGAAGGAAATTTTAAGGAGTACATAGCAAATACAAAAATTAAATTTTGATGGAGTGCTCCAAGTGGGCTGTTTTCTCAGATCCTGTCACCATTAGTTCAGTACGGAAAAGTGTCCACAATATATTAGTTCAATATGGAAAAGTGTCCACAATATGTGAGTGGGTCTAGGAAAAGGGACCTTATGGCGCAAATCAAAAAAATTGAGTTTTTTATGCTAATAAAAAGATACAATTTATCTCAACTTAGTGCTAAAATACTGGAGGGTAAAACCTTCGACACGCAGAGTAACTGGCAGTTGAACTGGGCCCTATTCAGCGAAGCAATTGAACTAGAAATCGAGAAAACATAAATTGAATTTCCACTTCCGGTATAATTAACGTTTCCGTATACTTAACGGTGTACTCCCCATACGCAATTAAATCGTACAGCCGCTTTTTAACAGCGACTAACGAAGTTTTTAGCTTTCAAAGCGTCTCACGGCCTGTCTTGTCGGAATCCTTGGCTACTCTATTCGCTGTAGCGGTAAACTTTCAGCCAGAGGTAAGCTGTAGAGTGTATGCAATAGTCTCAAAGCTATGCCGTGTTTTTAGCCGCTTGTTTGAAACTCCGCCCATCCCCCGTTTATTGTACTTCGAGAACGAGAGAGAATAAAAAGTAGCTTGTCTTTCCACGGTACGCTTGGGGTTTTTTAAGTTGTTTTGACATTTGAAATTTGGCATAGACGTAGAGTCAGGGTCACTAAGACTAATTCTGCAAAAAACAAAAGTAGGAGAAAGAAAGAATTTTTCCGATGACTTACTTCTGGAGCCTATATCTCAATTTCAATTTTTGCGCCGTAAGGTCCCTTTTCCCAGGCCCGCTCACATATATTAGTTCAATATGGAAAAGGGTCCACAATATATCTGTTCAATACGGAAAAGGGTCAACAATACATTAGTTCAATATGGAAAAAGGTCCACAATATATAAGTTCAATATGGAAAAGGGTCCACAATATATCCATTCAATATAGAAAAGGGTCCACAATACATCAGTTCAATACAGAAAAGGGTCCACAATACATTAGTTCAATACAGAAGTGTCCACAATACATTAGTTCAATAAAAACGTCCACAATATATAAGTTCAATATGGAAAAGGGTCCACAATATATTAGTTCAATATGGAAATGGTCCACAATATAATTAGTTCAATATGGAAATGGTCCACAATATATTAGTTCAATATGGATTGCAGTCCACAATATATCTATTCAATATGGAAAAGGGTCCACAATACATTAGTTCAATACAGACAAGGTGTGGGCTCCCAAAGCAAGGAAGCCCACATTCAGGAAGGAGAAGACAGAGAAGCAGAGAAAGGAGAAGATAGAGAAAGATAAAGAAAGAGACATATGTGTGGACATTGATATTATTTTATGTATTCAATCTTGTGGATGGATGTGTTGTGGCATGTTCTGTAGAGTTGTTTGTGAGCAGTCGTACTTGTTTCCTTTTATGGTCATATTGTCTTTGAGTGCCACGTGTTGTGTATTCATGAGAACGTTTCGTGTACGTGTTCATTTCCCGTGGGTGGAGTCATATATTTCATATAAAACCGCCCACAATCATTCTTGTACTTCAGTCTGTTCTATATCAAACTTAAGTTAGCTTAAGAGAGATTGCTTCGGCGGCAGGCCTGGTGGCAGCGTACTATAAGCTGATCACTGGAGTGCACGAGCTTGTCACGAAAGCTCTTAGGAGCCCAGAGCGAGTCCTCCACATTTTGGTGGCAGCGGTGGGATCTGTGGGCGAAGACATTCCCCCCAGTTCCAGAACTCACGGCGAAGACATTTGCCTAAGATCAGAACCAGCAAGGAAGACATTCCGAATCATATCAGGAGACGTCCTGAGCCAAGGGAGATATCCCCACCTACCTGAGGAAGATATTCCAAACCCCAACCGTCTGCGGACAACCGGCGCTTCTTGCTACAGCAGAGGAGGCCAGCAACTTGACCTTGCCACGGCAGAGGATCATTCGGTCGACGGATTAACTCAAGACAAGGACCCCCATATCTTGTCGGAACAGTTTGAACTGAGTGTGGTGTCATTGTTTTTCTCAAGTGTGAAATTGAGGTCTTGTGTTATTTTTGTAATTTATCTATTGTAATAGCCATCCAGTTGTGTCATTTATTTTTATATTCTTTGTGTGCTGTTATCTGTAGGACTTTGACGGACGTCTGGGTCACCGGCTCATGTCAGAGCCCGGACAAGTGGAAGAGAGGAAGAAGGCGGCCACAAGAAGGTTGCCCGCTGTTGGGACTGGCGATCAGCCCTACCATCCCTCACATAGGCCGACTGCCTCTGGGAGGTCCCCCTACCCTACGCGCCCCGCTGACGTGTCGTACACGGAACAGGTGCTCTCGGAAGAGGAGGTGAGGTGGGAGAAGTAGAGGAAGAGGTGGCGGTAGATCAGAGGAAGGTGGTAGCTGGGCGGAAGAAGATGGCTAGAAGGTCTGAGGAAGTTGATTTGGCTAGTCTCATGAAGATGATGATAGACAGAGATGAGAAGTGGCGAGAGCGTGATGAGAAGAGGAGGCAGGATAGTGAGGACAGGAAAAGGGAGGAGGAAGCTGCAAGAGAGAAGAAAAGGGAAGAGGATGAAGCTAAGAGACAGAAGGAAAGGGATGTGGATTTAAGAGCTTTGGAGGAGAGGTTGAGACGGGAGGAAGAACATAGGCAGAAACGAAGGGATGAGGAGTATGCTAGGTGTAGGGATGAAGATGATAGAAGGAGGAGAGATGAACTTCAATGGAGAAGGGATGAGGAAGACAGGAGGAAGACTAGAAGAGAGGAGGAAGATAAGGCTAGGGAGAAGAAGGAATTATTGCAGGAGAAGTTGAAGGGGTTAGGTGTGTATAAGGATGGGAGTGAGCTGGGAGCTTACTTAGAGAGAGGGTGAGCTTGAGGACAAGTTTTGGGCAGAGAGGCCAGATCCTAGGCTACCTGAACGACTGTGCGTGAGGGTGGCTCAGTTAAGGGATGATGGGTCAGTGTATGCGGAGGTGAAGGGAGTGTTGTTGAAGGCGGCGGGTGAAACTGCCATCACTTATGGCAATCAGCTATTCGATGCCACGAGACGTTTAAGGGAATGAGTGTGAGTGGTATTGTCGAGTGGATGCAAAGAACTGTAAAGGGTACTTGTCAGGGGTGCAAGAACTTAGAGGAGGGAGTTCTGGCCATTGCTATGGCGTTGACCAGAAGAGTACTCCCCCAGAGTGTGAAGATGTTCCTAGAGAATAGGGTTGTTAAGTTGGGGAGATTACAGGGAAGCTCTAGAAGACTGGATGGCAGGGAGGCAGAAAGGAAATTATTTCAAACCGTTAGGTAGTAGTTTTGTTGAAAGCAATAGAGGATTTAAGAGTGGTTATGGGCGCGATTTTGGGAGTGTGAGTGGTGAAAGGAGTAATAGTAGTGGAGAGAGAGTGAGTAGTGGAGGAGTCGGTAGCTACGTCACATGCTTTAACTGTGGCGAGAAGGGCCATAGGGCTAGTGAATGTAAGAAGAGTAGTGCGAGACCCGGTGGGAGTGGTTATGCACCCAGGGTTGTTACCTGCTATAATTGTGGGAAGGTAGGCCATAGGAGTCCAGAGTGTACAGTCAAGAAGGGTGTGGTTTCTGTAAAGAAAGAGGGAGTACCGAGGAAGATGTCGGTTCTGATAAACGAGAGCAAGTCAGGAAAATTGGGAAATGTGGCTATGGGGTTAGTCAATGGAACTAAGACTGAGGTTTTGATCGATTCTGGGGAAGAGTTGGGGTCTGTACCCAAGGCATTAGTGCCAGAGCAAGTTGTGCTATGTAGTGATGTGTTAGTAAAAGGTTATGGTGGGAGTGAGAAGAGCTGTAAGAGCTTCATGAGTGAGTTTATAATTGGAGGTTATAGGAAAGCGGTTAGGGCAATCATAGACGAGAGTGAGACGCCGGGAGTGTCGTGTATTGTTCCTCTCTCGTTGACAAATGGGGAGGAGTCTGAAGCCTATAAGTGTGCTATTCAGGACTATGTGTCCAGTGAAAATGTGAACATGAATGTTCTGACTAGGAGTATGGTCAGGAAGGAGGAGGAGTTAGATAAGAGTGAGGAGAATGTAAGTGTGAACGACTTGTGGAGTGTGGTCACTCCTGAGAGTGGGAGTGGTAGTGTACTGGAAACAGTGCAGGGAGCGAGTAGCCAGCCCGAACCATTAATTATGCCTGAAGATGTGAGTAAGGTTGGGGAGGGACATGGGATGGATGAGGTGGAGGCTATGCCGAAACCAGTCGAGCCCCAGGCGACAGCAAGTGTAGTGTCAAGCGCTAGTGGAAGTGTGAGTGAGTCGGATGAGTTAGGGGAGGGTAGTCCCAACTCCCTAGAGGAGTTATTACAGTTGAGTGGCGAGGAGGCTAGGTTATGTGAGTTAGCCAGTGAGATTGGCCCTGTGAAGGAGGGGTCAGACGGGGTGGAGTTCAGGAATCAGTTGTTGAAAGATGAGAGTTTGAAAGATTGGCGAGAGCTGGGTAAAAGAAATGAGAGGGGATTTAAGTGGAAGAAGAATATGTTAGTGAGGTGTATGTATGTCACCTGGGAGCAATTCAGAGATGTATTGGTGTTGCCTAGAAGTTACCGAGCCAGAGTGTTGGAGTTAGGGCACGAGAAAAATGGGCACTTGGGGGTGGAGAAGGTGAATGCCATGATTGCAACATATTTTGTTTGGCCGGGAATGGCGAGAGACATAGTAAATCATTGTACTAGCTGTGTGGTATGCCAGAGAAGAAGTAAACATAAGACCAGACGTGCTCCAGCTGTGGAGAGGCCAGTGTTGACTGAGCCCTTCGAGTCGGTTGCGATCGACCTTGTAGGCCCTTTGCCTAAGGGTAAAGGTAAGGGTGGGTGTAGATACCTACTGACGTACGTGTGTCTAGCCATTAGGTGGCCTGAAGCGGTGTCTCTGAGAAGTATAATGGCTAAGGCTGTGGTTGAAGGTTTGTGGTCCATCTTCTCGAGGACCTCAATACCTGAGAGAATACTGAGTGATCAAGGGAGCCAGTTCTGTGGGAAGGTAGTTAGGCAGTTGTGTGAAATGCTGGGAATCCAGAAGGTGAGAACGTCTCCATATCATCCAGAGAGTAATGGCGCCGTTGAACGGATGCATGGCACCTTTAAAGCTATATTGGGAAAGTGTGTGAGTGATAGGGTTGACTGGGTTGGTCAAATCAGTTTTGTTCTGTTTGTGTTGCGGCTGATGCCACACGCAGATTCGGGATTTAGTCCCTTTGATTTAGTTTATGGCTTCCGCATGACGTTGACAGAGTGAATGAATGAACGAATGACAAGATGACTACTGTAACCCCTCAAGAGCACACTGACGGTTAGCTAACACAGAAAGTCCCTTTCATTAGTATGAATGAGAGTAATGTGGCTTCCGCCTGGATGAGGTAATTTAGCTGCTTGCTCTAGGTAATAGTGCCCAATTCAGCATCACATCTTTGAATGGAAGTGTTAATAGATGTTACATTAACCACTCATTCATACTGTCAACCACTACACTTGTCAGGTTCCATGGACTACTCACTGAATTCATACTAATGAAACAAAAACTCTTGCTACAGGATGCTCCTTGACCATGTTACACAACACATGCACACACATACACCATTCAGACAGCCCTATCACTAAAGTTTATCTTGTAGCATCTAACACAAGTATTGTGTGCTTGCCTTCTGAATATTCATGTTCTTAGCAACCTCCATTGATGATTCTCATGTCATCTCTGCATCACATAGAGATATTAGATAGTCAATTATATCTTACAATCAGTGACAAAATTTCACTTCTATACCAAGTTGTGGCGAAACACATTGAATTTTCAGTAAATTAGTAATTCGCACTTTATATCTTAAAATCTCAATTTCTTAAGGTTCTGGTATAGGGTCGCCTCATGAATATTCATTAGTTTTTAAAAACATTAATTTTTGTATCATTCATCCTTTATTTTCTGCTGTAATTCACAAGAATTAAAGTCTATTATAAAAATGACATGATGAAATGACATATTGGACTACAAAAGCAATTTGGGGAGTAAAATGGAGACTCAAATATGAAGAGATTATGGCGGACAATAGGGCCACAAGCGGCCAGCCAAGCTGCACTTCACCAGCTTCTCCACACAGGTATGTACTTACTTGAGTGCCGCTCGAAGAGATTCTGACCATAGAAGCCCAAAAACTAAACCAAAGCTGGTGTTATACTTTCCCGCGGCCACACTCGGCCACAATCTGGAGCCATAACTTTTAAACTTTCCATTTCTCTAGGCGAAACTCTTCGAGAGGCCCTGCCCCTACCTTCGTATAATTGGAATAAGCCACTGCCCACAGTTCATGTTGTCTGCAGGGAACTAAATAGTCCACCAGAGCGAACCAAACCAACTGATTTAAGAAAAGCCCGGGAAAATACCGCAACCGACCAACCGCGGGAAATCGCCCACGCATCAGCTGTAGAAGCCACGCTGGTAGTTTTGGATGGTAGGAAGACTTGGCTGGCTGGGAATATGGGTAACAAGAAGAACCAGAAGAATAAGAAGTACAGCATGCACAAAAGCAGGAGAGCATATGTGAAGAAGAAGCTTCCCACAAAAAAGTTTGTGGAGAAGAAAGTTGGGCTGGGAAGCACTGGTGAAGCAAACTCTCCTCCAGGTATGGTGGCACAAGGGAGCAGACTAATCAATGTGGGCAACATGCTGGAGTATGTAGACAAAGTAGCCAGACATGCTTCAAGTTGTGATGGATCTATTGAAGTATCAAGGGAAAGTAGAAGTGGTCTGGCTTCCGTCTTCACCGGAGAGTGCTGTACTTGTGACCAGACTGTCACACTTGAGACTTCAAAGAAAATTAAGGGTCCGAAAGGTTACAATAGGTAAGTAAATAAAAAAAAGTATGAAATATACAGGAATGCTATGATTGATGTAGCTATTATTATTGTCATTGCTAGCAATATTGTTAGCTATTAGTGTTATTTTAGCTATTAGTCAAACTGTCCTTTTCCGCTTCACTGTTACTGCATGACCTCAAGCCATTGCGTCCAACTCACAATGGAGCTGATTTTTATTGAAAATGTTTGTGCATGCGCAAATATTAACCTTTCGGATAATCTGAGCACGCAGATAATTGAGGTCCAGATAATTGAAGTTCCACTGTGTATACATATAACTAAAATGGAATTTATGTATAATTACTATAATTATTTTATATTATTATTGTCTCTTGGTATGTGCAGGTGGGAAACAAATCTAGCAGCAGTATGGGGACAGATGTCAACTGGTGGTGGACACAGTAACCTAGAGGAAACCATGAGTGTCATGGGAGTTCCAGTCATGACTAAAAGCACCTTCATTGAGACAGAGAATGCCATTGGCGAAGTATGGAAACGGGAGTTGCTGCAGTCCATGGCTGAAGCAGGCAAAGAGGAGAAACGGTTAGCAACAGAGCGAGGAGAGTATCACGAGGGAGTTCCTGCAATCACAGTGATAGTGGATGGTGGGTGGAGCAAGAGATCCCACAAGCATTCATACAATGCTAACTCTGGCGTCGGCATTATTTTGGGAAAGGAGACTGGGAAGTTACTTTACCTTGGAGTGCGCAATAAGTATTGTTCTTCTTGTGCCAGAGGCCTCTCCCGTGACAAGCACCACTGTTTCCTCAACTGGACGGCTTCATCATCAGAGATGGAGACAGACATCCTGGTAGAAGGGTTTCTAGAAGCTGAGCGGGTACATGGAGTTCGATACATTAAGTTCATCGGTGATGGGGACAGCTCTGTGTACCCCAACCTCATCCAGAATGTTCCTGGGTGGGGTTATGGCATCAAGAAACTAGAGTGTGCCAATCATGCCTGCAAGTGCTATCGTGGTGCACTTGAAAGGCTCGTTCAAGACAATCCACCATACAAAGGCAGAGGAAATCTAACGAAGAAGATGAGGCAGAAGTTAGTGAGTGCAGCTCGCTGTGCGATTAAGATGAGGAGCAAAGAAAGGGATGTCAAGAAAGCCGTTGAGCAACTGAGAAGAGACCTTATGAATGGGCCGAGGCATTGTTTTGGCATTCATTCTGGTTGCAGTGCAGATTTCTGCACCATAGCACAGGCCACCAAGCAATCATCGCCAACGACGGGAGTTGGAAGTGCCTCAACAGAAGATGAGAATGTGGCAGCAGATGGCTCAGCTAATGGAAGTGACGAAGGTGTCACTGAAGGTATGTAGGACCTATAGATTAAAAACAATGAATTCAACTCTTGTAATTACAAACATAACATTTTAATGGGTAAGTGTGTGTGTGTGCGTGGCTTGTGTGTGTATGTGCATGCATGTGCATGCGTGCGTGTGTATGTGTGCGTGTGTGTGTGTGTGTGTAGTATAAAACCTCTTAATCCTCCCCTTCCTCTAAAACTACTATATTTATTGATGCTTTAATCAGCATCTTTATGAGAAAGAAAATCATAAAAAAAAATGCAGCTATTTATTTTGTAAATATTATTGTTTTCTTACAAACCAACAAATTTGCTGCAGTTATTGAAGATCAGGAGATACTGTGGAGAGAAACACCGGATGACACACCTACAACAGAAGCTGAAGCTAGGAGAGGTGGTATCACACAAATGGAAGTAGACTCCAAAATGTTGCATGACATCTCCAGTTTGGTTAGCAGATTAGTAGCCAAGTCCAACCAGCTAATCGGTAACCACACAACGAATTTGGCAGAGTGCTGGATGCACATTAGGACCAAGTTTGACGGTGGCAAGATCATCAATAGATCACAGAGTGGCTCATGGGAACACAGGTTAGTAGTTTATGATATATGAAAATTATTAACGTAGTGGTAACTAAGTCCAATAATATTACTTCAATATTACTTTTTAATCTGTTTTTCTTCTGTTACTTGAGAATTACCATTGATTACAAACAATCTACTAAATATTCGAAACACAGTAACTGCTACCTCTAGGGTAGGGGAATTGTCACTTTTCTTGAGGTAGTAGTTTGTTTTTGTTTTTCTGAGGGAATTACTTTTGTAAAGGGAAGAAATCTTTGCTGGTGGGTAAAAATTTTAAGATTTCCCCTCTCATCGATCCCTCCCCCAACAACGAAAATATTGAATTGATGCTTCTATTTCACATTTGTCCATGCCGGATTTTTTATAATAAGTTTAATTATATTGTTTTCAAATATATATTTTTAAAGGTGTATGGAGGCTGGTCTTCGCCAGAATATTGGCACCAAGTGGGGACCACAGACATGGAAGACAATGGAAAATTCCTCTCCCAACAAAGTCTTCTCTAACGCTGCCAATCGTTCTTCTGCGAGAGTAGAGGCTGACAGGAAGAGGAAGGCTACAGAACAAGTGAAGGAAAAACGGCGAAGGAGCAAATATTCCCGCATAGACGATTCTGCAGTGGCTCGTAATGCTTATAGCAGGCATGACCGAGGAATTTCTCCAGAGCAAGTTGAGGATGACCTTCCTTGTGATATGTTGGAGTCTCTGAAAAAAGGGTTCTATAATACACAAGTGATGGTCACAGAAGAAGAAGCTGGAAACATTGAGGCAACTACAAGAGGTCAGGGTACATGTGGCAAATGGATGACGGAGAGAAGGAAGCGGATTACAGCGTCCAATGTAGGAAGTATAGCCAAAATGAGGAAGACAATAAAGCGCTGCAATAAAGTAAAGAGTCTGCTGTACAGTAGTTTTCGGGGAAATCAGGCAACTCAGTACGGTGTTGACAACGAAGTCAAGGCACGACAGCAGTATGTTGCTGACTTGTTGGTGGAGAACCACTGTCTAGAAGTCAGAGAATGTGGCTTATTTATTTCTAAATCTGCCCCATGGTTAGCAGCCAGTCCTGATGGGGTCATCTATGACAGGTCAAACCCCAACCACATCATAGGCCTGCTAGAAATAAAGTGCCCATACAGTGCTAAAGATATAAGCATAGATGATGCCTGTAGTAACTCCTCATTTTTCCTTGAAAATGACAGCAGGCACAAGTTGAAACGTCGGCATGATTACCATTTTCAGATTCAGTGCCAGCTATTCTGTGTGGATTGCGAATGGTGTGACTTAGTGGTGATGACAGGCAGAGACTTGCACACTCAGCGTATTTATAGAGACAAGAAGTGGTGGGAACAAGAAATCATGAAATTGGAGCAATTTTATTTTTATTCTTTATTGCCTGAACTGGCAGCACCACACTTCAAGAAAGGTGGCATTAGAGAACCTAAATCACAATAGTACTCTACTTTTGTTTTACTCTTACCCTAACTTTTATATTATATCAACCTTATGATGTGTGTAATAGTATTATTGTGATGCTAAACTAGCATTACCACTGCTTTGAAAGTATTATTTGCTGCCAGGAGTTGCTGCTCAGCCACATGTCGTTTGCACTTCAAGTGCAAACAACCACTGAATACCTCAATTAGTCCATGTCAAATGTGTGGGCGAAACACTATACCAGAACCTTAAAGTGAGGTTGCTAACTCCACCCAAAAAAATATATATTCCTTCACACACTTGGGGAGGTTGAGTACTACACAAATACAACTAGCTACTGTTTGAAACCAAACACAACAAGAACTGCTCCCACAGTAAAAAGTGAGATAATTCTTAAAACTTAAAATAAAATCTTATGCATATAGATAATATTGTACCATAGTAAGTTCAAACCTCCCAATCAAATTGCTCAAAATGCGGTGAATACATTTCATGTATACCTCATAGGCAGCGTATATTTTTTGCTCCGAGCTTCTTTAAACGGTCCAATCAAATTTACGATTGGTTGCATTTCCTATGGCCTAAAGCCATGGTACCAGTCAGCTGCACCACTCGGTACGGTCCGTACGGAACTTACACTATCCTCGAGCCTTCACTCTCGGTTGTGTAAATCCCGTAATTACCTTTACCTCATGATGTAACCTACTTATTCCAATGCAAAAATTGCACACAATATAAGAAAAATAAGGAAGGAGTTCTGAGGATGATTCACATCTTGTGACTGTGTGGGACCTTCATCTACACTTATGTAAAGCTAGATCACTTCTATTCACAACCATTGAGCTAACATTATACAATCATGGAAATATTTTGAGCAAATCAATAAATTCTAATTTGAAGGGGGCATAATGGAAATTGAGGGAGTCATCTGTAATGAGTAACAGCACGGGAAACCGTTCTGTTTGGGATTAATTGTACGAGTAACGCGATTGAAATAGCATGAGGCGAAGCCAAGTGCTATTTCAATTGCTTTATGAGTGTTATTGATCCCCAGTAGCACAGGTTACCCGTGCTATCACTCATTAATAGTAGGTCAGGTCAGTTTTTGTTTTGTTTCGTTTTCAACCTACGGCCTTCTAATCTGTTGAAAAACATTCTGTCTAATACGGGTAGAGCTTCTGTGGTAAAGAATGACATTGTCTCCAACTAGAAACAACTTGAACTCTACGTTTCCAAGATTAATGCTGCATGCGTGCGCACTCACACGTACTATTTCACTTAGCTACCATGGTATTTCACTTAGTTTCCACTTAGTTTATGTGCTATTTCACTCAGTTACATGCTATTCCACTGTCCCAGTGTGATTTCAACTGAATAACGATTTTTTCCATATAGTTTTGAATGGGAAATTCATGTGCCATACTATTAAGAATGAAATAGTTAAAAAAAAATTTTTTTTGCTTTACAGGGGGGGGGAAGCCCAAATGGTCTAGAAAAACTCAGAACAAAATGAAAATAACTGCAGGAATAACAAAAGATCTAGCCTAAATAAGGTAAATAAACGATCCACAATATACTAGCTCAAGCTATATTTCAACTATTAACTAGTTTCTTAAACACGAAGGTGTCGTATAAAAGGGGGGTAGCCGGGGACATATTTCGCGATAAGTGGAAAATGGGCGCTGACAGATTTTGTCACCGACTCCCCTTTAGTAGCATTACAGCAACTTAGCGCACACAAAAGCTTGGAAACAAAGTCATGAGCATCTTAGAAGACGAAATAAAATAAAAAACAAGGGAAAAAACAAGAACAAATGGCGGGATCTAAATAGAAATGAAAAAGTACTGTTTGCCATTGACGCAGCTAATTCAACTGCAAAAGATATACAGCGTGCTGTCAGAGTTCTCCAAGATACTATCCTGAGGGTTCATCTTCAATCAAAAAATACTTTGGTACCTACACAAGGCATTGATAGATGGACTTGAGTATTACTCGCAAAAATGATTACATATAGCTGTTTTTTAGTTAGGGCACTTGTTGTAAACATGGTGTGGATTGACTTGAAAGGATAGTGAGCTACGTATAATGGAGGGTTCTCTTGACTTTATTTTAATTTGAATAGGAGCTAGAGGTAAAAGGGCATGCCTGGGATTCTTCCATTTATACCCGGACCTCCGAAAGGAGTTGAGAATGTGGTATACGAGGCCACAGATTTCCCGTACGGAGAATAGCATTGAATTATAAAAACGACCTCTACGTTTAACAGGTCACTTGAATCAATAATAATAAAATTAGCAGGTAAAGGATAATCACCAGGATTATGATATGACAATTAGCAGGTGAATGACATTGCCAGCAAGATTAAGTTAAATCTTGCAGCTTAAACTAAACTGGTCATTAGATAAAATACTCTATAGAATTTGATAAATACACTGATGACTCATGTACAGATCTGGCCAACAAATACACATCCATAAAGCCAGTAAGTAGCTTCTTACCCAGTAGGAGGAGCTCATGACAACAGAATGAGACGTGAAATTCGTTGCTTATTATCCATACTGAATTAAACTCCTACATCACAAATAGTAAATATTCAATAACTATTGGTGAGCTTAGCAAAAAAAAAAAAATAAATAAAATAAAACAAAAAACAAAAAAAACAAAAAAAAAAAACAACCTAGCTATTATATAACTGAAGCACCTACTCATGAACCCTCAGCACTACTATGCACTAGCTAGCTTCTACAAAATCATTTCTCAGGCCACAAGAATAATAATTTATTTGGCTATTCCTAGTCAAGTATCAATACTGCTCCAGCAATGAAACTGGTAGATGTAAATGTTATCTTCATAAGGAGTAGCTAAATGCAGGAACGAACACAAAGCCAACCAGAACCTCAGGTACGCCTAATGGTTATCATCACATATGCTTGAGGCTTGTGAGCAGACAAGAAATTAGTAAATTAACACTGGTGGACATTACAGATGAATGGAGCATAAACCACTGCCTCAAATCTCTGCAAAAGGCTTAGGAAGTCTAACACAAGATTTTCAATAGAACACTCACAACACCACTGAACTGATACATGTGCCTTTACCATGTGACAACAGTCAATCCTGAACAGTATAGTACCATGCAACTGATACATATGGTGCCATATGTAATAACCAAGTCAAGCCTTCACCTGTACCATATCTATAATGACTTATAATAAAACCAGCATGACTTATAATAAAACCAGCAACCTGTTTTGTTTTTGTTTTTTTCATTTTAAGGTCATATAAACACAATGTGTCTCCTGTTATTCCTCTCACCCTACATAATAGCAACTCAAAGGTCACACAGATGTCACGTAATCAGTTACGCACTGGTCATGATCATAAAATCTTCCAATCACCTAAAACATAACTACATGAAACTAAAACAAAGGGACCACATACCTTCTCCCAATTGAGGCTTACGTCTTACTTATAGGGCTCACAAGTAGTCTCTAGACTGAGTGTGTGCACACACTTACCCTATGCTACCTCCTCAGAAATAATGATAAACTCTATTTCCCAAAATCTGGTCCATCTGTCCAATAGCATATGGTAGTACAGCTGGGAGATATACCAATATTATCATTGCACTTTGACAAAAGCTCTATACCATAGAGACAATGTTTCAATTGTAGTCACACGGTATTACCGGTTTCTCACCAAACGTTAACACAGGTCACAAAATTAATGTGGGAGCATCATGGCAAGACAATAATGAGGTACAGCTGCCTTTGTTGGCTGTAAACTGGAATGTAGTTAATACCGACTATTTTGTACAACGACTATTTTGTACAACACCGTACTATGTATATCGAGTGCATGTAACCACCGAGCGTGCACTTGATTTACGCATGCCGTTTAAATTCCGGATTTGGGCAGGTGTTTTTGTTCTAAATGGTGCGCAACAATAACTGAGTTGCAAAAACGCAGAAAAAGAATGCCACAGCAGTAAATCAACAGTTAATTGTCAGTAATCTCCAAAATCAGAGCGTGACAGACTGACAGACAGACCGACAGACAGACAGACAGACAGGATGACTACTATAACCCTCTCATGCATGAGCGCTGAGGGTTGATCACCATCATTTGCAGACCAACACAACCCACATACTCTATTACAGTGCTTCCAGCTTAAAGAGCAAACAATTTGAAAATCTATGTTTTGATAAATTTTGGTACACAAAATTTCACTTACAACTTAACTATCACTGACAATACAAGTTAGTGCTGTTAAATTAGCAGTAAGTTCCTCAGGAACTGCATACCAGACTTCTTCCGTTGACTCCAATACATTTATCGCCATTTTATTTGTCGTCACTATTTCGTTCGTAGTCGTCACGGAATCGTCATTCAATTAGCGCTTGCTACGGATTTGTCGTTATGACGCGCAAATTGAGGTACTTTCCCTATTTAACGTTAGCCGCGTGTAGGTACTTTCCCTTACTGGACGATTATCGCGTGCTTTACTATGGCTTCTTCAACTTGGGGAACTCCACTAAGTGCTAACAAACGCAAACGAGGAGAGTTGCAATTACTGGCTGACATTACTAACACTCCTACAGGCAAGAGGGCTTGCTCTTCATCTGCTTCTAGGAGGATAAAAGAAATCAGCAAGCCTAAAGCTCCTAGAGGTTTTCATGTGACCCCTCCACAACCAACTCCTGGTGATACTCTTAATCATATAGTTAAGAATTGCCCCCATATTATTGAAGCTGCAACTGAAAAATTGTCAGCTTTACTCGAAAGAAATTTAACCTTTGCATTGCACAAAGCTATGGCCCTTCAAGTTTTTGGAGCATGCATTATAAAAGGTATGGGTGTCCTAGAATCGTGTGACTTGGTGTCTCTAGCTACTGGCTTCCATCAACAAGTTGTGAGAAAATGGGCACACTCATTTTTTGCTGAGTATTTCTCACTACTAACTTCAGTGGATGATGCCACAGATAAAGCTCTGACTAGGGAGCTAGATTCTGCTAGGGGAAAACACCCCAAGTTTGTTTCCCTTATGGCAGACGAGAACTTTCGGGCTGAGATAATAAAATATATAAGGGAAAACGGGTATGTTAAGGGTGAGCCCAACCTTACTATTTTTAATATATGTTCATGGGTAAAAGAAAACTATGAAGTTGACATCAGTAAATCTTCTATGTCTAATTGGCTGCATGATTTGGGGTTTTCTTATCATCAATTTACTAAGGGGGTTTACTTTGATGGACACGAGAGGGAAGATGTGGTAAAGGATCGAGGGAGTTATTTGAAGGAGTTGGAATCGCTGGAAAAGCGCTCATGGGTGTACAATTCACCATGCCCAGACCCCTCTGTACGTCCTGTTATTCGCATTTACCATGACGAGTCCACCTACTATGCCAATGCTGACCAGGCATTTTTTTGGAATGATGGGACCAAGCATGTGCTGAAGCAGAAATCGCTAGGTCAAGCAATCATGGTGTCCGACTTTGTCGAGGAGGTAGGTGGTATGCTTGAATGTGATGGTGTAAAGGCTACCTTGTACTTGGAACACCAAAGTGACGGCTATTTCACCAATGATCATTTAATCACTCAGGTACAACATGATATAAAAACTTAATATACATTTTTACTAAATAAATAATATTTCTTGTTTAGACTCACAAGGCAATTTCATTGTTTGAAAAAAAATATCCCTACTGCCAAGGTCTGTTCATTTTTGATAATGCGCTTTCACACAAGAAGAAGGCTGACGATGCCTTAAACGTCGATCGTATGAATGTACGAGATGGTGGAAAACAGCCATTTATGCACGACACTATTTACAATGGCACAGTACAGCAAATGACCACAGCAGAAGGACTTCAGAAGGGCCTCAAAACTGTTCTTCAAGAGAGAGGGGTGGATACGGAAGGAATGAATTCTTCTCACCTCAGAGACAAGCTGCGTCAGTACCCAGTAAGTTGTGCAACCTAACACAATATAACCAAAATAATAATAGCAATTATAATTATAACAATATTAATAATACTAAATATTCATTGAAGTAATTAAGTTGTTTTCATTTGTGTCTGTGTGTGTGTGTTCTTTTTTGTTTTTTTTACAGGACTTTCAAGATAATACCACCATATTGCAGTCTGAAGTTCATGGCAGGGGGCACATTTGCATATATCTTCCAAAATTCCACTGCGAACTGAACCCAATTGAACGGGTTTGGTGCCATTCAAAAAAGTTCACAAGGGCTCATTGTAATGGCAATATAGGAAGACTCAGAAAAGTAGTTCCAGAGTCATTTCAACAAGTTACTAAAGAAACCATAGGGCGTTTCTTTGAAAAATGTCGTGACTTCGAGTCAGCTTATCGTAGTGGCCACACCTGTATCACAGTTGACAAAGCTGTGAAGGAATACAAGTCACACAGGAGAGTAACCACCAGCCAGTAAATTGCAACTCTTCTCCTTATTATTTCCTTATTTACATGCTATTTAATTACACGCAATGTTTTTCATGCGTCGGACAGTCCGGCTTGCACCAAACAAATGCATCACTATAATTGCATACCTTTTAATTATGTGCCATTTAGACATGCGTCGGACAGTCCGGCATACACCAAACATGTGCAAAGCTATTTTCCTGCTTTTTGTTACATACTAATTTATAATACATTCTACTAATTGATTTTCATTGTCCAAATGCACCATTTTTAATTTCATGCTTTTTATTACGTGATAAATTTTACATGCGTTGGACAGTCCAATGTACACCAAACATATACATCACGTCACTTATAATTTAACCGGCTCTTTTCAGAGCCACCACAATACAAAAGATTTCACTTTCTCTAATTACCATTGATATTATTGCTTGTAGTAGTAGTCGTAGTAGTAGTAGTAGCAGTAGTAGTAGTAGTATAATAGGTTACACAACTAACTGATGAACCACTGATTGGAGCGACAGCCGACAGATGGATGACAAGTTGGAGCGACAGCTGAGAGATGGATGACAGATTGGAGCGACAGATTGATGACAGGTTGGAGCGACAGCCGACAGATGGATGACTAGTTGGAGCGACAGCCGACAGATGGATGACAGGTTGGAGCGACAGCCGACAGATGGATGACTGGTTGGAGCGACAGCCAACAGATGGATGACAGATTGGAGCGACAGATGGATGACAGGTTGGAGCGACAGCCGACAGATGGATGACAGATTGGAGCGACAGATGGATGACTAGTTGGAGCGACAGCCAACAGATGGATGACTAGTTGGAGCGACAGCCAACAGATGGATGACAGGTTGGAGCAACAGCCGACAGATGGATGACAGGTTGGAGCGACAGCCAACAGATGGATGACTGGTTGGAGCGACAGCCGACAGATGGATGACTAGTTGGAGCGACAGCCGACAGATGGATGACTAGGTTGGAGCGACAGCCAACAGATGGATGACTAGGTTGGAGCGACAGCCAACAGATGGATGACTAGGTTGGAGCGACAGCCAACAGATGGATGACAGGTTGGAGCGACAGCCAACAGATGGATGACAGGTTGGAGCGACAGCCGACAGATGGATGACAGGTTGGAGCGACAGCCAACAGATGGATGACAGGTTGGAGCGACAGCCAACAGATGGATGACAGGTTGGAGCGACAGCCGACAGATGGATGACTGGTTGGAGCGACAGCCGACAGATGGATGACTAGTTGGAGCGACAGCCAACAGATGGATGACAGGTTGGAGCGACAGCCAACAGATGGATGACAGGTTGGAGCGACAGCCGACAGATGGATGACTGGTTGGAGCGACAGCCGACAGATGGATGACTAGTTGGAGCGACAGCCGACAGATGGATGACTAGTTGGAGCGACAGCCGACAGATGGATGACTGGTTGGAGCGACAGCCGACAGATGGATGACTAGTTGGAGCGACAGCCAACAGATGGATGACTAGTTGGAAGCGACCGCCGACAGATATGGGGACTGGTTGAGCTACAGCCCGCCAGATGGTGACTGGTGGAGCGACAGCCGACAGATGGATGACTGGTTGGAGCAACAGCCGACAGATGGATGACTGGTTGGAGCGACAGCCGACAGATGGATGACTGGTTGGAGCGACAGCCGACAGATGGATGACTGGTTGGAGCAACAGCCAACAGATGGATGACTGGTTGGAGCGACAGCCGACAGATGGATGACTGGTTGGAGCGACAGCCGACAGATGGATGACTGGTTGGAGCGACAGCCGACAGATGGATGACTGGTTGGAGCGACAGCCGACAGATGGATGACTGGTTGGAGCGACAGCCGACAGATGGATGACAGGTTGGAGCGACAGCCAACAGATGGATGACTGGTTGGAGCGACAGCCGACAGATGGATGACAGGTTGGAGCGACAGCCAACAGATGGATGACTAGTTGGAGCGACAGCCGACAGATGGATGACTAGTTGGAGCGACAGCCAACAGATGGATGACTGGTTGGAGCGACAGCCAACAGATGGATGACTGGTTGGAGCGACAGCCGACAGATGGATGACTGGTTGGAGCGACAGCCGACAGATGGATGACTAGTTGGAGCGACAGCCGACAGATGGATGACAGGTTGGAGCGACAGCCAACAGATGGATGACTAGTTGGAGCGACAGCCGACAGATGGATGACTGGTTGGAGCGACAGCCGACAGATGGATGACTGGTTGGAGCGACAGCCGACAGATGGATGACTGGTTGGAGCGACAGCCGACAGAGGAAAGACTGCTTGCTGCATGTTCTTAATAATACCCCTCATAGTCACAGTCAATGTTTTACATGTAGTCACAGTTAGATGTTAAATTTGTCACAGTATGTTAAAAAAAATTACTTGCCACTTTGTATGGGTCGTTTGAGTATCCTCATGCGTTTGCGTTTTATAGTATGTTTCTGTAAATGTGTCGAAGTAATGGCAGCGTGTTGTATCAGTCGTTTTCGTACTCGCATATGTTTCTTAGTCGTAGTCTTACGTAAAGGTGTGGCAGTTATTTGTAATGGTGGTGTACGTATTTGTGCTCTGTTAGTACAACATTTCTGTTTGTCTGAAAGTTTAGGGGTAGATAGTTGTTCAGTGTTGGTTAGGTATGTTTCATCGCTGTCATAGTCCTCACATTGTACGAATGTTTTGTTACCATCAGTTTGTAGATGTATTACGTTATTGTCAAAAGGTACAGGGGATAAAGTGTTGAGGGGTTGTGAATCAGTCGAGCTATGTTGATTGTCACGTTGCAATGTTGTCTCAGAGTTATTTGATATGTCATATATTATTGTTGTGTCAGAGTCATTGTCATCAGTTAATTGTATAGTCGGTGTCTCAGTAGTCGGTGTTATTATTAGTTGTTGTAAAGGGGCACCATTAAGAATATCTCTCACTTTGTGGAGTTGAAGCAGACTTCCTCTCACTACCAGCTTCACACTGCATGCTATATACCGATAGCTCCTGTTGCCAGGAACAGTAGAAAACGGCAGTGATGTCACTTCCCTATTAAAATATACACGCGATTGATATCATGTCAGCGTCAAGGGAGTTTTTCAAAATTATTTTGTGGCTCTATTCAGGCACAACCAATCTGAAATTAAATTTGCTTTTACAATAACTAAATTGATCACTGTAACAACATTATCACATTATTAATGCTTTATTATAAACCACAACAAGTCAAGTGTAAGGCTACCATAGTTAAAAAAAAATGAAATTTGTTTTATTAAGACCAGTACTTGCATTTTAGTTTAAATGAATTATCTTCACACCTTCAATTGAACACACAATCTCCTTTTAAAACATCTACTGAAACAAAATTAGCTACAAATCACAAAAACTTCTTAATAGGCAGTACCATGTAACTTTTTAAACAATTTACTAATTGTATTGAATCTTTTCAACTCTTCTTATAGTACATAGCTAATAGTCCTGTCATATAACTTAAAACTAGATAACTGATTACTCACCCGTCAGCTACAAATCCGTAACGCAGAAGAGGTGCGACGAACGTTGAAGCATCCCTGTCAAGGTGCCCCAGTGAGTCCAATCTCGGGAGGCACTTGAGGAGAACGCTGTTAGGGTCCTTGGCATTGCCTACTTCCAGGTAGCACGACAGCCTGATTCCTCTCCTGACGTCCTCCAGACCTACCTGGTAAAATTTGATGCCCTTCGCTAGGGCGCTGAAACTAGCTAGCACTTCCATTACACAACACCACCAAAAGAAGCCACACGAATAGTACTGCGAGCTAGCTCTGCCTGTTTTTTTGCCGCGCTATTTGACCCGAGTGCGCTTGCGCTAAATCGTTTACGTAGCTATTACGTAGACCATACCGGCAATTATTTAAATAAACGTCACCAAACGTCATCAGATGGCGGTCCCCTGCCACTGAAGCCGATTTTCAGCTAAAATAATCTAATTTTGTCATGAAATTTTTTTTTTCACCCCACCAAAAAAATATATATGTAACTTCAATTATTACTTTATGTTGTGACAAGTCCAGAAAGGTCCAAGTATAAAAACACAAGAATGCTGGCTTAAACACTTTTGGTACTTTTTTGCTACATTTTTGGCCATACATTTTGAAATTTTTGAGTGATGAAATAAATTTGGTGCACCAATTTATTTTTTAAATAAACTTCACATTACATATTTTGTATGTGCTAAGTGAGAAAGGTCCAAGTATAAAATTGTTTTTTTCCTGGCTTAAACACATCAAATTTTGAAAACGTTAAAATTCAGCCTCTTCAAGGTGTCACCTACCACACGAATAACCACAAAACCACAAACTAATTTGATGTACCTATTAACATAGCCTTAATACATCTGCATACAAAAAATAAACTTTGTAGACTTTTTGGTTTCCCTGCAGTGGAATAAAAACAATAACACAGTAAAAATTTCAAAAAGTTTGCTCTTTAAGCTAGAAGCACTGTATATACATTACACACACAGCTCTATGTCCTTAGACCATAATTCATTGTAATTAAATGCATTTTGATAGCAGACTGAAATTTAAACCTTTGTGGGTCATGATCATTGATCATAAATCACATACATACCTGGGTACACCTCCTGACACATCTCACTTCAATGAATTGAATTGTGTATGTAGTGGAGAAAGTGTAGTTACAGTGTCAACTTCACAAAATAAATTACAGCTGCTCAGTCCAGGTACAAGCCACCACATCTAACCACATACATCATATACAGCTCAGAGACTGAACTCTGTCTGTAACACAATGCATGCACACACTGCAACTATTGAAGGTGTAAAAACATTAGTGTACCAAACAAATAATAAAAAAACATTACTTGCCGACAGACCTCTTCCTCATTATGGAATGAAGTCTTAGTATATTTTAGGCCAAACAAACAAAATACCTTGTTTCTCATCTGCACCTTCCTGGGTGATACAGCCACTTCAAAATTTATTATGCAGGTCAAGCCCACTGCTTTAACCACACCCCTACTACCTCATACTTGTTATATACCATTTCAATATTTTTCCTATAGGTCAACTACATTATCGCAATTTCCAATATAGAGTTGATGAGAAACAAGAAATGTGGTTTCAATTCACACTATAATTTAGTACACCATCAGGCCAGCTATACATTGCACAAATGAAGACATGCTACAGGTGCATTTAAGAGGCTTTGGATTCATCTAAAGGAAGGTGAGTGGCTACAACTTGTGAAGAATAAAAGTGATCTATATCAAAAATTGTAAACACTATTCCTAAAGAATATTTCAAGTTATGTAATACGCAATCACAAAATGAAATAAAAATCACTTGGAAGTCTACACTACAATACAGGCTTCCATACTTACAGCAGCTTGCAAGTGGTTTTTTCCTTCATTTTTCTTCTTTTCTTAATACTTATAGCAGATACACGGTAGAATAAGACCATCTTGGTATTTGGCAAAACTAAATAAAAATAGTTATTCTTATTACTAATGTTTAACTGGCTAGTCAATAATTCAGTCGCTATATGGAGTAAATCATCAGATATTTCTGTGATCTTAATTTTTTTACCTGATCATTTAAACTAGAAATAAGTTTACTTTAGCATCCTTAAGCTCTACTACACTTCAATATCACTTGAGTGGGATAGACTAGATAGGTTTCACTTAGTGTCAATCTAAATTACTATTTTTAAGAAACATTTCATGTTGTGTGTGTGGTCCTATAAAATGAGACCATACACACTATACACATAATTAAACGTAAGTGCAACTAGAAAACTAAACACTACTAATCTCTTAGCTACATCACCTATCCAAATAATAAAGAAAGCTCAGGGTACCAAATTTTACTATTATTAGCAAGAGCCAAAGTAACACTAATGCTGTACAGTCACTAGTCTCACAAGAGCTAGTTTGTACGCAGTTTCAAACTCCCCACGAAACCCCTAACCTTCTTCTAGCGTTGCTATCGCAGTCACTTTCATATTCACCAGACACTCCTAGCATCAAACTCCATCCAGAGCGCACGCGGTACCATGGCCACTCTCAGAAGGCGTGGACTGTTGCTATAGTTACAGTTACTTAAAAAAAAACAATCGGAAAGTTCGCTGATGTTTCGTAAGTGGGACAGTACTAGTGATGTGCTTGAGCACAAATGGCGAGCGAGCCTAAAGACTATACTATTTTTATATGGATGATTTTGACTTCTAACACTGAAGCTACTGAAAATAAGGTCCAGTTTTTTAATTTAGCATACAAGGTAAAGGGATTTCAGTGCCATAGTAACAACTCTCTGCAACTGCTTGGAAGGAAAACAAAAAAAACAAAACAATACACGTTATTTAAAAGTTTTCTTTGTGATATTCTTTAGCTAAGTAGTGGTTGTAACACACAATGCTTTGACACAACTGGACATGCACCTACACAGACTTACCTTCGCAGTAGTCTAGTGGACAATGTATTTTCAAGTAAATACTGTTGGGCACCGCTTATAACCATGACAAAGAGCGCATTGACTTACCACCGCCACTAACTCGAATAGAAATGGAAGTCCCTTAAGTTTTCAAGTTTGAACTGCACCCGCAAAAGAATTCAAAAACGGTAAACAATTCAATTTCTAGGGTGATACGGGTACTGACGATAAACCAGAGGATTCTGTTTAGTGCAATTTGGGACGGGGTCGACCACAACTAACACAAAAACGCGAGGGTAAAGTACAAAATGACATACATACGTCCATATATACAAACTAGTGGTGTGCTTGAGCACAAATGGCGAGCGAGCTTTAAACTACACTGTTGTTACTCAAACTACTAAAATAAAGTTGAGTTGCTAAATTACTAATATACGGTAAAGGGGATTCAATGCCATAGTAACCACTCCCCTCAACTGTTTGAATTGAAAAAGAAGCAACAAAATCAAGTCACGTTATTTAAAATTTTCTTTGTGAGAGCACAAATGGCGAGCGAGCCTAAAGACTATACTATTTTTATATGAATGATTTTGACTTCTAACACTGAAGCTACTGAAAATAAGGTCCAGTTTTAAATTTCGCATACAGGGTAAAGGGATTTCAGTGCCATAGTAACAACTCTCTGCAACTGCTTGAATTGAAGGAAAAAAACGACAATAAAACAATATACGTTATTTAAAAGTTTTCTTTGTGATATTCTTTAGCTAAGTAGCTAGTGGTTGTAACACACAATGCCTTGACACAACTGGAGATGCACCTACACAGACTTACCTTCGCGGTAGTCTAGTGGACAATGTATTTTCAAGTAAATACTGTTGCGCACGGCTTATAACCATGACAAAGAACGCATTGACTTACCACCGCCACTAACTCGAATAGAAATGGAAAGTCCTTTAAGTTTTCTAGTTTTAACTGCACCCGCAAAAGAATTCAAAATGGTAAATAATTCAATTTCTAGGGTGATACGGGTACTGATCGATAAACCAGAGGATCCTGTTTAGTGCAATTTGGGACGGGGTCGACCACATAACTAACACAAAAACGCGAGGGTCAAAGTACAAAATGACATACGTACGTCCAAACATATATACAAATAAACATCCCCGATTTTTTCATTTTTACCCCTGTAAGTGTCTCGCTCGCCAATTAAGCTCGTTAGCTTTTTTTGGGGGGTGGGGGGGGGGGGGGGGGGTGGGGAGAGAAACTGTGAGACTGCAGACATAAATGTATATATATTGCCCTCTCTCAAGATAAAGCATCTTTAAAGTGTTCTGATAAACCCTTCAATTCAGTTCATTATCTCTTATAAATATTCATGCAAATGTCTCCTCTTGGGACTCATGGGCTGAGCTGCAAGTTCAGTGTAGGCAGACATTCTAAGTAAACTGTTTTAAATGATATCATCCACCTCGCTCAGTCAGCTGCTAAAGTCCCCTCCAGATTGAAACCTCCTGGCTTTTCCAGATCCAATGGTAAATGACCGAATTGCATGATTTTAGTGCCATGGAATGCTGGAAGACCTTTTGAATAGGATGATGCCACCTGTCCAGACACTAGGCAGATGTGTCTCTGGCAACTGGTGAACTATGTGGTACTAGCTACTTCCTTCAGAAACTCTCAGTGGCAGTTCAGCTGGGAATGCCGCAGCCGTTTTGGGTTGTGCCTATCCATCCTTGGATTTTTAATAATAAAAATGGTTATTATTATTATTTTTTTATTATTATTTATTAATAATTGATAATTGTTACTAATGTTAGCTTCTTAAATAAAGTTAAAAGTTTGTTTGATATAGTTTTTAGTGATTGATATAGTGAAAGTTTTATAGCTCTACTGACCAGACTTCTGAGTTGAGTATTCTGCATGCCTCCAGTGATCGTTAATTCAACTAAAACATCTGCTACTGACATAACAAGCAGTACTTTTAATTGCATTGCCTAAGATGTTACTTTCAAAAAATGATAGTAAGATTAATATGAAAGTCACCTTGAACACCATGTCACTTCTCCAAACTATACTATGCTATGATGCAAATTGTGTTATCCACAGTTACACCACACTAAAGGCTACATGCCTGAGCATGACTCCTAGGTTGGTCTTTGTAGCTATAACTATGTTATTAATAATGGATACATTCATGTGTATTAGGTGTTTTTCAGTCAGGTCATTTTTATTTTTTCTTGACATGCCCAGTTATGAAATTCTTAGCCATTATAAGGCAGTATACAACAGTATATTATTCATACATCTCATTCAAGAGATCAGTATTATAACTTACTATAACTACATGTATGTTACAACTGAATTATAAATGAGTTGAGTTAGTGTTTCCAATAACGTGGAGGAATCTGGGAGTTAAACTATTTGAAATATATGGTTTCTTCACTGGTCGCAGCGTAGGGTATGTTATTATTACTAGAATTTCGCTGGGGCTGCACTTCGGTGCTCTTCTTTACATTTGATAAAGTTATAGCAACCGCCATAGTGTATCAAAGTCTAAGTATATTAGAAAACAAATTAATGACATGAAACCAAATTGATGATTGTGAGTTCAAAAAGAAGTGTACAAATGAAGTGGGATATGATAGAATGCATGACAACAGGTGTAAATTAACAAGTTAAGCTGGAATGTTCATGGTGTCTTTTCCAGTCATCTTGAGGGGGGGCAATTCATCCTTGGTCTGGAAGATCCGTTAGCCAGAGTGGCTTTTTATGGGCACATGTACATCTATATAGTTGAGCAGCAGTCTTCCTCCTCTGCTCTTCCTTCTCCAGCCCTCTCTTTGCCTCGTTCTCCAGCCCTGCTGTTCACTTTCCCCTCCAGCTACTCCTGTCCTGTGGGTTCATGTACCACGTCTACTCTCTTTATTCAAATCGCGTCCTGTCCCTCCATCATCTTGACACACACACACACACACACAATAAAAAATATGTATATATACTTTTGGTGGATTATAAATTTTTGACATCACAATTATAAATACTCAGATATGTACTAGAACACCTGTTACACTAAAAATATCCATCTATTAATATATAGAATAAAGATGACCTTTGATCATTGAGACCACCTACCTTGGTGATGGCATGAGATTGACAGTTTGATTGAAACCAAGCGAGGTTTTGGTTATTTAACAACCGGATGTGAGTGCTACAGCTTTTTTTTTCTTTTTTTTTCTAAGTCTGCTACAGTTGATACACAATAACTCAGCAAATGCAATTAACTGCCACCTAGAAAATAATATGCCAGTTAAGGTGTAATAATATACTCATTTCATGACTACAACTGTGTTCATTACCTTTACCACAACCATAGTCTTGCCTTAGTTGAAAAACAATAGAAATAATATTTCACAGAAAACACACACACATATTATATGCCCATGCAATGTGCTTAAAAGGATCTCTGCATGAGGTGGAATAGCTGTGGTGAAGAGTTGCCAATGATTGAGTACGTGTCACTATAATCGGCAATAGCAGTCTTAATTGAGTGCTGAGACTCTCTGCATGCTGATTCCAAAATTACTGCTGCCTAACTCTCAGCTATTTGGCCCAGGCAGTAACAACAGACACAAAATCCAAACTGTAATAGTGCTGCCACAAACTTACATACATACAATACACACACATATAATAATTGTTACATGAGCAAGCATGATGTGGTGAGACATTTCATGAGCAGGCTGACTTATTTTCATGAGCCAAAGATGAGCGAAAATAAAGCTTGCAGAATGAATTATCTTGCTACACCTGTGTATACTCTATGCTAGATAAATATATATCTTCACTGCAAACTAAGCTTGTAAAGTTGGTAGTGTTAGTTCAAAAGGGGCTCTTCCACACTGTTAGCCAATGTTTATTGGCTGCTTTGACCTGGATAGATAGTTCTTGTAGAGAACGATAGCTGGGGAACTAGTAAGATTGGTGATTGCTACAGTACTACCAGTGTATTTGAAGGTAATGAGCTTGTGCAATTCAGCGTGTGATATTGTGAAATATGCCATGGGTCATAAACTTGAAAATATTATTGTGAAGATATCGAGCATGGAATAAAATATATTATGGACAATTAAAAGAATGCTATCATTTTACTCTGCTGCGCTAGTGTGCGGATAATTATTAATAAGTAAAATGTGGCGTGAGAGTAAAATATCATTCCCATATTATGGGAATGATATTTTACTCTCACGCCACATTTTCACTCGCCTTTGGCTCGTGAAAATATTTTGCATGCTCGTAAAATATTTTCCCATATTGTACTCTGACTCGTGCTATAAGTATTATATATATATATATATATATATATATATACATACATACATATATTATATATATAGTACTTATTGCATAAGTCAGCATTCTGAGAGTGAAAAATGTCATCCCCATGTTGTACGACGGATGTAATAAATTGTTTATCATACATTGGATTGGATATTTCCAAAACAGTGACATAATTGTGCATCAAAGCCTTGCCGTTCCCAATCATCTAGAAATAAAGTTGTCCAGAACTATGTGCGGGTCTGCTCGACAGACGCGAATGCGAGCTCAATATCCGGGCTATAGTGCATGGCTAAGAACACACCTGTCACCACTTGGATTAGTACACAGAAACTTAGCAGAGACCCAAAGTTTCATAAGTAGCTTAAATTGGCGGGGGTGGGGAGGTCAATTACCAATCCATTTATGGGTGTAAATATCACGCTATCCTTATGGTAGCTTTTGCGTACCATACGAGCCATATACCACACAGGGGCGTTGAAGCGTTTACTAATAGGAAAATGCGTGTAAATACTCAAGGAAAAATATCTTATGTACAATAATTTATTAGGTACTGAACAGAGCCTGATAACTGTTGCCACATAGAAAATGCATTAAAGTAAACAGGATGTGGCTTAGGGCAATATTTTTCCATATCACCTGTGTTCATAGTTATTACGTTGGGTTATTACGTCCCCCTAGGTTATAGAATGTTACCAAGGTATTCGCGCATGAGCAGTACCTAATAAATATATTATTCATTGGATACCCGAGAATATCACTCGTCTGATTGGTGGTATTTACGCTTGTGCCTGCGGCACTCGCGTAAATACTAAGCCAACAGACTCATGATATTCTCTTGTATCAAATGAATAATATATATATATTTACATACACACATAGCACATATACACACACATACATACGATATAACATTTTCTCTCTACCTTTCCCCTCGCTTTCTAATTAACTCTTGGGTGAGTCAATAATGCTGATTAAAAAAGATATTTCAAAGTCTGACAAAAATATACTTTCAAAGCTGGTAATGCATTCCATTCCATCACCATGACAACTGAGAGTTTTTATTTTTTTTAACCTTATTTACTGGGTTTCTTTTTGGTGTCCTTAACAGCAGTTATTTCAGTACCAATATGGACGAAAGTTGCAGTTAGTTCCAGAACATAGTAGACTGGCAGAGTGCCAGTCAGCTGTGCTTATACAGTAGTAGTATGTCCGACTCTAGCTTAGGGCTGTAAGCTCATTAGCAAAGTGGGAGAAAAACTTTTTTTTCTTTTGATGACAGGTGCTTTATCAGACACTCCCACTTTTGTATATTGCAGTAGTATACTAAACATTATATTTCTATTGACGTTACTCAATCTTCGCGCTATAATCTGTTGTTTATCACCTAATTTATTGTCAAGTCAATTAAAAATTTAATTTCTATTGGTCAAAAACAGCAACAACAACAAATAACAACACACCCAAGTCGGAGTACACACGTTGTTTTTTTTTCATGACAGATTTTAATAGCAACTTGTTTGGTTTTAAAGGATTTAAGAAAATGTTAATCAATATCTAAAACTAACTTCTTATTGTCAGTATTAGCTTGTTCGTTGCTGTTATTTTTAACTGTGATTAGTTATTTTTAGCTCACGGTTTATCTAAGTGTGTATCTCCGTAGGCAATGTGAATATGGTGGATAACAGCTCCTCATATCCAGGATGGGTAAGTAATACATGCATACATACATAGATACATACATACATACATTTATACATGCATACACACACACACGTACATATACATACATATTATACATACATACGTTGGGAATTTAAATTTTCATCAGGAGTGGTGTGTATGTATGTGTGTGTATGTGTGTGTGTGTGTGTGTGTGTGTGTGTGTGTGTGTGTGTGTGTGTGTAAAAATGGCTGGTTTTTATCAAAGGAAGGAATTGTTACTTGAAAAAGTAGTGGTAAGAGTTTGGAAAAGAACAACTGACAACAAGCAAACTCCTGGATGGCGTCAGACTTAGTTGTGTTAGTGTCGAGGAAGCTGGCATGGGAAGTGTGGTGTGTCTGTCGGTGATATGATGCAGCTGGAGTGGGAAGTCAATACTGTTGAACGTCTGTGTTAGATGATCAACTCTACGGTTGTTTTTTCTGTCTTGTGAATTTACTCAGTGTAGGGGGCGAGAGAGAATGCTTTCAGTATTGGCCATGGATGAATATCTTCTTCTAGTAACTAATGAATATCTTCTTCTTACTTCCTCTTCCACCATCCTCCTCCCTCCACCATCCTCCTCCCTCCACCACCCTCCTCCCTCCTTTGTTAAATGATAAAGTATATCCATGTGTCTTAAAACAACACAGAGGATCAGGTGCTTTTAAGCCAAGTTCTGGTCCTGTATGATTTCTAATATGCAGTACAGCATTTTGTGATAAGCATAATGACTGTGTGTTTTATATTAATTATATTCCTTTGATAGTTTGGTTGTTAATGTTGTAATTAACAACTATACTGTTTCTTGTATCGTCATCTCATGAATTTCAAGGAGTGTATATAAATGGAAGTGCCTGTACAACTTTCCGAGGGGGGTAATGTAAATAATAACAATATCTTTATGCAAACAAAAGCTGGTACTAAATCAACATTTGTGTAGGGATTCGTTTGTAGTAAGTCCTATTGTGTTGTGGGGGGGACTCCATTTTCTTCTTGTGGTCAAGATCGATTTTTCCATTTGGAAGTGATTCCCTAGTATTAGTACACATGTGTAACCACGGTCACCGTGATGTGGCACTACTGATGGAGAGTGAATGATTACCTGACAGTACCAACATTAAACCTTAGTACATGCAGTGTGTGTGTGTGTTGTTGATGATGATGTTTTGTTAGTTGTAATTTTTTTTTTTTTTTTTTTTTTGCTGGAAGTGTGTAAGTTGGTTGATTTTGATAATATTAAGTTCTTTGAGATTTGGTGCATGTAGACATGCGGCCTGAGTGAGTGACATAATCTCCTGTATCCCTCATACACACACTAAGGTTAAAAACATCATCACCCATCCACACACATTTTGAGGTGTTGTTGACGTGTGTGTTAGTTTGTTTGTGAGAGAGATGAAAGAAATAATATTTTTGGGGGCACTGGTGTCAATCTGCTCTCTCTCTCTCCTGGTCATCCATGGCAACCACCAGGTTTTTGCTGTCAACACAACAAGCATTTCCAGTTAGTTTTTCTGAGTGTTGTTTTTAACTCTTTAAGTATATTTAAAAGTGTTTGGATAGAGGTGGAGATAATAATTAGAAGACGTGTTGAACTAGTGTTGGGAGACAGTGCATGGACACATCTGACAAGATGGTTCTTGTTGGACAGACAGTTCCAGCTAGCAGAGAGTACATAGAGTATTTATATATATATATAATATTATATATATGAGCTAAACTACAGTTGTTACCCACTCCTGATTCTTCAAAATTAAATTCTTACATTTTACGAGGTTGGAGGATGAAATCTATAAAATATATGTGATTGTGGAGGGGTGATTGTGGAGGGGTTTCCCCCTTACCAGATGCTGATAAACATACCATTTAATATTATGAGACTATTAGTGGTATGGTAATTTCAGTGCAGTTAATGTAGACTTAACAGTCACGGCCACTTTACCAATTTTTGAAGTGCTTCTTAATTGGTAGGGAATTTCCCTCTCAATTTCTTGCTATGCCCTCAGGGTCTGCACTCGTTGTTAGGGTTGCACTGGTTGTGTGAGCAGCAGTATTGGTGCTGCACACTGGGAGGTACTGGGTCCCTGAGTTTGTGTTAGAGTTTCTGTAACGTATGATACATGTATGTAGGCAAAGTCACTGGTTTAAGTAGTTCAACTTTTTTTGACTGGTTCTTAGTGGTAAGGCTCAACCTGTATCTTAGAGCACCGAATTTTAACTGTGTGCAAGTTATTAATTTGAGTCTAGTAAGCGAAACTGCTGCTATGGGAATAAATTTGTGAATTAGTGTGAGTAGTGTAAGAAGAAAACAACAACAACTGAACAATAATAGAAGAAAACAACAACAACTGAACAATAATAGAAGAAAACAACAACAACTGAACAATAATAGAAGAAAACAACAACAACTGAACAATAATAGAAGAAAACAACAACAACTGAACAATAATAGAAGAAAACAACAACAACTGGATAATAATAACATTAACATCTTTGGAGTTGTCACATTGGATTGCAGAGGGGGGAGGGATGCTTGGGTTTATAGCAGCAAGATGTGAAGGTAATGTGTATGGTACATTGGCTCCTCTATTCTGAACAAATATAATTATAATGAATGATGTGTAAAGTGATATGTGGGCGTGTCTACATGCATGTGACTTGTAGTGTTTGTGTGTGTGTGTGTGTGTGTAAGTGTGAAATGGCCGACAGTCATATGGCACTAATGTGCTAGTGATTGTTAAGAATGTTCTGATGAAAGTGTAAATATAAACAGTGTACGTGTGAATTGCAATACTGCGATGGTTGTGGTAAAGTGTCATCATGTGTTATGTAGTGTTATGGAGCAATAGCTTCCTTCAAGTGAATGTCTCATATGGAGGGTTTGTGGTGTGTGTGTGTGTGTGTGTGTGTGTGTGTGTGTGTGTGTGTGTGTGTGGTTGTGGTTGTGTCCGTGGCTCAGGACCTGAGGTCCCAAGTTCAAGCCCAACTCAGGCAATTTTTTCCTCTGGTTTTCCATCTTCCTCCCACCAGTCCACCCAGCTATGATTGGGTACCTGGCATTTGCTGGGGTGCAAATTCAAGGCCTTTTCTCATGAAACAGCAATGGTCCAGGTGGGACTTCAGGTGCCCACACCACTTGCTGTGAGGAAAGGCCAGTTCTCCTGGAGTTTAGTTTTCTTAGCCCGGCTCCAGGAGCTTTGCTTGCACGGCTCACAGTGCCTGCTTAGTGCACAGGCATCCTGGCTCTGCCAGGTGCGTGTGACCGCCTAGTGGCAGCAAAAGAATTTGCATAGCATTGTGTGTGTGTGTATGTGTGTGTGTGTGTGTGTGTGTGTGTGTGTGTGTGTTAATATTACATTGAAAGACAGGAGGAGCAAGTTACTTTTTGATGAGGGAATGGTGTGAGGAGGGAATGGTGTGAGGAGGGAATGGTGTGAGGAGGGAATGGTGTGAGGAGGGAATGGTGTGAGGAGGGAATGGTGTGAGGAGGGAATGGTGTGAGGAGGGAATGATGTGAGGAGGGAATGGTGTGAGGAGGCAATGGTGTGAGGAGGCAATGGTGTGTGGAGGGAATGGTGTGAGGAGGCAATGGTGTGAGGAGGCAATGGTGTGAGGAGGCAATGGTGTGAGGAGGCAATGGTGTGAGGAGGGAATGGTGTGAGGAGGGAATGGTGTGATGAGGGAATGGTGTGAGGAGGGAATGGTGTGATGAGGGAATGGTGTAAGGAGGGAATGATGTGAGGAGGGAATGGTGTGATGAGGGAATGGTGTGAGGCGTGACAACACTGAGTTATGGTTGTACTCTTGTCTCAACCCTGCCCCCACATCTCCCTCCTCTCCCATTCTCTTCTTAATTAATTTTTTTAACGATAGAATATCACTATAATCATGATTTCCGTGGTCATAGACTCATATGTATATAATATTTGGATGTCTTGATAAGTTCTGTGAACTTAACTTGTGTCAGTGTTTGGTTTATGTAGATCCATTTTATAACCTTCTTTTCCCCTCTCCCATTCCACTTTCATTTTTCATTTGGTATGAGGATGAATCACATTGTTTATGCTTATTTTGATTTGTGTGTTTGTGTATGTATGTATGTGTGTGTGTGTGTATTAGTCTCTTCTTCACTTTGCTGTGGAGGCATTCCAAAGAGTTCTACCAACAACCAGTGTCGCAGGAAACGGGGGAGAAGAGGTAAGTTAACGAGTGTGTCCAATACCATTGGGTCAGAAATTGGATCAATTTTTCTTTGTTTCTTTTGGGTTTCTGGATTACTCTTCTCCTTCCTTCCTATGTTGCTATAGCAGCAGTCGCCCGCGCCAACTGCCCAGAGCCCGTTGACAGAGCAGCAGATCTGCTCCACACAACTGGACATCATTTACTTGCTCGTTAAAGCAGGGGCAAGCCCCCTCGTTTTGGACAGTAAGGGTCACTCTGCATCTTACATGGCATGCAACAGTCTGGAGAGGAAGTTCTTGGAGGGCGCGCTACTACTGGGTATGTAGGCATGATTGACAAAGTGGGTAAAGTGTTGTCAACAGACTTAACCCTTATACATGTGTATTGGATTGAAAATCAACTATAATGCAAAAACAATGGAGACGAATTTGTGTTCACAGCATACAAAGCGGTTGAGAAGAGACAGAGTGTACAGGGATTTAGATGATCGGAGACAGTGGTTGGTCCAGCTATAGCCGGACTACTTTTTTTTTTTCCCCTTCCAAAAGTGGTTGTGTACTTCTCTTGTTAATGAAATTCTTTACCTAACTGTTATAATTAGCTTGCATGTATTGCACGTTTGTGGGCGTAGTTACAGCTGTCTTCGGCCGCGACTTTCTCAGTGCACTGCAAGTTTTCCATCTGAGTCGACAATACCGTGGTAGAGAAGATGGCAAAAAGAGTAGTTTGTTGCAGCTTTCAAGTGAGCTTAAATTGCTTCACTATCAAAGCCGAACACTACAAGCTTTGTTTCTTATGCCTGAAAGCAAAGAGTAGAGACTATTTACAGTAGTTACTTAAAACTGGGAAAGTTTGTAAGTTTTCTCTGCTTAGAGCTATTAATAATTTTTTGCTGGTAGTAATTGCAACACATTGTACGTATTTTAGTGTAGATATCTATAGTGCTTTCCAAGGAAAGATGCCACCATTATTTAGAATGCATAAACAAGAGTGCTTATTACAAGCTAGCAATGGATGCACCAGTAACAGATCTCTACTAACATCATGATGCTGTTTATAGCGGTTTAGTATGCCACACCTCTTACCACACCCACTTCCTGGCCTGACCACCGTAGAAATACTGGCACAGTCCCTGATATATGAACATCATTGTACATAAGGGTTTCAAAGATACTCAGGGAAGAGGACAAGTCTTATGCCTTCAGTTTATGCCACAGTCTATAATACTAATTCAGTTCAGAATTGCTAATAGATGTTTTAACGGGTCATTAGCTGGACATTTACAAACAAGAGATGGTATGTAGGTATGACCTGAGCACTGCCTTTTAAATGGTGTAATGGTTTGAGGAGGCCTCACTGAGTGCATGCAGTGTGATTAAGCTTACATATTAGAGAGTGTGCACTTGTGAAATAGCTCAACTGTGTGGGTAGGGAGAGTTATGGGGGAAGTCCCTACTACTGCTTGTTTGTGAGACATGTGTTAAATAACAATTATTCGTACCACTGGAAACTTCACACACACACACACACTCACACACACTCACACACACTCACACACACACACACTCACACACACCAACACTCACTCACACATCAGCACTCACTCACACATCAACAATCACTCACACATCAGTACTCACTCACACACACACACTCCACAGTATTAACACATTAGTACTGATGTTCTTTTATTTGTTTTGTCTCATTTTTGCAGATATTTTGTCTCTGGAGGAAGTGGGTGGAGACAGGAATAAAGTTGCCCCGCCATTAGAGACTCCAGGTGAATGATTATAGAATTGACTAAGATATTCATTGACTTCTGAGCATGTGTGGAGTGTGTGTACATGCATGATAACGAGGTGATTATGAATCAAATATGTTGTTATAATAGCAAATTTTCTTGTTCTAAAGCCAATATTATGTTAATTAAAACTTAACCCGATGTTTTGGCTTCTTTCGGCAAGATGTCGAAATGTCGGTTAATTTTAATTAACATAATATTGGCTTTAGAACAAGAAAATTTGCTATATTGTAATTATTTCAGCCAAGAATGACTGAATCATTATTGTTGTTGTTGTTATTCTTGTTGTCTTCATGTAATATGTATTGTGTAATTGTTGTTTTTGTTATGGTGTGCATTAATAGGGTTGGCCAGTATCTCTGTGGTGGATGGGTGGAAGGACAGCATGCAGGTGCTCATGGAATGGTAAGGTGTGGTCAGGAAGATCTTGACTTTCTTTGTTAGTGTGGAAGAGACTAATGCATAGCTTGCCAAATATGTTGTCTATTACTTAGTGACATCTCTTTTTTAGAATTGACCACCCCTTTCCTATTGGTGGGATACAAGACTCTAATAGCATATGTGTAATCTAGCTCAGACCATTTGTGACTTTCTATTCTGTAACAGACCCAGCCTCTCTAACTCAGGTTTCCTGTCTTACCATGTTTATATTCTGTACCGAGATACACATGCATCCAGTCTTGAATATACCGTATGTATGTGCATTGCGGAGTTACCTTTACCAAATTTCTGTAAGGTAAAACCATTGAAGATATTGGTGCTTGAAAGTTTAATAATATGTTATGTATGTTAGCGTGCAAACTCCACCCACTGTGTATCTCGTACCCTTCAGGCTCCGAACTGCTTTATGTTGTGCACTTCTACGCTGCCAGATCTGTAGTCTATCAGTTCTTGGCCAAGTCTTTGTGAATAGATGATATATTTAATCAGACATTAACGGCAAAGGCAACCCTAAATCTAGTTTCTACAGTTTTTAATCCTTACTGTGGTACCCGCCCACACACTTTATTAAGTGCCTCAGGCGAGTGAAAGTTGCCAGGTGGATATTGTTTACCAAGAAAGGAAATTATGTCATTTCCTTGTTTAATGTTGATAGTGAGAAAGGATTTTTTTTGTTAACCTTTCAATCTTCCTGACTTAATTAGAGGGTCTCGTTAGACCGGTTGCCTCAATCTCCCTCTTTATTGTTTTTTTTTTTAAGTTTTTTTTTTTTTTTTGTTTTCATAAGGGCATTCTCACGTCATCGTTATGAGATCCTGACATTCTGCCACACCCACAAGTACATCTCGCTCCACTCGGACAAGCTCCAGATAAAGTCTAATGCCAACAGCCTCAGGGAGAGCCAACGCCCTCTGGCCATTGCCGCCATTTACGAGCAAGATTACCAGCTGCTTCAGCTCATCATGGATCTCCCCGACACCAGACCCAACTTCCTACACAGAGTCTACGAGTACAGTCATGGCCAAGTCAGTGCCAAGGAGAGCATCCTCGCGCACGCCTGCCAGAAGCACTGCGAAGGCTACACTAGCTTCATTAGACACTTGTTCACTTTGGACACTAGCAACAAGTTCTTGTCTGCCATCAGTATTTCTGGAATGAAGCTGAGGCACCTCCCACTGGAGATCATGCATCCTAACTTGATCTCGCTCAATGTGCGGGACAACCAGCTGGACCGTTATCCTGAACGAGACCCAACAGATACAAAATGCCTGGGGTGGAATTGCCCCAATTTGGAGTCATTGAACTTCAGCAATAACCACCTTACCTACATCCACCCCGACATTTTCCTCTGTCAACCGAGGCTGACGTATCTCTCCTTGTGCAGCAATGAGATCAGAGCCATTCCTAACAGTGTGTGGGTGGCCCCCAGTCTGAAGTCGCTCGAACTCTCCAACAACATGATCCGAGACTTCCCTTGCCCTGATCGCATCCTCCGAAACCCGGGCATGAACTTGGGTATGTTCAAACGAACGGTGCCTCGAAGGAGACGGACCACCACGCTCGATGGAGAAACGTGCCTGTCAAGCTTGCGGAAAAGCTCGGTTAACTATACCATGCGTTCTCAACATGACACGCCTAAGTTCGTACTGGAGACACTTGACCTGAGCGGTAACCATCTCACGAGCGTGCCCGGTGGACTGGCTTGCCTGGCTCCCTTTCTCAAAATTCTTCGGCTTGCCAGGAATCGTATCACCAGTATCGGTGGTGTGAGCGACTATCCCTCCCACTTGCAGACACTGGACCTATCCCAGAACGGTTTGACGAGAGGTGTGGAGCCTCCTCCCTTGAACATCACCAACATGTTGACCTGCTACCAGTCTCAGTTGGACCATGATCGCCGTGATGCATGCAATCACACGGAGCACATCAACTTCCCGACACTCAAGTACCTTGACCTCTGCCAGAACCGTATTGAAGACTTCCCCATCGAGTACGAGAACGAAGACCGTGGGGAGCTGCTCACTAACACGCTGTCTGAGTTTGAACTGGTGAAGCGTCCGACAGAGAAGGCGCCCGCTGTGCTGCTGTACCCTAACCTCCATACACTTCGCATCAGCAAGAACTCTCTGACCCAATTCCCTGTCAATATTCACAAACTTACTTTCCTGAGGGAGTTAGTGGTGAGCCAAAACCCGAAGATCACCAGGATACCGCCTCTGCTTCACAAACTCAACTCTCTCTTCTTGTTCAAGTTTGACGGCATATCCGATCCAATATTGCAAGAGTTAGAGAAATTGACGACCTCCACTCAAGTCCTCTACCATCTTAAAGCCAGAGATGTCAAGTGAGAAGTAGTGTGTGTGTGTATGTGTGTGTGTGTGTGTGTGTGTGTGTGGTGGCTGTGTGGTGTAGTGGTTGTGTCCTGGGCTCAGGGCCCGAGGTCCTGAGTTCAAGCCCAACTCAGGCAATTTTTCCATCTGATTCCATCTGCCTCCCACCAGCCCCACCAGTCCACCCAGCTGTGATTGGGTACCTGGCATTTGCTGGGGTGCAAATTCAAGGCCTTTTCTCATGAAACAGCAATGGTCCAGGTGGGACTTTGGGTGCCCACACCACTTGCTGTGAGGAAAGGCCTGTTCTCCTGCGAGTTCCTAGCCCGGCTCCAGGAGCTTTGTTTGCACGGCTCACAGTGCCTGCTTAGTGCACAGGCATCCTGGCTCTGCCAGGTGCGTGTGACCGCCTAGCGGCAGCAAGAAAATTTGCATTTTTTTTTGTGTGTGTGTGTGTGTGTGTAGTAGTAGTGTGTAGTAGTGGGTTAGTTGCTATTATGAGTTCTGGTTTTATTTTGCTTATTGAATGGGTGTGATTTGTTAGTTTTAATAGTGTATTGTTTTAGAATCAGTCGGCAGAAAGGTGAAAAAAAACTAATGTCTAATACTCAGGCCAGCGCACTGTAACATACTTAATATCATATTTGAGTAGGTGGAGTTTACAATAATGTTTGCTATGCATAGAGTATGCATCTCACTCTGCTTGAGGGTTCCAGGTAATGGGGTGTTGATAGTTACTGACTGGATAGGTAAAAGGTCTTCAACATGACATGTTCTCATCATGTAGGTGTGTCACCAACAATTCCATGAGACTGTTTGTGATTGGCCATCATGGCAAAGGGAAGACTACTCTCCTGCGTGCCCTGAAGACCAGCTCTGCAGCTTCCAATGGCCTCCTGGCTAGCATCATTAGGACATCTTCAGATGCTCATGCTCATCCTCCAACTGGTAAGGGGTGGCCTTTGTTGTGCATGTATGTATATTTTGCCCTTCACATTTGAACTGTACGTTTGTTTTATTTGGTTTCGTTGGTTTGTTATGCATGCAGAGGAGGGGCTGCCCTAAGATTCCCCTCCCCGAAGTCAATATACACTTGGGATAAAGTTGAATTCTAAGATCATACAATGATCTGTGTTAAGTATATATACACATTTTCCCACTCTTAGTGAAAATTTTGTACGTAAATGTTTGTTGCTTTTTCAATCTCAAATTTTTTCCTCGTCCTTTGCAGTTGTTTATTATTATATTGTATTAATTCCTCACCTATATATTTATTTGACACACACACACACACACACACACACGTACACACACACACACACACACACACATGCGTACACACACACACACACACACAGAACGTGAGGTGACCCAAGGCATTGAATGTGCTCTCTGGAAGTGCAGTGCTCAAATGGCTCGCTCTTCATCTTTCTCTCGCACCAAACAACAGCCAGCTTCTGTCATCAACTTCTATACTTGGGACTTTGCCGGCCAGGTACGGTTATATGGTAATGGATGTTGGATATGGTGACTTATTATTATTATTGTTGATGTTGTTGTTGTTGTTATTATTTCATAGTGGCATATACCGTTTATTTTGTTTTTTTGTTTTTTGTAGGTTTTTTAGTTTGTTGTTGTTTTTGACAAGTAGTCTGCATGTTTTGTTGTTGTTTTTTGTTGTTGTTTTTATTTTTATTATTTTATTTTTTTTGCAGGGCTGTATTTAAGGGGGAGAAAGAGCTTCTTTCACCCCCTTTCTTAAAATACTAGCACTTCGACTAAGCATTATGAAGTCAGTGTACTACTGAATACTGTATTTTAATGAGATTGTATAATATTTGTTTGTTTGTTTGTTTGTTTGGTAACCGTGTTTATTTGTTCTGTACTAATTAGTATTTATACGTGCATGTGTGTGTATGTGTGTGCGTGTGTCATGGTCTTCAGGAGGAGTACTACAGTGCTCATCAGTGTTTCCTGACTAATAGAGCCCTTTACCTACTCGTATGGAATGTGATGGATGGAGAAGAAGGAATGGAAAATCTCAATGTTTGGCTCGAGAATCTTCATGTGAGATCCTAGAAGTTATAGCTATTATAATAAATGATGATAATAACAATAATGATAAATCTGTAAAATCCTATGTGATCAGGTATTGTAGACATATTATTATATTTAGAGAGAATCACTGACCAAAAAACACAAAAAAGTTAAAACACCAAACGTTTCAGCTTTAACATGTACCACCCTTAGGCTTTCACCTGTCATAGTAACTATTTATTTTATTTTTGAATCATTACCACTGATGAAGGCTACAGTCCGTAGCTGAAACGTTTGGTGTTTTAACTTTTTTGTGTTTTTTGGTCAGTGATTCTCTCTAAATATAATAATATAACAATAATGATAGCAACGATAAAAAATATTAGCAATAAGAATATCTTGGTACATTATACGTAAGTCCTGAACAATTTTTTATTATTATTAGAATTACAATTTTTAAGCTCAACAATATTAATATCCTTGAAATATTGTTTCTCCCACGTATGTTCAGGCCCGAGCTGAAGGCCACTCCCATACTGTCATCATAGTTGCCACCCACCTGGACCTCGTCCCCAAGAAAGATCATGACCGCATCATCCAAATGTGCAAGGAGAGATTCCAGACGATGCTGTTTCCCGGGAGGAACATGCGGGGCTACCCATCTGTGGTGTCTCTGCAGTTTGTCGGGTGTCCCTCCAAAAATAAGAACATGAACGTCGATAATCTCAACGAGATCATCTACAAGAAGGCCTGTGGCATGGATTCCATCAGAGGTCAGGACAGGTCACTGGGGAGGGAGAAAAATAAGACCCAATGAAGGGGCTCTGTATCTGGTTGTGAGAGCTCTATGTATGAATGGGTGGAGTTTTGTGTGTGTAAGTAGCAACAGTATTCATTCATTGTGAGCTGATGAAGGTCTTTGATTTGAAGTGTTTCCCGCATCATTCGTTTCAAGTTAACTAGGTTTTATAAATTAAGTGTATGCATTAGTCATCGATCTAGTAAATAGCTTATACTCTATAACTTTAATTTACTGTTTTTTTACAAAAAATATTTGAATTAAAAGCCAATTATTCTTTATTTATCTTTTTTTTAATCGCTTAGAAAGTATGGTAATATTGTCAACTTTTATAACGAAAATTGATTTGTTGATTGACTACATTAAGTGTGGTATTATTTGATTGGTTGATTGACTACATTAAGTGTGGTATTATTTGATTGGTTGATTGACTACACAGTAAGTGTGGTATTATTTGGTCAATAAGTTATTGATCAATTGATCCACTGATAGCTGTACTCTCTGGAGAGAGCGATACATACTTGCATTGCAGTAGTTGCATTTTTAGCTAGTGATCTCCAGTAGCACGGGCACTTTGTGGTCACTTTATGATACTGCTGCTGTTTGTTCTTGTGTTTTCTTCTTACAGACTTAAGTGAACGCCCATTGAGGGTGAAGATGCTGGAGGAGATGGTTCCGGAGTCTTATGAGGCACTGCGTAGGTTCATAGAGGGCTACAATGCCAAGGTCCCAGTGGTCCAGAAGGACACCTTCAGGTGAGTGCAACCTAGCAGCATACAGCTCTTCAATGCTATACTGTAGAAAAACCCACCTAACAAGATGTGTCCTTGGTATATCAGGAGAAAAAGTGTTGTAGTTTGTTTTTGCGTGTTTGTTTGTGAGCATCACTATTTAACTGATACACTTGAAAATGTGATTTGATGGTGTGTGTGTGTGTGTGTGTTTGTATGGTAAAGGGAGATGGTAAGGCACATCATTAGTGAGGAAGAAGAACTAGCGGCTGCTATAGAGTTTCTCTATGTCTCCAGTAAGTTTTAATTTTAAAATGAAGTTCCCAAAGTAACCAATAACTACATGTACCAGAATGTTGCCCTCATATGTTATCCTATCTTGATATGTGTTGGTAATGAGTTCTCTTTCATTCGCACGTCTTGATCACTTTTTCCAGCTGGGGTTATCCTCCATTTTGACACACCCGTACTCAAGGATTTCTACATTATGGAGCCGAAGGTTTGGTTTGATCTGTGCTGTCTCATCATCGCCCCGGTCAATGTAAATACACTCATCCGCAAAGGGAGACCTGGAGGTATGTATACGTATGTTGATGAGGCATGCCCATAACCTGTTGGGTCAGTATGATATATTTTGACCGCATGGTAGTTGGCAAAGTGTGAAGAAGTAATGGAGTGAAATGGTTTGTAATTAACCAATAAAAATGATCTCTTCAGTGATTTGTTAACAGATGTAATTGCTAAAGCACAGAGTAGGGCTTTTAGAAATATATTACATGAAATATTTCAGCAATACTACATAATTTGATGGACAGAGATTGATTCTTTATTTGAGACATATTTTTATTTATTTATTTATTTACTAAAGCTGTTGTTGGTATTGTTTGTTGATGGTTTGCTAGACTATTGGATGTAATTTGTTTACAGATGAGAAGTTTGGTCTGCTGAGCACGGCTAAGATGACTACTGAGTTCATCCAGCGTGACTTCAATGATGAGATGTGCAAGTTAGTGCGGACATTCCTGAGTCAGTTCAACATCATCCACCCAGTCAATCGCGAGTACTACCTCATTCCGTCCGCCATCTCCTCCGAGCCTGTCCTCCAGCCGTGCGAAATGACAGGAGAGTTCCCGCGCAGGTTCGACTACTTCCTGGACTCCCCGAGCATGAACACTTTGGATCGTTTGCCCTCCATCGACCCTCTGGCGTGTTCCATACGCCCGTCGAACATGACCTCCGTTCACCTCACTGGACTCGTCTATCGCCGTATGCTGTTCTTACCGCCGATACCCTCAGGGTTTTGGAGCAACGTCATCGCCTTGTTCCTGCAGAAGCAAGATATACAGCAGATCATCACCAACGCCTACCCGGGTGACCACGCCCCTACACTCGCTGGCCCCGCCCATCGTTTGGTGGCCCTCATCGGCAACTTGGAGATGAGGTGGATGTATTGGAAGACAGGTATCGTGCTCTATTTAGGAGAGACCATCATCATGGAACTCCACAGCCTGATTGGGGACGAGTTTGAGAGATCCTTGCCAGGTACTGTGAAGGCTTTCGAAGTCAGGAGGAAGAAACTGGATCAGTTTAAATACTGGGTGAGGGATGGGTGGAAATCAATCCCTTCTCACTTCAGCAATGTGGTTGAGATTGTCATTCCACAGTTCTTTCTTGTCAATGGTTTGCCCAAGGCCACACCCATTCCTGCCGATGCCCCGCCTGTTTCCAATCACATCCTGGTGAAGGCTCTAGAGATTTTGGATGAGGTGTTGAAGAGCCTCAGTGAACCGTTTGCTCTCACTGGGATCTATACTCAGAGAGACATGCTCCATGTGGTCCCTTGCCCTCTCGAATATGGTGATAAAGACTGTCGACCAACCAACGAACCGACGGACTCGGTGTACGGTTTGAGGGCCTTTCTCATCAGTGAAGGGGCGTGGCCAGGTGTGGATGATGAGGACGACGTGCTGTACGCTCAGCGAAGCTTCAGAGAAGGTGAAAATAACAATGGCGGTAATTTAGAAGCCCCCCAAGAGCCCCTCCCCCCGGGCGATACCATCTGCGTGTTCACCATCGATTATCTAATCCAGATGACGCTTGGGGCAGACGAGGTTACTTGCCCCAAGTGCGGGCAGCTGGATTTAGTAGCTCTTGCGCCGGATCTGGTGTTTGCAGACATTGCTCAGTTCAAGCTGGATAAGGCGTTGTTGGATAAGCCTGTGGACCAGGGGGTGGAGGACGCTGTGGCCGCAGGGGCATTTGGAACTGTCTTCAAACGTAACCTTTGTCAAGTGAGTTTGTGTGTGTGTATGTGTATGTGTGTGTGTGTGTGTGATAGTCTGTTGACTTTGGTTTCTCCTCTTGTTTTTGTCATGGTAGCAAGCAGTGTGAGTGTGTACGGACATGTGTAGGACCTGCTGTTGTCCAGTAGCTGTGGGTGTACATGTGATGTCATTTTGAGTGGTTGTCTGGACTGTTTAAAAAATGATTAGTTTGTCCACTTGCTCTAAATTACTATTCTGCCGAGTCGATCCCAGTGCTGGCCGGCACTGAGTAGCACTATGTACAAATGTGACCGTCTACGGGAAAACCGGGCACAACGCGGCGTGCGTAATATCGAGAAAAGAACGATCGATTTCTTTAAAATGTATTGTTTCAAGCCTACGGAAGGGAACGGTTAGGTCTATTATAGCAAGAACGACTAAAGCTGCGACGATAAAACTTGGAGAGCTCAATATCTGGATGCGGACAACTCCGTAAGTGCAACAAAAAAAAAATTCGAAGGTGCCGCGTTGTGCCTGGTTTTCCTATAGACGGTCACAAATGATGACAACTTACCAAATTTCTCTAACTTACTGTATGTACACATAAACTTTAATAAGTTTCATAATTTCTTTCTCAGCCTTCTTTTACTCATTATTAGATGTATTCTCTCTCTTTCACAGGCTTTTTTTTTTTTTAATGGCAGAGTGCTTGTACGTTAAGCAAGCGTTCCTGGGTTTGATCTGGTGCTGACCAAATATTTTTAATTTTGTATTATTAAAAAAAAAGCCTGTGAAAGAGAGAGAATACATCTAATTTAATAAGTTGATTACAGGCATTACATTATCTTCAAAGTCTGGTCTTTGAAGATAGCTTAATGCTTGTAATAAACTTATTTTGAGAGCTTATGGTGAATTTTAAGGATTTCATTGTTGTTTACAGTATGGCTTGTTTCGAATGTTCTTTGTAGAGAAGTTTGTGTGTGTTATTTTATTATAAGTATAATATAGTAGTATTTTGTATCTTGGATTATCTGCTGTTTGTCTTTCTGTGCAGAACCAAGGGAGTCTGCTTGTTGCCGTGAAGGTGTTTGACCAATCAGAAGTGGGCATTATGAGCCTGGGTAACCAGGAGATCACACGTAGCTACTCGGACATGAGATACGAGTTGAACAAGCTGTGCACGCTAAGTCATGACTACATCGTTAGGTTTGTGGGCGTGTTCACCAACCCACACTGCTTCGTACTGGAGTGGGCTCCACTGCATAGCTTGGAGCATCAGAGAGCTAAACAGAGTGAGGCCAGAGTGGGCATGTGCTACTATTCTATTATGAAGACACTTTACCAGGTGTGTGTGTGTATGTGTGTGTATGTGATGTTTGAGTTCCATACGGGAGGGGGGGGGGCATGTTTTGGGATTCCCCTAGCAGGTTCATTAGCTAAATGAGTAGTACGACTGCATGGTATTTTTCAGAACTAAAGTTAACTTCTTTTTTTTTCAAAAGAATTTCATATTTCCTTTAAATTTCACAATTTCTTTCTCAGCCTTCTTTTACTCATTAGATGTATTCTCTCTCTTTCACAGGCTTTTTTGAAATTGATGAAAATTTGTGGCAAATGTCACATGAAGGTCATGATAACTTTCAGGGAGAACGAAACCATTTTCGGGGGAATGGGGGGCAAAATGAAAAGAAAAAAAAAAGCCTTAAAAAATCCTGAGGTTTTTTAATCATGCCATGTGGCCGAACACTGATCAGTGTGAAGTATACATTCTATTATAGGCATATGCATCAAAGTAGTGTGGGTTGAGAATGGGTGTGGCTAAGTTCACAGTATTTCCCACCCCAGCAAAAAATCCTGTATGAAATCCTGATAACTGATACTGTAGGACATCATGTCTATTAGGTGGAAGGAATTAATGGAGAAGTTGTCAACCCTCAGTCCGGTATACATGGGAGTAGTAGTAGTAGTAGTAGTCATCCTTGTAGCATAGCCGTATCATACAGAAAAGCCATTGGTGAAAATATCGGCGTATGTAAATGACACAAACATTTGAAGTACTATTTGAATTTGCAGGTGTCAAGTGCTCTCAAATACCTCCATTTTGATGTGGGAATTGTGCATCGCGACCTCAAGCCCAGCAACATCCTCGTCTTCCAGTTCCCCCAAGTGGGTCACTTCTGTTTCCAAAATGGCCGCCAGCAAGACTGTGCGTTGTTGGTAAAGATAACTGACATGGGCATTTGTGCCAATCCTTTGGGCAGGAAGGCGAGCTCGCTGGCAGGCCTGAGGCTGATGGCTCCAGAGTGTATTGCAGGAGAGGCAAATAAACTGACAGAGAAGGTAAGGAACTCTCTCCGTGTGGAGGCAGAACAAGTGATTCTGTACTTGTAGCTTCAGTGTAGCAACTAGGATTTGAATATAGAGACATGAGGTCTTGTTGAAGTGAAAAATGTGTAGTATGTGGAGTGTTAGTTCTATAAAAGCCATGTGTCTATCAATCTATCTATTCACTGTTCAGCTACATGTATGTATGTATGTATGTTTGTATGTACAATCACTGGAGCATAATTATTAGTTTGTCTGTTGCACGTAAGATGCAAGATTATTAGCAAAGAAGTCCCTTATATTCTAATTGGTTAAAAATAACGAATTCTGTGTTTATTTAATAGTTGGGTGAGTGTCCGTTTATAAAGAAACCAGAATCTATTGGTGAATTCTCACTGTTTTGACATTGTGGTTGTACATTGTCAGTTACATTCTGGAATTTTTTATGGCAGTAATTTTCTGTTTCGACCACTCCTCCTTGGTTTAGAGCTAAGTGTTGTGTGTTGAGGATAGACTCAAGGCAGTGTTTGTTTAGACTGGGATGTCACGGTACAGTGTACATAATAAACAACCATGGTCATGTGAGATCATGTGATCTCAGCCTGTTGTGTGAGAACAATTGGTGGTGAGGATGCAGGAAAATACCAGTTGTGTATGTACCTTATAGAGCAGGAGATGTTGGGGAAACATTTTAAGAAATTGTCAAAAAAACAAAAAACACGTGTCAAAGAACATACTGTAGTGATCTATTATGAAATGTTCACTATGGGTGTCACTTCTACCAAAGGATGCCTTCTATCGTGGATCATGTGATCAAATGTATTAGTCATTATTACTGTCAAATAAATACATATCTATTTATACGTTTAATGTGTTTTTGTGTGTGTATGTGTGGTTGTGTGTATGTATGTGTGTTTGTGTGTGTATATATATGTGTGTTTGGGTGTGGTGTATTAGGTGGACATCTTCACATTGGGTTCGTGTCTGTACGAGATGATGACACTTCATCATTTGCCCCCAGGCACCATGTCCCAGCCTGAGTACAAGAACATGCTTGCCATGGGCAAGAGACCCCAGATCACACACAAGGTCAGGAGAGAGAGAGAGAGAGAGTGGGAGAGCAGGAAAGGGAGGCACTAAGATTGAATAATGTGGGAGGAGTAGGAGCTGAATACAAAGGTGGGGCTGAGTAAGGCCTGCAGGGCTGAGTGAGAAGGTGGGGCTGAATAAGAAAGTGGGGTTGAATAGGTAGATGGTGCAGAGAAGGAGGTGGGGCTAAGTAGGAAGGCAGAGCTGAGTGAGAATGGGGGCAAGTAGGAAAGTGGTGAATGGTATTGTGGGGCTGAATAGGAAGGTGATGTTGTGGATATACAGACTGCCTCAGTGCAATGGTTTATGGTCACATGTGCTAATTTATCAAGTGCGCAAACAAACACATGCACATACACAGGACTTCATCTACCCTCCTGTCCTGTCGCACATCCTGGAGGAGTGCTGGCAGCAGGATCACTTCATGCGACCCTCTGCCCATGCTATCTCTGACGCTGTCTCTGGCACGCACCGTCCTCTCCTGGAGGATAATGGAGACTGCAGCGCCACACCACTATTCCTGGACTCGTTTATGCTGCATCCTGTCAACAGGGTCACCGCGTGCCACTGTTCCAATCTAGAAGGAGCAGGGTTTGAAGCCTGTTTGGCACTCTCTGATGAGGGTTTGGGGGACAGCCCACAGATAAACACCATTTTAGCCGGAGCTGCTTACAACAAAGAGTGTGAGAAGAGCGAACTGGAAATAGATGTGAGTGTGTATAGGTAAATGGGTGTGGCTTTTACTGGTTGGTAGGGCTGTTGCTGGGTGAATGAGGAGCTGTTGCTGGGAGGGTGGGGCTGTTGCTGGGTGGATGAGGAGCTGTTGCTAGGTGGGTGGACAAGGAGCTGTTGCTAGGTGGGTGGATAAGGAGCTGTTGCTAGGTGGGTGGACAAGGAGCTGTTGCTAGGTGGGTGGATGAGGAGCTGTTGCTAGGTGGGTGGATGAGGAGCTGTTGCTAGGTGGATGAGGAGCTGTTGCTGGGTGGATGAGGAGCTGTTGCTGGGTGGGTGGACAAGGAGCTGTTGCTAGGTGGGTGGATGAGGAGGTGTTGCTAGGTGGGTGGAGCTGTTGCTAGGTGGGTGGACAAGGAGCTGTTACTAGGTGGGTGGACGAGGAGCTGTTGCAAGGTGGGTGGATGAGGAGCTGTTGCTAGGTGGGTGGATGAGGAGCTGTTGCTAGGTGGGTGGATGAGGAGCTGTTGCTGGGTGGGTGGACAAGGAGCTGTTGCTAGGTGGGTGGATGAGGAGCTGTTGCTGGGTGGGTGGATGAGGAGCTGTTGCTGGGTGGGTGGATGAGGAGCTGTTGCTGGGTGGGTGGATGAGGAGCTGTTGGCTAGGTGGAGAAGAGGTGTTTGCTAGGTGGTGGATGAGGAGCTGTTGCTGGGTGGGTGGATGAGGAGCTGTTGCTAGGTGGGTGGATGAGGAGCTGTTGCTGGGTGGGTGGATGAGGAGGTGTTGCTAGGTGGGTGGATGAGGAGCTGTTGCTGGGTGGGTGGATGAGGAGCTGTTGCTAGGTGGACAAGGAGCTGTTGCTGGGTGGGTGGATGAGTAGGTGGGTGGATGAGGAGCTGTTGCTGGGTGGGTGGATGAGTAGGTGGGTGGATGAGGAGCTGTTGCTGGGTGGATGCGTACGTATGCAAATTCCTTAGTTCAGCAGTTTTAGTTTAGGCTTTTCTTTGTGCCTTCAGCATTTTACCAAAATATTGATAAAGCAAATATTTCAAATACTAGATAAAGGAAATGATGTTTATTTTACTTTGTGCACGTCTCATTCTATTTTGTGTGTGTGTGTGTGTGTGTGTGTGTGTGTTTGTTGTTGTTGTCCTGCAGCCATTTGATAATATTCGTAACAATACCGTTGTGTCCGCCCACCTCACTTCCAACTCAGACATTGTGGTGGGCTTCATTGACGGCAGTGTGACCCTGTACGACGTCAAGGGCAATAGGACGTCCATGAACACAGAGTGCAGTCGGGCCACCGAGCACGGAGAGTTGGTTAGGGCTTTCTACTTCTGTGAGACTGCTCTGATGCTCGCCGCGTACAAGAACGGAGCTGTCCATATCAGGAAGTGCACTCAGAACGTGACGAGCTCCCACGCCTGGCGCACCAGTTGCATCTCACTCAGCGATGAACGCAGCTCCCTGCGTGACATCGAATGCTTGCTCCTAGATGAGCAGCGTCTGTTGGAAAATTCTCTTAGTCTGCGACAGCCAGATGAGAGTGTGATAAGCCAGCGTAGTTTGGAGGTGTGGTTGGGCGTGGACTCTGATGTCATCGAGGTTTGGAGTCTGTCGTTAGACCAGGTCTGGATGTCAGATACGCTATCGCAGGTTCGGAAAGTGGTTCAGGTACCAGTGTTTGGGACACGAAGTGAGACATCTCACAACAAGAGGTGCGAGGTGAGTCTGGTAAAGGGTAGCATGGACATGTCGATGGTGGCTGCCGTGTGCCAGACTCCACGAGGAAGTCAAGTTTGTGTTGGAATCTTCGACGCTGTAACAAGGCATCAGTTACGAATGTTGGAGTTCAGTACATCCGGTATGTATGTCTTTGTTAAACAGTTTTTAGAAATATTTTTCATTTTTTCTCTCTCTTTTTATTTTTTTTATTTTTTTATTTTTTTTACTTTTTTTTCCCTTCCTTTTTCCCCCCTCCCACCCCCTTTTTTTCCCCTTTTGAGGTTAAATATATAATTTATTAAAATTAATATTTATTCCTGCTAAACTGTAAGTCTGTGATTAGTGTTAACATAGCTTGTCTTCTTATTCTGCTGCTGTTTATAGCTGGTATTGTTCACAAAGAAATGTTTTTGTGGTGTTGTTTTCCTTCGTTTCTTTTCCTTCTTGGCGGGACTCAGGGGAATACTATTGAGCTTCTTTTCCAAGAAAGAGATAGTGTATTCATTACTGACAAAATCTAAAATTACCAAAAAAAAGAAATACATGTACATGTAGGTTAGGAATACAATAGCATTGTCCAAAAGTTTTTTATTATTATTATTATTTTTTTTTTTTTTACACTAAAGATGCTAAGGTTGTTGTTTTTTTTTTAACTCCTCATTGCTGGTGATGCATGGTGTAAGGCCGTTGAAAGAGTAAAATGAAGTTTATACATTTGTCTGGGCTCCAAGGCTAAAGTGAATATCTCTACGGATAAGCCACAACTACATCCTTATAAATCCTGCTGCTTGGTGTGAATGTACATGTAACTTTATTTAGTCACATCGACTGAGAAACATGAACTAATAATGTTCTTTATTTCATTAGTTGGCAGTTTCATTCAAGAGTTGTACTGGCGTACTAGTAGCTAATTATGGTCAAGTTTAAGAGTTTTATACCAACTAGTGCTAGTGGAATGTATTTATTGAACGAGTTGAGTACAAAGCCTAATTATTCATGGCTTACAACTAGGTCCACCTGCTACGATTAATTTTGACTAATAATGAATGTGTTCTGTATTTTAGGTTTATGTTTTTTTTATACTTATTTTATAACTTGTGTGTTTTCCAGTGAGTGCAGTTCTACTGACGCCCACGTATCTGGCGCTAGGCACCTACAATGGCCAGGTATATTTGTACAACACCCGATCACTCCTGGAGTCTGCCACCGGTGACTCTGCCCCTGAGCCTCACCTGTTGCACGCTCACAAGAACAGAGTCTACTACCTCCATGCCGTCCCTTGTTCGTTATCTCAGGATGGGCACACTTCTCTCTTCCCCACTTATATTGGACGCAGTGCAGATGTCATGGAGAGACAATTGATCGTTAGCATAGGGTCTGGCAGGTTTTTCCCCTCGGAGAGCTCAAAGTTCTTCAGAAAAATGGAGCATCAAAAGGGATGCTTTTTAAACTTGTGGTTGACATGATATCATTTGTATGAATTGTTTGTGTAATGAATGAATGATTCACTTGGCACCAATTGCTGCACTTTTATTAATTACTACAATTTTATGTTATAATCTTAATAAATTGGCTTGCTCGAAGTCTTGCGGGGGGGTGGGGCTCGTCGCGGGCTGCGGAAAGGGGTAGCGCAAATATTTTGCTGGAGCAGTACGGCCCGCGTAGTTGTTCTATCTGGTTGGGTGAAAGCTGCTTGGCCTTTGTTTAACGTTTAAGGTAAGCGTTTAGAGGTGTCGTAAAAGGTTCTAATTATATTCTGCTCTGGTGTTTTGTTGTTTTTTCTCACCAAAATAATTTTTTTCCCTTCACCCCAGAAAATTACAAGATACTATAGCTACGGTTCATAGAAGGACAACATTATTCCACCTCGTTTGGGATTTTTAAAGTTATTGCAAACTGACTTTCTGTTTGTACCTTTACTTATTTGCACCAATCAACCAGAAGTGGAGAGTGCAACAACAGTGTTTCTCCCCTAGGACAAATCCTCCAGGGGTAATCAGACAGGCCAGTTGCTTCAGGCTTGTAGTGGAGCAGTGAAGTGACCAGAGTCTCCTGGCACAGTAATGGTGGAGCTGGAAGTGCAGCTAGTGCTGCTAATGTTGCTGCAGAGTGTTGGCTGTATGGAAGATAAGAATTGCTCCGATCTTATAAGTAAGTTCACACCATTGCTTCCAGTTAAGCTGTGATATAAACTAGCCAGGAGCTTATACTGCAGAAGATGGCAGTCTAGCTTTTGATGCCAGATATAGCAGACAAGCTAGCTATTTAGCTGTGAGATTTGGCAGAGATGGCTACTAAGAGTCCATTGGTAAAAATAATTCCTTCAATATCCCGGGACAAATGTATTCAGATCTTAATGAATAATATTTCCAGAGAGCTAATGACCACTTGGAGTAGTAGTGCTTGTTATGATGTTTACTTCCATTGATTGAACTCAGCACAGCAGCTTGACTGCTCGGATTGAACTGTTAATACAACCAAAGACATTTTGAATGTTGTTGTCGTATTATAGAAATGCTATCATGATAATAATTTCTTTACTTTTTTGTTTCTTTTTTTCCCTGTTCCTTCATTCTCTGTTTCATCAACTATAGATGGAGGTCTTGGTAATAGGGTTGTCAGTGCCACCTGCCACTGGACTGGTCATGTGACAGTGTCCTGGTCCACCAGAGAAGGGATTAAATTGTATTACAACTGTACTGGAGCTGTACCAAAAAGCGTAAGTGTGCATGTATGTGTGCATGTATGTGTGTATGTGTGTGTGTGTTTGTGATGTATTTTAGGGTGTGTTTTGTATACTGTAATGAGAAGAGGGAGGGGAGTTAGCATAGGGTGGATATCTGTGGTATTTATGGAGGGTGTTCTTAGATTATGATGCTGTGATTGTGATAGCCTGATGGAATGGGTGTCCAAAGTGCAGTGGTACATATAATTGAAGTGGGTCCATAGACAGCTTGAGAACTTTATACTTGGTATTTTTTACAGTCATTATCATGAATTAGATTGGATTAGATATTCGGCAAGCCCGAGTGATTGTGCTAGCTGTGCACTTTTTTACTCTGGCATTTCCTAGCAACTTTGAGACCTGCATGAGTCACTGAGATGTTTGCCTGATGTTTGGTAGAGACAGAATGAAGTCAGACCATGCAGTTCTTACGGATGAATTTTTGTCTTGCAGGGTAAGTTGTACGGCTGGTCCACCTCTGGCACGAGTACAGCATTTGGATGGAACGATCAGAATGGCATATGCTACATATACGGTTGCTATGCAAATACAGATTATACAACATATTCACTCCCTAGTGTCGCCTGCACAGGTAGGTAACCAGAAAGTGGGTGTGTTGAGTGTACGCCATTTTTCTCATCATAATAATCTCTATTATTTGATTGTGGTAGTGGTCACATCTTCATTACCATCTTCTACAGTAGTAGACCCTTCTGTAGTGACACCAACGAGTTTACCTGAAGGTGAGTGCAACTACTGAGAGTTACAACGGATTGTGAATGCCAGTCTTTACAAAGAAGTTCACCCCATCTCTAAGAGAGACTTATACAGAGTTGAAATGCTTAAAAAAATGAATAAAAAAAAAGGCTGATAAAAACCACATGTGTTGTTTCACTTCACAATTTCTTTCTAAGCCATTATTTATTATTTACTCATTAGATGTATTCTCTCTCTTTCACAGGCTTGTTTGTTGTAGCTCAGTGGCAGAGCGCTTGAGCGTTAAGCAAGCACTACTGGGTTTGATTCCCAACCAAATATTTTAATTCTGTATTGCTTAAAAAGCCTGTGAAAGAGAGAGAATACATTGACATGCCCGTATAATAACTGATCAATAAAGAAACGACAACAATAACAATACTATATTATGATTGCAGCATCTTAATGGTTGTATTTAGTCTTTATATGAAGTTATTAGTGTAGTAGCTACATTCTTTCATTTTCAAGTGCCAATTTATATGGTATCTACGGATATATTTACTAATTATTCATGATTCATCTTTTCCTGTTCGGTGCAACTTATGAATTTTAGAATTTGTATGTACCTACACATTAATTCAGCTATCAATATTCCCCTCTTTAAATAAACAAGCGGAAATGAACGTCCATGAATAACGTTATGTGAAAACCCACAGGATAGCTACACCCATGATATTTGATATTATCATAACTTACACACCCTTCATGACTAAAAAATTAAATTCTGAATGTATTCAAGTACTTCAATAATATGAAAGTATTAATGTTCTGTTGTGTGTACACTTGCTACAGATTTGTCACCAGAAATTGAAAACATTATAAAATGGAGCTGCTGCTTTTAGGGTTTTTTTTGTTTGTTTTTTTTATCTCCCAGGAGTTCCAAAAATTAGCTCATGAACAATTGAAAGCTTTGCTGCATGGGGTCAAACATCATTAGTTATTGTGACTCCATAACAAATTAAAAGTGGGTGTGGTTGTGTTTAGGGATGCTTGCATTACCAAAATAATAATAGCAAATTTTCTCGGTCCTAACAGCCAATAATATGTTAATTAAAACTTAACCCAATGTTTCGATTTCTTGCCGATGTCCCTTGAGGGGTTAATGAGGTCGAACTGTCCGTGGTGATACAATAAACACAATGTAAACGGCAGGATAACATATTAGTGGCTGTTAGAACTGTCAAAATTTGCTATGATTATAATTACTTTAGCCGAGAATGATGAATCATTACCAAAATAAAGCTAATGTTTACTAGACAATTTTACATTTTGTGCAATTTTTGTGGTAATGATGATGATGGTTCATTTTATACATTGTGAGTTGTTGTTGTTGTTTTTGGTTGTTGTTTTTTGTTAGTTAGTTTGTTGTTGTTGTTGTTTTTGGTTGTTGTTTTTTGTTAGTTAGTTTGTTGTTGTTGTTGTTTTGTTGTTGTTGTTTTTTCATTGCAGCTCTGTCATACCCATTAGAAGACGCCATAATGGCTTCTTCAGAAAGCATCTGGTCCTCCTCCTCAGAGGATCTTAGTTTCTCAGTGTCGACCAGTCGAACTCGTCAGACTTCTTTACTAATCACAGCTGGCACTGTGAGTGTTGCGGTCATTGCTTGCCTCTCTTTCATCTTGCTGGTCATTGGAGTCACTTCAGCGAGGAGAAGGAAGCAGTTCAATCTGCACAAGCAACCTCCTCTTTCCTACATAAACAACGAGGTGAGGATGAAATCTTTATTGAGGTTGCTGTATTCTCTCTCTCTCTCCCCCCTCACTTCCTTTCTGTCCTAATCTATTAAACTAGAAGCTGCAATCAGTCCTGGGAATTTTTTTGTTCCCGTTAATAAATTTTAGGTTTGCGATCATACCACAGACAATCACTCTACTAAGGTTTTGCTGTTTTTGTAAACCTCTTCATTCTGAATGGAGACTGGTGGTAATGATGTTTGTAAACTGACTGACTTGGAGCCAGCCCCTGGGTTAGCTTACGATCAACATCCTGGTTCACTCAGACCAAACTTTTCTAAACTGCTTTCTCCTTGCAAACTCATCAATCAGCTGGTCCTCCAACTTGGGTCTGTAGTAGTGATCTCATATCCTTTGTTGACAGCATGAGAAGTGACCTTGCCATGAAATAGTATCTCCCGAAATAAATTAAATTGAATTTGCAGAAGTTGTGGTTGCTAGTTTGACCCTCCTGGGTTAGATCTTACATGCCCTCCTAGGTTAGATCTTACATGCCCTCCTAGGTTAGATCCCTACATGCCCTCCTAGGTTAGATCTTACATGTCCTCCTAGGTTAGATCCTTACATGCCCTCCTAGGTTAGATCCCTACATGCCCTCCTAGGTTAGATCCTTACATGCCCTCCTAGGTTAGATCTTACATGTCCTCCTAGGTTAGATCTTACATGCCCTCCTAGGTTAGATCCTTACATGCCCTCCTAGGTTAGATCCCTACATGCCCTCCTAGGTTAGATCCTTACATGCCCTCCTGGGTTAGATCCTTACATGCCCTCCTAGGTTAGATCCTTACATGCCCTCCTGGGTTAGATCCCTACATGCCCTCCTAGGTTAGATCCTTACATGCCCTCCTGGGTTATATCCTTACATGCCCTCCTAGGTTAGATCCTTACATGCCCTCCTGGGTTAGATCCTTACATGCCCTCCTAGGTTAGATCCTTACATGCCCTCCTAGGTTAGATCCTTACATGCCCTCCTAGGTTAGATCCTTACATGCCCTCCTAGGTTAGATCCTTACATGCCCTCCTAAGGTTAGATCCTTACATGCCCTCCTAAGGTTAGATCTAACTGCCCTCCTAGGTTAGATCCTACATTGCCCTAATAGGTTGATTCTTACATGCCCCCTAGGTTAGATCCCATACATTCCTCCTAGGTTGATCTTACATGCCCTCTAGGTAGAGACCTTACATTGCCCTCCTAAGTACTAAGTTAGATCTTAATGCCCTCCTAGGTTAGATCACACATTGCCCTCCAGGTTAGATCCTACATGCCCTCCTAGGTTAAGAGCCCTACATGCCCTCCTAGGTTAAGATCCTTAACATGCCCTCCTAGGTTAGATCCTACATGCCCTCCTAGGTTAGATCCCTACATGTCCTCCTAGGTTAGATCCTTACATGCCCTCCTAGGTTAGATCCCTACATGCCCTCCTAGGTTAGATCCCTACATGTCCTCCTAGGTTAGATCCCTACATGTCCTCCTAGGTTAGATCCTTACATGCCCTCCTAGGTTAGATCCTTACATGCCCTCCTAGGTTAGATCCCTACATGTCCTCCTAGGTTAGATCCTTATATGCCCTCCTAGGTTAGATCCTTACATGCCCTCCTAGGTTAGATCCTTACATGCCCTCCTAGGTTAGATCTTACATGCCCTCCTAGGTTAGATCTTACATGCCCTCCTAGGTTAGATCCTTACATGTCCTCCTAGGTTAGATCCCTACATGCCCTCCTAGGTTAGATCTTACATGCCCTCCTAGGTTAGATCCTTACATGCCCTCCTGGGTTAGATCCTTACATGCCCTCCTAGGTTAGATCCTTACATGTCCTCCTAGGTTAGATCTTATATGCCCTCCTAGGTTAGATCCTTACATGCCCTCCTAGGTTAGATCCCTACATGCCCTCCTAGGTTAGATCCTTACATGCCCTCCTAGGTTAGATCCTTACATGCCCTCCTAGGTTAGATCCTTACATGCCCTCCTAGGTTAGATCCCTACATGCCCTCCTAGGTTAGATCCTTACATGCCTCCTAGGTTAGATCTTATATGCCCTCCTAGGTTAGATCCTTACATGCCCTCCTAGGTTAGATCTTACATGCCCTCCTAGGTTAGATCCTTACATGCCCTCCTAGGTTAGATCCTTACATGCCCTCCTAGGTTAGATCCTTACATGCCCTCCTAGGTTAGATCCTTACATGCCCTCCTAGGTTAGATCCCTTACATGCCCTCCTAGGTTAGATCCCTACATGCCCTCTAGGTTAGATCCCTACATGCCCTCCTAGGTTAGATCCCTACATGCCCTCCTAGGTTAGATCCTTACATGCCCTCCTAGGTTAGATCCTTACATGCCCTCCTAGGTTAGATCCCTACATGCCCTCCTAGGTTAGATCCTTACATGCCCTCCTAGGTTAGATCCCTACATGCCCTCCTAGGTTAGATCCCTACATGCCCTCCTAGGTTAGATCCTTACATGCCCTCCTAGGTTAGATCTTACATGCCCTCCTAGGTTAGATCCTTACATGCCCTCCTAGGTTAGATCCTTACATGCCCTCCTAGGTTAGATCCTTACATGCCTCCTAGGTTAGATCCCTACATGCCCTCCTAGGTTAGATCCCTACATGCCCTCCTAGGTTAGATCCTACATGCCTCCTAGGTTAGATCCTTACATGCCCTCCTAGGTTAGATCCTTACATGCCCTCCTGGGTTAGATCCTTACATGCCCTCCTAGGTTAGATCCTTACATGCCCTCCTAGGTTAGATCCCTACATGCCGTCCTAGGTTAGATCCTTACATGCCCTCCTGGGTTAGATCCCTACATGCCCTCCTAGGTTAGATCCTTACATGCCCTCCTAGGTTAGATCCTTACATGCCCTCCTAGGTTAGATCCCTACATGCCCTCCTAGGTTAGATCCTTACATGTCCTCCTAGGTTAGATCTTATATGCCCTCCTAGGTTAGATCCTTACATGCCCTCCTAGGTTAGATCTTACATGCCCTCCTAGGTTAGATCCTTACATGCCCTCCTAGGTTAGATCCTTACATGCCCTCCTAAGTTAGATCCTTACATGCCCTCCTAGGTTAGATCCTTACATGCCCTCCTAGGTTAGATCCTTACATGCCCTCCTAAGATCCTTACATGCCCTCCTAAGATCCTTACATGCACTTCATTATGTAGCATACAAAAGAAGAAAGCAATTGTTAGTACACACAGTAATTTAATTTTACCTTTTCAGAAATTTCCAACATGCTTGATTTTAGTACAACAGAGAAATGAAGTAGTATAAGGACAGTCTTTATTGCAGCTGTAGTATATATCACTATAATATATAGGTGTATAATCTAGTGCTATATTGTCTCTCTGTATATTTTGTTGTGCTATATGATGTTATATTACTCATACTATCACTGTGTACTGCTATTTCATTCCTCTATGTTTCATCGCTGTCTTGTGTATGTTAGGAGATGATAGAGCCTCACATTGTTAAAGGCAGCATTTCACGCACCAGCTCTAGTGAGAGTTTTTTCGACCCATTTGTCACGGTAAGTGTATTACAATTATTTGCAGTATTATCAGGCTAAGTGTATCATAACACAGTATAATTAGAGGATACAGCAAATATATAATTTCAAGTGTTTCATATTCTTTTCTCTAATTTGACAATATTATTTGATGATTATTTCAAGGCCATAAATTTTTTACCTGATTTCAATTTTCTGTGAGTTTCAATTCATAATACATACTTGCAAAAGAGTCCTTATCTTCACCTAATGGGTTTGGGAAACACTACAACAGCCTATGCCTTATCACATAAAATTTGCTGGGCTAGGCCTTGGTATTTAAATCACATTGACTAAGTTCAGTATTTGTTTTCTAAAGTAAGGAGTCTGCGGTTGCAAACAAGCTGTTCATTGTGCTCCATTATCTCTAGTGCTTCATCACCAATGAAAAGCTAAGCTAGCAATGCACTCTGTGATAAAGGCACTTGAGGCTAATTAGCAAAACACATGAGGCAACGGTCAGGACGTCATACAGGATTTTTCGCTGCGGGTGGAAAAAAACTGCTATACTTAGCCAAACCCATTTTTACAACACTTTCTTTGATGCACATGTCTATAATACTTCACACTGATCTGTGTTCTCTGACATTAAAAGGTCACTTATAATTTTGTAATTGTTCAAGTGAACAAAAAAGCAGACCAACAAAAAGTGATTGCTACTTGTTGTGTTTTATTTATTCTTTGTCTCTTGATGTTGATCAGGTAAAGGAAGTCCTCACAACGGAATCAGGCACGGAAGTGCTGGATAGCGACACAGTGTCTGAAAGCAAGACCGTTCCACTAGGAGAGGAAATGACAGAACAAGCAAATCAAGATGTCGACAGTGTAGACTACTTCAAAGGAGACAAGAGTGCACAAGATAGCAGCAAAGAAGCTCACATCCCTGAATATTATCGGGAAGAATCTCGTTTTGCTCCAACCCACTTTCCCCACCTCAGGTTCTACCCGATGAAGACGCCCGGAGATAGCTCCGCCTCCACGTTAGGCACCTCAGACTACATGTGCACGAGTTACAGCAGTACGGCCAACACCGTCAGCTCCAACAACATGGATTACGTCCTCTTTCCAGAGGATTACTCTCCTCTATCAGATTACATCGCTGAAGGAGATGAGTCCAGTAGTGCAGATGTGCCAGCGTGCAAGCACGAATTCCTGTGGGGGGATCCCCCATCTTCGAGGAATGCAGGTGATGTAAGCCCACCGTTTGGGAATCGAACAAAATCATCAGAGAGTGATGCATCTCCTTTGGTCTTGCATCCGGCACCACGTGAAATGATGCATGATGAGGCAGAAGATCGTAGGGAAGGGTGGAGCAATGCATGCTATGAAGATGGCAAAAGAAGTGGGTGTGGTTTTGAAGCGGAGGAAGACAACGTTGATATATCTGAGGAAGACAAAGATAGAGTTGATGAGAACTATGTCAGAAAATCAAATGTCGACACTGAAGAGAGGTGACACAGAAAATGAAATATTTAATGGAACCAGGATTGACCACCATGTGTGCGTGTGTGTGTGCGTTTGTATATGTAAGTGGCGTGTGTGTATGTTACTGTGTATGTATGTATGTTACTGTGTATGTATGTATGTGTGTGTATGTGTCTATTTGTGTATCATTTCAAATTAGTTCAGCATTGGATTGGATACCTTTGGCATACTTTTATCATTATTATTTATAGTCATCCCACCAAATGTTTCATGATATGTATGGTATGTTGCACTAAACTATATATTTTACAGTGTTACTGAAGCTGGAAATGGTACTTGGAGGGGGTGGGGTTATTATTCTTAAACTATGCACTACATGAGAAGGGGGGATACACAAAGCTTCAATATGTACTCACACATCTTAAAATATAAAACCCACTGTAGAAGACAGAGCTATGACTATTTTATCCACTCAGGCCATTTCACTTTTTAGTTGCGTCAAATGTGACAAACTGGCTACTGTGAAGAGACAACTTTTGGAGAATCACTGTTTATAATAATAGCCATTCATGCTGGTAAAATAATGGAGGTCCAAAATGCCTTACTTTATTGTGAGGCATCCTGTCCAGTCAGAACAACATCTGAGTAACAGAATGGAATTATCATAACAATCAAGGCACAGTTTTCAAGAGAGTAGGTAAAGGGTTTAGCTTTATCTGAAATTTAATGCGCATGCGCATCTTTGATCCCCGTAAACGGTAATGATTAGATTGGGATTTTAGCAGCGGAGCCAGAAGGAGAAGTCATGGCTTTGGTGAATAAATGGGGCTACAGTCATATAGATAGTGCTAGCTAAATGTACTTTTGACTGCTGGTACAATAGGAATGGCTTTGAGGAGAAGCTGTACTTTGGCTTCTGAAAGACTCCTTCAACACAAGGGTAAGTTATCTGTGCGATATTGTTGTGTCCGGTTTCACTCTATGGATTAATCAATAGGTGTGAAATGCTTCATGGTTTTATTGCATCTTCTGGTCCTTCTGCTAGGGATATCTTCAATATTACTAGGTAAGCATAAAACAAGTATCCATCCTTCAACTATTGATTTCTTTTAACTTCCTACAACTGCACCAATGGCAGCCACGGACCATGTGTTTTCTGTTCATTGGGCACTATATTCATGTAGTGCAGCTGTGTTGACAGTCACACTAGGAGCATATCCCTTTTTTTTTTACATTCCATTTATTTTGTCATTGCTTTGCCTAGCTCATGCATTATTCCAGCATGTCTAAATGTCCAGATATATTTATTTATAAGTAATCATTTGAACACAGACCTATTAGCAGGGGCTAAAATACATACAAGCATACATCCACAACGCTCAAAGAATTACAATAATTATAGCAATTCCATTCAGTTAACAAATTATAGTTGCAAGTTAATATCATGCAATTCTTGGTAATATCAAGTATGCATGTATCTATTTGTTGATGCTCTTGTAGTATTTGCAGCTAACAAAAGTTTATGATAAAAATGTCGTATATTATACACATATTTGATAGTTCAGAAGTGCAATTGCGACTCGATCGTAATTTGGATTTAAAAATGAAATAATTCTTGTGTGTTGTAGACCTGCCATGCTGGCATGGGTCATGACTCATCAGTTCATATGACCTATAACCTTTTAATGCTTCTATTATCTTATTAATGAGCATGCTCATCCAGTTATTTGGTCAGTGTCTTTTCTTTGTCTAGTCTGTTGCTATGAGGACAGTGTCATTGAAGCTGTTCTGGTTGTCCCGCTCTGCCAAACAGAGTCCTTATCAAATATGTAGTTACATTTGGTGGGGCTGACAGAGACTCAAAATTTAGATTAGGACACTTTCTTGGTTAAATTGAAACCTCTTTATGAAGGCCGCATGTAGGGGGCAAGTATTTGAGTCTTGTAGAAGTTTTACTGTTTGAGAGATACATTTCTATTGCTTTCAGTAGATTCCATTCACGTTGCCTGTTGTTGTGAGTTAGGTTGCTTTTAATATAGGAGGCCCTCAGTAGAGAGTCTATGTAGTGTTAGTGCAGACATGTAAATATGTTTGTGTAAAAATAAGATGGATAAAAAGACAAAAAACAATGAAAACACACAAAGTTGTTAAACAGACTCTCATCAGATGCTGTGAATAAACTCGAAAAAATCACACATTTTAAATCTCAAAAGATTTGCTGGGTGTGTGTGCAGTATGTATTTAGTCTATAACTTGATTTTTTTTGTTTTGTTTTTTATTGTGTTTTAATTTTTAATAACACTTCAAATTTCATAAGAGATATGTCTGTCATTGTTTGCATGGTTTCCAGATCAGACAGAAAATATAAATAATACCTCTGAACTTTGTAATGCTAATGCAATGTGAAAGTTGAGTTTTAAAATCCTCTTGGCATGAGATCACTTTTGTACATACAATACATACAATGCATGGCAAGGTGATCACCATAAAGATTGTTTACAATAATAGCTATCTCACTGACCGCTTGCTATGTGGTACACAAATACTATTCCTTTCTGTTCTTTTGTTCTTTAAAAAGTACACAACTCAAGTGTGTGTGTGTATGTGTGTGTTTGTACAATATAGTGCATGACTTGACTACAGTCACAACATCAGCCAGTTCATATTTTTGAATTACACATGTACGTTGGAATGTAAAGTGATGTTCAGAACACATTCCAGTACCAGCTTGGGTTTGTAATGAGGGAGATATCTACAATAGAGTTTTCCCCTTGTATGAAACATGGAATCATTGAAAGATGTCGAACATTGTAGATTTAGCCATGCATGGCCGATATAGAGCAATTCCTTCTTTATAACTACTGTCTTGTTATTATATACATGTATATATATAGCACGAGTAAGCGTACAGTATGGGGAGATATTTCAAGAGCATGTGTTAGTATTCCCATGAGCTGAAGGCGAGTGAAAATACAAGTATGAGAGTGAAATGTCATTCCCATATTGTACGACGAGTGGAATAAATAGTTTATTGTACATTGGATTTTTCCCCTCCAAAACAGTAAAACATTTGTGCTTTGAAGCCTTGTCATTCTGAGGTAACTTTGCCAAGCATCTAAAGATATAATTGTCCAGAACTACGCACGGGTGTGCTGGAGCGTTCAATACGGGGTTCGCACAATGTGGAAATACTCGAGAAAAAAATCTAATGTACAATATATATATATATATATATTATGAGCATAGCATTGATTATTGTGTATGTGTGTGTTGTTATTAGGTGTGGTTAGTTTCCTACCGCCCACTTCTTCCACCAATATCCCCCACACAAACTGCACCCTCAGAACTTCCGTTCACAACCACTTTCACTTCCCCCTGAAGCTCCTCCCAGTCCTGACTGGAATGGTCCTCATCCTAATTGATGTCTCTGTTCTCTGCCTCATCTTGATCATCAAGTGCTGCGGATGTGGCCGATTGGCTGTCGTCTGGCACCTTTCTGTCACTACATGTATGGCAACTTGGACGGTATGGTGTGCTCTGTATCTGAACGCGCTAGCACCTCACTGGCTGGAGGATCAAAAGACTTGCGATGGACTTGTGGTGGGCATGGCATTGGGCGGAGCTAGTATTGTGGGCGTGGTCACTCTCGTGTACCTAGCCACCTCACTAGTAGTTGTATGTTATGAATGTTGTAAGAAATATAAGAAGAGTGAGTTGAACATAAACTAGATAATTAGTCCATGTGTCTCAGAAATCACTACCAGACTCCGCAATCACTCATTCACTCACTGTATATACTGCACTTCTCATGTTGTTATTCTTTTAAATTTATTCTGATTTTTCAAAAGTAAGAGTTGAACTTTTTACGAGTCAACTTCTACACCATGTATATATTTTTATAGGTATAAAAATACATTGTACACTTAAATCAAATGCATTTACCTGGGACAGAATTGGATGGTCTAAAAAAAGAGTTCATAAATAATGAGAAGTGTGGTTAATGAGTTGGAGTGCCTGAGACGTGATGGTGGTGACTTCTATTTCTTTTTCTTGCCTTTCTTTCCCTTCTTTCCCTTCTTTCCCTTTTTGTCTTTCCCGTCATCATCTCCTCCTTTTAGAAACTTGGCTCTCTTCTTCCCTAGTGGTGTCTTGGCAAACCAAACCTAATATAACAGCAAGAATGGGGGAAACAAATCAGTGAACTAAATAATCCAAAAAATCATAACAAAAAAAAAAGCATACATACACTATAATAAATAATCACATGCTGCCAATAATTGATGAGTACATGTGGTTATTGTCAAACTTACTTTCTAAATGACTAACACTCGGCTGCCAATAAAGCATTAGGACATTATATAAAATGTGGATGAAGGCAGACTACAGGCAGACAGGCAGGTCGTGTAGCTAAACACACTTTGCAAGAGAGGGTACAGATCACCAGCAGGGTGTGTCAGGTTTACTAACAGGAAATATACAAATTTATGCCAACAAGTTCTCATGAAATAACTTGAAGTGGAGATGTAGAAACAACTCAGGTGATTTTTTTGTTGAGATTCATACTCTAGCAGTGATTGGGGAGGGAAGACGGCAGGCGGAGTGCAAAGGTTTATTTCAATAAGAAAATGAGGAGGCAAACTATGTACCTCTTTATGCACTTTATTATAGCAAAGCCAAGCATTGAGTCAACAACACAACCATCAATCCAATTCAATTTCAATATGTTACAAGTGAGTATTTGACAATAGATGTTTTGACTTTCTGTAGTGACGTTTGATGGCTTCAATGACATTGAAAAAATTGAATTAGCTATTGGGTAAGTATCCAAGTGGTTGCCAACAACACGCAGCTGTTAGGTATCCGGGGAACCCAAAAATTCACTGGAGACGCTCTATATTCTGAGCGAGCTTGCCAAAGCATTTAATCAAAGAAGGCTGTCTTCTATTAGTGTGCTATTCTAATAGCAGGACCTCCATTGCATTGATAGATTCCAGCTCAGACACACCCACTAAAACATGGTAGTAAACAAGGGCAGAAAAACACATACTGGCTTTCAAATTACAGAAACATTCCTGGAAATCTAGGACAAAATTCAATAAAAAGAGGGTGCTGTTTATTTGTTTTATGGATAATTAACTTCAGAACACACTGAGTAGAAGACAGTTGTCTCTTACAGTTCCATACATGCACAGAGTTGAGAGCTCAGGACAGAATGTAGCGCATGATCTAATGACTTCGACTTGATCAAAATGCCAATCTTATGATGCACTTCAAAGACAGGCACATCAAGTTTGTATCTATTTTTTATTTCATTGTGCTGTTCAATGCTTTAGCCTTTGTTTTCATTACTGTTGTTATCTTGACAGCTAATACTAAGTGTTAAGAAAAAAAACTTATGATCTCCAATGCAATTTGCAACTTTCAATCATGCAACACATTGAGCTTACAGTACATTGTTCAGACTGTCCGATATTCTCACCTTGTAGGTCTGCTCTTCCTCCTGATAGACTGGATCAGTCTTGGAGAGTTGCCCAAGGAACTCTGCTGCTGACAGAGGTTTCCTGTGCATCTACACACACACACACATAATATACATACATACACACATACATACACACATGTATGCACACAAACATGTGTACAAATATACATGATGTACTCACACAAACATGTTCATTGTGCACTCAGTGTTGGGACACAGGTTTACAGCACAACTCAATTGTCCTAGATAGCAGGTTCTCTTCATTGTAGCATTGATGCTACACAAAGTTTTGTTAGCTAAAGTATGTATGCATTCAGGTAAGCCGCCATAAGCCAGTTGCTTGTCCCATGAGTATTAGGAGGTCAATACAAACTCATTAGGCATAGCCTACATCTACATACATGCATAGCAACACTGCAAGAATGACCTATAGCAATAGCATCATAGACTCACTCAGTAGATCTAGGTGTCACATTAGTTAGTGACAATAGTACAATAGCTGTTAGATATCTTTTGCTATCAAGTCCTAAGTCTAGTTCAGTGATTGTGTTGAAAACAAAAAGTTTGGCTTAGCTAAACCTCTACCACAGCATTGCCATTGTTATGATACGAGTTATATTAGAAATTAAAACCATTGAATACAACTTTTTTTTTTGTGTTTAATATTTCCACAAAGCCACACCCACATCATTATCCTCGGCTACCAGCCACTCCTCTCACCTGCTGTATTCTATACTCCGACAGCAGATCTGTGGCTACAGCATTTATCTGACCCGCAGTGAAGCCGTCCGATATCTTGGCTAATGAGCTGATGTCCAAGGACTCGGTGATGCGACCGCCACACTGGTTGATCATGTTGCGCCACATGAGGGCACGTGACGGGTAATCTGGGCGTGGCACCATCAGGATACGCTGGTACAGGGCACACAGACCTTTTACCTCCGCATCTGGACAACATGCAGTATGAGCAACTTTAAATTCACACAGGCAGTGTCGTAAAGACTAAATATTCCTAGGGGACTGCAATAATGAAAAAAAGTCTTATCTTTTAAAAAAAAAAGTTGCTTAGTTTGATCCTTAAAGTCCATCCGCAATTGCTTCACCACCACCTTTCCCCATTTTAGACATATCACTTTGCAAATATATAGTTTGATGGTTTTATATTTAATGTACATATACATGTATATTGTATATAATATACATTGATGTTGAACATAGCGTGACACATGTCTCCCTCTCCCCCCATGCATGTAACACACACCAGTTTATGAAATTGCTGAGTTTAGTACCAAAAATGCTATACATCTGAGGTTTGCTACTTCCAGTAGTAACAGCCAGATGTTTATCCAATACAAGTGAGCAAGAGAAATGAGCTCAATAAATAACTAAAACTCAATTCCCTTACATTACACAAAGTATCCAATACAAGATAATTAAAGGTTGATAAATGTGAACTCAGACTCCTGAATGATCTGTGAAAACCTTTAGTGACTGTCAATAATACCAGCTCTTTTTAATTCTGAACTGTCAGGCTTTTCTATTATTTTGTTGCTTGCATGAAATATAAATGACTGTATTCTTGAAACCAGTACAATTCTACAATAGCAACAGTGTGTGTAGTGATGCCCCAGCCTCTTACATGCACTAACCCTGAAAGAATTAACTAAAACTAGACAGTACTATGTGTTTAAGAGTAAACATTTCTTGTACTGTCTTTACAACACATGTTCGCTGCCTGCCAAGTCCTCACCAAAAGGTCGGCTAGTGACACCCATTATCAGGACTCTGTCTTCAGGCTTCAGACCTTTCAGAAACTTTGGCAAGGACTTCTTCACTCGTTTTGGGTCAGTCTGTAAAAGATCATACAATCAATCCATACATAGACACACAGAACTAGTGAATACCACACAATAAACACATTAACACACACTAACAGTTACATGGGTAGCGTCAAAATTGTGGCAGAGTAATTGTGGACATTGACTGTTGGTTGTGACACACATGCCTATGGAAACTCACACAAACACACACCATATACCATATACACTATATAAATAAACACAGTATTTTTATTGACTACTTTAAAAACATTTAAACAGTTAATCAAAAGCCACTTCAAAGTTACAGTATTTCTCAGTACTTCTTGTGAATACTCACAAGTTACGACATGACTACATTTTTACTGCTCGTAGCCACAGCCTTTCCTCCTGTCTGGACATGTCCTGGAACACCAAGTGAGTAGCACATGTGTAATCAACAGCACACATTGGTTTGGTTTCATGGCTCAGGGAATAACACCATAAAGTATTACATTTTCTTCATTGAAATATTTTCAAGAATGCATTACATTCACTTGGCACACCTCTACTACTACTACTACGTGCATCTGCCTGACCAGGTAGTCTGTGCTTCCCATGTAACTATGACAAATGAAAGGAAGAGGTACAACAAGTTCCCTGCATGAAACAAATTGCATGCATACCCAGTGACAGCTGGAGACTACCAGCAACAGCCCCTGTAGTGACCTCACCTTACCTACAATTAACAAACCACCTTCACATATGTATGCTACCTTATCTGTCTTGGGAATTTTCTTGACCCATGTTCGCTCGCAGTCATCAATGTACACAACAGAAGGCTGCCACGCCCTTGCCACCTGATTTAGAAAAAACAACAACAAATAAATGTAACATTTAAAAAAACTCGTTCTAACAGCAAGTAATAAAATAAAATAAAAAGCAATGACTTATACAGAAGGATCCTTATAGCTTGCACATAGCGATTTTCAAATTGTATACTCCTACTAATTTGTAATGCCCATTTGTTATACAGATTCTTTCACACAGTAACACCAACAACAATTAAATATAGTTAGCTAAGCACTAAAAGCATCAAACTTACAGTACCTACAAATTATCAGTTAAGGTTGAGCAAAAAAAATATGTAACTGTATTGGACTCTGACCTTGAACACCATGTGGAGAAGCATGGCCAGACCGGCCTTTCCTGCATATTTAGTTGTCGCGGCGATGGTGGCAGGTGTGAGGTCAAACATGTTTGCACCAGTCTCTGTGCACACAGCATGTACCAATATCTTCTTGCCCACGCCTCTTGGACCTGTCAGCATCACCGACTTAACGTGAGGAGCCTTCTCATGCACTGCTTGAGACCCTGCAATTAACAACCAATCAACCACCACCACAAAAAAAAAATAAAATAAAAATAAATCAATGCTCAAATCAAATTATTGGAGGAAAATATTGAGATATTGTGATTGATGTTACACAGTGAGTAACACCCCTCTTCCCCTTTGCTCCCTCTCTCCCTCCCACCCACCCAATTAGAGAGGACATAGATATAGAAGGAAACGACATGCCTAAAGGTAGGATGCAGTGTTCGGTGACCACTCTCCTGATATCAGCCAGGGAAGGCATGGGTTCTATCCCAAGCTGACGCAAGTTACTGCCCAGGAAGCTGCAAGCAACACATAAAAACAGAACATAAGTACAACAATAAACATTCAGCCTACTCATCCGATTATCAATTAAATTACTCCATATGTTAACCATCACGTTAGTTTAGAAAGCCAATGATATCACATGTGTACGCACATTGCTACTTATCAATAAAAAAAATAAAGTTTGCTTACACTTGCACTAACTACCCAATTTAAATAAATAGAGTTAACCTTTAGGAATGGACCACATTCTACTGAACATTTAATCACCTGGGTTCTCCCAGAAAACTATTCAGTCTGACTTTAGGATGTCTATAGACAATGCCCTCCTCTGCCAGTTCCTCATAGAGTGACTCTATGGTGCTGTTGGGGGTCAGGTCCTTTTCTTTCTTACCCTTTTTGCCTTTTTTACCCTTTTTCTGTAGTCAAAGATTTACAAATAATGTACATGTGAATGTATGTATGTATGTATGCAGTGTGGATGATAACTATACGTCAATGCTCAGACAAACATCAAAACAATTTAATCTTGGTGTGATATTTAAAAATCTGGTATGACAAATGTTACTATATTTTCATTGCTTTACAGACTGTGCACATGTAGTACATATTGGTATTGCTTTATAAGCTTCAAAATGAGTAAAATTAATTCATATTATTGATCAATCATATTTAAAGAATTGATCATCATTTAATTATTGTGTAAATAGTTCTGTGAAAAAGTATATTGTCTTGTTCGTGGCCTTAGCTTGTTGTGAGTGCAGTAGGTCACTGAGAGTTAATGCTGAAGTGTACTGTTGGGCTAAAATCATAAACTAAAACTAGAAGCCAGAGTGCAAAGAAAAAGGGACAAAAGAAAAGAAGAATGCCCAGTTAAAAAAAAAACAACAACAACAACAACAACAAAATAATAATAATAATAAAAAATAAAAAATGGAGGAAAAAAAAGTGTCCTTGCCAAGGATTGAACCATAGTTGTTAACATTGAACTTTGAAGCAATGGCAAAGGAGGTAAAAACTGCTAACTGATATGCCAGAAAAACACACCCGCAAAATGCATGATTATAACCAGATCTGATTGATTATATGTACTTACGTATGGGTGTGGCTAATCCAATAAATATAAGTTGTACAATGGAGGAAATGATACTTTTGTGCACCACATGAACACTATCAAACACATGCACACACACTTCATCACCTACATGTTCAAACCTTCTTACACCAAATCATTATTCACCTAGGTGATACAGGAAGCCCATTACAGCACAAAATGGGTATACACATTGGCAGTATACTCATCACACATGTATGTGCACATGTGTGTGTGCGTGTATATGTACACAAGATTTCAAAAAATATTCTGAATGTGGAAAGAAATTAGTGATAACAGTCCAAATTTTTTAACTATAAGTTTCACTCTATATAACTTCAAGTGCACATAGTGTGCACTAAATGGAATTGAATAGCCAGTAGTGTATAATTACTTAAAATCTATTGCAATTACATCTTTACTAGAATGTATTGTACTAAATCGTAATACTACTATAGGAATGAGTACCAACAGGTCGTGAATGCCAGTAAAGATTGACATGTTCAATTGGTTATATAGTACGCATCGCACGGACACACATGGATACATTACGTGGTATTACAAGATAAAAGTGGGCAGAGACAAGTATACTCAGGGTGTAATATGTATGCACTCATAATGATTACAGGACTGTAATATTAGCCAAATGACGGCGAGTTACTCGAGTCACATATCACAGGGGTGTCGGAACAGGTACGGCAATGGCCACACCAATATTTTAAAACAAGGGGGCGTGTCAGCCATTTTTCACTTATAGCGGAACATGTCCCCAGCTACACCGCCTTAATATGCAACCTCTTCGTTTAAGACTTATAGTGACTCGTAAGACATGGACAGCCACACTACTTCTAGTGGTGCCATGCTGCTATTCCAGAATTGGTAATGGTCATGAAAAGTGCCTGAAAATACCCAGTTGCCTGCAGGAAAAAAAATAAAAAAATAAAATATTATTAGTGAGCGGAGCGAGCGAGACACTCTCAGGGGTAACACAATTGAAAACCGGGAATGTTTGTTTGTTTATATGTTTGGACGTACGTATGTCATTTTGTACTTTGACCCTCTCGTAATTTCGAGTTGACTCAGCGTTCGACCCCGTTCCAAACATCACTAAACAGTATCCTCCGGTTTAACCATTACCCGTATCACCCTAGAAATTGAATTGTTTACTGACACTTTGAATTTTTTTGTGGGTGCAGTTTAAACTCAAAAACTTACTGGAGTTCCATTTCTATCGAGTTAGTTGCGGTGTAGTTATAAGCCCTAAGCAACAGTATTTACTTGAATTTTCATTGTCAACTAGACTTACCACGAAGGTAAGTCATGCGTAAGTATGTTCAGTTATGTGAAAGTATTGTGCGTTACAACAATTACTAAGAATATTCCAAAGAAAAAGTTTAAAGAACGTGACTTGGCTTTTTGTTTCAATTCAAATAGTTTCAGGGAGTGGTTACTATGGCATTGAATGCCTTTACCGTATAATACATAATTTAAAACTCCACTTTTTTTAGTAGCTTGAATATTAGAAGTTAAAACCAAACGTCTAACACTCCAGTGTAGTATTAGGCTCGCTCGCTATTTGTGCTCAAGCACATCACTAGTTACATTTTCATGTTACCGAACTGGTCGTCATAAACTTGGCGGCGAAAGGGTTAATGAATCTTACATTATCTGGAAATCACAGGACCATAGAAATACTTGACTCCAGCCCCTGTGTAACAAATGACTAACTATCATGTGTACCATTACTTTTCTTCTTTCACTTTCATTTACTTCATTACTGTAGCTATGTGTGTGCGCGTGTGAGACCAGGTGATTGTGCATGGCTATCATCAGGTCATTGACCAAATGATCTGGGAACTCTTCACCTTTCATTTGAATTCAATACTTTACAAATGAAGAGTTGAATCAATATAATGTGTGTGCGTGTGTGTGTGTGTGTCCCGCCACACATACAAATGGTTTCAAAGGATTATTCTGTTAGTAAATGAAGTGACAAGACTTCTAAAAGTTCAGACTCTAAGTCGCTCCCTATATATTTCAGGTTGTCTAAGTGTGCATTAAATGGAAATATCCACAAGTCAATTAGAATGAGTAATAAATATAGTAAATAAGAAAATAATTTCAAAAGGCCTCTTTCTTGTTATTGGAGTTAAGAAGTCATTCTAGAGTTCCTCACCTCTAGTTTTGAAGTCCAGGAGTCATCACGTGTACACCAGTGGAGTAGTCACTGCACTATTACACCTGCCACTTCACACTCCTACATTGAAAGTGTATGTCTCAAGTAAAACTAGCTCAACATAATTCAAGATTCTCGGATTTGTGTTGCGTGCTTGTAATTCCAACACTTGTAGACATTAAACAGGCTAGTTTAGTACAGTAGAAGTTGTTAAAATTTACACCTTCCATATTATATTATATTTATATTAACTACCACAAAACTTTATGAAAAATTGGGGCAAATGTCTCCACGAAAGTCAAACTAATATCTGGGATATGTGTGTGTGTGTGTTGTGAGTGTGTGTGTGTGTGTGTGTTGTGAGTGTGTGTGTGTGTGTGTGTGTGCATATGTGGATGATGGGGGGAGGGGAGCAAAGGGAAGCAAAGTACTTCCCTGTCTAACTCAAGTGCAGTGGAGCCTCCCTATTCCAAATAATCTTCCATGCCCCTGGACAACAAAAAAGCCACATTTACCAATTGATGAAATCACAAAGAAATCATTTCCTTAAAAGATATTACTGCTCAGTGTCATAATTGAGCAGCACAATAGATAATACAGGCTAAGCATCCCCAATGCACTTGCCACAGTCTGCCTTACGCTGCTCATACGGAAAGAAGTTTATTACAAATGACGCTGATTAAATTAGACTAAGATTTAGGTTAGCCACAGTTATCTAATGATGACTAATTGACATTTGGAAGAAAAAAAAAATCATATCTCAATGTATTCTTTTTTTTTTTCTTGTAAATATTGAGTACAATTAATTTTAGGATGTCTTTAATCCCTAAGGGGTGGGGGAAGGGCGGCAAACTAGATTTAAGAAGATGTACAAGCCCCCACCCCTCCGCTCCCTGAAAAAAAAAAAACCCTGGTTTTACACAAGATAGAACAATACTGTGGGTCTGGAGGATAGTGGAGTGGGCATGGCAGCGGCCACGCCCACCTGAACATTGAACATTTTTCATTTATTTAGTTTTCATGTATTTTGTCTTAATTGTATGCATTCTATATTTAGTTATTTCTATGTCATCCTTATTTGGTCGTGAGTCATGTGTTTAGGTGTTGATTGTCAGTTCTCGTGACTGTAATCTTGTTGTGCGTGCTTGTGCCTGCATCGCAGCTCGAACTCTACGCTGCAATGCAGGAAGTGACTTCATCTTATGTCATGTTGTGGGCGTAGCCCCGTGTTACTATTTAAGCATTGTCTGTCAGTCCACGTGTTTAGTTATTCCATGTCCCAACTTGTGATAGACCTTTTATATAATTCTGTCAAGGGATTTGGGGTAACTCTGGTGGCGGCGGATACCTGCGTTGTCCCTCTGTGTGTGATTATATGAATAACTTGAGTCTGAGGGAAGCGCATCCCCCATTCGACCCACAATTGGCGGCAGCGGTGGTGCTTCACGTCATTCGAGTGATCTGGTGGTGCCTTTAGTCGTTGTCTGGATTCTTCCGTGCATACTTGACTCCTTGGAACTGTTGGACTGCCGAGTTAACATTCGGGCCTTCACGACATAGAGCCAATCATTTGTTCAGAAGTTTCACAGGGTTTTGATTGTGTGATATCTTTGGTTGCTGACGATTTTGTGATTCATTGTGTGTGCTGTTGTTTGTTTCTCTGTGTTCAGGTCACTGGTGTGGATGAGCCGGAGAGAGAGGAAAGACAGAGCTTGTAAACTGAAACATCAAGTGGACTCGGGCATTGAGAACGGGTCAGACAGTTCGTATAGTGTACTGACAAGTAAGGTGAGAGTCCAAAAGAGTAGTAAGGGTGCTGGGAAGTCTGGGGACGTGTCCCACTCGCTTAGTAGTGTTGATAGTGAGTCAGTTTGTAGTGAGAGTTCTTTAGTCGTGTCTAAGAAGCCTTTGGTCTTGACGAGACAACTGAGTGCTATTAGTGAGAACTCAGATATTGATATGGATGAGTATTCGAATGAGTCTAGATATTTGGAGGAAAATAGTTCGCCCAGAAGGTTGGGTAGTGTTCCTCAGGATGGTGTAGATTATGTTAACCCAGGTAGGGGTGATGAGAATAGTCAGAGTGTTGGGGACGGTGATTCAGACCTCATGAGGACGTTTGTGCGTTCTTTCACTGAGGCAATGAGAAATATGGGGCCCTCGGGTGGGGCCTCAGGTGTCAGTGTAGGGGGTGATTTGACCAGACAGATTGCTGCTCTTGCGCCTCACAAAGACGGTACTGACATTATGAAGTTTATCAAGAAGCTGGAGGCAGACCTTGCTGATCTAGGCTGCCCCAGAGCTCGTTACAAAACCGTCTTGCTGCAAAAGCTTCAGTCAAAAACCAGCATTGCTTGTGTTGCTTCTATAGATAGAGCAAATACGTCGTACGCTGAGCTGAAGGAGCTGCTTATAGAAGGGTTGGGCTCTAGCGAAACTGCATTGGGTATAAAACTGATTGAGGATTTTTCGTCTGCTACGAAATCTATGAATTCGCTGGAGTCCTATGCTTACCTCAAGGGACTGGTAGATTCGGTCGACATGGCAACTGTGAACAAGACAGAGGTGCTGCTGTTTTTCACCAAGGCTATCTTCCGAGCCTCGCGTCCAGCTAGTCAGCGCATGCTGATGGATGCGCATGAGGTTGGGTCCTTCAAGGACCTCAACCGAGTAGCACTGTCCTTTCAAACGGCCGAACCAGAGACCCCTGTTGTGAGACAGAACCGCAGTCCTAATTATAGTACTGGGTTTAGAGGCATCAAGTGTTATGTATGTCACAGATTTGGGCATAGGGCCTATGACTGTCGTTTCAAATCTAACAATGAGCAGGGTGGTGGTGTTCCAAGAGTCGTGTGTTATTCTTGTAATGAGCCGGGACACAAGGTCCCTGAGTGTCCGTATAGAAACAGGACTAATGGTGGCATTAATAGCAAGTTTGAGAGTAAATTGGATAATAAGAAGGTGGATGTGAAGAAAGGGAGTCGCACCTACAATGCCAGCCTGGTAGCTGTCCAGGAGGGTGCATCCCATGTAAAGGGTTTGGTTAATGGGATGGATTGTCTCATTGTTCCCGACACGGGAGCTGAGATTACAATTGTTCCCGGGTGTTTGGTCTATGAAAACCAACTGTTGGATGAGAGAGTGAGAGTGAAGGGGTGGAATGGTATGACCAAGACACTCCAAACAGCAGAGGTGGATTTTGAATATGGAGGCAAGTCCTTCATGTCTGTTGTTGCTGTTGCCCATGAGGACGATTTGTGTCACAAAGTATTGTTTTCAGTCCCCATGGATGGCTCTATGGCGTCCCGCCTTCTTCTGGACGCTGCCTCGAGTGCTCCTCCCAGGGCACGAGGGGCAGGGCATCCCGATGATACCTCGGGCGTTCAGACATCACCCCAGGGTGATGCTGGCTCTGCTACTACCCCGCGGGAGGCTTGTAAGACCTCCCAGGGCTCTGGTAGCACCCAGAGAAGTGCATCCGTCAATGCCATTACTAGATCAATGAGAGAGAGTGTGAGAAAGAGTAACATTGCAAAAAGTGTTTCTGATGTCTCTGATGCCAATCCTGTGAGCTTCAATCGGGAGTGTGAGAGACTGGCTCGGATTGATACAGGTTTTGAGTTGAATGCTGGGAAGAAGAAGGATGGTGTTGCTTCGGTTGTTGATTGTGATGCTTCGGGTGCTGGGCTTGGTTTAGATTCTGAAGAAATTATGGATGATGTGCAGTTGAGCCAGGTCTCTCTTCCCGTTGTTGTCGATTCCGAGGATGTTGTTTCTGATATTGTTTGTCCCAGTGCATGTGAAAACTCTGGTGTTGATTCTGTTGTGTCTGATATTAAATGTGATGATTCTTTGACCCACATCAGGTTCCTAGCTGACAAGTCCATGAATGGCTACTCGTGGTCGGACAATGGTCTCCTTGTCCACAAGTCTATGGATGAGGCAGGGAATGAGTGTGTTAAGTTAGTTCTCCCACAGTCTAAGCGTGCCAAAGCTCTGAGACTGGCACATGATAACACTGCTCACATCGGTGTTCGTGGGATGAGGCGTATGTTGGGTTCCAGGTTTGTATGGCCTGGCATCCATGGAGATATAGTGAAATATGTCAAAAGTTGTGATGTTTGTCTAAGGTTAAATCGGTCGGGGAATAAGAAAGCCCTAATGGTCGAGCGGAAAATTTTGAGTGTGCCGTTCGAGTCTGTGGCCGTTGACCTCGTTGGCCCCCTCCCTAAAGGGAGGCGTGGTGCCAAATATTTGTTCACTTATGTGTGCATGGCGTGCAGGTGGCCAGACGCAGTTCCCATGAGGACAGCGTCGGCTGAGGAAGCAGCTCAGTCCTTTATGCAGATCATCTCTAGGACTGGCATCCCACTTAGGGTCCTGTCAGACCGTGGGACGATCTTCCTGTCCAAACTTATGTCTAACTTGTTTTCCATGCTGGCTATCGATTCTGTTAAGACTTCCCCATACAGACCCCAATCGAACGGTGTTGTAGAGCGGCTCCACGGGACCCTGAAGCCGATGTTGGCTAAGGCCCTGGACGCTGGTTTCGATTGGGTCGAGTTTCTCCCGTTGGCTCTGTTCGCCATCAGGCAGATACCCAACCGGGACGTTGGATTTTCCCCTCACAGATTAGTGTTCGGGAGGGAAGTAGCTGGTCCCCTAGATCTGCTGTATCATGGGTGGAAAGATAATGTGTTTGAAGGATTGGATGTGGAAGAGTGGCTTGTTAAATTGCATGACCAACTTAGTACCCTGCATGACGTGGCCTGTGCCACCGAAGCCAAACAGAGTGATGGCCGTGCGTGTACTTACAACAAGGGGAAAAGTGATCGTTGTGTCAATGTAGGTGATAAGGTTTTGTTGAGAGTTCCGGGCCTCCATGCTGCCCTCCAGGCTTCATGGGAAGGGCCTTATGATGTCATGGAGAAAGTCTCCCGAGTGACCTTTAAGGTTGCGAAAGGAGAGGGGCATCCTGTGAGGATTGCCCATGTTAACAATCTGAAAGATTATGTCGCCAGACCTTTGCATGTCTGTGCCGTGACCCTAGTAGCTGAAGATAAGGGCATTGAGGAATCCTTGTTGAGTGGCTCTCCGTTATTGTCACCGGACAAGTGTCCTGGTTACAATGCGAAAGAACTGGGGACTGTGTTGAGAGATTTGTCTGACCACTTTAGTGAGTCCCCTGGTCTGTGTTCGAATGCAATGTGTAAAATAGTGTTGTCTGAGCACGCTGTTCCTGTCTCTCAGCAAGGTAGGAACATACCAGTGGGTATAGAGAAGGCTGTGTCGGATGAGATTGACAAACTAGTAAAGGAGGGTATTATCGTCAAATCTAACTCTTTGTGGTCTTCCCCGTTAGTACCGGTTAGGAAGAAAGATGGTTCGGTTAGGCTGTGTGTGGACTTCCGCCAGCTGAACCTGGTGACCCCCCTGGTTAGATATTGGGTCCCCTCTTTGGACGAAATCCTCCTGAGAGTGGGTAACTGTACTTGTTTGACTACTCTGGACCTCACTGCAGGTTTTCATCAAATAGAGATGGATCCAGAGTCCAGTGAACTGACGACCTTTGTATGTCCCTTGGGCAAGTATCGTTATGTTCGAATGCCCTTCGGGCTGAAAAATGCTCCGGCTGTTTTTCAAGCGGCTGTTGAGTGTGTCCTTGAACCTGTAAAGAGTGTTTGCTGCAACTATATAGATGACGTAGTCATTTTTAGTCGTAATTGGAAGAGTCATTTGATGGATATTAAGAGTGTAATTGAGTGCTTGGGTGTAGCTGGTTTAAAAATAAAGAAGAGGAAATGTGTGTTTGGGAGGCGTTACTTGACATATTTGGACCATAGGATTGGGGGTGGAGGCATGTCTATCCCAGAGAGTCGAGTGAAAGCATTACAAGAGTTTGTTAGGCCGAGAACCAAGAGAGATATGCGTGCCTTCCTAGGGGCGATGTCTTACTATAGACGCTTTATCAAAGGCTTTGGTAATTTATCTTCTCGTCTGACTCCTGCAACCTCTCTCCGGGCTCCACATCTGGTGACTTGGACTGGAGAGATGGGCTCTGCGTTCCGTGAGTTGCAGTCTTTGTTATGTGGCCATGTGATGTTATATACTCCTAGCCCTGATGATGAATTGAAACTGTATACTGACGCCTCTGGCGATGGGATTGGCGCATGCCTACACTGTGTTCGTGATGGTGAGGAATTGCCTATTGCGTTCTTCAGCAGACAACTTAGGCCTGCCGAGAAAAACTACACTATCTCGGAATTGGAGAGTCTGGCCATTGTCGCAGCCATCAGACATTTTGAGCGACTTGTGTATGCCAAGCCTCTGGAAGTCATCACTGACCACAAGGCTTGTTTGGCTTTGCTGACAGGGAAGGGTTTGAACAAACGGCTCCTGCGATTCGCCCTTGCCCTTCAAGATAGACCTATCGTGTTGACATATAGACCGGGATCTCAACATGGGAATGCGGACGGATTCTCGAGACAGTCCTGGAATGATGAAGATATCAAGAAGACGGATCCAGACCCTGGGTTATCAGCTCGTCCCATGGCTCCGAGCTTAGCGGGGGGAGCTGTGGGTCTGGAGGATAGTGGAGTGGGCATGGCAGCGGCCACGCCCACCTGAACATTGAACATTTTTCATTTATTTAGTTTTCATGTATTTTGTCTTAATTGTATGCATTCTATATTTAGTTATTTCTATGTCATCCTTATTTGGTCGTGAGTCATGTGTTTAGGTGTTGATTGTCAGTTCTCGTGACTGTAATCTTGTTGTGCGTGCTTGTGCCTGCATCGCAGCTCGAACTCTACGCTGCAATGCAGGAAGTGACTTCATCTTATGTCATGTTGTGGGCGTAGCCCCGTGTTACTATTTAAGCATTGTCTGTCAGTCCACGTGTTTAGTTATTCCATGTCCCAACTTGTGATAGACCTTTTATATAATTCTGTCAAGGGATTTGGGGTAACTCTGGTGGCGGCGGATACCTGCGTTGTCCCTCTGTGTGTGATTATATGAATAACTTGAGTCTGAGGGAAGCGCATCCCCCATTCGACCCACAAATACCATATAACTGTGGTTAGGAAGAAAACCGATGGGTCTAGCCACTAGTACTACGGCTTCAAGCCATGAAGGCTGAAACATCATCCCTGAAGTTAGTACAGCTAGCAACAGTCTTAGAGAGAATCATTCCTGGCATCACGTGATAAAATGCAGAGCAGTGGTAGAATATGAGAATGAAGTTAAAAGTCATGCAAACACGCACACACATACAAAGCTCAACCGTGGTAATTATAATGCAATTTGGCAGCGAGCGAGACACTATCAGGGACAACACAAAAAATCAGGGATATATTATTGTATATATCATATATGATTGGACGTATGTATGTACTTTGACTCACATTTGTTGTGTTCATTCGTTACCTTGGTTAACAACGCGCTGTTTGTCATCACTGTTCATACTTGAAAATTCATTGCCCAAGCCACCAAGAGACTACATTGTAAATTTTGTGTTGGTATATATCCAGTGAACGCGTGCATGTGAGAGTGTTGTGTGTTATATGTGCTGACTAGCTAAGAACAAACAATAAATATACATTTGCTGCTTTATTTGTTAAGCTTCTTAGGTTCCTTCCTGTTTCTTTTGTTAGTAAGCAAGTCTTATATAGAGTTAGAATTTATACAGCGCAATAATTCCTTGGAAAAGCTTGTTTGTTTTTTTAAGTCCCAAAAATTGCTGTGAGTGGTCTCGTACGCTAATTTAATTAAGTTGGCCGTGTAAATTGTTTAAACAAATTGTGCATGATGATTTTTATGAAGATGAATTTTTACCCTTTCACCTTATATGTCAATTTTTTTTTTACTGAAGCACATCACAAGCCTTTTCCCCTAGGACTGTGTATATGAGTGGGTGTGTATGATTGTGTGCTTGCGTACTTGAGCTACAGCAGAAGGATGGGTGTGTATTCAGTGAAACTACACCACCTTGACTACCATACAAAAAACATTGTGTACTGGCTATAAATTATATAATACGGATAAGCTTTAAATAAGAATAAGAACAAAACAAAAACAAAACAAATGAAGCACCAAAGGTGCGAACCCTCAGTGCTATTAAGCACTACCTAGCTATTATAATAATATAATCTCCTTCAAAAAGAACAAAGCAATCTGTTAGCTATTTTAATGAGGCATCAATATAGCTCAAGCAATGAAAACAGTACATGGAAATGAAATGCTGTCTTCATAAGAGAAGCTAAACTAGCCAGAAACACTCTGTTATAGTTTTTCAACGTGAACTTCACTTCATTCAAATACGTTGGTTAACTTCCCTGAGCATAAAGCAAATTACACTGCGGGCTGCAAGAAATTATTTGCTCAAGTGATTATGATGTGACGCTAGGGAGCTGAAAGCTTCACGTTTCATCAACAATTAGCCCCAAATAAAAACAAAAGTAGCACAATAAAAGGTCCTAAATCTTCTTTCTGAATAAGTTTATACCTAAATCAACGGTTAATAGTCAGTAATCTCCAAAATCAGAACATGACAGACAGACTGACAGGGCAACTACTACTACCCTCTTGCGCATGCACTCTTAGGGTTAACAAACAAACAAACAAACAAAAAAAACAACAACAACCACCAACCAACATTGTCTGTTGAATTTTTTTTAGCAAATTAACTGTCTACCAGTCCCACACATCGTGACTTATAAGACCTGCAACTACCTCTATGAGGTCATAAGACTTACATTTGGTAATGGTCATCAATACTATACTGTATCATGCTAAGTTGCTTATGGCAGTAGTGGTTGTCATGGCTCCTATGACTTGTCCTAGTCTTATTCTATGAACTGCATGTGAATGGCATTTTTTCTTCCCATCACTGCACACTGGTGGGACTAGCTAAAAATATGTTGTACGCACATTTTATAGACACACACATTTAAATTTGACGTAAGACATACACATTTTATACATTCCCCCGGAATCCTGGGGAAAGATACCAAACAGATACGTTAGGGTAACCAGACCCTTCTGAGCAGAGCGATTAGGTAAAGGGTCTGGCCAGCGAGACTACATGAAACCATGGGCCTAAAACAAAGTAGAAAATATAATATGTTGAGTTGCATGCAATGATTATCTCCCCTTCATTGTCCAGGAGCACACTAAAGGATGTTAGGGTGGCCATGGGAAAAAGCTATAAGTGAGGATACTTTTGGTGGAGCATGGTTTAGAATAATTCAGTAACTAGAAACCATTCCAACATGCACCCACACTTTCTCACAAAGAAATGAAAATTTTCAAGAGTACTATGAAACAAACAAACTGATGAGACCTTGTCATACTAAAACTACCACAAAATATCACTATCATAACTTAGAAAAAATTGTTCAGGAAACACAACTTCACCAGGAAAAACAAATGACCTGGGTGACCCTGTGCAGCTAAAATACTTAGAAACCCACAGACTGCTAGCAATAAAACTACTTACCCAGAAGCATAAGCCAGGGTAGATAGCGAAAGCTTCCTTCAAGTTCACCAAGACACAGTAGCGTACCGTACCGTATTACGAATCAGTAGACTAGCGCGCAACAATAATTTAGACGACCACTTCCAGTAGAGAGTTTTAATGGTAAAGCGTTTTTAACTTATTTAACCTGGCGATACTTACCTACACATAACTGGAAAAGGGTTTTCCATGAGATAATGCAGTATCTTTGCGAGGCTGCTGGGGAGGAAACAGCGTTATTTTAACGGTCCAGCGTCTAGCGCAGCGAAGTACTTAGGGCCTGAGGGAGGAAGTTCACGATGCACAGAGCCGCCTATGTCTACGCAACAGTACATAGCCTAACAAACATTTAACGTAGCTACATTTTCATCAATGCCGTTGGAGGGACATTATAAACTCAAGGTGGGGTCACTATC
>WLWD01001802.1_pt1 | contig 121286 bp, 91 predicted proteins | sample 6712731 | NCBI WGS metagenome assembly WLWD01 (sample SAMN12718690, study PRJNA576275) | sponge metagenome | isolation source: marine sponge | host: Mycale hentscheli | place: New Zealand: South Island, Marlborough, Capsize Point | collected 2014-11-01
TGAGATGTATTATAAGCCAACTTTATCAGCTAGCTACTAGGGAAGGACCTGAGATGTATTATAAGCCAACTTTATCAGCTAGCTACTAGGGAAGGACATGAGATGTATTATAAGCCAACTTTATCAGCTAGACTACTAGGGAAGGACATGAGATGTATTATAAGCCAACTTTATCAGCTAGCTACTAGGGAAGGACCTGAGATGTATTATAAGCCAACTTTATCAGCTAGCTACTAGGGAAGGACATGAGATGTATTATAAGCCAACTTTATCAGCTAGACTACTAGGGAAGGACATGAGATGTATTATAAGCCAACTTTATCAGCTAGCTACTAGGGAAGGACCTGAGATGTATTATAAGCCAACTTTATCAGCTAGCTACTAGGGAAGGACATGAGATGTATTATAAGCCAACTTTATCAGCTAGACTACTAGGGAAGGACATGAGATGTATTATAAGCCAACTTTATCAGCTAGCTACTAGGGAAGGACCTGAGATGTATTATAAGCCAACTTTATCAGCTAGCTACTAGGGAAGGACATGAGATGTATTATAAGCCAACTTTATCAGCTAGACTACTAGGGAAGGACATGAGATGTATTATAAGCCAACTTTATCAGCTAGACTACTAGGGAAGGACATGAGATGTATTATAAGCCAACTTTATCAGCTAGATTACTAGGGAAGGACATGAGATGTATTATAAGCCAACTTTATCAGCTAGCTACTAGGGAAGGACATGAGAAAAATGCCTGGCAAGCAATAGATTTCAAACTATGAAGAATTGTGATCAGCACACCTATAGAGAATGCAGTTGCACACATGCACACACACGCAAACACACACATGCACAAATGCAAAATGCAAATTCTCTTGCAACCACTAGTGGTTATGCGCACCAGGCAAAGCCAGGATGCCTGTGCACTAAGCAGGCACTGTGAGTCTTGCAAGCAAAGCTCCTGGAGCTGGGCTAGGAACTTGCAGGAGAACAGGCCTTTCCTCACAGGAAGTGGTGTGGGCACCCGAAGTCCCACCTGGACCATTGCTGTCCCATGAGAAAAGGCCTTGAATTTGCACCCCAGCAAATGCCAGGTACCCAATCACAGCTGGGTGGACTGGTGGGGTTGGTAGGAGGCAGATGGAAACACACACATCCATGGGGGTAGATATGGTTTCCACTCAGTTCCCCTGTCTAAATATAGATGCTATTACATAGACTATTATAGGTTGCTTTGCTGCATGCAGGAGTTGAATGACCCTAACTCTCTCTCACTTGAAATTATAAAGTGTCTGTTCTGTTTCCTACCATAATATGCGTAAGAAAATAAAATTAATAAATAATTTCCATATGAAATAACTCAGCATGTAGTTCTTCAGTTGTTTGAATGTTTTCCTGTGAACTGAAATAGGAGCAGACTGAGATAATATGTTGCAATGAATTTTTTTAAAATTCAATCAGTTACAGAGTGTGGTTATTTCCTTAAGAATTGTATGGTTTTGTTGCTTATATAATTATTTATTCCACCCTAGATATATTCACAATGTTATTTTTAGATACGTGACCTGTGAAATATCTCACGATATTTCACGGTGTTATTTCACACTGTATTGTGCAAGCTCATTATCTTAGTAGTTATAGCAACCAGCCTAGCTTACCAGTTTTCCTGGTTTTACAGCTACCATTATGGCTGGATATTTCACCCTCAGGCTGTATTTTCACTTGCCTCAGGCTCATGAAAATAAATTAGCCTGCTCATGATATATTTCACAATATCACACTCTGATGGCATTTCAGAAGCACGCGTAAGAATTTTCACAAGCCGAAGGCAAGTGAAAATACTCACTGTTGCCAGTGATTATCTCCCCATATTGTACGCAGATAGGTGCAATACATATTATATCCTAACTTAATACCCTGTTGAACTTGATCTCAGGTGGGATGAACAGTCTGATTCAGATGGTGCATCCAGACCAGATGAATTACTTTCTAACCACATCCTACTACATGCCAGGAAGTTACCACACATACATACCTCCACTCATACATGCGGGAAAGAGACAAATTCATGGATTTCCTGCAATAATTTAGGAAAAAGAAACCATAAAACTTTCAACTGTCTTTGCTAAATTGAACCTGATGCAAAAGCTAGCTATAGACACATTGTTTGTGTGTAAATTAAAATATATAAAGGTCATGCATAGTAGTGTAACCAGGAAGTTAAAAACAACAACAACACACAACAGCTTAATCAGGAAAAGAAAAATTAATTGGATTAGTCTAGATATAGTACGTGAGCAGAGGGATATATAAATGAGTTAATGAATCATTCTAAACACTCTCTTTTAATAGAAAGCTACTAATGGAAAGTGTCTATATGGTGCCCACCTTCCCATCTTCCCTGAGTATTGGTGTGGGTAATATGAAAGTATCGATTTCAACTCCCTCACAAGTGATTTTATTTTTCCTCCATTCCCATGACATGATATAATTGATATGTTTAAAAAATTGCTATCTATATTAACAATTGGCTAAAAAGGGGACATAATGGTGCTATAAATAATAATAATAATAATAATAATAATAATAATAATAATAATAATAATAATAATAATAATAATAATAATAATAATAATGGTGTACTAATATTTTAATATTTTATTGCTCATTCATTATTTTAATCCTTTCCCACAATTTTTGCTATTTCTCCACTAGATATTGTGCAATCATGTCAAAGAGCTAATCTATACTATTATGCTTTCAAAAGCTAGTATTATAATATTCATTTACACAACACTTTGGTACAGACAGCTAAATTAATTTAAAGTGTAAAATAACTTGATAGGAAAACAATAGAATCCCAACTACTATGGAAGGGAATGTGCAAATTAGATTGCAAAATATCTAGTGGGGAAATAACAAAAATTGTGTGGAAGGACTAAAACAAACAAGCAATGAAAACACTTCACAAGTTCTCTTCTTTTGGCTTCTGTAATTAGTATCATCTTAGCCTTATTGTAGACAGCTTCCTCCTCCACATTCCACAAAATTGGAAAAGTATGTCTGTGCCATTCACCCCTGGCTTGCTATAGAGACACCTTGTGCACACAGGATATAGATAGTCTGTGCCATTCACCCCTGGCTTACTATAGAGACACCTTGTGCACATAGGATATAGATAGTAAAGTTGCCCCAAATGTGTCATGTTCATGTTCTGAGACTTTCCCTTCCCTTAGAGACTCCATTCACTGTGAAACTAGAGGAATATTCAATGATGCAGATAGACTGCTTTAGAAAAATATAATAAGCAATTTATTACGCTTGTTGTACAGTATGGGGTAGGTATTTCAGGAGTAATGCACAAGTATTTTCACTTGCTTTTGACTTGTGAAAATACTTATGCATGCTCGTGAAATGTCTCCCCATATTATATGCTGACTCATGCAATTCATATATTGTATGCTGACTGGTGCAATACGTAATATGTAAAATCGTATTTTCTTAATACGTAGTTTAACTTAATCACTGGTGGGATGAATAGTACTCTGCTTCAAATGCAGAGTATATACCCTCAGACACATAATCACAACACCGCTGTCACTATATTTATATCTTAGATCTTAATTTTCATGCTATTTACTTCTTATTAAGTCATTTCATTCCTATATTCTGTTTATAATATTATTAGTTATAACACACAAATTTTAATTGCCCATATCAACAAACCTATCATCACACTATAGTCTAATTCTGCATGATGCAGTTATACCAGATATAACAGATAGTAAGTAAGCCCACTGCAGGGGTGATGGAAGTTTTTTCAAAGTGGAGGGGGGGAAGGGGGGGGGGGGGGGGGGGGGGAGGGGGGAGGGGGGGCACTATGTACCACATAGACTCAACTAAATAGAACAGTTTATAAGGCATAGATGAACATTGGATGGTAAATTATATGATGTAAAAGTTTAAAAAGATGATTTAGTAAAACTATAGTAATTTAATTCTTTTAATATTTTCCTTTCATATCTTCCTATGTTACTTAGCAATGTCTGTCAGTTCATTGTTGTCTGCTTTGTTCTATGAATATGCATCAAAGTGGCATCATAAAAGTGCTCCACTTTAATCAGAACCATCAATTCTTCTCTCTTTATCCAAGAAACCAAAGTAAACTGATTTCCATAATGACTGCAGTAAATACCAACTGTGCTCTGTACTTAGTTAGTAGTGATATTGTGATAAGCAGCTTGTTCTATTGGCTTTGCAAATAGAATTGAAGTCATGAGCGAATCAGTCACTGAAATTCAATTACAAAGTGTAATAAAAAAGTATGTTGTGTGCCCCTCTGTACCCCCCAAATCATGGGTGTCCCATGCCCCACCCCCATTCCCCTCACTCCCATCACCCCTGCATTGGGTGGCCAAGTATATACGAATCAAACCTTTGCTTCTATATTTGTTGGTGGTAGTTTATCAATTAAAATTTCTATAGTCTAAGCATGTAATTGCAGTAAGGATAGATTGGATTGATGTGCATTCTTAGAATTTCCCTTGTAATTGTATTCTAATTGAACTATAGTTACATCGTTTTTTGGAGCTAGCTTCAAATGAATTATTGTACTTCCTCTTGACAGTAACATCAAAAAACAATGTCAGTCCCATCCTGTTACTACTATATATGGGTCTGCCAGTATGGCTTGATTCAACTGTCTCTGGTATAAAAACGTCTTGGTCTACAACTTGATTCAGTTAGCTACCAAATAATCTCTTAGCTGTTAGTTTTAAGAACAACCAACTTCTCTTACAAGTTTCTCTCTTTGTGCTTACTCATTCTCGACTCAACCATAGCCACAATGAACTTCAATCTCATCATCATCTCTACCATCTTATCCTGTGCCTTTGGTTTGCCAGTAGTAGAAAGAAATACAAGATCAACTAGTTCCAGCAACTCAGTCTTAACTGCAATTACTGGTGCCACACTTCTAAATGAAATAATAGTGAGTTCACATTTGGGCATTAAGGTTGGACTGTATGTTTATTGTCTGTTCTTGCGCACACAGAATGATATCAGCATACTTCAGTTGTACCGCCAGAGAATGTATGATAGTGCCAAATCTATTTGTGAAACTTTCACTCAAGTTAATACAAACTCTACACCTCCCATGAATGCTACATGCTCAGGCAACGCGTCTTCAGTGGTTGTGAATTCTCTGCGTACATCAAGTTGCTCCTGGGTAAGTACAATAGAAGGTTCTAATTATTCCACATTTAAGAGATATTGACTTCACTTTCAGATCAACAGTGTTAGCAGTTCTATTTTACCAGAATGCAAGTCGCACCTTCAAGAAGTAGATCTGACCTGCCATGAGATACAGCTAGCAGACCTGGCTTACAAAGTGACGTTCACTTTGACTGGAAGCAACTCCTACAGAGCTAGAGAGAACTTGGACAACTGGGTTTCAAGATTTGTAGATCCTAACCAAATGTCCAAAGAAGCATTCAGACTGATAACGAGGAGAATCCACTAATCCTAACTGAACTATTACCATTCTGTCACATGTACCGTTCTCTCTAACAAATCCATGTTCATTACATTAGTTCAATCAACACATCGCCACTTATAAAATATAAAACCCGATTTTCTCTTATTTTTTTACATCATTTTCAATCTATTACTTTGTTGATCTAAAATACAAGGTTAACTCTACTGGCTTAAAAAAACACAATTCTAATTTAAATAGATGGAGACAGAAGAGGGGAAAATTATGTAGTCGTGTCACTTTGAGTTGATTCTTGTGTAAGACTGTATAGTTGTGTAGTAATATTGTAGGCGTATATAGTCTGGTCATATTAGAAGCCATGGAGACATTTTGGTGAAGAGTTACATAAATTAATCATGAGGCAGAGGTGAATATTAACAAGAGGGTTTCTTTAAGGGTTACAGTTCTCTGCAGGTTAATTGCGTATATTTGGCATGTGTACGGATAAACTTGCTCTTTAAGGAAGTTAATTGTTTCACTTTCACTAACTCTACATCACTGAAGCCATTATGTGATCTTATAATATTTTGTTTGTTTAGTGTAGGAATTATTTTGATTTAGACAACAAAGGGACTAATAGTGACTCTCAGTAATGTAAAAAATAACAAACAGGTTTCATGTGATGTGCTTATTGATAAGGTAATGCACCTTATGCATAGCTCTTAGAATGCAAGAACAACTAAAATAGCTTTTCTTAGATGCTTATGTGAGAAAAATATACTTCTGATTCGTTGATTTAAAAAAAAATGTCAGAATAAACTCCTACTTCTCCTAAAAAAAATAGTGTCCATAAATAATAATTGTGATCTAGAAAGACAGCTACTTGATAGTGACTGTATAGAACAAGGGGAAACTCTAGTAGCTAATGAGATATTCTATGTTAATACTTAAAGATTAAAACTAGAAACAATAATAATCAAATGTATTCCTCTTCTGCCAATGATTATTAAAGCATTTAAAGTTGTGAAGCTATTATTTCACATTTGAGGCTAAATAAATGTAAGAGTGAAGTTTGAATGGCTAGTGAGTCAGTCAGAAAACATACTGACATTAGCTAACATATTATACAACAAAACTTATGAATCTTTGGTAAGTACAGTGGCAGCATTCCCATAGAAAGGGAGAGAGATAAGTGAGTCTTTGGGAGCTTGATTATATAAAACTAGGATATTTATGTTCTGTATCAGTTTCACTTCCTTAAGCCATAACTTCATTAAGCTAACTTACATCATCACCTTTATTGTGCATTCTTGGGATTTTCAGTCTTGTAATGAATTTTCCCTTTTCCCTTTTACGGTGTAACTTATTTAGGAATGGGCCACTGAAGAATCCCATGAAGGGAGTGCACTAGTCCAGTATATAAAGGAAGATTGACAATATCTACGACTACAACTGATTAGCCAAACTTGAGAGCAACAGACACTTACAACAATCTATCTCTTTGAATTCTCTACTAGCTATGGCAACTACTAAGATCCTGAGCACATGTCTCTCTGCTGTGTTCTTCATCTACTTCACTGCAGTCTCGGCAACTCAATCTAACACACTTGCAGTGAGTAAAGAGCTGCATAGCTACAACTGACATAATGTTACTCAATATATTGTATCTTTATTGGACAGAATCCACTAAACATCACGACCGCCTCAAGCTTGAATGAGGCATACGAACAGCTGGAATCTTCATGCCAGCTTATAGAAGAAGTGACAAGGTTGAACACCTTCAACAGCACCTACCCAAGCTTGTCCCCAGCAAAGGCAACACAGATGGAAGCTATGCTTGTTGTGGCTAACCAAGTCATGAAGAACATTTGCTCTTGGGTAAGTGTAGACTGTAATAGCTGGTAGTAGCAGCATTAGCTGATTTCATTGTTATTGATGATGTCTTAGATGGATGAGATCTATGGTATTGCTGGAGTTCTTCATCAGGGAGAATGTTCTCAAGACAACTTGGCCACCACCTGTAAACTTGTGGCCTCCAGAACTGTACAAAGCTGAATTCTTGCCAGCTTATCACATCTTACTTTATCAAATCTCAATCTAGTAAATTATCACTAACCAACTCTATCATTGATTATCATTATTTTATCTGCTGACATCAACAATATGAATTACATGACCCTATGTGGCTCCTTATTTTATAATCCAGCAGCTGGTTTGATAGTAGCTTCTTCCTTGGCATATAATGGTTACCCCTTGGCTCTTGTGGATACTGCCATAATATAACACGAGAATGCATTTCTTATTGACTACAGTAGCATTCACCCCTTCCTAAAAATAACATGAGTTATCTAGGTAATATTCCTGGTTGATTGACCTTTAAATGAAAATTAAAGTTAAAGTAAAGACTTTGAATATAAACAGTCATGTGGTGGGATAGGGAAAAGGGGAAATGGAGACTGATTTGCACCTTAAACTGCAGATCAAGTTTTGTTTTACTCTGGGCTTCATCCTTTACCTAACTTGCTATAAGGAATAGTCAAAATAACCAACACGATGAAAAAATCTTTCAAAGTAGTGTGGGTATAGAACAGGGCAGAGGAAGCGTTTTGTTAGAGGTCAGGCCAGGAAAAGGTGTGGTCATGGGTGTGGCCAGTACATATAGATATGTAAATAATTGTACATCTACTTCCAAGTAGCTAGACCTGTGCTTTAATCAAAACTCAATGAATTACATCGCAAGTAACCAAAGTGACAAAAAAATGTCTTCAAATTATGTGTCGAAGTGTCCAAATAGAATGTAAAGTCATCCCAAAAAAGTGGTCAGCCCATAGCCTGACCAGCGTGACCAGCCTGACGTGACCAATTTGACGTGACCAGCCTGACGTGACCAGTCTGACGTGACCAGTCTGACGTGACCAGTCTGACGTGACCAGTCTGACGTGACCAGTCTGACGTGACCAGTCTGACGTGACCAGTCTGATGTGACCAGTCTGATGTGACCAGTCTGACGTGACCAGTCTGAGTGACCAGTCTGATGTGACCAGTCTGATGTGACCAGTCTGATGTGACCAGTCTGACGTGACCAGTCTGAGTGACCAGTCTGATGTGACCAGTCTGACGTGACCAGTCTGACGTGACCAGTCTGACGTGACCAGTCTGACGTGACCAGTCTGATGTGACCAGTCTGACGTGACCAGTCTGACGTGACCAGTCTGACGTGACCAGTCTGACGTGACCAGTCTGACGTGACCAGTCTGACGTGACCAGTCTGACGTGACCAGTCTGACGTGACCAGTCTGACGTGACCAGTCTGAGTGACCGTCTGACGTGACCGTCTGATGTCCTACCGTGACCAGTCTGTCGACGTGACCAGTATGACGTGACCAGTCTGATGTGACCAGTCTGACGTGACCAGTTGATGTGACCAGTCTGACGTGACCGTTGATGTGACTGATGTGACCAGTCTGACGTGACAGTCTGCCGTGACCAGTCTGATGTGACCAGTCTGATGTGACCAGTCTGACGTGACCAGTCTGACGTGACCACCAGTCTGATGTGACCAGTCTGATGTGACCAGTCTGACGTGACCAGTCTGATGACCGTCTGAGTGACCAGTCTGACCAGTCTGACCAGTCTGACTGTGACCAGTCTGACGTGACCAGTCTGATGTGACCAGTCTGACGTGACCAGTCTGACGTGACCAGTCTGATGTGACCAGTCTGATGTGACCAGTTGACGTGACCAGTCTGATCGACGTGACAGTCTGACGTGACCCCACAGTTGACGTGACCAGCTGACCAGTCTGACGTGACCAGTCTGACGTGACCAGTCTGACGTGACCAGTCTGAGTTGACCAGTTCTGATGTGACATCTGACCAGTGACCAGTCTGATGTGACCAGTCTGATGTGACGTGACCAGTCTGATGTCGACCAGTCTGATGTGACCAGTGATGTTGACCAGTCTGACGACAGTCTGATGTGACCAGTCTGATGTGACCTCTGTGACCAGTCTGATGTGACAGTCTGAGGACCAGTCTGATGACCAGTCTGACCAGTCTGATGTGACCAGTCTGACGGACCAGTCTGACGTGACCAGTCTGAGTGAACAGTATGAGTGACCACGTGACCAGTCTGATGACCAGTATGACGGCAGTCTGACGTGACCAGTCTGATGTGACCAGTCTGTGACCATTCTGTGACCAGTCTGACGTGACCAGTGACTCTGATGGACCAGTTGACGTGACCAGTCGTGACCAGTGATGACCAGTCTGATGTGACCAGTCTGATGTGACCAGTCTGACGTGACAGTCTGAGTGACCAGTCTGACGTGACCAGTCTGATGTGACCAGTCTGATGTGACCAGTCTGAGTGACCAGTCTGAGTGACCAGTCTGACGTGACCAGTCTGATGTGACCAGTCTGAGTGACCAGTCTGACGTGACCAGTCTGATGTGACCAGTCTGATGTGACCAGTCTGATGCGACCAGTCTGATGTGACCAGTCTGAGTGACCAGTCTGACGTGACCAGTTTGATGTGACCAGTCTGATGTGACCAGTCTGACGTGACCAGTCTGAGTGACCAGTCTGACGTGACCAGTCTGACGTGACCAGTCTGACGTGACCAGTCTGAGTGACCAGTCTGACGTGACCAGTCTGACGTGACCAGTCTGACGTGACCAGTCTGACGTGACCAGTCTGACGTGACCAGTCTGATGTGACCAGTCTGATGTGACCAGTCTGACGTGACCAGTCTGATGTGACCAGTCTGACGTGACCAGTCTGATGTGACCAGTCTGATGTGACCAGTCTGACGTGACCAGTCTGATGTGACCAGTCTGATGTGACCAGTCTGATGTGACCAGTCTGACGTGACCAGTCTGAGTGACCAGCCTGACGTGACCAGTCAAATGTGACCAGTCTGATGTGATCAGTCTGGTGACCAGTCTGACCATGTACTCAGGCACTGTAGAAGAGTCGTAGCACAACACCCTTCACATGTTTTTAAGCACACCACTACCACTGCTTTTTGTGCACTAAAACAGGTGCGATATTCAAACTTTTCTTTCCTGTAGTAAGGTCACTACTACTTGTCTGTTATAAGTAAGTCAATTGAGAATGTACAAAGAATGGGTATAAGGTGATTCTGTAAAATAGCTTGTGTCATAGATCTCTGGCCAGACAGGTAATATTGGCCCAGGTATTCAGTTTCTTTTTTATTTATCCCAGAAGGATAGGAGGACTGAAACCTTTCTTATGATAGATGAATTTCAAGTTATTCTTTCTCAATTTAAGCAAGACGGTTGAAGAGGTGATGAATGGCTTCCTTTACATAGTCAAGATTAAATGGCATAGCTATGTGTTAACCAAGTTTGATAATTTAGCATATATAGTGGATGAGTTGGCAGCATGATTTATCAAATCAATACATACATGAAAAATGGTTGTCAGCCATCAGTAGCAGCTGCTGAACGTATTTATTTTTGTTAAATAACGAAGCAGGAGAGCATAAGAAATATCACATGCTGTAGGGAATTGAGTGAAGGAGAGTTTGAGGGGCACTTGTGTGCTTGGCTCAATTCCACGTCCCAAAGTAGCGCTGTCAATAGTTCCCACAAGTGACTGCTATACATAATGAACTCTCTCAGGTGTTCTTTAAAAAGGATGTTAGAAAAGTCACACATACAACGGGGCTATAACAGAGAACTAACTGAATGGACATGACACAGAACTTACATACAAGTCAACACACAAAGAAGTGATAATGTCAACACAAATTACTATACTACACAATAACTGCACAAGCAACATAGTTCTTTGGTCATGTAAGACTTTCTATAGTGTTTGGCCCCACAAATGTGGCAATAACATGACTTTGCTACATATACTGGTATATCATTGATTCTCATATTTATTTCTATGATGTTCATTAGCTATATAGAAATACCAGTATATGGTACTGGTCATTGTAAAGCAGCTTTTGTTTTGCAAATTGAATGGAATTCATGAGCCAATCAATATCCTGAAGTTTAATGCTTAATAAGTGACACACTTACACAAGGTGTGATATATATGCTTGAAATGTGCCCCCCCCCCTGTGCCCCCCTCCCCTCAAGCAAGGGACTGGGTGGCCAGTGCCCCCTTGCCCCCCCTCTTCCATCACCTCTGATGTATAGCCAGTTTTTGGAAGAATTTAGGAATACTATTACAAGTAAAAATAATTGAGTAGGAGTAGCAATCTTTATTCATATGCAACAGAAAGCTACACATAGTGGCATATTTAATGCTGATTGTTTTGAAAGATATATTTTGAGGAGAAAGTAGTATTTGTTAGAGAAGGGTACATGTTGAAACAAACTGGTTTTACTTGCACTTGGTTTTTAAATCACCTCCAAACTTACATATGATAGCCGGTTCAATGCAAGATTTGGCACAAGTTGGGAAGATGTAGCTATGTAGTAGTTGACTTCCTTGTACAATATGGATTCAAAATACCAGCAGAAAACTAGGCCATTTTTTCATATGCCTTAAATTTGAAAGACCGAGGACATTTATTTTCCACTTATATCTTTCACACACTTCTCAAAATCTCAATAGTAATGAAATTTTGATATTAATTTTTTTAATCTTAATTAGTTACAAGGTTTGGTTCATAGGTCAATATGTAAACTCAGTTGTCTACATTCAGGAGAATATTGTACACCTAAAGGGTTTCAGTTCTTATACACACTTGTTTATATTAGCTAATTTCAATAATAAAATGAAGAAACCTGATGGTTATCTATGATCTCTTGAAAAATTGGATTAGAGAAGCACTAGGAGAATGCTGAGAGAGAATAGCTTGACATATTCTATGTATGGGAGAAGCCTTCATACTTTACCATACATGGTGAAGCTACAGCTTTATAATAGCTTTCAACATAAATATTGGTATTTTGCAATACTACTGGTCTCAGCAAAGGATAATGTCAATGTTTTGGGCTGACAATTATAATGAATCATATTATTCACCATTACCTCTAATTTTTCATTTGCTAATAATTTGAATTATATTTTAAATAAGTCATAAATTACTCTATCCAAGTAAGATGGCAACCCAAACTGATTAGCCTAGCATGGCTTTTTGCTTATAATTGCAAACTGGTGCCTCCATTAATTCTGTGCAAAAATAACCATCAATACACTCAGAAATTGTACTAATATAATGGAATATTCATGGGTACAAAGGTTGAGCCAATGTTTGGTTTTAGTTAAAGTGAGGCATTCATAACTATTGGGATAAGAGAGGCAGTCTCTGTGGTAAGGAAAAACAATAAGTTGAGACGCTAAACACAGCTGCTGTAAATTGAATCGTGTACTCATCCAAGTAATACATCTACCGCAAGAAAACATTCCACTGGTAAATACATGCTTGTGTATAAACAAATTCCATGACAACAAGGGGGAAGCTTATTTTCTGGGCTCTCCTTGTGGGGGAAAAGGTCATCCAAGGGTCGTTTATACACTCTATTTTCTTTTCAATATAATTTCAGCTTCTGCTTCTCTTGTTTTGTTTTGTTTTTGTTTTTGTTTTCTTGTTTTGTTTCATTTTGTTTTCTCTCTGTTTTGTCTTTCTTTGAGTTAGTTAATTCTTGCTGTATAAACCAAACAGCAAGACTATTAAGGAAATTGTATTTCCACCAAATTAGCTAGCTATAATAAATGTTTGTGAAATATCAGATAGCTTCAAGACATAATACAGGAAGCTAACTTTGCCATAAACTCCTACTCTTAAGTTTTCCTAATTAAGTACTGCTGGTGGTTCACCATCCATCCTTTAATACTAGCTACCAACCCTGCATGATGGCCACGTGGATTCACAATAAGAAGAGTTCAGGGTCGTTGTTGTGGAGGATGACATCACCCATTGTGTGAACTACTAAATAAGCCAGGTTGTTTGGGGGATAAGGCTTCTGACAGACAACTCTCTTAGTGAAATGAAGAAGAAGGTCTTCTGCCTATAAAGATACCTTGAAGATATGAGGCTTTCTCTCTGTACTTTGCACCTAAACTGAACTGAAGAACAGCATCAACAACAACAACAATAATAATAGTAATAAGTAATAATAATAATGATAATAATGACAATAATAATGATAATAATAGTAATAATAATAAGTTAATACAACAATAATGACAAAACAACAATTAATAATACAGCTTTCTGTATTAAACTTGTGACCGAAATTGATATTGGGAAAAGAGGAAGAGAATTATCAAATGAACTTGCTACATAGAATAGATTACTCGTGCATGGAAGTTCAGTAATATGGGCAGTGTTTGAGACTCTTAGTTGCCGTTACTACTGTTGTTAGTTGCTGTTGTTTTCAAGGTGTTTTCTACAAACTAACATAATTAGGCACTTGTGCAGAAAAAAAATCTCCTATACACACATGTGGTGACGTCTCAATGGAATTACTCCTGAGAGTGTCTCGGTCATAAGGTCCTCATTACAATGTTGGAGTGGTAGAGGGGAGAATAGGAATTCAAGGAGGGAGAAACAGGAAAAGAAAAAAAGTACTTGTGTATATTATGTAGTCTGATGCTGTCGACAATTTATCAAAATGTGTGAATAGATGTATGCACATGTAGTTACTATACATTTTTTAAAGCTTACCCAGTCATTGAGTCTGAACTATTCCAACATCTGTGAGCATCTAGTGTGTATATATTATGTGACCTTCATTTGCCTGGGGATAACCTACTGATCCTTGAGTTTGTGAAGAAGTCAAAGAGAAATTTGTCAGGATGTCAACCCTACCGGACATAGCTGGTCCATCAAAAATCTTAACATTGGCCTCAGGGGCATTCATGATCTATTGAGTTTCTTCTAACTGAATACAATGAAGGAGATCTGACATTGAACCACGTCTAATTTTTCCTCTAGTAATAACAATGGTGAAGTATTCTGATTTTCATGCTTGAAGAAAAAATCAAGATCACCATCTTTAGTCTGACAGTATAGTCATGATAAATATTGTTATCATTTTTAAGCTGTAATTTCATCTTTTGTTTCAACTGAATCCGGAGTATTTACAATGACATCTTTCCTTCAGGAAGTTATCACTGTTCAGTACCCAGGGCTTCTATTCATCTTTACTTATTTGAAAATGTCACAAATATGCATAGGTATCCATCTAGAATAGCTTGTATGATTTAGTACAAACATGCAAGGCACAATCTTAATGACTCTGTGCCGGCTATTGCAGCACTTGTCCACCTACTGTCTTCTAGCCAATCTCCTAGCACCTGTGAATAAACATAACAAATTTAATTGTACCAATTTAAATTCAATACCAGTATATGCAAGGTAGCCATTTCAATATGTAAACCACCAAATATTGTCACAAAGTGGTCGGTCGAAGGCCAGCTCCATTGGATTTGCTTGGCTAATGCAAACAATAGCTGGTCAGCTGCAAGAACAGGAACTTGACCAGGATTGAGATATTGAACAGTAGATTAAGCAAGATTCATCAAGTGTTTTATTGTAGCCAGCCATTGACTATACACTTCCAAAAATAGTGGCAATAGAGTGTTGATTGCAGCAGGTGCATTACCATGTTTTGGATATTGGCATGCCAGGCAGAAAAAAATATCTACTCTTTCTCCAGTTTCTTTTTGTTGAGACCTTCCTTCTCTTATTTTCAACCACTTAATCTCATAACAGTAAATTCTGTGGTCTTCAATATTGATGAAGGAATGTTTGTAGAAGTTGTTGACAAAGAAGATATAGATATGCTTGAAGGAGATGATTCACTGATTATCACCATACCACAATCCCTTCATACACACTCCATTGCTAGGTGCTTTATTGAGAAATTCTAGTACTGCGAAGAGCATCCTTTGTAGTTGCAGAGATTTGCAAGGCATTTGTGTGGTCCTTTACTTCTAGAGCTACCATATCTCCAGCTGCAAGTTTGGCTAACAAGTTTGTGCCTTCTAGTTGTATTACACACTTCCACACTTTAAAATTGATATTGTATGTGCAATTTTTATGGAGAAAACATGTTTTGTAAGACTAACTTTATTATGCCTTGATTGTGTGACAATTAGTGATGGACTAATCTTTACATTTTTGTGTTTCATTTAGTTTTCTAGCCAAAGTTTTGTTTGATTACTTTCAAGCGACATGATTTATCCCATTGAGCACCTGTGCCTCCTCAGAGTTTCCTCTATGCCATCTCCATCCTTAAGTCTTGTAACATCAACATTCATTGGAATGTGTCTAAGTTCAGCCAATTTAGAATAGGGAGATATTGGGCACTCTAAAGCAGCCCCAGTATCCACTCGATAAAGTACAGAGAGTAGCATTTGACATCTTCAGTTGTTTAGATGGTGGTATATCCACCATTATATGGTGCTTAGCCATTATGCCTAGTAATAATGCCCAAATTATTTTTCTTCTCGCTGCCACCAAGTGTGGGGTTAAGTTGTCATTACTGGGTGTTGATGTCCTATACTGGGTAGCTGCCACCAGAATCTTCTTCAGGATGAGTCTCAGCGTAGAGGGGATTGTGGTTGAGAGCCGTCCTTGTTCCTCTAAGCTAAGTCACTCAGAGTGCAGTGATGCAATCAGCTTTACAGTTAAATATTTATTAAACTAGCTTATAGTTACAAAACTTAGAAGACTGGCCTAGGAAGTGCTGGCTAGCCACTATATACTAAACCTGCCAGCAAGCCTGGTATATAGGTGCGATACAGCATGAACATGACATGTGAGAATAGACAGGAGGGAAAGAAGTTAGCTGGAGGAGTCTTGTAAGAGAGAGAATGCCAATTCATGTCCACTGTAAGGGCAGCTGCCTGTAAAAGCCTACACCTGACTCATGTTAAACCTGCACATGCTTGCAAGCTGGTGATGTAAATATTTAGCAGTAAAAACCTGCACTTGCTTGCCAGCTCACTGTACCTATTTGTAAATACCTCCTCATGCCTGCTGCTATTTGTTTCTCAAGCTATTCTCAGGAAATGAAATAGTACTATGACCTTAGAGCAGGGCCACAGACACAATGATAAAAATAATAATATGTGTGTGAGACTGCACATAATAACAACAGATTCAGATCCACTGATTTCTCTCTGATAGTCCACTGGTGGGCAGGACACACTGAACTGGACTATTACAGGACATGGACTATTAAAGGTTGTGATAAAAAGAGCATACAATACAAAATAAAGTGGAAATACTAAATCTGCATGTCTTCTTCAGTTTCATTAGACTGAATCAGTTATTACATAAAATAATCATGTAAAACTAATATTTTCCATACAGAGTGTCTAGTAAATGTGAGGGATCATCGTCACAAGCTAGCCATATCATTTTCAGTGATTTCTTAGCTGGTTGTTGATTAATTGTTTCAACAACTTGAATATTAACTCTACTTGAGACTTTTCTGCTAACTAATTCTATTTTCTACCTTCTTGAGGAAATGTGTCTCAGGTGCAGCAGCAAAGGTCTCCTTTTCAGTCATCTTTTTTTAACTAAGCTAGTGGATTTAGTAGCCATTTTGATAGCTATTGACAGCAAATTGGTTGATAGCTACATGGGACATGAACCATGTGGATTACTATTAGAGAGAAATGACTTAGGTAAAGTTTGGGTATTATTGAACATAGTCCTCCATAAATTGGGTATGGATCTATTCCACCACACATACTCTTAATTCCTGGAAAAAACAAATGTCTAGAGGTCACCAAGGGTCAATTTGGAAGTGGCTCTTTACTCAAAATACTCCTTATGACGTCATCTGGAATATGTGTGCCAAGTTTCATACTTTTATCACAAAATGCACGATGTTTGCACAAATCTGCAGCTCTACTATTAGAGAAAAAGCAGTTATGATAATTCCAAGCAGTTTGCAAACGTGGGTTAGTATAGCTTGAATGCTAATGTCTGTTTTTCAGCAATGAATAATTTGATGGCTTCTTTTTTCAGTCATTGTCAGAGCCATGATTACTTGAATAGGAGTCAGAGAATTAATTCCATTATATATAGCAATAGCAAACTTAGTTTGCTTGTTTAATTCTTTGATGAAAGAATTAATTCTTTCATCTGGGTATAGATATATCTTACTTTTTCTTTTTTCATCATAAAGTTAAAAAAATTGAATATATATATATTTTTTTAATAATGACCTCTATAATTAAAAAGGAACTTCATTTGACACAATTGAAAAATGTCAATACCATGCATTGGTCATGTTGTTTGAATTAAAACTAGGCAGGTTAACTCGCCAAGCACACCACTATAGTTACTACAATTAGAGAATTCTGAATGTCCTGACAACATAGATATACATCATGTCCTAATGTCTGACATTTACCATGTGTGATAAACCATGGCAGCAACTCTTTATCTAGAATTGACATCCTCTATTGCACAGGCCCCATGCAAGATAAAACTAGTCATTACAAGCACCTGGTTATTCAACTGTTTTTCATTTAAAACCTTCTGATCTTGCCGCTAATAAAATTTGATTGTCAAGAGTCAATTCTATATATGGCTTTGTGTTGTGTGGCTTGATTGCAGCTGCTCTAGTATAAAGGCGTCTTGGTCCCAGTTATTTTCAGTGGATTAGTAATCTCTTCCTACCAAGATTTTGGCACTAAACCTTTTTAATTTACTCACATCAACTGAATCTTCCTGGTCAATATTTTTCCTTCTGTAATATCTCCAGCCACAATGAAGCTCAGTTTCCTCAGCATAGCTGCTATCTTGTCCTACGGCTTCGGTCTGCCTCTAGTAGATAGAGATACAAGATCGACTGGTTCCAGCAACTCAATCTTAACTGCACTTACTGGAGCAAAGATTCTAAATAGCTTAATTGTAAGTATGTAATGTTGTATAGTGAGTATACAAATATGATTGCAAAATGAGTTCATAATAATTAGCTAATAATAGGGTATTGCTCATAGTTGCTTATTTATACTTGCAGAACGATATCAGCATACGACAAATATACTACAAAGGCAAGTATATGGGTGCAAAGTCCATTTGTGATGCCTATACTTACTTAAAAAATATCAATGCTGCTACCAACTCGACAGCCACAAATGCTTCTTGTTCAGATTTCTTATCTTCAGAAATACTGACTTCTATGCAGATAATGAGTTGTTCTTGGGTAAGTATTAAATTTAAAAAAATTACCTAGCAAGTGTGAACTCTTTTTCTTTCTTTTTTTAGATGAATGAGGGTAACAGCTCTGTTCTTCCAGAGTGCATGTCACATCTTCAAGAAGTGGATCTGACCTGCCACGAGATAAAATTAGCAGAGTTGGCATTTCAAGTAAAAATAAAACTGCCCACAGCCAACAACGTCTACAGAGTTAGACAAAACTTGAACAATTGGGTTTCACAATTTATCAACCCCAGTCAAATTTCAGCGGAGGCTTATCAATTAATTTCTTACCAAGTCTATTAGACATAACTTGTACAAACATTTTCAATTTATTCAAACTATGTTGTTTTGCATTATCACTTATTATTTTTATATTGTGTGCGATGTATACAATTGTAATTTACACCAGTAATGTTTAATATACCTACTGTAGTCCCAGAAAAATATTAAAATTTATTGTAGCTAATCGTTCAGAAGTAGCTATTTGTGCTTTATATATCATTACTAGGCACATCAATGAATAAGATAGCTAGAGTTCAGTGTAAAAATGCACTCTACACAAAAACTTTACATTGTTGAGACATTTGAATGAAATCTGTTCAGTTCATCATTTAATAAGGGAAAATAGCAACACTAAAAATCACCAATTGTCTTTAATAGATGTTTACTTGAAAGGAACTTGTCAGGCTAAACTTGTCATCCTCTTTTCAGTCAATCCATATTCCTCCATGAATATGAAAGAAGTGCTGTGAGCAGCATGAAAAGCAAGGAGGGAGAGACTGGGAGGGGAGCAGGGAGACTCGAGCTGTATAGCAATGATTTGGGACATTCAGCCCCCCACTGTTGATTTGCTGTCTCCAGCCTCTGATAAGAGCCCATAAGATGATAACTAACAAGAATGAGACAAAAAATATGTCACTATCCATCCACCTTATGTCATAGACACAGTGATAAAAATACACACAAATGATTGTCAGAAAAAAAGTACTCCAAGTCCTTCCTTAGATAAGCTAAAAATTTGGGTGGAGGTGTCAAGAGAATCTTGTATGGTTGTAGGATGCCTTTAAGAGCAATATCACTTAAGAAGTGATTAGTCAGAGATTCCATTCCAGACCTTAGGAAGAGGATGCTGTGTATCAAATTGAGTAGGTGGAAATCAATACATGGAAGAGAGAGGCCTCACTTCCAGAAAACAGGAATGCAAAGGATGCCAAGTTTGCACTAGAAGTAAACTGACACATAATTAAAAAGAGAGCAGGAAACATTATCTATTAGCTAACAGAGTAAAGGTACTAACCTTAAAGAATTGTCATACATTTATATGTCTTTCTCCTCCAAACAGTTTTCAATATAGCCAGTAAATCCATCAGTGCAAACTGCTATCATTCATAGGGCCTAAGTAACGTTCAAGAGCCAAGTATAAAGCTAAATAATGAAAGCAAAATCTTGTTTGATAGAGTCAGTTTTGTCTGTTGGTAAGGAATAAATAAACTGCACAATCTTAGTCATCGACACCTGTCTCCACACATGGTGATAATCTATATAGTCATTGACACTTGTCACCACACATGGTGATAATCTAGTCATCGACACCTGTCTCCACACATGATGATAATCTAGTCATCGACGCCTGTCTCCACACATGGTGATAATCTAGTCATAAACGTGTGTCTGTCTCCACACTTGGTGATAATAGGCCTCTCATTACACCACAAATTTTGCTGCAGATTCACCATTGGTCACAGTCAAGCTTTGGTATGGACAGAATGCCATGGGCAGCAATCTGCTTAGGATTCTTCGGCTTCCTAAGAGCTGGTGAATTTACACATGCATCTCAGTCGATGTCTATGGATGTGTGCCAATATCCATTAACAATGTTTCGGTCGACTCTCATGATAACCCCTCCCACCTGCAAGTGAGGTTGAGGATGTCTAAGATGGAATTGTTTGGGGCCAGGTTCACCTACACCTAGGTAGAACTGGTGACGTGTTGTGTCCAGTTGTTGCCATGCTGGGCTACCTAGCATGCAGACCCCTGGAACCTAAGTTTGGAAGAGAGCTCAAGCATGTGCTTGAAGCCATTGGAATGGATAGTAGGGGTTATAGCTTGCAGTCATAGCTTCCTAATAGGGACAGTATTGGCTCAGATCAGTGATTCATTGATTCAAACATTAGGACATTGGGAGTTGTCAGCAGTTCTGGACTACCTAAGAATGGACGTCGAAACTCTTGTTGGCACTGCATCTAAGCTGTCACTGTAGCTAGGTTATAACTAGCAGCATTAGTTCTCTGTGTCATAGCTGTGTAATCTCTTAGTTCATGCTGGTTATTAGTCGTAAAAATGATAGATGCTGGGTGAGAATTGGTATTTTTGATGGTAGTAGTTGGGGTAGTATTTAAAGTTCCACTAGTGTAGTCATGCGGGTTTCACTACTAGGGATGAGAGACTCAGAGGAGGCGGCGTAAGTCCTAGGTATGCTGATTGTGCATAATAATAATATAGGGGTTTCGGGAGTGTGGCTTTTAGCCACTGGAGGAGGATGTGTACACTCATACACTCCCCAAAACAATTAGAGAATCAGGAAGATAATAAGCTAAGGGGAGAGGAGGTTAAGAATGAAGTAGGGAGGAGAACAGGAGGTTCTGGCAGGGGATAGTGAGGATGTGATAGCAGGGACTAGTGGGGATGTGATAGCAGGGGCTAGTGAGGATGTGATAGCAGGGACTAGTGGGGATGTGATAGCAGGGGCTAGCGGGGATATGATAGCAGGGGCTAGCGGGGATGTGATAGCAAGCTAGTGGGGATGTTATAGCAGGAGCTAGCGGGGATATGATAGCAGGGGCTAGCGGGGATATGATAGCAGGGGCTAGCGGGGATATGATAGCAGGGGCTAGCGGGGATATGATAGCAGGGGCTAGCGGGGATATGATAGCAGGGGCTAGCGGGGATGTGATAGCAGGGGCTAGCGGGGATATGATAGCAGGGGCTAGCGGGGATATGATAGCAGGGGCTAGCGGGGATATGATAGCAGGGGCTAGCGGGGATGTGATAGCAAGCTAGCGGGAATGTGATAGCAGGGGCTAGCGGGGATGTGATAGCAGGGGCTAGCGGGGATATGATAGCAGGAGCTAGTAGGGATATGATAGCAGGGGCTAGTGAGGATGTGATAGCAAGCTAGCGGGGATGTGGTAGCAGGGGCTAGCGGGGATATGATAGCAGGGGCTAGCAGGGATGTGATAGCAAGCTAGCGGGGATGTGGTAGCAGGGGCTAGCGGGGATATGATAGCAGGGGCTAGCGGGGATGTGATAGCAAGCTAGCGGGGATGTGATAGCAGGGGCTAGCAGGGATGTGATAGCAGGAGCTAGTGGGGATGTGATAGCATAGGCTAGTAAGGATGTCATAGCAGGGATGGGTAGGGATGTGCTAGCAAGACCTAGCATTGGTGTTCTAGTAGGATCTAGCAGGAGGGAGTGTGTGTGTGTGTGTATGTGTGTGTGTGTGTGTTGGTGTTGGGAGGGGGGAGGGGGAGGTGGGTGTGGGCAATTACTAATGATGAGGTTAAGTAAAATAATCATGTTTTGTTTCTATCACTGAACTACTGGTAGCTGTATACAAATAAAGTGATGGCAGTGCTGCCTAGCAGTACTTTGTGGTATGCTGTATAGTGGAATTTTAGCTGTGTCAATGGCAAACAGAACTCTCCTGTGATAGTCAGCCATTTGTCTCACAGTCTTTTTTTGTTTTTGTTCTTTGTTTTTTTGTTGTTGTTTTTTCCTTCTTTTCTTTCTTTCTGTTGCAATGTTCATGACTTATTTCTTCTCAGGTGACATTGTTTTGTGCACTAATGTGTTTTGGAGAAATTCAACACAAAAGTGGCAGCCACCATTTTCCACTAGTTGTGAAATATGGGCCCAACTATGTTCTTTCATACGTAAACTCCTCGTTTAAGAGTGATAGTATATATTTATGTTAACCTCCCTTAGCTGTATTTATCTGAATTGTGTCAAACACAGTTGCATTTATTATTATTATTATTATTATTATTATTATTATTATTATTATCATTATTATTATTATTACTATTATTATTATTATTATTTATTATTATTATTATTGTTGTTGTTGTTGTTGTTGTTGTTGTTGTTATTATTATTATTATTATTGACTACTACTTCTACTATTAAAACCAAGCTTTGTGTAATACCAGGGACACAATCAGCTCCACCTTCTTCGGGCAATACTTCATGAAGTCCACGTGTCAATCATGTGCCCATAGCCAGTGAGCACTGCAATGCTGGAATAATGTACAGCAGATCCTGTCCTGCTCTTCCTCCTATTACACTCCATAGTTAATCAGTGAAATATTCAGGAGTAGACTATTGACGACACAAACTTACACCTATCACACAGGACAATATTAGAAACCCATTGTGTTGGGCTTCTTTGATATCTTTGAGTCATAAATTATATTTGAAGTGTCTGGTAAACATTGAAACTTAATACTCAGGCATTTCCAGTCTCTGATCAAGCAGTGTGAAAATATTTGAATTGTTTTAAGTGGGAAGCAATACTTTGCTGTGAAATAAAAACCAGCAAGGGTTGTTCCCAATTATCCCTCCAAATTAATGTTATGTTTTGTTATTATTTCTGCATATTTCACATCCTTACAAATGTGACAGAAGTTACAATACTTGCCTGCGTAACTAGGTAACTAACCTCTTGGTCTAGATAACTAGGAAATTAATACTTGTCACCTTACTCGCTTGCAATTGCTATCACCTGCTTGCTAATGAGAGAGTGTGGTAGAGGGGAGAAATACATATTATCTTAACTTCACTAAAAGAGTTTGTAACTACTCAATAAAATTTGCTGACTTCATCTATCCCTATAAGGTGTGATGCATTGCTTATACGTGTAGACATAATTAGCTATGCTGCACGCACTAACTAATTTCATGATCTTCATACAAGGAGTTAACTTGTTCTTTTATTGTTCTCTCGCTGTATGCTACGGATACAATGTGGATGTTGTGATGCAATAGATCCATGCAATGAAGCCATAACTATCACACTCAGCTATCAGAACTAAAGAAATCTGGCTTCTTCTATATATTATGTCATTTTTTACTTCCTAGTGGATCTTCAGGAGCTGCTCTCTTATTGAATTATCATGCTAGTCATGTAAACAATGCAGCCAGACGAAGCACCTCAAATGATAACTTGATTACTTGAAGTGTCATAAAGAGGTATGCTAGGGTTTTTTTTTTTTTTAATCTTTGAATCAGTCATCGAATGCCATATATAGCATAGCAACAAACTTTCCAGCTTTGCTGGTGAGTAGGTGGGTCACTTGAATCTGGTTATGATTTCGTTGATTTATTTCTTTAAATAGACTCAGAAGTGATTGTATGTCACTAGCAATGACACACACGTTTCTCTGTAGCACTTCAGATGAGATAATTGAATATTCTATGACAGCAAATCTTGACCCTTGGGAGGGTGAACTTATGGCAGCTTTGCACAACAGTTAGTCTTGCCCGCTTGTGCCCGCTTGTGCCTGCTAATTATTAATAGTTAAATTGCATAAAGTAATTGACTTAGTCTTAGTATATGAAATGAATCTGAAGAACAATTGAAAGCTTAATAGTCTGGTTTTCTCTGTGGTTTAATTAAAACTTAAGTTTTAATTAAACATATATTGGCTGTAAAAATAGAGAAAATTCCTATCATTATAATTATTTCAGTCGAGAATGACTGAATAATTGAAAACTTTATCGAGTTATTATGTCATTGAATGTTTAATATGCTGTGTACGGTGACGATATCACCATAAGTTCAACCGGAACACATGTGATGTTCAAGTTCTCTGAATTGTTTGTTGTTTCTTTGACTATTGTAACTTGAAGTTGAACTTCAACATTAAACCAGTCATTTTCACTTCAACAACTTACTTTTAAGTAATTGTAAAAGAATAAATTACATCAGTGCTATTATTAGTGTCTCAGATAACTAGTGATTGTTAGAACAATGTTTTTGCAGCAGCTGCTTACTGTCACTAGTAATACTTAGCGTTCCAAGCTCTTCCTTCTCTGTCAGCAAACCCCCGCTTATTAGTTATTGGTATATAAGAAGTAGACGAGATGGAAAGCGTTACAACCAACAATCTATTCAACTTTTGCAATTAAAACTTTCTACTACCAAACAATCAAAATGAAGTCGTCTATTCCTACATTACTGCTCTTTTCTTGTGTGATATATTTATCTAATGGGGTCAGTATAGAAAAAGAAGCATTTTTCTTGGGAACTAAAGTGCTGCGAACAGTTACAAATGTAAGTTATTAGCAACAAACCCTTAACATGTGAGAAATGACATTAGCTATATATGTGTGATGTGTTATAGAGAAGTAACAGATTCTTGACAACTGTGAACGAGAAACTGCCAGTAACTCAGTTTTGCAAAACAATGGACTTCTTCAAAAACAGTGACTGCCTCCATCTCTCCACTAATTCCAACTCCTCAGATGTGGCCTCTTCTAATGTCAGCATTAATTCAGTTCGACACGTGGCTTGTCGCTATGTAAGCCAGCAATTCATTAGCTTAAGATAGAGACCTTGTATGCTGAACAATGCAATGGGGCTACTTCTTTAGTGATTCCTATATCTATTATTTGATGTTGTTGTTGTTGTTGTTTAGATGAATGGCCTCCATAGTCAAATTAAAGTGATCCCAGATTGTGCCTCTAATTTGGAAGAGGTAGATTTGCTCTGCCATGAAGTGTATTTGTGGTCTCTTGCAGATCAACTAGTCAACAGTCTGCTGGATTCACTGCCATTAGGCTCCACAATCACTAACAACTGTGCTACGTGGATCAGAGATTTGAATGTGCCATCAAATAGCGTATTAAACAAAGTTAAAAGAAGGTGCTAATCTATCTCACATTTCATTGTTAAATCTACTGGTTAAATCATCTATCATCACATACTCATCATAAATTTTGATATTTGTTTTATTACAAGTCTATATCTTGCCTGATATTTGTTATTGTGTAATTATTACAAGTCTATATCTTGCCTGATATCAAATCTGAAACCAAACAAGTACTACAATTGTATAAACTGCAATAATGTCTCCAGTAACTGGGCCTTCAATGAATATATTGTTACTTCCTTCATTTCTTTGATAACGTCAACTGAAAGAATAACTAACGACAAGATCACGTTCTCCATCAAGTGTTTCCCATTCAGTCATTTCCCATACTATTTATAAGTTTGGCTAGCGTGGCCCGTTAGGTTGCTATAGTATAAAGGCCATTTTTATCCACTTCATTAGACCAACTGTCTCCTAGCAATATTTATCATTACTACATCAAAAGAAAGGTCTAATTTTGAAAGATAAACTACTCTACTCTTCTGATCAACACTTCAAACTTGTTCTTCAATTGTTCACCTCTCAAATCCAAAATGAAGCTTTGTCTGATTACTATTATCGCTGCCATCTTGTCCTTTGCAGTTTCTTCACCAATCATGGAAAGAAAGAGAAGATCGGCAAGTTCATGCAATCCAGTATTAAACGCAATCACTGGAGCTCAACTTTTGAATGACATAATTGTAAGTTGAATCTTGGCTTGCCAACTTAAGGTCTAGAATTCTTCATCAGTACAATATTAATTTTAGCTACTGTATCTGTGTATAGAATGACATCAGCATTCGAAAGCTGTCTCGCAATGAAGTGTATACTGGAGCAAAGTCCATTTGTGAAGCCTTCACTCACTTTAAATATTCCAATGACAGTAATTCAACGACGAATGTTGATGCAGCATCTTGCTCAGATTCTGTATCTTCAGTGATAGTGGATTCCTTGAGGAACAAGAGTTGTTCTTGGGTAAGTTCATAGTTATTTTGATGTAAAACTAACATTACTTGTTGCTTAATTTCCTGCCACCAGGTCAATGGAGTGAGCACATCAATTCTGCCAGAATGCAAGTCGCATCCCCTCGAAATAGATCTGACTTGCCACGAGATACAGCTAGCAGACCTGGCATTCAAAGTGACAGTCAATCTGCCGGGAAGAAATGGCGAATTTGAAGCCACAGAAAACTTGAGAAACTGGGTGTCAAGATTTATTGACTCAAGCAGAATATCGGCAGAGGCATACCAAATAATTCACTGCAAATATAATGTCTGCTAAACAATTCAGATTATTTCCATTTCAAACAAGCTTAATCTCACCAATTCATATCTATTCTATTTCCATTATCATTTGCGATGTCTCACACATAATTTATTTTTCACCTTATTATTTGTCCATTAAACTCAGTGAATTATACATCTGTTACAATGAAGACTCATGGTATAATGTTTGTTCAATAAACAAGGGTTTTGTTTGATGCAGGATGGGGAGAGATGACGTGAAGGGGGAGAAGAGGAAAGGGAAAGTTGTGCGGTCGCATCAGTTGCTTTGAAGATAATGTAATACTGTGTTGTTACTAGCTAGGTTGTAACGATTACAAAACTAGAGGATGTCATAATATTCTAGTTCGTCCCTAACTCTAGAGCAGCTTTATTTAGAGTTAGGTTCATCGAGAAGCTGAAAACTGTTATTCGAGTCCCTTGTACTGTCCTAGTTCATATGTACAGAAACCTGCTCCGTCAAGGAAATTGAATTGTTGACTTTGCTTACTTTCATTAATCTCCATACTGCAACTGTTCTGTGTTCTTATATAATAACACACCCATCTCTCTTTGTTTGTGCAATGGTTTATTGTGGCCAAGCAGCTGCAGAATGTTGATTGATATGCACTATGTTTGTCTAGCATTGAGTGTTGGGAAACTGCTGGGGCAAGCAAGCCACAATGGCCCCGATAAAGAGTCACTCAATCTGCAGTTACCATTCAGTGATGCTTGTGTGACTATATTAGCTGTAAGAACAGCAATGATTCTTTTTCTATTATGGTGTAGTCTCTAACAGGTTCACTACTTTTTAATGAAACCATTGTTATAGAATGAAAGCTAATAATTGTGAAATCTTATTCTAATTTCATTAGTAGGATTGTTTTGAAAATGCTATTGTTAGCAGAGATTAATTAAATAAACAATGATGAAACTGATTTTAATTGTGAGTTTGGCTACTCCCCTCACAAAGCGATCCCGTTGCGTGAAGCTATTGGTAACATGAGCAAACAAAACAATAACACTGAGTGCACTTCAAATATGCCCACTGTTAGCGTCATGATAACTATAGCAATAACTACTCTTTGTGATTTCTACCCATGGCTTGTACCCTGGTTAACTTGTCATCAGCTACTAGAGTAATGTTATTAATCATGTTTTGTTCTTGTTTTCTTTCTGTAATTAAATAGGTATCTTTTAAAAAAAGTACAAAACGTACTGTACTCTATCAGCCGTTGCAGCTGCTTTATATGTCAACTAATATGACATCAAAATGGTACAAAGAAAGCACAAATAAACTGTGAGAAAAAAAGAAATCAGTTGTCAATCAGCACAGAACCTCTGCTGACCACAAACTACAATTTTGCCTTAGGTTTCCCTCAACCCTTTGACTGTATTTAGAATGGTCTGAACTTAATTACTATCACAGGTCTCTCTGAAAATCAAATACTTTGATGTTTTCACTTCACGCAGCAACTAACACTCAACATAGGAGCCAGAAATGACTCATCTTTGATGTGTTGGAATCTTGTAAGATTTATTGTTTCCGTTTCATCATTTCTTTACTACATCAACTGTTAGTGTGTGAGATATTTGAAAGTACTCTCCCTAATCTGTGTAGGTCTATTATACAATATCCACTTGGTAGACTAGACAATACTCCTTATAATATCTACATACTGTATTAGGTAAAAAATAATTAGCTCCCAAGTTTTTTGAAAAGATCAATAGAAATGCTACAATATTAGAATTTGAACAGTGCAGATGTCTCATTCACTACTCAAGGGAATATGTTTGCTTCAAATCCTACCTGTTGAAATCTAACTTCTTATGAAACAAGCACACCTGGAAGATGAATTAAAAGGCAAAAGGTTTGGTCACACACACACACACGCCAATTTAAAGTTTGTCAATAATAATGATAAAAGAGACAGTCTGAACCAGAAGTGTATATCAGAGTCTCTAAGGATAACAACAGCATCATATACATTGAACTGAGTGTCGAGGTAGTAGTTATTGATGGAACACATTATTAAAGTTAGAAACAAGGAGCTACACTTGTGTTGTTTTCTTATGTTGCTTTTTGTTTGTTTGTTTGTTTTTTGGGGGGGGGGGGGGGGGGGGGAGGTGAGGGCAAGCGGCTAGGGAAATTAATTGTATTACCTATAAGAGGAAATGATGTGATGTATGAAGTTTCACTTCCTACACTGGGTTAATGAGATGTATGACATCATTATTGTTACATCATTTCTAAGGAATTTTTGCATTATCTCATTTTTTGTTGTTTTGTTTCATCACACTTGAAGAGATTCGTACATTCCATGAAAGGACAAAGAGTTTATATATAAAGGGAGTTTAAAAATGTCCTGAACTAATACTAACTAGCCAAACTTGAGAGCCATAGACACTTACAACAATCTATCTCTTTGAATTCTCTACTAGCTATGGCAACTACTAAGATCCTGAGCACATGTCTCTCTGCTGTATTCTTCATCTACTTCACTGCAGTCTCGGCAACTCAATCTAACACACTTGCAGTGAGTAAAGAGCTGCATAGCTACAACTGACATAATGTTACTCAATATATTGTATCTTTATTGGACAGAATCCACTAAACATCACGACTACCTCAAGCTTGAATGAGGCATATGAACAGCTGGAATCTTCATGCCAGCTTATAGAAGAAGTGACAAGGTTGAATACCTTCAACAGTACCTACCCAAGCTTGTCCCCAGCAAAGGCAACACAGATGGAAGCTATGCTTGTTGTGGCTAAACAAGTCATGAAGAACATTTGCTCTTGGGTAAGTGTAGACTGTAGTAGCTGGTAGTAGCATTAGCTGATTTCATTGTTATTGATGATGTCTTAGATGGATGAGATCTATGGTATTGCTGGAGTTCTTCATCAGGGAGAATGTTCTCAAGACAACTTGGCCACAACCTGCAAACTTGTAGCCTCCAGAACTGTACAATAATCTACACTTCAGTTGCACAGATCACCATCTTACTTGGTCACCTTCATGATCTAACAACCTCTATCACTGACTAACCTCTATCACTGACTAACCTTACCCAATCCACATTTATTACATTATCAAGATGTAAAAAAAAGAAAGCATTGCGAAGCTACAGCAAGAAATTACATTAACTATGCGCACAAGGACGCAAACACGCACGCACACACACACGCGTTCAAAAACACACACACACACACACACACACACGCGATACAACTACATAGGTAAAGTGTCGTCTACAAAGCGGAAGCCATTGTTTAGATTTGGCCTGGCTACGGCCTACGCTGCTGTGCCTGGGATAGGGAAGTGGAAGTTTAGCAGTTCTCGGACGAGCCTGGATGTTGCGTATGGTCATCTCGCTGTAAGCAGTTACTGTGCGGGTCGCAGTTGAGCAAGGATGTTCGGCGGGAAGATCTATACTATACCGGGCACGATAAAACAGGGGTACCTGATCAAGTCACCTCCACTGGAAAAAAGAGGCCTTAAGGTAATTAAAGTAAGCTGAACTAGAAAGAGAAGTCCTCTGTCTATATTAGTAAGCTCAGCTCAGTGCACAGAACTGCAGCATCTAGTTGTTGTGGTCGTGTTTCCCATGGTTCTGGGTGTCATGGGAACAGGGATGTGTAGAACACTGGTGGGAAGCTACTTGGATGGTTGGTGCAAGTGAGGCAGGACTACCACTGTGTGTATGATAACTGTACCCTTGGTGTAGTTACACTATCCAGAGAAATACCACTTAAGAAGGATTATGCAGTGTTGCAAGACAATGTGTTGGTTGTAATAGTAACATAACAGGACGAAGCAATTACAATATATAGCTAATATATAATATTATAAATATACACTAACAACTTGAAATGGGTACGGCTGTATGTGTATGGGACTATTTCTCATTCTCTTATCTGCTGTCTTGTGTTGTGCAGTACACCAGTTCAGCCTCTATCTTCACCTTAGCTTCTAATCTTGAGCACTTATTTCATCCGGTGTACTAACTGCAATACCGTAGGCTAGTTGTAAATATATTTTTACCTGTATGTTTTGCAGACAATAAAAGTTTGTGTGTGATATTGTTAAGTGTGCTGATATGTACCTTCACCTTCAGAACCCAAGAGGAACCTGTGTTGTGGTATTATTGTAGGCCAATGGAGGGCGTGCTTGTGTATTTCTTAACGGTTGCCATGTGACTGGGTTTGCATTCCTTGGATTATTATCAATAATCATTATACAAGTATTTCCTGTGGATTGATTGTCTGCTTGAGTGTCTCCATTTTATTTATTAATGTCACTGCATGGTATTAGAGCAAATGTGGGGGATTGTTTGTTTGTGTGTTGGCCAGTTTGTTTGTGTGTTTGCACTTTCATGTGGTAAAGTATAGTCAGATGAAATATGGCTTAGAGCTACCGAGTGATCAGTTTATCATCATCACCATCATTATCACCTTATTGGGAATACCGTTAGTGCTTGGTCATTGCCTTAGGTATGAGTTATTGTCATGGCTACCATCCTGTATAGACCTAAATAAATGGGCTGTGACAAGTGCAGTGCTTTAGAGATTTACAACTTGGAAGTCCTTGGCTGTACGTCTAGTCCACAAGATATGCTGGAGCCATGCATAGTTTTTGGCAATAGGAGAGATGTCAATGATATGAAATGCATAGTATTGTTTATATGTGTGTGTGTGTGTGCGCGCGCGTGTGTGTGTGTGACCATAGCAACACGTGGGCATTCTTTTGAACCGGGAAGCATGGTACAAGCACTCTCTGAAGCCACTCCCATTAATGTATTTTTGCTGACTTTGTAAGCATAGTTGAATGGTTACTCTGATTAATATTTGACGACCTTATACAGAACAGTTATGGTAATAGTGACCATATTTTCTATTGGGTTTCTTTGACCATTTTCACTTTGTAGTAGTAGCAGTAGTAGCAGTAGTTTATTGAGTTTTTCAGCTGTTTGAGGCACAGACATACAAGTGGCGGCATTACTCTGTTACTTGTTCTAGAGAAAGGATTGAGGTAAAGAAAGGAAGACTTCCATGTAGGCAAATTGAAACAATACAAAGACCCTGAAGCCAGATTAGCTTGCAAGAAGGAAGACGGGCAGCAAAACAAGCAACAGGAGAGCTTGAAAGAGAAGTAGTATAAGCATTGATGGAAGACTGAGTGAATGATCTGGAAGGGACTTTTTATTTGTAGTTATTGTTATTGGGTCTAGACCAATGGTGGTGAAGAGAGAGAGGGAGAGAGAGAGAGTTTATTGGACTAAGGATGCTCTGGTAGTGTTGGTTTTGTTTAGTGACTCCTAGTCTGGCCTGTTGTTTAGTGACTCCTGGTCTGGCCTGTTGTTTAGTGACTCCTGGTCTGGCCTGTTGTTTAGTGACTCCTGGTCTGGCCTGTTGTTTAGTGACTCCTGGTCTGGCCTGTTGTTTAGTGACTCCTGGTCTGGCCTGTTGTTTAGTGAGTCCTGGTCTGGCCTGTTGTTTAGTGACTCCTAGTCTGGCCTGTTGTTTAGTGACTCCTGGTCTGGCCTGTTGTTTAGTGACTCCTGGTCTGGCCTGTTGTTTAGTGACTCCTGGTCTGGCCTGTTGTTTAGTGACTCCTGGTCTGGCCTGTTGTTTAGTGACTCCTGGTCTGGCCTGTTGGCTGGCTGGAATAGATCATACAAAGCTTACTATAAAGGTATGTATTGCGTACGAGGACTGGTGTCCTGATAGCGGTTGTATGTAAACTTACAGGATAGAGCAATAGTAGAATACCCTCTCCTTCTGGCTTTTTTTTTCCCTTCTTCTGTGGTCAGCCTATTTTATCAGCTTATTTTATATTTCATGAACATAGTTTGAGGTGCTGGCTTAATTGGCAGCTGAAAACTTATTGTCTTGTAAGGGTGGTAGTGTGCTATACTATTACTGGGGGATGTTTGAGGAGAAGCTAGCCGAGTGCCTGCCAAGAATCACTAGTTGTTGAGTGCCCCTATAATTGTGTGCATAATAATTGGATGGCTGTGAACCCAGTTATTCTATTATACACGCCGGCAACATTTTGATGTATTACTCAACACACTCGACCCTCTTTCCTGCCATTGTCATATATTTGGTCGAGGGGTGTCCCTAGGGATAAAGGTCAGTTGTGAGGAGTAAGATGGTGCCTAAAAAAAATTGTTACCTTTATGGTGTAGTTTCTGTATTAGGAGATGTCAGGCTGAAGTGTATGTGTTAGGTTATCTTTGAGAGATGAAGATATAGAGGATGACGATGATTAAGAGGATGACTATAATGATGATGGTGATGATGATGAAGATGGTGGTGGTGATGAAGATGGTGATGATGATGACGATGGTGGTGGTGATGATGGTGGTGAAGATGATGATAATATAATGATAGTGGTGAAGATGAGATATTACTAACAACAGTGGTGATATGTGCACACACATACGTACACTCAACCTGTTTTCTGTTAGAAATGGCTGGCATTCTTACATGTAAGGAATCCAGTTAAACTATCAGTGAGGATTATTTGTCTTTCACCGTCAGAATCACTGAAGCAACGTCTCAGGGTTAATTAATAGAGCGATATGTCACTCGTTACACGTGCCATAGACATTGAAATGATACTTCATTCTTGTGTAATATATTTTCACTCAAACTTGCCTACTGAGCATGCTCGTAAAATACTGCTTAATTAGTGTAGTACTGTTATAGTTATATGTGTTATTCTGTTTGGCTAAAGGTTTGGTTGTTACATGTAGCTGTTGTGAGTGGGTGTGGTTTGAATGGTGGTGTCACTTCCTTGAGAGACTGATCAATATTACATGGAATCTGTTTTTAAGTGCTAGAGGTTGTTGAGAATAAATCCCTCTTGTCAGTGGGTGCATGCAATAAGCTCATGGACGCATCATTAGAATAAACTTTGCACTCATAAGGCAGGCATTATTGATGTGTGACAGAAGTGAGCAAGATACTATTAGGGTATGGTACATGATCAATGGCATACTACGTCATTAGTTAATTAATTAATTAATTGGTATGTGGTTCCTTAATAACAGCAGGGGTGATGCTGTTTTCCCCTCTCAGAATACAGTTGTTATTGTTGTTGTTGTTTTCAGCTTCCCTTTTGTTTGTTCAGCTAACACTGTGGTAAATATGTCTTAGCTTCAAGTGGTTGCTACGACATTGGCTTACCTGTCATATGGCAGGTTGTCATAGAAAATACATTTTCTTAGGCTTACATGGTTTAGATACTACATGTGTTTATAGACATGACTGACTGCAGCTGCTCTGATAATGTGAAGGGATAATGTGAAGGTGGCCAGTAACTGCTAGTACATGTAGTCATTATTACAATGTCAGTTGCTTATAATACTATAGGAAATCAATGAATTGGTCTACTGCAACTAATAATATTGTAGCATATGTTAAATGAATGGACTGATGGAAAGCAGTCATTGATGAGTGTAGATTAGGTTGCAGTGTGTGTAAGTAGCTACTATTCTTAGAGTTTGCCTATAAATAAAGGTTATGTCAATAGTAATAATAATAGCAAGTTTTTTTTCTTTGGGGTTAAGTTTTAATTAACAATATTGGCTGTTAGAACGATAACATTTTTTTGCTATTATTATAATTATTTCAGCCGAGAATGACTGAATCATTATGTCATAGTTATATGTGTAGCTAAATAGTAATTAATTACATGTTAGAAAATATAATACTAATAAAGCACCAAAGGTGCGAACCCTCAGCACTACTATTCATTGTAGCTATTACAATATTATGTCAGATCAAAAGAGGAATTTATTGTCTATTCTAATCAGGTATCAATATAGCTGGAGCAATGAAAGCTGTGCATGTAAACACAGTCTTCATAAGAGAATCTAAACAGGCCAGAGACACTCACAGGCCTATACTCCACTTCCAGCACTCAGCTAACTTCCCAGCATAAAGTAAAACTACCTCTGGCAGCAAGAATCATTTCTTTATTGATTATGTTGTGGTAGTAGGGGCACTACCCACAACAGCTGGTACCTACACGAATGACAGCATTGCATTTTCTCAAAAATTAGTCCGAAATTAAAAAAAAAAAATTGAGCACAATAACAGGTCGTTTTGAGCAAGATCATACCTAAATCAATAGTTAATTCTCAGTAATCTCCAAAATCAGAGTATGACAGACTGACAGGATGACTACTGTAACCCTTTCACACATGCACACTGAGGGTTAAAAATTAATGAATGTTGGTCCAAGTCTGCATTTTACTCTTCGTTTTAAAACTAAATTTGATACCAGCACATGCAATAATCCATAAATTGATACCAGCACTGTAATCATCCACAAATTGATACCAGCACTGTAATCATCCATAACCATAACTGAATAGTCCACAAATTGATACCAGCACTGTAATAATCTATAAATTGATACCAGCACTATAATCTATAAATTGATACCAGCATGTAATCCGTAAATTGATACCAGCACTATCAATTGATACCAGCAGTACACTGGTAGGCCAGCAGTACACTGGTAGGCCAGCAGTACACTGGTAGGCCAGCAGTGTAGTCCAGCTATTCTGCCACAATGCCCTGCATTAGAGCACACCCTAGCATATCTTGCCAGTGAGGATGTACTGAGAAAACAAACCTTACTGCATCATTTTCTTGGAATTCTCTGAACATTTCTAGACTCCAGCTGGTGAGGTTGCTAGAGTCATCTGAGCCGAGACTGACCCACTGACCGGTAGCCCTTGTTACTAACAGAAACTGTGACTAAAACAAAAACAGCATTGCTGTGCTGTTGTCATGGAGATTCATGGGGAGCATAAACAATGCAGCACTCGGTCAAGTAGTTAGCTGTGAATTGGGGTGTGGCCAGTGTACCTTGCTGTGAATTGGGCGTGGCCAGTGTAACTTGCTGTGAATTGGGGCATGGCCAGTGTAACTTGCTGTGAATTGGGGCGTGGCCAGTGTACCTTGCTGTGAATTGGGGCGTGGCCAGTGTACCTTGCTGTGAATTGGGGCGTGGCCAGTGTAACTTGCTGTGAATTGGGGCGTGGCCAGTGTACCTTGCTGTGAATTGGGGCGTGGCCAGTGTACCTTGCTGTGAATTGGGGCGTGGCCAGTGTAACTTGCTGTGAATTGGGGCATGGCCAGTATTTACTTGCTATTGTATTGTATATGTATGCATGTTTTTTTTTAGTTCATTTCTTTTCTGAATGCACTCACCACACAACATGGCAGGCTAGCTGTCTGTTGTGACCTATATGGGTGTGTCCATGTGTGTGGGTGTGACCCTACAACTTTACTTGTACTCAAGTTATAATACAGACAGTATGGAAGGGATAGTTACATTGGGCCAGCTCCTGGCATCCCATTGATTAACACCTGGTTCTGTGCGAGCCATAGACATGCCCACTCTGACTGCTGTTACACTGAGACCTACAGAACTTCTCTTGTGTAACTTTACAGCTACTGGAGGTCTTCAGTGGGTACACACGCACGCACTCACTCACACACACATACTCACATACATACACACTCACACACACACACACATTCACATACACACTCACACACATACACACTCACTCACACACATACTCACATACACACTCACTCACATACACATTCACATACACACTCACACACACATACACACTCACTCACACACATACTCACATACACACTCACTCACACACATACACACTCACTCACACACACACACACACACTCACATATACACTCACTCACACACATACTCACATACACATGCACTCACACACTCACAGCATCCTAGCACTGAAGTATATTGAAAGCTACCCGCCCACCTTACGGCCTTCAGTGTCAACAAGGTGAAGTTTGCTCAATCATCCATAACTCCAAATATTGAACAGCTGGTTCAATAACAACTGAAAATGTTCTAGACCTTGAATTGTGCATCTGTGGGGATGGTCTGCCAGTCACGTCTGACTGGAGATTGCAGTGGAGGGAGGAGAGAGTAGTGCTAACAAATTCTATCCTTTGTTCAAAGTGTTGGGCTTTTTCTCTCGTTTATTCCAGCTGTTTTCTCCTATTGCCACTGCAATAATAATAATTTTTATTTTATTAATTATTATATATATATATTATATATATAAAGAATGAAGCTTTATCAATCAAAGTGGTCTCAATATAAACAAAGGTAAAATGTTTTATTCCAGCTGTTTTCTCCTCTTGTTTATTCCAGCTGTTTTCTCCTCTTGTTTATTCCAGCTGTTTTCTCCTCTTGTTTATTCCAGCTGTTTTCTCCTCTTGTTCCAGCTGTTTTGCAACACTTTGCTTTCCTTGTTAGCGGTTGGTTAGGAGACTTTGTTTAAGAGCAACTCCTAGCAATTAAATTTGTTGTTATGTTTGAATTGTATTAAGATAGTCACTGGGCATCAGTCAGCTGCTGAACAACTTCAACTATGTTCGTATCTCATCTGTCCTCTGCTAGCGCATCTCCATGGTAACATAGTCAGGCACATCCTCATACTGTAAGGCACATAGGAACATGTATTTTGTTATTTTGACACCTTGACACTTCAGACTAGCTCATTTGGCCTACCTCCATACTCCCCACTATCCTTTGCTTTGTTTTATTGGAGGGTGTATTTATTAGTTGTTTAGGTCGTGTTGTTGCTGCTGTTGTTATTTTTAAAGAAAATGAGGCAAAGTAGTGGTGTGTGTGTGTGTGTGTGTGTGTGTGTGTGTGTGTGTGTGTGTGTGTGTGTGTGTGTGTGTGTAGGGTTGGAAGAAGAGATGGTGTATGTTCACACAAACCTCAGGTGAGGATCCTTGTTTAAATTACTACCACACGGAGGAGGAGGCATACAACAGTCTTCCTATCAAGAGGGTCAGCTTGAAGGATTGTTGTCGAGTAGAGATAGATCTCAGACATAGCAACTACAAGAATATCTTTGCCATAACACTCCCTGAGCGTGTCTACTATTTCTCTGCAGCTTCCCAGTAAGTGATGGTTTGTTTGTGTGTGTGTGTGTGTTCCTCACTAGTGATTAGAGGAGGGGAAGCGAAGCTAGGTCATAGTGGGTGGGGCAATGAATTCAAAAGTGCAATGGCCTATGTGATTGAACCACAGGTGAAAAATCATTCATATAACTTATTTGTTGTTGTTGTTGTTTGTTTTGTTATTTTGTACGAGAAAGTACCACTATCACTAGATCTGTAATGGTACCATAGTCTGTACTGGTACCACTATTATTTGGTCTGTATTGGTACCGCTTGGTGTACTGGTACTACTGTCACATGATACTATATGTCGATCACTTGTGTCTAGAGTAGATACAGATCATGTGTATTGGTGCATAGTTTAGAGTAGATACAGATCATGTGTATGGTGCATAGTTTAGAGTAGATACAGATCATGTGTATTGGTGCATTGTTTAGAGTAGATACAGGTCATGTGTATTGGTGCATTGTTTAGAGTAGATACAGGTCATGTGTATTGGTGCATAGTTTAGAGTAGATACAGATCATGTGTATGGTGCATAGTTTAGAGTAGATACAGGTCATGTGTATTGGTGCATAGTTTAGAGTAGATACAGGTCATGTGTATTGGTGCATAGTTTAGAGTAGATACAGATCATGTGTATTGGTGCATAGTTTAGAGTAGATACAGGTCATGTGTATTGGTGCATAGTTTAGAGTAGATACAGGTCATGTGTATTGGTGCATAGTTTAGAGTAGATACAGGTCATGTGTATTGGGGCATAGTTTAGAGTAGATACGATCAGTGTATGGTGATAGTTTAGAGTAGATACATATCATGGTATTGGTGCATTGTTTAGAGTAGATACAGGTCATGTGTATTGGTGCATTGTTTAGAGTAGATATGTGTGTTGGTGATAGTTTAGAGTACAGATCATGTGTATGGGCATAGTTTAGAGTAGATACAGGTGTGTATGGTGCATAGTTTAGAGTAGATACAGATATGTGTATTGGTGCATGTTAGAGTAGATCAAGATCATGTGTATTTGGTGGATAGTTTAGAGTTAGAGTAGTAGTAGATACAGTCATGTGTATGGTTGCAGTTTAGCGTAGATGACAGATCTGTGATTGGTGCATTGTAGAGTAGATACAGGTATGTGTATTGGTGCATAGTTTAGAGTAGATACAGGTCATGTGTATTGGTGCATAGTTTAGAGTAGATACAGGTCATGTGTATTGGTGCATAGTTTAGAGTAGATACAGGTCATGTGTATTGGTGCATAGTTTAGAGTAGACTACAGATCATGTGTATTGGTGCATAGTTTAGAGTAGATACAGGTCATGTGTATTGGTGCATAGTTTAGAGTAGATACAGATCATGTGTATTGGTGCATAGTTTAGAGTAGATACAGGTCATGTGTATTGGTGCATAGTTTAGAGTAGATACAGGTCATGTGTATTGGTGCATAGTTTAGAGTAGATACAGGTCATGTGTATTGGGCATAGTTTAGAGTAGATAGATAAGGTCTGTGTATGGTGCATAGTTTAGTTTGAGTTAAGTAGATTCTACAGGTCATGTGTATTGGTGCATTGTTTAGAGTAGATACAGGTCATGTGTATTGGTGCATTGTTTAGAGTAGATACAGGTCATGTGTATTGGTGCATAGTTTAGAGTAGATACAGATCATGTGTATGGTGCATAGTTTAGAGTAGATACAGGTCATGTGTATTGGTGCATTGTTTAGAGTAGATACAGGTCATGTGTATTGGTGCATAGTTTAGAGTAGATACAGATCATGTGTATTGGTGCATAGTTTAGAGTAGATACAGATCATGTGTATTGGTGCATAGTTTAGAGTAGATACAGATCATGTGTATGGTGCATAGTTTAGAGTAGATACAGATCATGTGTATTGGTGCATTGTTTAGTTTAGACGTAGTGATCGTAGATACAGGTCAGTGTATTGGGACATAGTTTTAGAGTAGATACAGGTCATGTGTATTGGTGCATAGTTTAGAGTAGATACAGGTCATGTGTATTGGTGCATAGTTTAGAGTAGATACAGGTCATGTGTATTGGTGCATAGTTTAGAGTAGACTACAGATCATGTGTATTGGTGCATAGTTTAGAGTAGATACAGATCATGTGTATTGGTGCATAGTTTAGAGTAGATACAGGTCATGTGTATTGGTGCATAGTTTAGAGTAGACTACAGATCATGTGTATTGGTGCATAGTTTAGAGTAGATACAGGTCATGTGTATTGGTGCATAGTTTAGAGTAGACTACAGATCATGTGTATTGGTGCATTGTTTAGAGTAGATACAGATCATGTGTATTGGTGCATAGTTTAGAGTAGATACAGGTCATGTGTATTGGTGCATAGTTTAGAGTAGATACAGGTCATGTGTATTGGTGCATTGTTTAGAGTAGATACAGGTCATGTGTATTGGTGCATAGTTTAGAGTAGATGCAGGTCATGTGTATTGGTGCATAGTTTAGAGTAGATACAGATCATGTGTATTGGTGCATAGTTTAGAGTAGATACAGGTCATGCATTGTTTAGAGTAGATACAGATCATGTGTATTGGTGCATAGTTTAGAGTAGATACAGGTCATGTGTATTGGTGCATAGTTTAGAGTAGATACAGGTCATGTGTATTGGTGCACAGTTTAGAGTAGATACAGATCATGTGTATTGGTGCATAGTTTCCTCCAATAGCATCACATGTGACAGCTGGCCCACTCACTGCTCACTGAGCAGACAGAGTTTAGAGCAGTTTCTGTGAGAATGTCTCAGCATAAACTTGACCAAATGTATTAGCACTTGCTTCCTCCTGTTATCATATAGGTTCTTGGGACAGCAGCAGTATTTTATCAGATTTTGTGGAAGGACTCAAAGAGATTGAAAGAGGAATGTGTGTTGAATGTGTTTGATGTTTGACGTAGCTTTGCGTTCTAATTAAAGTTCCCTAACATCTTCACTCATTCAATCACTTCCTAAAAAAACTTGATGTGCCCATATGAGGAGTTGTGGGAATGAAAAATGGTGAAGTTTTGGCCGAGATTTAAGTTCCAGATTCCAATTATGGTTACTATTTTTCGTGGATGTCGTGAAAGTGTTATTGTTGTTTGGCTTTCATTGTTGCTGACAGTTATTATTACATGGGTGGGTGATAATTCCTGTAAGCAAGATGACCGGCCATTCTTTGTAAGCCGGCATAACTTAAGCTTGTTTCCTCTTTCAAATACTCAAAGCCTTATGAGATCATCTCTTTAACCCCCCCCCTCCCCCCCCCCCCCCCCAACCAGAACTATGTTTACTTGCTTGAGAACTATTTCCCCATTCTACTTTTGTCTCCCTCTGCCTCACATGTGAAAGTCGTGTGTGTGTATTGCTCTTTGAGTGAGTGTGCTTTCTATATTTCAGTATGTATGTGTATGTGTGGGAGTGCTGGGAGAGTGATTATGAGGGGGGAGAGAGAACAAGAGGATGGCAACCTCATTATTGCATAATCAGGAAGTAGAAATGATAAGTTAATAAGTTGTAAATACTGCAAAAGAATAAATAATAAGTAAATAAACTAGGGATGTGCTTCAGCACAAATGGCGAGCGAGCCATTGTGCACCAGCGCAATGCAAACAACAAACTATCTGATAAACATTCATTTTTTGCCTTTGCAAAACCTGTGTGCAGAAATAACAAAAGGCTACATTTATTTAGTTTGCCTGAAGTTAAAGTTCCAGCTCCTATCCACCTAGTTTAGGAAGGCATCATTCAGTTCATTTACTTGTAAAAGTAGCTATGTAATTGTTGACCATGTATTTCAGTTAAATATGGAATTACTTTCTTGCCTCAATTTTCGAGTAGTAGAAAATAAAAAAATAAAGCCATTTGACTATTTAAATGACTGACAAAAAACCCCTCCACCTACTAAATACCGCCAAGTTTTTAAATTATGTATGGTAAAGGGATTCCTAATGCCATAGGCAGTTATATATGTATTTATTAGTCAAATGTTGTGTTATTCTCTAGCTAAGCAGTAGCTGTTACACACACACACACACACAAACACACACACACACACACACACACACACACACTGGTTCACTGGACATAACAACACAAGACTTTACATTTGTGACTTGACTGTTGGACAATGAATTTTCAAGTAAACAATACTATTACATATGTAGGGCTGTAACTATGACAAACAGTGCATTAGCCAAGATAAGTTACCACCACCACCACCACTAATTTGAATAGAAAATGAACTCGGCAAGTTTGTAAGACCAAACTACATTTGCAAAATTCAGATATGTCAGAGACAATCTAATTAAAAAAGGGAAACACTTGGTGATTCGGGTAAACATCAGTGAACCGAAAATTTCTGTTTAGTGGAGTATGGGATGGGGTCAGCCTCCTAGCAAACTAAAAAACATGAGGGTCAAAGTACATAATATGGCATGCGTATATCCACATATATGTAAACAAACAAGTATCCCTGATTCTCAATTGAGTTACCCCTGATAGTGTCTTGCTCGTTGGCCAATAATAAGCCCTAGCCCTAGCCCTACATACATACAGACACACAAACTGAAAATAATGGCATGGGTAGCACTATACTTCATCCAGTTGGATGAAGCATTATGCCAAACCTATACTGTATATGTGTGTGTATGTGTGCATAGGTTACACCACGACGTGGAGGTTGGTATGGGACTTATACAATTTTATACAATTGAGGGCTGAAGACTTGAGCACAGTGTAAATCCCATACCATCCGAACGGAGGGGTCTACTTAATTGTACCATGGCTCTAGGCTATAGGAAACGCATTAAACCAATTTTTGATTGGATGGTTTACTTATTCATCTCCTAGGAAGTGGGTATGAAATATAATCACCTCAAATTGGGGAATGATTGGATAGTTTGAACGTACCATGGTACAATATATAATAAACAATTTATTACTTGTATGGTAATGACATTTCACTCTCACACTTGTATTTTCACTCACTTTCGGCTTGTGAAAATACTTATGTATGTTTATGAAGTGTCTCCCCATATTGTACACTGACTCGTGTAATAAGTATTGTGTATATATATATACAGGGGTTCTTTTAGGGGGGGAGGTGCTGGCCCACTTTGAGTTCATTTTGTCCCCCCTTGAAATATTCTTAAAGTTTTGTGAGCAAAAAGTTAAAAAAGTGAGTAATGAAGTGAGTAATGAAGGTGATTGCTAATGTTTAAATCATAAGTTTATTGCTGCTCTAATTATTGTCTTGGTAATTGAAGCCCATCTCCTCTTCCATCTTATTATGTATGAAAGTTGTGACCCCTTTGAGATGGCACAACTGCAATTTCACCTCCAACCCCCAGATTAATTCCTAAATTAACCCCTGTTTGGATTGCTCAATTCACGGTGAATATATTACATACCCACCTCCTGAGGTGTGAATAGGTAAACCGTCCAATCAAAATTAGATTCCTAGAGCCATGATACAGGTTGGTTGCACTACTCCGCGTTCGGTCGGTGAAGAAATGTCCCATACCAACCTCCATGTCGTGGTGTACTACACACCAGAAAGGTTTTAGCTTTGCTCACTCACCAGTAATTGTTTACTATTATTGTTATTGTTATTATTATTATTGTTGTTGTTGTTGTTGTTGTTAGGTCTGAGATGTGTGAGTGGGCCGACATATTGTGTTCCCATCTACACCTTACCAGTAATGATATTCCAGTGGTAAGTGGTAAGGTAACCTTACTGGGTTAGCTCTGCACTACATTGTGGACTTGGTGTGTATGTCTGTCTATACTTTACCAGACAATATGACTTCTCCAGCATATGCATATAGTGTACCGGTTTTGTTGTTTGTGTGTGTGTGTGTGTGTATGTATGTGTGTGATTAGCTAGATGTATAGTGATAATACACACAGACAAATTACAGCTGCAGCCAACAAATAGAAGGCCATTGCCCCTACAGTGAGCAATGGCTATTACACAGAAAAATTGCTATTATTTTTTTCAGCTGAGAATGACTGACCTTTTCTCTATTATTCCTCCATGTAAAGATAGCCATTCTCAAGCAATGAATTAGACCTGAGAGTGTTTTACTAACTACCGATGTCTTGCTAACTCCTCTTGATTGTCATAATAACAATAATAATATTATTATTATTATAATAATTCAGTCATTCTCGGCTGAAATTATTATAATAATAGCAAATTTTCTCTTTCTAACAGCCAGTATTGTTAATTAAAACTTTGCTGTTTACATTGTGTTATTATATTACCACGGAGAGTTCGACCTCAATTGACCCCTGAAGAGGACTTCAGCAAGAAGTTGAAACGTCGGGTTAAGTTTTTATTAACAATATTGGCTGTTAGAACAAGAAACTTTGCTATAATAATAATAATAATAATTGGCGAGCGAGACACAGGGGTAACACAATTGAAAATCGGGGATGTTTGTTTGTTTATTTATATATATGTTTGGACGTACGTATGTCATTTGTACTTTGACCTTCTCTTATTTTTGTGTTAGCTCGTTGTTCGACCCCGTCCCAAACTTCACTAAACGGAATCCTCCGGTTTAGCGATCATTACTTGTATCATCCTAAAAATTGAATTGTTTACCGCTCTGAATTCTTAGTTAAAACTCAGAAACTTAACGGAGTTCCATTTCTATTTGAGTTAGTGGCGGTGGTAAGTTAATAAGCTATTTGTCACAGTTATAAGCCCTACTAAACAGTATTTGCTTGAAAATTCTTTGTCCACTAGAGTAACTACGAAGGTAAGCCTTGTGTAGGTATGTTCAGTTGTGTGAAAGTATTTACTTAGCTAAAGAATATCACAAAAAAAAACATGTAAATAATGCTACTTGTTTTTGTTGCTTTTTTTTTTCAATTCTAACTGTTGCAGGGAGTGGTTACTATGGCATTGAATCCCCTTTACCGTATACACGTAATTTAAACTTGACTTTTTTTTTAGTAGCTTGAGTGTTGAAGTTAAAATGAATCGTTTAACAATAGTGTAGTTTTAGGCTCGCTCGCCATTTGTGCTCAAGCACATCACTAGTAATAATAATAATAATAATAATAATAATAATAATACCAACAACGGCAAGAAATGATCCTAATAAATCTTTGTGGTCAAATAGAACAAATACTCCACTTTACCAGCTAATTTTGGCTCATCGTCTAGTCCAAAGTTGCAGCGGCCTCTTCCCCCGCCCCCATCATCTTCTCTGCCAAGATCCCCTAACAGTCCCCTTCCAAGGACACCCAACTCCCCTTTACCACCAATTCCCCGGGAATCTGCTCACACCTCGGCCCCATCTTCCTCTTCACCGCTTCTGTCTCATTCTCCCAAGCACAAACGGAGCACACCTCAACACGGGAATACTATGCCTGCATCGAGTGGCTTTTCTAATTTCTCTCCCCCTCCTGTTCCCTCACGGGGGTCTCATACACTTCCGGGCTCCACCTCTCCACTCTTGCCACGGCACCCTAATCACACATCGCCTCCTCAACCCTTTACCAGACATTCTCCAGGGGAATCTGGCCACAGAATCCATCAGTTGACACCTCCTGTTGACAAGGTTGATTTTCGCCCCCCTGCCCCTCCTCCAAAGACTTTAGAACCAGATGACTTTAATTTAGAAGATGATGTGAGTGATAATAATAATATAATTATTATTATTATTATTATTTCATAATTCCATTGTGTTTAGCCTCCTACTCCTCCTCCTCGAAAGACCACTTTCTCTCCTCCTGCTTCTAAAGAATTTTTTTCCTCATCAGATTCTGATGATGTAAGTTAGCAATACCTAAAATAAATTGTTAATATGCTGCAGACTTGTATCCCATTCAATATCATAGATAGAAGAAATCTAATTTATAATAGTCAAATTTCTAGTAAATTAGAGTGTTCACATTATTACATTTGAATTACTTTTTGTTTCAGTTCTAGTGCAGGCTCTGCTTGGCTTGAACGACTAACTATATTAAACTTGTGCATTTCTTTCTACTTTTCTCCTACAAACCTCATCGAACTTGTTTTCTCTCTCAGAATGAAGTTGGTCGCCCTCAATTGTCCCCTCGATCACCACAGTTGGCCCCTCCTTTGCCCAACTTGGATAGAGTATCCCAAAATGGGTTTTCACCGTAATTATGTTTCAAAATATTGCAGTGATATTTTTTTTGTATTTTTTTTTATGTATTTTGTCACTTATAAAGAAGTTGTATGTGCATTTTAATAAATCATCTCTGGTGTGTGATATCTATTTAGTTCTATCATTTTAATCATGTTCATTGAGTCACAAGAATTATAAGTATTGCAGGAGTTGGCCATGTAACAGTGAATGTGTTGACTGGCGTAAATGCAGGCTTACCTGTGTGGTAAAGGGTTGTCTAACATCTCTTGTGGTGACGTGTCTGTAATGTTCATCTGGCAACAACTTGCTGGTAAGGTCTCGTTAAGTCCTTGTCATTGACCTCACACTAATCAAATACTTATATTCTATGGCCATAAAACAGCTAATCCGATGTAGGTGCAGATTGCTCAAACTTGTGGAGCTTGTTGTAAACATGTGTGTCAGCCTGTCTCATTCAAACAAAAATACCAGAGCTTTACATATATTGAGCCACCAGATGAGCAAGGACTACCATTGCTTCATTTGTTCTTTTGGTGTAATAGTACAATAGTTAACTGCAGCTTAAGCTAGCACACAAAAAAATGTGCCATGAATTGATACGGGGTAAAAAACAACAAAAAAAACCCAGTGAATGCAGTGTTTGTACCAGTACACATTTGACAGTAGTAAGACTGAGGTCACGCTTTTGGCATCTAATAGCAGCATCTTATAGCACACGTCAGGCCAAGGGCATCCCTACACTTTCAGTAACAGTAAACCAGTCTTTTCCTCATTGCTTGATATAGATGACCGTTACAATAGCTAATACATTAGGTTTCTCACACACAAAATAATCACAGGCATAGCAGGTGAAGAACACACAGGTGTATAGGAGTTTAATTACTGGCATAAATAAGGTAGACTTTTTTTTACATTTTGGACTAAAATTACATAGTATATTATACTGTCGATTGTCAATGTGTAACGTATTCCTTTCTGCTGCCGTTGAGGTAAAGGTCGATAATTTCTTAGCGACGGGCTCTGTGACAGATTTTTGGTCTGGTGACAGATCAATTTCTTTCCAGCACCCACCCGTCCGTCGGTGGAGCACTTCTGCAAGTACTAAGTGTTGTTCACCACTAGCAGTTTGTCAATTCTATAAAGAATATGAGTCTCTTACGCTGGCGCTTTCTCCCTCTACAGCAGACGTCTGCTTTTAGGTATTGCAGTAACGCCTTGGGCGCTGCAACTAGGACTGTAATGGAACGAGAAGACCAGTTCGGTGCTCACAATTATGCCCCACTCCCGGTGGCCTTATGTAAAGGTGAAGGCGTACACGTTTGGGACGTGGAAGGAAAGAGATACTGGGACTTTATGAGTGGATACTCAGCCCTCAATCAAGGCCACAGGCACCCAAGAATAGTAAAGGCCTTGAAAGATCAGCTGGAAAAGCTCACTCTAACTTCTAGGGCGTTCTACAACGATGCTCTTGGAGAGTTCGAAGAGTATGCTGCCAAACTCTTCGGATATGACAAGCTTCTGCCAATGAATAGTGGTGTGGAGGCCTCTGAAACATCAGTGAAGTTGGCACGACGGTGGGGGTACGATGTAAAGGGTATTCCAAAGGACCAAGCTAAAGTCGTGTTCGCTGATGGTAACTTCTGGGGGAGATCAATAGCAGCAGTTTCAGCTTCCACTGACCCAGAAAGTTACCAGGGATACGGTCCATACGTGCCCAACTTTGTGACAGTGAAGTTTGACGACCTGTCAGCTCTTGAGGTAAGCTGGCTTCTTCCTCGTTAGAATGTTGTATGCCATTAGCACTTGAAGGAATTTAAATGTGCGTGACAATTATATTTGAACTCATTCCTTAAATTGTTGTTGTTGACAGTCATCTCCAGAAACCGCACCCATTGTGATGAATCTCCAGAAACCGCACCCATTGTGATGCATTTGTCTTACTTGCATGCCCACACACGTGTCTGCTGTGAAGAGTTCAATAATTTAATGGATGAACTTTGTGCTTACGGATACTACCTTGTTTTTAGTCTATGAGACATCCCGGTTATAGTATTGGCTCACCTCCACCCACTCCACTAGGTCTAATTGGATAATCATTTTTTTTTATCTGTTCTCTACTAATTTTGAGAATGTATCAACTCTTTAAAGTCAATGAGCTATGGCTACACATTTCAAATGGGAAATATGGAGAGATTTGCTGGAGGTGATTTAAATCCACCAGTAACTTGTTTGATACATTCAGTATGATCATTGTCTTTGGTTTGTCTCTAACAGTTTACTGATTTTATGATGTCGTGGTTCAGTGGAATGTTCTCATGGCTAAGGTTCCTCAGTAACTTGATTGGCCCTCCTTGTGAGGACCAGGTTCATACTGAAGCCGGTACTTGCTTAAGAAGGATATACAGCATACATGATTGATTTTAGTGTGTGTGTGTGTGTGTGTGTGTGTGTGTTTTTTCAATGGTTGGTTTCAATACTAGGTGTGTGTGTGTGTGTGTGTAGGAGGCCGTCTCTGATCCTCATTGTGCTGCATTTCATATAGAACCCATCCAGGGAGAGAATGGTGTGGTGGTACCTAGTCCTGGATACGTTAAAGGAGTTCGTGAAATCTGCTCCAAGCACAATGTAAGTATTTATATTTGCTGAAGGGCAAAGGAAGCGAATGACTATAACACACTCATATTCAGCATAAGGAACTTTCTGACGCGTGGACAGTACTGTGTGTATTTAGTTCTATGGTTTGTTCGTTTGTTTTACTAGAATGGGTGGAGTTTGTGATTGTTAAAAAAAGTATAGGAGTTTTGTTAGTTTCATGCACAGCCAGCTGTGTACTAGTACTTGTGATGCCTGCAGGGCTACACATAACTACTGTTTGTAATTCTCACTATTTTCATTACCGTACTAGAAAGGGCGAGTGAAAACTGAAGTAGAACCATGTCTTTTTACTACGTAAAAAGTATACTAATTGTTACTTATTTTAATATTGTAAACTTTGTAGTAATAAATGTGTGTTATTATTGCTACAAAGGTTACAATATTAATACAATAATAAATAGCAGGTGTTGTGTTGAACATGTGAATTATTATTTCATGCTTTAGTTTGGTTAAAATCCAACTAGTTGATGACCAGTACCGAGTAATATCTGATAGGAAGTTGTAATGCTTAGCTCACCACCACCACAGCTCAACTGAGCATGCTCACTACTAACTCAATCTTCACAATTACCTCGTCTAGGAATATTTAGAAATAAGGATGTAGAAACTGCAATAACAAATAAACCACAGCATAATAACTCTACAAGTGTCTCAGTGGTGGTGTACGTACGTGTGTGTGTGCGTGTGTGTTTGTGTGTGTGTGCATGTGTGTTTGTGTGTGTGTACATGTGTGTTTGTGTGTGTGCGTGTGTTTGTGTGTGTGCGTGCTCAGGTTTTGTTCATTGCTGATGAGGTACAGACTGGACTGGGAAGAACTGGAAGGTAAGATGTGGTCATGTAATTGTGTGATAGAAAAGAGAGCTGGGAGTATGACTTATGAGGTCCAAACATTCTGCAGTGATATAAGCTACACCATTCAATCTTTATATATCCTTTATATTCCCTTTCTTCTTCAACTTAGCATTACACTAAGATACTAATTCGTTGTTTTTTTTTCTTGTTTTTTTCTTCTTTTTTTTTGATGATTTCTAATTTCAATTCATGCTTTAATATATAGTAAAGCAACTAGAGAGCGTTAATGCTCTGGCTATCTACTTGTTTTAGTAACTCAGAGTGCAGGTTTGATTGAGTAGAACATGAAGTATATATCTATGCATAGTTTGAAGAGAGTGGATAGGACTTGTCATTTTAGCAGCCGCTGGTCATGGCAAGTTGGCTTCAATAACTTTTGGAGTGACTTTGTTAGTGAAAATATTTATTCCCAACAGTCTACTGATCAGCAGGTAAAGGACTAGAAGTCTCAATTTATTTTTTAAATTTAATTTGGTTTTGAATTGCTTAATACATTACATTAAAACTTTTTTTTTTGCCTCCTACCAATAGTCATCATGGACCATCTAATGCTCTGTACCACCACCCAAGGCCTCCCTACCAATAGTCATCATGGACCATCTAATGCTCTGTACCACCACCCAAGGCCTCCCTACCAATAGTCATCATGGACCATCTAATGCTCTGTACCACCACCCAAGGCTGTGTTCTAAATAGTCTCACCTCAGATGTCTCCCTAAACAAATACATGACAGCATTTTTTTGCCTGTCTGTGAACTAGTAAGGATGTTTACATCCATGTAGTGTAACTTGACACAGGCAAGGTGTGACCTAGTGATTGAGGAGTGTGAAATAGGAATGAATAGGTGTTCTCTGCTCACTTCATGCCCTATCAAGAGTGGTGTAGTCAGAGGTCCAACTTACATCACTAGGGAGGGTTTTACTGACTCAGCAGTTTCAATGCACGACTGTACTTCTTCCATACTGTTAGAATGCTCTCCTCAAGAAATCAAACCATTGGATATAGAAGAAGTGAAGCTAATAACTTCATGACGTCCCTACATTTTATCTTGACTGGTAATGTGTCCAACAGCTCACCTTGCACACATGCCAGCTTGCTGTCAAGTTCAGTTTCATTATCCCACGGCTGGTAGACTGCCATCTATAAATATTTCCCCTGTCTATTAATCATCTGAGTAACCAGCTTCTCCTAGCTACCCGTGTGTGTCCAGGAAGTTGTAATATCTGATTTTTGTCAGGAGAAGCACGAGATGTGACCAGCTAGGGAGTAAGTGGACCGACTAGTAGCTACAGAGTAATAACTGGCCCACCCGCCAATGGGTGGTACATAAATATCATGTGACACACTGCACATGTTCACTAAACACATGGGCACAGAAGAATTATTACTATTATTATATTATTAATTATTATTATTAATTATTATCGTCATCATCATTACAGGGCAAGTTATCATTTAGTGGTATCACTTTGAAAGAATGGTATTAGATATGATGACCATATATATTATAAGGATATTATGGATGCAGGATTATTATTATTATTATTATTATTTTGTGTGTGTGTGTGTATGTGTGTGTGCAGGAGGCTGGCAGTGGACTATGATGACGTCAGGCCTGACGTGGTAGTGTTAGGTAAAGCTCTCTCTGGAGGAACTATGCCAGTGAGTAGGATGAGATGAGGATGAGCAGTGAGTAGGTTGAGATGAGGATGAGCAGTGAGATGAGGATGAGATGAGGATGAGAAGTGAGTAGGATGAGATGAGGATGAGCAGTGAGATGAGGATGAGATGAGGATGAGAAGTGAGTGGGATGAGATGAGGATGAGCAGTGAGTGGGATGAGATGAGGATGAGCAGTGAGTGGGATGAGATGAGGATGAGCAGTGAGTGGGATGAGATGAGGATGAGCAGTGAGTAGGATGAGATGAGGATGAGCAGTGAGTAGGTTGAGATGAGGATGAGCAGTGAGTAGGATAAGATGAGGATGAGCAGTGAGTAGGACAATTTCCAACTATAAATAAGTTCCACTGTGTAGTATGTTCATGTGTATTTGTGATTTGTAAGAACTGTTTTGATTGTTTCTGCTTTACACTTCAATTAAATGCTTTTAGTATTGAAATTGTCTGTTATGAATGAAGTTGTGAATATATTACAGTATATGAGTTTGTATGTTTACCCATTAATTCTGATACTTGCGGATTTATATTGGACACTCGTCTTTTTACATACATGAATAGTACTTTATGTAACAGTCTTCTTTGTCTTTGCTATTTGAAGTCCAGCTATTTGTGTGTGTGTGTGTGTGTGTGTGTGTGTATAGATATCATGTGTCCTGGCTGACGACCATATTATGCTGACTATCAAGCCTGGTCAGGTAAATATGGCTGAGATAGATGTGACATAATATACATACCTTACTTTACCTTGAGGGCTACCAGTCTCGTGTATTAAGTATTCCATCTGTTGTATAGCACGGGTCGACCTACGGAGGGAGCCCCCTGGCTAGCAGAGTGGCCATTGAATCATTGAAGGTACGGTGTGGTAGTGCTGGGGTTTCAATTCATTTTTTTAGTTGCAAGTTGTTGTTTTTTTATATAGAGAAAGCCATACTAGCTTTGCTGGAGGGTGGCACAAGATGTGCAGCTATATGAAGTAGCATTGTGTGTGTAATGCTAGATTACACTAATAATCAAGTTTATACCGCAAGTTTCTCTCTTTTTTCTCTTTTGGTTTTCCCTCCCGAGCTGTTGGTTTTGTATGACTTTATACCATTGAAGTCCGTCTGTCCTTGATCAGTTTCCAAGGTAATATTTCACCAGCAAGGTCACACTGCTAGTATGTCAATTGCTTGCATGAAATTATGATCCTTACCTTTTCAAAATCCCCATTTCAATCCGGTTTATTTGCTGCCAATTAATAAAAAGTGTTGACGAGGTGCCCTGTATAGTGAGTGAGTGTGTATGTCTATATAGGACCAGCCCAAATTGCCTCAAGGTTAACCCACACACTGTAGTATGTTTGTATTGTGTGTCCTAATAAAATACTAAAGAGCAAAGTATTGAAAAGTTCAGGTGAGGATAGTAAAGTGATCAAATGCTGAATGCTACAACATCAGATCTGCTATACATGCTACAAAAGATTGTGATTGCCGCCTCGCTTGTATGCCAGCTGCCATAACTAAATATTAGATCTCTAGTGTAATATTTAAATACACATCATTAGCAATACCACTAAGCCAGGAAGTGATTCTACATCCCAGAAAATCCTATGCTTAGTGATATTACACATGTATATTTCTGAAATGTACATGTATGTCCAAATTTAGTTTTCTGTGGGATTGCTCTTAGTACAGAAGACTGATTAGATTCACTGCCAGCATTGCACAATTCAATCAGGTGACTCTGGATGATGAATAGCTAGGGTTGGGCGATATTGGGTTATTCTCATCACGGTACGATATTATAAAATTAATTGCGGTATGAGTAACTAACAACTATTTTTTTTAATTTAAATTAAAGTGTATAAATGAGAGAATTGTCATTGTCAAAATAATGATAGAAAAAAAAAATTTTTTTCAGCAAGTATTTTAGTTACAAGTTGATATTCAAGAATCCGTCAGCTCCAGCCATCGTCTCCCGCCTCTTTCATACGGCTGGACTGCGTATAGCACAGAAGAAAGTGTTGGCTGGTTGATGTCAGTCGTTCCAGACCGTTTCTCACCTTCTCTCTTCATCAGGAGCCTGACTTCACTGTGAACCTTGGGGTGTTTGTTCTTTAGGTGCGATAGCAAGTTCGAAGTGTTCCCAGTAGCCGCCCTAACTTGCATGCCCGCAAATTCGACAAACAGGATTGTCCTGTTGGCTGCCTCCGCCACTATCATCCGCGATTAAACCAAAATACTTCCATACAGCCGATTTTGTACCGCATTTCTCGGTAAGTTGCTGTCCAGACGCCATCACTAAAAAAACGGTAAAATACAGCTGGAACTGTATGCGTTGCGCATGCGCAATTTATCGCGTTATTTCCCGCGTTACTCGGTATAATTTCTTTTATCGTACCGTGACTAAATACATACCGCGATACCGCCCAACCCTAGCCAATACACTACAGTGGTGATTGGCTTACTAGTTGTTTGGTACTTTATCTTCCTAGACATGCCAGCCATTCATCTGGTAATTCTCAGCCTGGGATTTCTACTGACTAGTTTCACTCTCTCCTCTGCCAGGGAAGAAGTGAAGTTTGATTTTGGATGGCGGTTCAGCAAAGGTTCACTGTAGTGTCAGTACCTTCCCACACAGCAATGCTGTACAGTGCAGCGGTCTGAAGAAGAATGTAGCTGGTAGTGTTGATGGTTGTCGTGACACCTGCTGCGGCGATCTGAGCTGCCTCGTCTGGCAATTCTCCAACGTGCAAGGCTGCTGGATAGGACAGAGTGGCAACTGTTCCCATAAGAATGCTGCGTGGGTGGGAGGGGGCAGGGATTCTAGTAGTCACGCCATGCCCCCTCAAGCAGCTAGAGATTACGATGACAGAGACTGGGAGGTGGTGGATGTTCCTCATGATGGCTGATCAATGGAATGTACAACAAGTCCGGAGTTGAGAGCCACGCCTACCTGCCCATAGAAACCCTCTATTATCGCAAGCATTTTAATCTGCCGTCTGAATGGAAGGGTCAGTCCATTTGGGTCGAATTTGATGGTGTGTTCAGAGCCTCTTACATTTATCTCAATGGACAGTTCCTTCTTTACCATGACTCTGGCTACACCAGCTTCTCCATCCGCCTCGACAACGCCACCTCTGTTTATTATGGTGAAGGAACTGACAAAACGAACGTCATCGCAGTGCAGGCGAACCCAGGCTCCTCCTACTCCGGCTGGTGGTACGAAGGTGGAGGAATATATCGGCATACGAGACTCGTGGCAGTGAACCACGTCCATTTCATCAAAGACAGCGTATACGGCGCTTCTGTGGTTGAGCCCCCAATCACTGATCATGACCCTAACGACCCCAGCAAAGGTCAGTACGCTAGTGCCATCTTCCATCCTGTGGTAGAGATCGTGAATGAAAACGCAGAGCAAGTTGAAATAATTTCCACTTTCCAAATCTTGGACTTGAATGGTAGTGAAGTAGGATCACTCACGACTATACCTTACCCAATATACGCTGGGCAAGCTTTGCCGCCCTTTATGGTGACTATTCAGAAATTGATTCAAGTTGAACTCTGGAGTATCAATAGGCCATATTTGTATCAGCTAAAAGTTCAAATCTTGTCAGCTACTGACAAATCTGTCATGGACAGCGAAACTCACTTGATAGGCGCTCGTCACGAACATTGGGACCCCAACGTTGGTTTCTCTCTCAATGATAAGCGGTTCATCTGGAGGGGTTTCAATAACCACAACGACTTTACGGGAATAGGTGTGGCTATTCCCGATCGCATACATCTATTCAGGGGGCAGATGATGCGTGCAGTGGGGGGCAATTCGTGGAGAATGTCTCACAACCCTCCTAGTCCTATTCTACTTGATGTAATGGACACCATTGGGATACTAGTGTGGGATGAAAACAGACAGTTTGGAGACAGTGATGTTTGGCTCCAAGATCAGAGAGACATGGTCAAGAGAGACAGAAACCATCCTAGCGTAATGGCCTGGTCTTTCTGCAACGAGGGAGGCTGTAGCAAGGGAGACACTGAAGGAGTGGCTAAGAATTTTGCCGGACTTTCGAAGACTGAAGACCCTTACCGGCCAGTCACAGCCAACATGAATGGAGACGTGGGGAACTCTTCTCTCACTAAAAATATCGATGTCCAGGGATTCTCGCATCGTCCAGGGACAATGTACGACTCCTTCCACAAGGATTTCCCGTACAAACCGCTCATCGGTTCTGAGTGCTGTTCTTGTCGCACCCAGAGAGGTGAAGATTTTGCTGACTCCTCTAAGCCGGCGTTCGGTAGTTTCAATGGAGACTGCAATCAGATTCAGACCGGCTACGAGTTGAACAGGAACTATGTGGTCGGCTGCATGGTGTGGACTTTGTTTGACTATTACGGAGAGCCAACGCCGTACGGTTGGCCGATGGTGTCGTCTTCTTTTGGTTCGATCGACTTGGCTGGCTTTGCCAAACCTTCTGCATATTGGTACCGAGCCTGGTGATACTATAGGGCCAAGAGCAACTCCACCTACAAAGGTTTTGACGTACCTCTGGCAGTACCGTCTCTGGTTGATCCATATGCATCTTCTTCACAGGAAAATAAGGAACAAGGATACATGATCTATATTGTGCAAAGCTGGGCGGATGGTAAAGGCAACCGCACAGTACAGGCCTACACCAATGCAGAGACTGCTGAACTCTCTGTCAATGGCAAGGGTTTCGGCAAAGCATCAGTGAATTGGCAAGGGTGGGCAGAGTGGAGTGGCGTTCCATTTTCTCCTGGCAGCATCTCTGTTAAAGCACTGGATTCACAGGGGCAAGTAGTAGCCAGTGATATGGTGGAAACTGCTGGGACTCCTGCTAGAGTAGTGGCCGCGATAGATGTTCCAAGTGAGAAAACTGGTACAGGGTCTTCACTTGTGCTCGATGGGCATGATGCTGGAATGATCTCTGCCGCCATAGTGGATGACAGAGGTGCGGTTGTTCCGTCTGCTTCTAACAAAGTAACTTTCCGCATCGTCAGTGGTCCAGGGAAAATCATCGGAGTGGGTAATGGAGATCCATCTTGCCACGAGCCGAACCAGGTTCCCTGGAGAAGTGCTTATCACGGTCTGGCGAGAGCTATTGTCCAGGTCACGCAAGATGGCTCCTCGTCGGCTCTCCATCGTAAGAGGTTGATTCAGATAGACAGAGACGGTGGGATCTTGACTAGGATAGTTCCTCCTGATGCCAAGTCTGCAGCACCAGATGTCATTGTGGTGGAGGCTGCGGTTGATGGACTTGGTAAAGCGTCTGTTTCCATTCCAGTGAATACTGATGAGAGCGTGCACAGAGTGCTTGCCTCAGCTAAAAATGCTAACAAACACTTTAAAAATTAACTATAGCAACTGGTAATTAACTATGGCAACTGGTAATGGTTGAGTTTCTGTGTATTTCGTGTGATTGTTGATTTGTAGTTGTTATTGCAAACGTGTAATGATTGTCCATTCAGTGTCTCCATGGAGGCTAACTGCTGCTAGAATGCAGCATCACAAAGCTAGGCACCATCCATTTATTGCCCCCACTTTATAACACCTTGATGCTATGACCCCTAGGTAAACCCACATTTTTTCCCCCTCTTGGTAGGGAATCTGCTCTGATACAGTGTGAAGCATTGCACCCAACTGGTGTCCCAGTCTTTCCAGGCTCTGGGTGGGAGTGGTCTCTCCACATCCAGATTGTCTCTAGTCATGTCCACAAAGTTCCCTTCATGCCGAGGCTGTCACTCAGTGTAGCATATGCACCTTGTCTCTCTCTGTGGGTTGTCTAGGGTTATCAATCCACGCAGGCTGTCAATCACAGGTTACCGTGGCCTGCAGATCACCATGTGCACTCTAACACTATTGTACATAATGAAGCACTACTATACACTAGCTAGCTATCCCTCACCACTACTATACACTAGCTACCTATCCCTCACCGCTACTATACACTAGCTAGCTATCCCTCACCGCTACTATACACTAGCTAGCTATCCCTCACCGCTACTATACACTAACTAGCTATTCCTCACTGCTACTATACACTAGCTAGCTATCCCTCAGTGCTACTATACACTAGCTAGCTATCCCTCACCGCTACTATACACTAGCTAGCTATCCCTCACTGCTACTATACACTAGCTAGCTATCCCTCACCGCTACTATACACTAGCTAGCTATCCCTCACCGCTACTATACACTAGCTAGCTATCCCTCAGTGCTACTATACACTAGCTAGCTATCCCTCACCGCTACTACACACTAGCTAGCTATCCCTCACCGCTACTATACACTAGCTAGCTATCCCTCAGTGCTACTATACACTAGCTAGCTATCCCTCAGTGCTACTATACACTAGCTAGCTATCCCTCAGTGCTACTATACACTAGCTAGCTATCCCTCACCGCTACTATACAGTGAGACACTATACAGCGAGACACTATACAGTGAGACACTATACAGTGAGACACTATACAGTGAGACACTATACAGCGAGACACTATACAGCGAGACACTATACAGCGAGACACTATACAGCGAGACACTATACAGCGAGACACTATACAGCGAGACACTATACAGCGAGGCACTATACAGCGAGACACTATACAGCGAGACACTATACAGTGAGACACTATACAGCGAGACACTATACAGTGAGACACTATACAGTGAGACACTATACAGCGAGACACTATACAGTGAGACACTATACAGCGAGACACTATACAGTGGTGTCAGGGATATTTGTTTGTATATATGTGTGGATGTACGTATGTCATTTTGTACTTTGATTCTTGCATTTTTGTGTTTGCTTTGTGGTCGACCCAGTCCCCATATTTCACTAAACGGAATCCTTTGGTTTAGCGACCTTTACCTGTATCATCAATTGTTTAAATTAGGTTGTAGCTTATTCAGCTATGTGGAGAATGGTTACTATGACATTGAAGTCCCTTACCATATGTCATTTACAAACTCGGCTGGTTTTAATAGCTGGAGTGGTTTTTGTCAGTAATAGGTCATTTAGATGAAGCTATTACTACTATAGTCAATGGCTACTTAGCTACTTGTAGCTACTTTTAAGACTGAATGATGCCTTCTAAAACTAGTGAATAGGATCTAAGACATTAACTTCAGGCAAACTGAATGAGTGTAGCCTCATTGTTACTTTTGTATACAGATTTTGTAATCAACTTTTTTGTGTGAATTACTTGTGCACAATGGCTAGCTCGCCATTTGTGCTGAAGCACATCACTAGTACTGCTATGTATGGTTGTGCTGAAGCACATCACTAGTTGGCGAGCGAGCGTAGCGAGCGAGACACTTACAGGGGTAACACAATTGAAAATCGGGGATGTTTGTTTATTTATATATATGTTTGGACGTATGTATGTCATTTTGTACTTTGACCCTCCGTATTTTTGTGTTCGCTCCGCATTCGACCCCGTCCCAAACTTCACTAAACAGAATCCTCCGGTTTAGCGACCATTACCCGTATCACCTTAGAAATTGAATTGTTTACCGCTTTGAATTGTTTTGCGGGTGCAGTTAAAACGCAAAAACTTATGGGAGCTCCATTTCTATTCGAGTTAGTCGCTATTTGTCACAGTTATAAGCCCTACTCAACAGCATTAACTTGTAAATTCATTGTCCACTAGACGAACCACGGAGGTAAGTCTTGCGTAGGTATGTTCAGTTGTGTGAAAGTATTGTGGGTTACAAATACTATTAAGAATATCACAAAGAAAATTTTAAATAACGTAATTTGATTTTGTTGCTTCTTTTTCATTTCAAACTGTTGCGGGAGCGGTTACTATGACATTGAAACCCCTTTACCGCATACATAATTTAAAAACTCGACTATTTTAGTAGCTTGAGTGTTAGTTGTTAAAATCAAATTTAACAATAGTGTAGTTTAAGGCTCGCTCGCCATTTGTGCTCAAGCACACCATTATAGTACTACTATGTATGGTTGTGCTCAGAAGCACATCACTAGTACTGCTATGTATGGTTTTGAAAATTTCTTATGTGTTGTGTTCTAATTAGGTATTAGAGGAAGAAGACCTGGCTGGTAATGCGGCCAGAATGGGTGTGATCTTAGAGAAGCAGCTGGCAACCTTAGACTCCAGCATTGTCACTGCATTCAGAGGGCGTGGTTTATTCTGGGGGTTGGTCATCAAAAGTGACAAGAGTAAGTCCTAGCTAATGGGATAAATGGATTTCTAGCATTTACTGATAAATAAATAGTAGTTAGGCTGCCTAGAGAGAACTACCATTTTTAGGGTTCTGAAGCCCTTAGGCTGTAGCTTCTCGAGTGCAGTGAGGGTGCTGCACTTAGGGCCTGAGGGACCCTAAATACGTCAGTTCACGATGGTCGCACAGCACTTCACTAATATAGAACTAGCAACAGTTTCCAACAACATGATTGGAGGGACTCTACAGATAGAAACCCTGGCCTGAAGATGATAGCATGTCCAACACATGCTGGAGAATGAATGATTGCTATTGTCCACTGTCACTGAGGCATGCAGTGTGATATTTATAGCCACACATACAATTAGTAGCATGAGATCACATTAATCATGTTGTTTATGTATGCAAGTAATTATCTAATTGCCATAACAGATGTATTTTCTCCATTTTTCTGATGCCATGCTAATCAATTTCTCTTGCTATTCTGTAAAGACTTGCACAATAAAAATGTACTTTTAAAATAGTATCAAGTCTTTTTCAGCCTTCTTTTACTCATTAGATGTATTCTTTCTCTTTCACAGGCTTTTAAAACAATACAGAGTTAAAAGTAATTTTAAAAATTCCACAGATAAAAAGAATCTTAGGGGAAAAAAAGGAAATTTTTTGTTGATCTGTTGAGTGTGAGACTGTAGCATAGCAGTACCCCCAGTATAAATACGGAATTGAAGTGTTTGGATGTCGTAGCTCAGTGGCAGAGCGCTTAAGCAAGCAGTCCTGGGTTGGATTCCTGGTGGCGACCAAATATTTTTAATTCTGTATTGTTGCAAAAGCCAGGAGAGAGAGAATACATCTAATATCTATTCTTTTTATAAAGTATTTGTTTTAAATGTTACAGACCTTCATTAGCGCACGTGTGACACTGTTTGTATTCATGTAGATGTGGATGCATGGAAGGTCGCCCACCGCCTGAGGGACAATGGGTTGCTATGCAAGCCTACTCATGACCACATTCTTCGTCTAGCCCCACCCCTTGTCATCACTGAAGAAGGCTTGATGGAGGCGTGTGACATTATCAAAAGAACTATAAATTCTTGGTGACACTCATTGTAGCGCTCTTAGTTTTCAGAGACATTTTTAAGCATGTTTTAGTAATGCCATTTTCTGTGGCACAAGGTGTACATTTGTAGTCGATTATATACTGGCCATCTGGTTTGGCACAGGGTTGGCATGCTTGAGTAGACTAACAGTAGTGTGTAGCATGATGTTGGCAAAACTTGTCTCGCGTAGACAGACCCTTTTACCTACTGCTTTCACAGCGTAGCGGTAGGTAAAGAGTCCGGCTACACAAGTCTAGGCAAAAACTTTGTCAGTTGCTAGGTTAGGTTTTGTGCACCCTTGCAAAGCTCTTGGAACTGGGCTAGGAACTTGCAGGAGAACAGGCCTTCCTTGTAGCAAGTGGTGTGGGCACCCGAAGTCCCACCTGGACCATTGGTGTGGTTTGGGTGTGTGGCTGAAATGCTCTACTTGCTTTTACTGGGAGTAACACTGGTTGGGCTCATTTGTAACAAATTATACCAAAGAGCTGCTACTTTAGAATTAAAAGTCGACATACCACCACTTTAAAATCAAGGATTACATTGTTCCAGCACTATCCCAGGCCTTCTCAATATAATAGACACGCTCACTGATTGACAGTCAGGTATTATCTGATATAATAGACACGCTCACTGATTGACAGTCAGGTATTATCTGATATCTTCAACAGTGATCTAATTTTTGTCCTTACATATTTACATTGGGAAAAAAAAAGTACAAAAATATTACAAATACAGTAAATAAAATGCCCAGATGAGAAGATCCCTGTGCTTGATGGAGTCAGTATACATAAATATTGGTAAATTAGTGTGTTAGTTCAGGTAAGGCTCCATGCATTTGTCAAAGACTGCTTTGGTCTTGTGCCACATCACATGTTCTATGCCAGGCACAGTACACAGGTGGGTTTTATTACTTGCAGCCAGAGACTTCAATCCAAATGTATCATTCAGATAATACTAATAAAAAATTAATAATAATAATAATAAACAAACAAACGAAAACAACAACAGACAATACATTATTTTATAATATAATTCTCACCTCCTGTGTTTCCATAGTGTTCACTTGTAAACTTTTGTCATAGAAGCCAAATTGACTGCAAATAGAATACTACTTATAAACATTACAATTTTTTATTTTTATTTTTTTATTAATTAATTAATTCTTTATTGTATAATAAGATAAACAATGCAAAAATAAAGTGCTGGCAAGGCAAAAGATCATGCAATTACAAAAATAAATAAATAAATAATACATCAGTAACAACAACAACAATAATGATAATAATAATAAAATAGTCGAACAAAACAAGTAAATAATAAATAAATAAGTGAATGTAATTAATTAAATAATAAAAATAATAAAGGAAAGGCAATTGTGGAGGAAAAGATTTAAACACTACCCCGGAGACCCCCCATGACTGAAGCTGAGTGTCCTCTCTGGATGGCAATTGAGAGGCGCTGTAGCAGGTATGAGGTTGAATTTGGGTCACCCGTCTGCCTACGAACTCTCCTTCCCAACTCCTTCAGAAACTGAAGTGATCGTGCCCCAATTACGCCAGTGGTCTCAATTGCCACCGGGACGAATGAATGGGTGACAGGAAGACCTCTGTATTTGAGTATTTTCCTCTCCTCTGCATGGGCTGCCACCTCACCAGCTGCTGTGTTCGCCTGGCTGTCATAGGAGGGAGCAAAGGTGTCAGGGCACGTGGCATCCCATACAAGAAGCTTCCCACACTTCCATGGCACAGTCGTGACTCCATCTGGTCTCTTCCCGTCTGATCCGTGCAGGCCTAGAGGTTCTCGTCTAGAGGGCACATGGGCAGAGGTTAGCGTTCTCTGAATGATCTCGTTTACTGCCCCGTGACGTTGATGTCTCCCTTCACTCATCCTGCAGCTGAGCCCATGTCGACCCATGGCATCCACGACTGCTCCACAATGGTGACATGAGTGAGGTCCGCAAACAGGGACACCCAGACGTAGACCTACCGCAATCCTCACACTGTCGTCATCGAGTCTGAAGTAACTGGCAGGGCATGCAGCCAAGCACCTGACTCCTTAGAGGCCGAAGCCAGTAATCTGGCACGACAAGCCCCATCCCTCGCCTCTTCCAGTAGCTGACTGGTCAACACTCCATAGCCTGCCTCATCCCATGACTTCTGTCTCATCGCACCTGTGCCTTCTGGAGGTTGAGAATCGTGGCCTGACGACCAAACGATTAGGGCTTCCTCCAACAATGTTGACGTGACTGGAGATGTATCGGCTGGTAAGATGTCGTTGACCAGAACGGCAGTTGCATTACTGGATGCCAGGAAAGCTGATGGAGCAACTTTGACTGCACTCTGTATGCCCAGCCCCCCCAGTCTCACTGGAAGGGTGGCTTGGTGCCATGCTGGGTCATGAGGCCCTAACGTGACATTGATGACCGCACACAGAATCGAACGGAGGGAGTTGTCATAAACCTGAAGGCTAGGTGACTTAAAGCAAGGAGCGCTTCGTAGCAGGTATTGCAACTTCGGGATGGCAAAAGAGTTGCGTAACAGAACCAACGCATCATGTGATGTCAGGTACTCCAGTCTCTCCCCCATCCTCACCAGAGCCTCAATCTTGTCATCCAGGGCCGGTGATATAGACTCTACTCCTCCTAGTGGGGACCCCAACAAGGTGGCATGGGCGGGATCAACCACTTTAGCACCTGGAATCTGTGTGATGATTGTGCCTCGTATGGAGTGGTCATGACAGATAATCTCTGACTTGCTGTTGTTTAGAAATAAACCTAGCTTCTCAGCATCCTTGATCACATCCAGGTCATGCAGGATGTCCTCACAGGAACCACCCAACGAGATGTCATCCAAGTACATAATATTCAGCATAGGCTTCAGCTGTAGGCAGTGGCTGTGGAGAGTGAGATAGAAAAGGAGAGGGCCCAAAGGGTCTCCCTGTTGGACTCCTTCAGCTGAGGAGATGGTTCTATCACCCCAACGAAGCACTGAAGGAGCAGAGTATGCTGTGTGAACTAGCGGATAGATAGAAGGAGCATGGGAACGGATAGCTTCCAACATGCTATCCCGGCGGATTGAGTTGAACGCATTGCTGAAATCCAGTTTCACTATGGCGTGCTCCGGGTCTAAGTTAGAAAGGAACTTCCTAGCAGCATGCACTGCAGCCTCTGCACCGGCCATCAAGTACTAGAGTAGCGAAAGCTAGAAGTAGTAGTGGAGTGTTTGCCTGATGTAAAAGGATCCCCAAGGCTGCTAGGGAGCTGTGTTGTTGCACTAGCTGACAGCCATATTGGAACAAGTTGTGAGTTGGAATGATGTGCCATCATGGAACAGACTTTTCAGTTTCGCTACCAATTGTCTCAGGCTCCCAGATAAAGGTAGTCCTAATGAGCCTTTAGCCAGCAGATTAAAGACCCAGCTTAGGGAGGAGCACCCCCTTCCAGACCAAGCAAGCCCAGGTAGTCTAAGATCAAGAAGCGCCGGGACCCTATGATGCGGGTGATTTGAGAGGTGCGATACGTTTGGCAAGCTCCAATGAGACTCTGGCTGATTATGATGACAGTACCTTTTCCGCTCTACAATCCAAGCATCCATCCCCCCATCCTGACTCTACAATCCCCCCCTCAGTCACCCCACGTGCAACCTTTGATGCCCCGGCCAGCGTTATCACAAGGGCTATCCGATCCTTTCCAAATGGCTCGGCCGGAGGTCTAGACAAACTACAGCCTCAACACCTCAAGGATCTCCTTGCCTCGGTAGATGATATAGAAGAGCCACCCTTTGTTTCTGCCCTGGCTGGTGAGCTTCAATTGGTATAGGCACTGGAGATTCCGATGGCTGTGACTGGCTGGGAGGGTTATCATGGTCTTGAGGTTCACCACTGTTGCTATTTAGGTGGCTTCCCTGCTCCCTTACATCTTCTGCCTGCTGGCCCATGACTTCAATAACACCAGAACTTGTCAGACAGATCTTCCTAAGGCACACTGAGCACACCACCAGTCCCGCGTGGTCACTATCCAAAATTTCTTACTATGTAAATCATTAACCATTTTATAGTTAAGGGCACACTGAGCACACTGCCAGTCCCGCGTGGTCACTATCCAAAATGTCTTACTATGTAAATCAAAAAAACAACAACAACAATAAAAACAACAACAACCCATACTTTTATAAAGTGCCTTCCTCAGAGTGTGAACAAAGTGAAAATCAAAATATTATGATAACAATAGTAAATTTTTTCTCGTTCTAACAGCCAATATTGTTAATTAAAACTTAACCCAATTAAAATATTGGCTGTTAAAACGAGAAAAATATGCTATTATTATAATTATTTCAGCCGAGAATGACTGAATCATTGAAATATTATGATGTTTCAGTATCAGTGATACAAATTACAGAAGTAAACCAGAAATACATACAAAAATATTAAAATGACACAAAGAATTTCGTAAATGAAACTGTGCTCATATTCTGTCTTGGGTTCATAACACATTAACTACATAGGAATGCACCACTAAAGGTGCGAATCCTCAGCGCTACTATACACGAGCTAGTTACAAAATCATCTCAGACCAAATGAATAATTTATTGGCTATTCTAATCAGGTATCAATATAGCTCGAGCACTGAAAACAGTACGCTGTATCCATAGAGAAGAAGCTAAACAACCCAGAGACACTCACTGGTATATATTTTCAACGCGCGACTCCACTTCCAGCACTTGGTTAACTTCGCAGCATAAAGCAAAACTATCGCGGGCAGCAAGAAATTATTCGACCCACGAAAACAAATACCTACATGGAGCTGACAGCTTCACGTTGTCTCAAAAATCAGCCTGAAATAAAAAAAAAAGTAGCACAAAAAAAAATCTTTAAATCGTTGTTCCAACTAAGTTCATACCTAAATCAACAGTTAGTTGTTAGTAATCTCCAAAATCAGAGCATGACAGACAGACAAACACACAGACAGGATGACTACTATAACCCTCTCACGGATAATACATTTATTTTGTTATCTTTTCTCTGGTGAATTGTATACTATCTAGTGCTTGTGCAGATGGTCACAAATTATTAATATCACATGGACAGTGTTCCCAAAACACAAGCATATCATCTACTTAGCAGCACAAGCATATTTGCACTGTTTGTTCTTGCAAGTTGCATATCATTGCATCTTTGGATTTTTACTATGAGGTCACATGCAATCAATCTGATTGATCTGTTATGTGAATCTATTTATGCATTTAGAAATCAAGTAAATCAAACATTTGTTGCTCTGTATGCTTTACATTTAGATTCGGATATCTTGAATTCGCAGCATTTAAATTTTTTTGGCTTCGAGTAGCGTCCTCACTACACCAGGATGTCACAGCTCCTAACTGCAGCAAATTCATGATATCCTAATCTAACTTATATATTATATATAATATATATATATATATGTGTGTGTCAGTGGGTCTAGGAAAAGGGACCTTATGGCGCAAACCAAAAAAAATGAGTTTTTTTATGCTAATAAAAAGCTACAATATATCTCAACTTAGTGCTAAAATACTGGAGGGTAAAACCTTTGACACGCAGAGAGAAACTGGCAGTTGAACTGAGCTGTATTCAGCAAAGCAATTGAACTAGAATTTGAGAAAACATAAATTGAATTTCCACTTCCGGTATAATTAACGTTTCCGTATACTTAACGGCGTACTCCGCATACGCAATTAAATCGTGCAGCCGCTTTTTAACGGCGACTAACGAAGTTTTTGCATAGAGTTCTTTTTAGCTTTCAGAGCGTCTCACAGCCTGTCTTGTTGGAATCTTTGGCTACTCTACTCCATGTAGCGGTAAACTTTCAGCCAGAGGTAAGCTGTAGAGTGCATGCAATAGTCTCAAACTATGCCGTTTTTTTTTAAGCTGCTTGTTTGAAATTCCACCCATTCCCTGTTTATTGTACTTCGAGAACGAGAGAGAATAAAAAGTAGCTTGTCTTTCCACGGCACGCTTGGGTCTTTTAAGTTGTTTTGACACTTGAAATTTGGCATAGACGTAGAGTAAGGGTCACTAAGAATAATTCTGCAAAAAAACAAAAAAATAGGAGAAAGAAAGAATTTTTCCGATGACTTACTTCTGGAGCCTATATCTCAATTTCAATTTTTGCGCTGTAAGGTCCCTTTTCCCAGACCCGCTCACATATAGTACTTATTACATGAGTCAGAGTGTGACATGGTGAAATATTTCCAGAGCCGGCTAATTTATTTTCACGAGCCAGAGGCGGATGAAAATAAAGTCTGAGAGTGAAATATTTCGCCATATCACTCTGACAAGTGTAATAAGTGGTTTATTCCACACTAGATATCTTCACTGAAGTAGTTTGTTGGTATCCCTAGGTGTAAAGTTGGTGGTAAAACTCTCTAGGGGCTCCCCACACCCCTACTAGAGAAAGGTAGCCGTAAAAACCCAGAAAACTGGTAAGCTGGGTGGTTGCTAGGGTAATGAGCTTGCGCATTACAGCCATGAGATAACACTATGTGATAATGTGAGTTATCTCACGGGTCACGTACCTAAAGATAACATTGTGAAGATATCTAGCATGGAATATATATATATATATATATATATAATATAATTGTTTACAATTAGAATGTATGTGAGAAATCTCAATATTTCCTAAGGCTTGGCAATGTTGAGAAATAAAGGTACGTGTACTGAAAATCCAATAGACTAAGAGTTACAAACCCATTCAGATTAGTAACTACAACTATCCTGTGCAATAACCAGAGAAAGTTTGTTTTCCATTGTAAGTACTCTCTCTCACTCATACACAACTTGTCAAAACTGGATTTTGAAACTGTCTACTAGCCTACCTGAATTGCCAGGGGTCTACAAGCATACCTGGACTGCCAGGGAGAAATGACTCCATCATTTGGACCTCCTACAAGAACCAAATCCTGTATGGCCATGAAGTTCTCCTTGTAGCTGGGGTCAGAGGGCAGGTTAAGTTTGGGCAGGAATACACATTCTTTTAAGTACTCGTCCAAATGGTCCGGATCTGTTCCATGTACGTCAGAGGCAAGTTTGTTAACTTGACCATCATGGAAACAACATACGTATGTACACACACACACACATACACATACCTTTCCAATAGTTGCCTATTGAAATGAACTGTCCCAAACTGTTGTAGAAAGCCCTGTAGATAAGTAATAAAAAAAAAATGCAATTGCTAGAACCTAAATATACTTCAATTGAACTGCACTACCCATGTATAGCAATACTGAGTAAAACATCTACACATTATATTTTATCACGGAGGAACACATGTATGATTATAATGACTACTGACCTGAGCAGGTCAACATGTAATAAATATCTTTCATGGTGATAAAATTATCAGAAGTGCCTCCAATGAATTCAGAGTGAAGTGATACATTCTATCATTGCCTATAATTGAAGCTACTACTATTCATTTTGTTGCTACTGATATGGTTTTTATTATTTTGCATTCGTACACGTGAAAGAAATAACATCACTAGCAACACAACACACACACACATACATTTGTTTCTATTTACACAATAACTCACAGGTATGCAAGCTCTCGGGTCGTATTAGGCAAGATCTTCATATAGATGGTATCTAAATGACAGCAACAACAACAGATGTCACTACCGTTGTGTGTGTATATGTGTGCGCAAGCGTGCATGACACCTTTGCTAAGCTCTAGAATCAATTGACTATTTCTGAGACGATCACTCCAAGCAATATTTAGCGAGCTTTCACGTTACTACGACAACACTGTCCTTGCTGATGGTAAACACATTTGTGGAAAGTGAAGCAGATAGTAAATGCCTTACTAAATTCCCATACCAATCTAAATCTATTTTACACATTTTTCAGTGTCAGCACTCTCCTCCTAATTCATTTTAATTAGGTGTTGGAACTTTTTAAACAACGTTGCTGAAGGAGCAAGTTCACCCTGTGTTTATTTATCCTGTACAAATGCACACCATGCAGAGGGCAAGTTGAGTATCAGTTTATTAATCAGATAGCAAATTATGTGCATGGGTTGTATGCTCAAGTTGTCACAAGACGCTCAGTATACACTGCCATTTAGATTTAAAACAAATCTATTGTTACAGTGATGTAGCTGCCATCCCTGGACCAGGTTACAGGAAATTAATAGTACATTCTGGTCATTGAAAATGTTTGGGTTTTGTTTTAGTGACCTTGGCAATGAGGTGGTCACAAGTAGTGCTACTGCATATATAAAAATTTGATATATCAACTGTCCATAATAATTATAGGAATATAGAACACAGCTCTGGAAGTGCATCCAGAGATATATTCGGACCCAATATGTAGAAAGTAGGTATAAACGAGAGAGAGACAGACAAACTATTTGCCTACACATACCTCCATACTGGCCTGCTTGAGGACTGGATAGAGAGATGAACGACCGTACATGGTGATTGGGCGTAGTCTCCAGTATTGCTCGACAAGCCAGTCCTCCTGCAAGAGTCATAGTGAGTGATGTGACAATATAAATACATAAGACTAGACCTACGTATTGTAATACTACTGTAGCATAGTTCCTATCTACATGTCACAGTTGCCCTAGCTCAGTAATACTATAACATGTTTACATACTACATTGTTAGCTAGGTGTTAAAATTACTACCAATAATGTGGATTAGGTATACATTTTATAGCTTTGTTTACAGGTGAACCAAGCTACTGCTTAAGTTTTTGTTTTAGTATGTCAGTAATGGAAATTGACTAACACATGATGGAGTAAAACTAGTGATGTGCTTGAGCACAAAGGGCGCAGCAAGCCTATGCACAAACAAAACACTTCAAAAGCATCTATAAGTCCCTTTCTAAAAGTATAAGTATGTAGCCATTGTGACCATTAATTTAGCTAACAAATACGGAACTACTTTCTTACCTCAATTCCCTGAGTACTCGCAGCTACTAAAAAAGCCGAGTTTTTTTAAAATTATGTCTGGTAAAGGGCTCAATACCATAGTAACCAATCGCCATAGCATTTTGCAACTTGAAAAAGCAAGAAGTTCTAAAGAATTGCTGCACAATGTTGGAGTGAGTTTTTAAGCCCTAAGTGTGTCTTGTGTCATTCAGAAACAACCTAATGCAAAGGGGTAAACAATTAATTTCCTTGAATAATACGGGATTGCTAAACCGAAAGATTCAGTTTAGTGGAGGTATGGGAAGGGGTAGACCACGAACAGACACAAAAACTCGAGGGTCAAAGTACAAAATAACATACGTACGTCCACACATATATATACAAACAAAAATATCCCTGATTTTCAATTGTGTTACCCCTGATAGTGTCTCGCTCGCTCGCTAATAATTCAAATATTGTAAAAAGTAAAGAGATGGCTAGAGAATGTTATCAGAAATGGAACATGTTTAAAATGAAGCACCAAGGGTGCGAACCCTCAGCGTTACTATACACTAGCTAGCTATTACAAAGACCAAAAGAATAATTCATTTGGAGTAGTATCAATATGAATATGCCAATATGTAGCTCATGCAAGTCGATATGTAAAGCTTGAGCAGTCGATATGCAACTCGTGCAATGAAACAGAAGACGTTAATGCTGTCACATACAAGCAATGCTCACCTCACCAGTAATTCCAATGGGAAACTCCAAGCTCCAGTTTAAACCACTGAGAATATATGTAATGCAAACTACCACGAGCGGCAAGCAATTATTTACTCACGTGAGCATGGCATGGCTATAAGGGCCTACCAACAACGATTGTACGGCTTAAAAATAACTAGCTTTTTTCTAAAAGAAAATCAAAACAAAAAAGGGACTTATAACGTCCAGTGCAACACTTTGATGCTCGTTTTTCAATCTTCAAGAGGCTACTTCGAGATCCTCTTTTGGTTGTGTGACAGTGACTGACTGACTGACGACAAATTGCCGCACATGCGTGCTGAGGGCTGAAAGTTATATTCGGTTCACACTTGATAGAGCCTGCAGCAACTGCTAATAAAACAAACTCCTCATTAATGTCATTTCACGTGGTCTGAACCATAACCTGTCGTATTTCTTATAGCACTAGAAGTATTTGTGCATTATTGGATGTCAACCGTGACACAGTCTAAATGAATATCATAAATTCATCTGACAAAATTCTCACTCACATCATGTATGAGATATAAATAGTATGCTGAGAATATAATTAATTAAAAAGGGATGAGAGAATTAGTCTGCCTTTTCACAGAATTCTTAGCCCTACAATATCCTGTTAGTTGCTCTTTCTAGTCCTAGTTTCCTGTACAAGCAGTACTTTCATTTGCACATACTACCTAGCAGTTATGATAAGGATGACTTAAACAACCTCTGAAACAAAAGTATTTTTTCTGTTTTCATCTAAGACAATAGCATTGTTTTGTAAGTATTCTTGAAGTTCTTTACAAAGAAAGTCTTCAAAGTAATAATAATAATCACAATAATAATAATAATAATTAAAAAAAATATATATATATAATAATAATAATAATAATTGAAACTTTCTCACCTAAAGGGGTCTGGAAAAAAAAAAAGCAAAGGAAAAATGTGAAAAAATCTTAGTTGTCCCAGGGCCACTGGCTTTAGCCACCAGTGCTCTAACCATTTTATGAAGGGTCAGAACTTGATAATAATAATAATAATAATAATAATAATAATAATAATAGCATGTCTGTTATAAAGCAACATTCAGTATTTGTAGGTTGCTTACCCTGAGAGAAACAGATCATGTTCACTCCATCTGTGTTGTTCTGGAATATGGGAAGCATTTGTTTCTTGAAATAGTCCACCTGATCCCACATCCTCTCCATGCTCTTGTCATCGTCATAGCCGTCTATGTTGTACACCACTGTCCCCGGGTGAGCAGTGGTTACCATGGCTGCCAGGCTCTCCATATTGTCAGCATTAGAAAATATTCCATGCAGTATGATCACTGGCAAGTACGCATCTAAGTAACAATTAACAACACTGAAGTGAAGTTGCGCCACTTTCGCATTGTGTAACAGTCAAACTACAGCTATGAGAACTTACCGCTAATTACTACTCCGCTCACCAGCAGAAGAGCAACCAAGAAGACTTCGGCCGACATTTCTGCTTTCTACTTCCGCGCAACAAACGATAGATTACTATAATTAGTCAGTCTATAAACAACCACAAACCACCGTAAAGTGATTGCTAGTAAACGGGATTCATTCACACCCTGCCATAGCAACTCCAGTCACGCCCACTTATCATGTGATGATTTAATTTGCTTCAGTTGTGAAATGAAGCTCACCAAAACAGCTGCAGCGACATCACCCGCGAGACTGAGTTACACCTAGGAATGGTTTATTTATAAGTGGATAATGAAGGGAGTTGTAATATTTGATGAGAGGGCCAATCTGGCCTTTTATACTGTGGATAAAGAAATGGAGGAGTACGTGTATGGAAGAATGCAAGAACTTGAAGAAGAAGGAGGTGCCAAAGTAAGCTGGTGCAGCTATGATGTGCATGGTGCTCTGAAAATATCTTCTATAAGGAATTAGTTTTCTGAGAATCTAGCATAGCACAGTTATGTGATGCTTCTTTAAGATTGTCACTGTGTTCAAATGGATAAACCCTTTACCTAATATTTTTGTGGGTAAGGTGGAAGAAGACGACCTTCGTTCCTTTAAATTTGTTTATTGTAACTATACTAGATGGTCACAGATAATCTAGTGACCACCAGTAACATTTCAGATGTTGTATAGTGTGTCATTTCATCCTCTTTCCCTATTTTTCTTTTGCTAATCTCTAAAACTAAATACAGAATAAATGCATGAAAAAACTGTTGGAGCACTTGATGCATATTTAATTATCTTAAAAAATTTTGCTTGAGGAATACTGGAGGAAAGGAATGTGTTTTTTCATGACCTGTCTTGCTTGTGTTTCAGTATGTGGATGGCCAGCCACAGAGAGATATGAGGGACACTCTGGGTGCTTTCTTCCTTCCTCTTTATACTTCTTTTGTAAGTTGTTGTTTCATTTTTAGCAACACTACACTTGTTGTTAGCAACACTACACTTGTTGTTAGCAACACTACACTTGTTGTTAGCAACACTACACTTGTTGTTAGCAACACTACACTGTTGTTGTTAGCAACACTACACTGTTGTTGTTAGCAACACTACACTGTTGTTAGCAACTCCATTGTTGAAACTTTCTCACCTAACGGGGTCTGGAAAAAAAGCAAAGGAAAAATGTGAAAAAAAATCTTAGTTGTCGCCGGGGATTTGAACCCAGGGCCACTGGCTTCAGCCACCAGTGCTCTAACACTGAGCTACGACAACCCTCGACTTCCAAGACCTTCACATTTTTCCTTTATACTGTTGAGTAGTACCGCTTGCTGCAGTCTCATACTTGACATACCACCAATTATGTGCCATCAGAACACCTTTTCGGTGTAGACTGGAAACACCTCCCCCTCCGGAGAGGAGCCACAATTTGTGGATTGAAAAGGCTCTGACCCTTCATAAAAACTAGATTGAAACTTTGAAGGTCTTGGAAGTCGAGGGTTGTCGTAGCTCAGTGGTTAGAGCACTGGTGGCTGAAGCCAGTGGCCCTGGGTTCAAATCCCCGGTGACAACTAAGATTTTTTCACATTTTTCCGTTGCTTTCCAGACCCCTTTAGGTGAGAAAGTTTCAATCTAGTTTTTATGAAGGGTCAGAGCTTGATAACTCCATTGTTGTTAGCAGCACTACACTGTTGTTAGCAACACTACACTGTTGTTGTTAGCAACACTACACTGTTGTCTGTTTTGATTGGTCACTACTGGATAGCACAAAGTAGCAGCAGATAATGAGAGATTGAGAGGATTATAAAGAGAAAGACAAAACAGATTCAAGTAGCGAGTGTGTGTTGATGTATAAAGGTTGGTTGGTCTTATTTTCATGCCTCACATACTTTGCCATAATAATCACTGAACATAAGCCATGCCTGACAATTCTTCTGTACAAGGCATGGTGTGGTGTGTATACAGTAGTTTGAAGTTCTAGTTTGATGGAGGCTGCCAACACTGGTGATCTTTCTCCATCTGTATGGATATGTATGCTTATCTTAAGAGATTTTTTTAAAGTGTCAGCAAGTGCAGTGTTCTAGCTGTGGAATTGCTTAGTGCCATGTGGAAGTATTCAAACTGTTCAAGCAGCTTTCAAGTTGTTTTTGTGAAGTGTGTGCATGTGTGTGTGTGTGTGTGTGTATGTGTGTGTGTATGTGTGTGTGTATGTGTGTATGTGTATGTGTGTGTGTATCTCTAGAGCTGTGTGTGTGAAGATGTACTGTATCTTTCTCTCTTTGCATATTTGTCTGTCCATCCTTTCCCAGGATGTGATGAACACTCTGAAGAAGCCAGTGCTATCCATAGAAGGAGATGACGGACATCTGATAGTGTTCCGCAAAGTAAGGCGTGTGTGTGTGTTTGTCTATGGTTTATCTCTTACTTCTTCATTAATTAGTTGTTGTTGTTGTTGATGTTTGCTTTTAGTTTGGAGCGAATGTGTACATCGGGATGAGTCGGGAGGAAGGAGAGACGGAGGAGAGTATCGGACACAAGCTTTCCGTCTTCAATAGCATTGTGCACTTCTTGCATGGACCAGTGGACTCAAAGTGAGTCCAAGTGTGTGTGTGGTGTGTGTGTGTGTGGTGTGTGTGTGGTGTGTGTGTGGTGTGTGTGTGTGTGTGGTGTGTGTGTGTGTGTGTGTGTGTGTGGTGTGTGTGGTGTGTGTGTGTGTGTGTGTGGTGTGCGTGTGTGTGTGTGTGTGTTCATCCTTATGTTTTGGTACAGTGTATGGGTGGATGATACAGGTATATGTGCATGTGTGCTCATTCACGTGTATAGAGTATGTGTGTTTTGTTCAGGTCTGTCATTTCATTTGTTCTATGAAGTTTTATGTATGTCATGTCTGTCATGCTCCAGGTTCAACACTCCTGATCTCAATGAGCGAACTATCATATGGAAGAAGCTAGCTGGACTGTTGCGGACCTATGAGACCCTTTACCTTACAGACCAGGTGTTTTTAGTGGAAGCTCTCGAGCACGTGCAGTTTGGCCAGCTCACAGCAGCTCACAACATTGTGCAGAAACTCACCAGAGAAGCCCTAGACCAGCAGTGCAAGTACGTCTAGGCCATGCTTAATGTTGTTGTTGTTATTGTTATTGTTGTTGTTGTTGTTTAGTGGTGGTTTGGAGGGAGTCAATCACAGCATGTTGCTCACCATTACCAACACGAGATTCCTAGCTGTGTCTGGCAAGTGAGTAGTATGTGTGTGTGTGTGTGTGTGTGTGTGTGTGTGTGCGTGTGCATGTGTGGTAGCACGACAAAGCTTTTATTAAAATGGAAGTTTTGGTGTTTGGAATTATATTACCATCTCCCAAGTATTCAGTCACATTTATTATTGTTGTTGTTGTTGTTGTTGTTGTTGTTGATAGTAATATATTTGCAAGTGAAGCCAAGTGAGATGCTATCATGGCTGTACCAATTTAAGCCAATGGGATATATAGGATATATATACATAACATATATATAATATATGTAATACTAAATCCACCAGTACCTAAGCGCGCATGCTCTAAGTATTTTAGATCCCGTTTACGCATGCCCAGTTGCTACTAGCAACTTTGTTTATCAGCATTTTCGCAGAAATGGCTAAAGGCAAAAAATAGTGCACACTTACCAAGTTAGTACACCTAGTAACAATATAGCAACAGGATCTAAATATATGTGACCGTCTACAGGAAAACCGGGCACAACGCGGCACCCTTCGAAAGATTTTTTTTTGCACTTACAGAGTTGTCAGCGTCCAGATATTGAGCTCTCCAAGTTTTATCGTCGTAGCTTAAGTCGTTCCCACTATAATAGACCTAACCGTTCCCTTCCGTCGGCTTGAAACAATACATTTTTAAGAAATCGATCGATCTTTTCTCGATATTTACGCACGCCGCGTTGTGCCCGGTTTTCCTGTAGACGGTCACATATATAGAACATAGCTAGTCATGTGTGAGCAATCTGATTGGTCATTTACGAGAACCTGTTCAAGTAGATTCATGCTCTGCAGCATTTAGAAATCAATAAGTCGGATACCTGATGCTACATACACTCATAGCGACCTACAGGTGCATGTATTTGTCAGAGATGTCATTACATGCTGTCAAGAGACAAATACACTGTTCACTTCACTTTGCTGTAAAAACAACACTTAAGCTTCAAGAAAGCTAGAGGTGAACAATCGTAGAATCCGTACTAAGGCTAATCTGTTTGTTCAGTTGTGCAGCAACTCATAGGAAGTTTACTCGTTGCTAATAGAAAGTAAAATATAAAGTTTGAATGGAGCTATATGTGTTCAATATGTGACTCACATGAGTCAGACTAACTTGCTCGCTCAGCATTTGTGTTGGCACACTGGCATCACTTGTTAATTATGCTGGTTGTGTTTGTTTTGTTCTACAGACATCCTCGCATGGAGACGGCAGACATTCTGCTCACCACTCTCCTGATGCACTACCATTACAACAAAATGGACGACAACTCCAGCAGTTAGTATTATACAATGTGTGCATGCACACACACACACACACACACACACACACACACACACACACACACACACACAGTAGCTACTGCAAGGAGTCAAGAGCATGTTGATCATCATCTCTACCTGTGGGGGTAGCACTAACTGGGATGTTAGTGTGTGACCTGTGTAGGAATCTTTTCTATATGTGGTGTCTGCCATGTTTCAATATTGTGTGTTCACTGCATTGGCTTGTGAGGACTATTGGTAAATGTATTTTGAGTTCAGCACTCCACATCAGACTTGACATTTAACCAGTGTGAATGGGGAGGGTGATGTAATATAGGGCAGCTACATTTCAGTTCCCGCCATGTGTTTGTGGGGTTTATTTCACAGTAAAATATTTTTGTTGATTAATTAGAGGAAGTGGGTTAATTGCCTGCTGTGTAGGTGTGACTGATAATCCTCAGTCTATGGTTACTGTATGTATGTGTGTGTGTGTGTTTATAATTTGTGTGTGTGTGTTCAGCTTCTCTGTCTGATGGAACCAGAGAGGAGATGACAGAAGAAGAGTTAGAGGAGGGAGTGTCATCTAACAGTCGAGCCAGTGGAGATACCCAAGATGGAAATGGTGAACAGGTAAAGGGACATCACAAAATACTTTTATTAATGTACAATGATGTGATTTTTTGGATTTTTCAGTTCAAGACACCGAGGTCAACACCTGGATTGGATCCCGGAGAAGTGCGTTCTATCTCTTTGACTACTGTATACCTTAATTAGCGAGTGAATGAGTGAGACACTATCAGGGGTAATACGATTGAAAATTGTGGATATATTAGTTTATATATGTGTGGACGTACGTATGTCTTTTTTACTTTGACCCTCACATTTTTGTGTTTGCTTGGAGATTGACTCCATCCCATACTCTACTAAACAGAATCCTTTGGTTTATCTATTTTTATAGTGTTGTGGTTAAGTTGATGTGGTGTTTTGTTACACCCTATGCAACAATATTGCTCTTACTTGAAAATCTATTGTCCAATTAGTTAAGCCACAAAGAGAATAGAAGGCAGCTTGGTGATGTTGGAAATGTAGTAGAAGTGTTGTAGCATGGGATGGAGGGTTGATCTGCCAAGAGGTTCATAGCTGCTGCTGTGTAAGTCCTGGCAGAGGCATCAAAAACTGCTCTCATTTTGGTGGTGGTAGGAGACTGTCTTGTTATGCCTTGAGTAGAAAGTAAACATTTAACTACTTTACAAAGCTCTTAGGCTTCCTCCCAGTTTTTTTGGCACAGCAGTAAGCAAGTCTTAATTTGTTGACTCTAAACTATGACTTTCCTTGGAAATGCTGTTTTTTCATGTCAAACAGTTGTGGCGAGTGGTTATTAGGAAATAAAAACTCGCTGTCTTTTAGTAGCTGGGGTGCTTGTTTTCAGTACCTACTGGTCATTGAGATGGTCAGAACGGCTTATTTTGATAAATAGATACTATAGAAGTTACCACTACTCGGGAAAGTTGAGGTAAGACAGTAATTCCATATTTGTTAGCTAAAATAAATGGGTACAGATTCGTACTTGTAGCTACTTTTAGGAATAAATAGACTTCCTCAACGAGGTGAATAGGAGCTAGGACATTAACTTCAGGCAAACTAAATCAACGTAGTCCTTTTTGTTGTGTTTGCATACATATCTTGTAATGACAAAAATAAACTTGTATCAGATTTAAGCTACAATAATGTTTAACTCCTGCGCAATCGCTAGCTCTCCATTTGTGCTGAAGTAAATCTCTAGATATTGTATATTGTATCTTCGTAGGAGGGGCAGACACAGAACAGGGAGAGCCAAGACCACACCTCTGAAGGTCGTAGGGGGCACACTTCTGCAGAGCCTGACTACGTGAGTGTACAGTAACAGGTGCTGTTGCTATGGTGATACAATTGTCTGTGGTTGCAGGAGGAGATCACAACACCAAGGTCAGTTCAAGAGGTACGTTCATAGATTGGGTCCTGTTGTAAACACCGACAGAGTTGGTATGGTAAGGAGGGGAAGTGTGTTGGTAAAGAGGGTAGGTGGGGCAGAATTTGGTACAACATGCAAGAGCTTCCTATGCGTCTTACACAAATGTCATGTCACATACGTCTGCACATGTGCAGTTTTTGTTGTAGATATTGTCAGACTCCACCCATTTTAACATGCTACCTTAATTACATAGTTTTTATTAGGAAGGCAAAGTTGATTTGTTAAAGGGTTAGTGTCTCCCTCCAGCTGTGTGAATGTTATTAAATCTTCTTTAGCATAGTATTCTGCCATTGGTTAGCACCATGCTGCCCAAGTGTAGTTTATACCATAACAGGATGAGGACTATATTAGGTTCTATGTATTTATTTATAGTCCAATATATTCTATATACAGACTCAAAGTTTGTTCACCCCCCACAAAGGGTTGCAGCAGCGATTCAGGAGTGCCCTGTCGTCTCTCCGTCCGAGAACTGGAGCTTCTACCTCCAGTAAATTTACCTTCAGACCTGGAGACATTTCCAAGGTAACTTTTATCACCAACAGGTTAATTTGGTAGACAGTGTAAAAGGTGCTGTTAATGTTGGTGGAAATGTGTGTGCATGTGTGTGTACATGTATATATATGTGTGTGTATGTATGTGTGTGTGTTTGTAGTTCCAGGATCACCTGGTGTTCCTACAGACCAATGGCGGAGATTACATCCCGCATGTCATCTACTCTCTGGAGGTGTATTCCGGGATAGTGTTAGTGTTGGTGGCAGAGCACGGCTCCTCCTCCTCGCAGACGCTAGCTGCCACACTTGGTCAGACTCTCAAGATTCTGGCGGGCGTGGACTGGCTGAGCAGGGTGCCCTGTCCGGGTCTATTCGACTCGTTGGAGGACGGCATTAAGTAAGATCAAGGAGAAACTAAATTATTTATCTTGTCTTTCTTTTCTTGCAGCTCGTAATAGTTTAGAGTTTCATTTTCTGTTTGTCTTGCTCATTTTCAAACTTGTATTACTTCAGGAAAGTTAGAGACCAGGTGACAAAGGAGTGTCAGAACACTGCAGATGAAACAAGGGTAAGTGCGGTAGAAGGCGTGGCATAGACAGATATATCTATTGTATGTGGGGACTATATAGATCTGTTCTACTTTTACCCAATTGTAGCATGAGGCAGATATACATATATATATATATATATATATATTATTTAACTTTGTTATTTTGCAGAGCCGTAGTTTGAAGAGCTTGATAGCTAAGATTGTGAATGTTTGGAACAATATGAGGAAAGCTGAAGTGAAGGCTTATCTCAATCATCGCGGGACAGGCAAGGAGCTTGAAGGCATTCAGCCTGCCAGGTATGGAGAAGACCAACTAGCACAAGGAGGAGTGAATCTGTGGATGCAAGTGATAATTGTCTGAATAACTGCTAAATTGTGGCTAGCATCTTACAGTCACTGAGACACTGTAAGATGTTGCCATTACTGTGATTGAGAACATTGTCACTCATGTTCACATATTCACTCACCCTCTGTTTGGGATTAAGTTCGTACATATTTCAACTCATTTCCACAGTTGCTTACTACAAACGTCTGTCTTTGATCTTCATTTTCAATGACTGCTGTTTGTTCTGTCCACAGAATTGAGGCATGTGCTGGAGATTTGAAAGAGAAGCTGCTAAAGTTGTTTGAGGTTCTTTACATGACCCCTAAGGTGAGTTTAGAGAAGGAGTTAGGATTTGGTGTTTCATGAAATGGAATTAAATATTTCATTTAGGTGAAGAGCTACGATGCAGGGTATGTTGTGGGTCGGTTGATGGCTCACTTCAATCCTCTGGTCCAGGACTACGGAGAGTTCCTGTCCCTCAAAGGAACTTTCAACATCCCTATTGTCAGATATCCTACAACTGTGTGTGTGTGTGTGTGTGTGTGTGTCAGGGAGAGTCCTTTGTGAATTATTCCTGTAATAATTGTTAGCGACTTTGATCATCTACACATAGTTTGTTGCCTTGACTATACCTTACCTTCTCTATGATGCTACCTGGGCTAATTCACTTTCTGTTTATAGATCGCTCGTTTAATGAGCTCACATCTCCTTCACTAGCCACGGACGACCAAGTGGTAAGAAACTCTTCACTTCTATAGTCACACGTGCGGCTTGTTACACGTAGTTGAGTGCCTTTAATAGCATTTTTGTTGTTGTTGCTATGGTGTTGGCACGTTTCATGGCCAGCAATTGAGCACAAAGTGCACTCATCAGTGCAAATGATTTGTTGTTTTTACCGATATTAAATTGTTTTTAGTTACATTATTATTGCTAACAATTTGTCAATTGTACTTAGTGACATTGTTGTTTTTCATTTATCTTTCTGCAGGCAATATCCTACATTCAGCACAGAGCAAAGGCAGTTGCTGAACCTCCAGCATTGTTTCTCAGAAGAAAGGTAAGTGGTCTTCTCTCTGACATGACTAAATCAGTTACGCCACATGCTATGCAGTGCCCCCCCCCTCTCTCTCTCTCTGTGCTTATGACACAACTAAATCAGTGTACATGACGTGCAGTGCTAGCTTAAGGAGTGATCACTGACTTGCACTGTGTTGTCTTGTTGCATGCAGATCTGGGGTATGGTTCAGAGAGTTCAGAAGTACCTGACTAACGGGTACACACTGCAAACATGGCTGGACAATGACTTCCTCTACACCTACTACTTCTGGATCAACATTCCCAGCACCAGTACTGCAGTAAGTGACCATGTGTGCATGTCTACCGGTACATATCATGTTCTGTTATTCTATTTTTGTAACTGTATGTCTCCTCACTATAGGGCACTAAGAAATTTTACACCCCCAGCAACATAAAAGGCACAGAGTATTCTACCCCAGGGGTCATAGGTTCCACGTTCTTCAAGTAAGTCATCCCATGATTGTAACACCTGTGATTCCTATCATCATGTGACGTGTCATGTGACAGAGACGTGCACAGTGCCGAGATCTTGAAAGGTGGTGCATGTTATGTGTACGAGTTGTACTGTCTCCATGAGCCCAAGGTATCCATCCAGGAAGCCTCGGCACATTGCCGGCATCTGGCAGACAAACTGTGGCCCAGCTCCAGAGAGGCAGTAGCTCCGCCTTTCAGTCTAATCAACTAAATTAAACACAAGTTTTTAATTCATTTTTAAAAAAATTTCATGAATTTTTTATAACTTCACACTGAGATTTAAAAACTAAATATTTATACCCTTTAAAATGATGATGATGAAAATAAACCAGAATAAATCAGCTCCTTCTAATCTTCCCATAAATACCGCCTGTCTTGGAGCAGGAGGGCCAACTCTGCATTGTACTGGTGATAGAACTGCTGCAACAGTTTAGAAGTGGCTGCTAACATTGGCTGAATGGCAGACGGGCGGGAGTTCTTGGGCTCTCTTAGCATTTCCGACATCGCCCTGTAGCCCGGTGCAATGCCAAGAAATTCTGTGAGGTTGCTCAAAACCTCTCTGGAGTGTTCAAAGAAATCCTCCATTCTGAGAAACAAGAAGTTCTTTCGAGGGTAAAACTGCAGCCACTTTTTAATGTGCATGACGTACATGCCTAGCGTCAACCTGTGCCAGATCACGCTGCAACTCCTCGCACCTTTCAGGTCCCCCTTCGGTCCATCGGTGTTAGCAGTTCTCATGCTACTGCACTCAAACACGGACGCATTTTTCACACAATTGTTGAACTGCTCTATATCCCTGACCACTTCTCTGTGGAAAAGATCTGCCACTCCTTGCCGGATTTTCTGGGGCCACTCATGGACGGCATTTCCATGCCTGAGTTGGCAGCTGTATGTGAAATGTGAGTACAGCCTCGTGACGGGATCCCTCATTACCACCACGAACTTTGCCTCGGGCAAGACCTGCCTCATCACGGCCGGCATGGCGCAGTAATCCTGGCTGCCCACGTAGAAGTTGGAGTCCCACAGCGTGGATTGGCTGCCGTCATACGTGATCAGCTCTTCGAACTGTGGGTCTTCCATTTCTGTTGCAATGGACTTGAAGAACAGTATGTATGCCATTAGGGAGATAGGGATGTATTCCGTGTTGATCTTGCTGCTTCGTCCCATGCCCAGTGCCCTCGTCCACCAATGAGGCTCTTTCGCTCGTGGGGACACGATGTTAGGATGAAGAGTCAGCAAATCATGGACTGTTGTTGTTCCACTCTTCGGGAAACCGGCCAAGAAAAAGTACGGCAAGCAAAGGATGCGTCGATTCTTTGTTGCCTGAATAGCTGGTTTCATTAAATATCTGGAATACTGTAACCCTTTACCAGGTTGTGGCTTGGCAAATTCTGGAATGAATTTCTCTAAAATTGCATTCTCCCACGCATTGGAAGTAATGTTTGGATTTTCAGCTTCCCAGCATGGGTTTCGAAATTGAGTCGAAAAGTTTTGAGGGATATAGGGGGAAATTTGATCCAAAAACAGTCTAGCCCGTCTGCTTACCTCAGCAACCCTGTCCCAACTTCTCTCCATCGTTGCCTCAGATATCCCCATAGTAACACTGCATTTAATAAGAGATTGCATGAGGGGGGAGTCTGCCAGGTTGTGCTTGGAAGAAGAGAGTGAGGAGGATTGAAGTGAGGATTGTGTCTCCAGAGAGTTGAGGGCACCAGCCTGGACGCCGGTGGAGTGGTCGTACCATATCGCAGGATGCTGCTGCCTCTCACCAGGGTCATTGACGGATCTATGCTCCTATGCACGATTACAGAATATTCCAACTCCCCAATACACTGGCAAGCCATTCAACATGCTCCATGTAAGTACAATCTTATTTGCTTCATATAATTATTTATTTCTCTCTGTGATATTAACCAACTCTATTGTCTTTATGAATGCATACACAACCATTGATAAGTACTGTTTTGGTAACACAGATACACTTTAATAAAACTACTTATAACACAGCACACATTACCTAACACCACAACTGTTCTTCAATGATTAAGACATTGGTTTGAGCAAAAAAATAAGAAATAAATAATAATAAAAAATACTCGCACCTAGCTTCCTGGTGCATTAAAACACTTGTGAAGTATTCCGAATTATATTCGAAACCCTTTACCAGACATTGTACTACCACTAAATTGAGCATTTTGATTAGTGCACTTCTACCTCATCATAAAGCATAGTTGTTACTAATACACTGTTTTATTCGCTACCAAAATACCTTTGCTCAAGGTTTAGAATAAGCTATTAGTAGCTAAATGTGGAGACTTATTGCTAGCTTCTTGTTATCTTGCGCCAATAAATGCATTCTGTTCAAGAACATCTTTTAAAGTTATGAGAAGTTGCTGCAGGTAGCAAGAGCTCAAACACTGACAGACGAACACAAACATAATCAAAAGCGCAATTCCAGGAAAATGTACACATTTTGTTACCTCAACATTAGCTTCCTCGCTGCTTGAACTGAGCCAGAGCAGTAAATAGACAGAAGTAACGCCAACAACTAGGAGAACACTCCTCCTGTGTCTCTTCCAGAGCATTTTTAGTTGACGATATTTACCCAAATTTGTGTATACGACCAACTTTATGCTTGAAAGAAGTCGTCCTGAGGGGAAGGAATATATGTAAGTGTAGTGTACGTACGTAGGGGCTATTGATATTGTAACATGTGTTGGACACTATACGTGGAGCAAGTGTACTCGTCCTGAACAAGTAGACAAGGGAGCTTTAGTTCTGTGAGTAATTTGTGCTAATTTACAATTTAGGATAAGTATTCCACGGATGGGGGTTAGGGGAAGAGGAAGTTAATAAATGCAAAGTACATTACAATTAAGTTGCAATTTGGGAGGGTGAACTCTATTTTATCACTTTAACACTAGTGCCCCCAAATTCTAAATGCAGTACAAGTGCTTGTATTACCCTATGTATTATGGGAGGGCTAATAAATATTAAAGATATTGACTGATACAATCTGACAGTGATCCAGTGATTGAAGGTTTTATTCTGCAAGCGATAGTTCAAAGTGTTTGAAAGGTTACGGTATGAATTTGATGGGTGAGGTGATTTAGTTAGTGACAAACAGTTGTATTCCTGTGAGAATGAATATGCAGTTAGAGGGAGACAATTCCAGCTGCTCCTGCTTCTTGTAATAATATTAGACCTGTAGAGAAGCAGTCCTGCTGGAGGAACCTCCCGTGACCATGTTCAGGACGTGGCCGAGCTCACTGATGTAACAGTCGCTGCACACACGCACTGGCTTCCTCACACCAAACTGGAACAGGGGAATGCTGTTAGGCGAGCACCGTGCACACACAACCTGTGACATCAGAACAAAGGCCAGACGGTAAAGTAAAGTAACACACACACATGAAAAACTACTTAGTTAAAATAACAGAGCAATCACAGTTTTGGTGACACTCCTAAAGAAAGCAAAGAGCTGCACAGGAAAGCTTTCTTGAACAGCATGAATATGTCTATGCTCCTGTTAACACATGCTGTCTACTTAAAATTCTTTCATGAATGTGTCTTGCTGAACTTAGGAGACAGGAAATACTGGGTTCAGATCATTCCCTTGTGGGCAAGAAAGGATTTACTTCTAAAGATATAACCTAAAAGTGTTTACACTGCTAATAGCTTTGGCAACGATCACAGGAAGCTATGCTCACTATTATCACTGGATTCGAGCCCCATGATTGTCAGAATGCACTTCACAAGGTAAAGATTTGAGCTTATGCTTGCTATAGTGCACTACAGCCAAAAATGAAGTACCTCTACTCATGTAAACATGAATTGGCTGCATTTATTGAAAACTTACATGTCCACAGCCTCTGCAGTGATGTCTTCTCCTCTTCCACGAAAACCTGTCTGAGCACATGAAGCACACTGGTGAGTCACTGTCAGGAACCCAGGAAGGAGTCTGCTGCTCCACAGAACCCAGGCTGAGGCTAAATCCTAAAAAAAAGAAGAATGGGGGAAAGGAGGTGAAGAACAGTGTCAATGGTGACAAGGAAGTGACTCTCCAGTGATGTGGAAGTAGAGAAGAATAATAGAAGTAAAAGAAGAGGAAGTAATGGTTTTGAATCCATGCACTTTTCATAAGAAGTGGTTGGATTCCAGTTGTTTTTTTGGGAGAATATGTTTCAAAGAGATTGAGTGATGAAAGTGAGTAACATACCATTGGAACTGGAGAACAGGGTATTGTGAGTATCTTCACTGCAAGGGCCTTTCTCGGAACATCTGCCTGTGGTTGCACTTTGGACTATATCATCGTCTGCAGAGTCACTCTGACACACTGTGAACACCGTCTTCAAAATGACTCTGAGGTCCTTGGCATGGTTTGTCTGCAGTTGGTCTGCCACTCCCGATATCCCCAGGAACAAGCGATGCATCAGGTCTTCAGCTGACGGAAATCCTGCAATGCTCTTGGGTTTGTTACTTGGAGGAGAAGAGATAGCATGTAAGGGTGCAGATGGGGTTGGTGAAGGTGAGCAGGACTGTGGTTGGTGCTCTTGTTTGTTTTCCGCAGTGGTGCTATAATGGAGCTGCTCTCTGTTGGTGGAAGAGGGAAGGTCATTGTCAATAGACCTGTTGGAAGAGGGAAGGTCATTGTCAATAGACCTGTTGGAAGAGGGAAGGTCATTGTCAATAGACCTGTTGGTCCCAAACTGGGGGAATGGTGCAGTTATCAAGACTTCAGCTTCCAAATCTCTCTCGGTGGCTATGGGAACGATTCTGTCAGGCATTCTAACCGGACTTGGCTCGAACAGGAGTCGCCTGACTGGTTCCCGTGAGTTGTCCCCAGTGACCTCCTCTGCCACAGAACCCTGACTCAAAGGTCTTCCTGTGGTTTCAGCACTCGGCATAGGCTCTTGCCCAGTTTCATGCCAGGATGTTCCATTGGTTTCACTGTCTACTTTACTGTGTCTTCCTTTGCCTTTCTTTTTAGCGGCAGCCTTGAGTTTGTTCCTTTCTAACTTCCCCAGACCCTCGGCACTGCACAGAGCTTGCTCCAACACGTCTAACTGTTCGCTGGTGAGATGACTCAGTAGATCTCTATCAAAACACAGCGTCAACAACAAATAAATATTTAGGGTGTAAGTGGAAGATATCGATTAGTTGTTTTACACATGAGAAGGTGACAGTGTTTTGTTGCCCTAGTTCAGAGGATATCCCTTAAGGTCAAACTATCACCCAATTGACCTGACCTATTTGTACTTGACACAGATTGCGCCATTTTGTCAAGGATACCAACACAATACCAATGTCCATCACAGAGCATGTAGTGTTCACAAATCTGAGTCATCTAATAATTTGTTTTGTTCCCCACAGAACAAACACCATTTGAGGAAACAATTATCAACTCCCACTAAACAAAACACATCAAGGTGGCCCAGCTACACAGGAATCTTACTTGGTGAATAAAGTAATGATGGAGGAAAGAAATAAAAACAAGGAAAAGTGACTAAGGTACCTAAAATGTTGTGGTTGGGTGACCCAATCCACGACAAGGCAATCAAATTAGCCACGGATTGATAGGACTGAGGGAAGTAAATAGCTGAAGGAAAGAGGAAATGGAATTGAAAGGCTGGAAAAGGAAATGGAGGACTTACTTTATTCTGAGAAGCAATTGCCTGTACGCTCTGAAGCACTGGGGCATGTCTTTGCTTGGTCTGCTGCTCGGGTCAATGGGTCCATCTGGGTACACCGTCAGGCCACTGCAGAAACCAGAGAATCATTTAATTTATCTCTCCGGTGAGAAAGGAAGGACGTGAGATTAGGATGGACTTACCAGAGGATGGCTAGTCTTGGGATGGCAAACATGGCACTCGGGTCCATTATCTCGATGGAATCGTAGCTCAAGTACTTCTTTTTGATTGCTCTGTGGAGTGCATAAATGAAGGTATCTGTTAAAGTTTCACGTGAACATGAGCAAGTCTAAGTATACATACCTCAGTGTGGATTCACAGAAAAGGACAACTACATCTTGTTGGTGGTAGTATTGGTTTTCAGTCTTTACTGTGCACATCAAACTGATATATCTAAGTAGAAAGAGAAAATTAAATTGAAATCAACAGTTTACAATTTTATCTTACCACCAAATGCACAAGTTATTACGATAAAGTAAGTCACAATTGATGTTGTTTTTACCAGGTATGCCCACATAGTCTCTGGTGCTTTGAAGCCTTAATGCAAACACTGAACTGAAGGTAATCTTTATCTTTTATAAAATTCAAAAGTTTTGCTTGTGCTACCAGGCAGTGTTCACTCCAGACCACAACGTGAAAACTAAACCTTGATTGAAAGTGTCAACAGCGAGAGACTATATAATATGTGGTCTGCAAATGGAAACATTGTCTCTACTTAAGCTTACACTGTGGTTACTCATATCAGCAATAGTGTTTAGGCTGCTCAAACCACCGGGAGTACTCTCTCAGGAATTGCAACATCTGTGTAAACATGTTTGTAAAAATAATTTCACCCCCAGTCTCTAAGAGCATGTGGATGTATGATTGAGGTATGCCAAAGAGTAAGTTGTGTGGTGGTATGACCGTATCTCGGATATGGTTGAGATGGGCAGTGAGAGATATGCTCTTTTGTGGGCACTTACCTAAACTCAAAGTCTGCCCACAGTTCATCAAAGTCCATCAGCAAGTCTTTAATCTGCAGTGAAAAGAAGGAAATTTATTCACAGTCTGCTTCCTGCTACTCGTGAATGCCATTACATGCAGACCACACTCCAGATTTGAATGGAGCAACATAACCTCACCTTCTGTGAATACTCTTCCTTGCCAGAGATGCTGTGCAGTCTGAGTGCTTGCCTCAGCTTGGTCACCACTTTGGACAGGTGCACGGCGAATGGGCGGAGTTCTGCCGATTCCAGTTCATGGTTTGCGATGTGGGATCCAGCAGCAATACACTGTAAGAGGAGAGAGATTGGTAACCATTTGAATGATTGTACGTGAGTTTTCTAGCCTGGAGATAGGATTAGGATGGTATCAGTTACTCCTGGCAGACCTACCGCCCACTCACATCCCGGTCCTATAATTATTTAATTTTCAGTAGTTGGGACTTAGGAACTAGGTAGTGGTAGCACATCAACAGAAGCCTGATCACATCAAGGTCAAGATCCTGCCTTGTTGTCATGCCTGATAGGATGACATGCATTAGATCACTTAATGCATCTATTTCTGTTGCTTGTATGTATTGGACACTAAGCCAGTAACACCCTTAATTAAAATGACAAATTTGGGGAGGGGGGGGGGGGGGGAAGGGAAAGATTTATGCTTTATTAAGTAATCTCTCTTATCTCATGTGCTGCTGGACTAGTTATAGACATGCCTACTTAATGACAAAGTCTATTGCCACTCAATGCCTTCATTACACTATTCCTATTGTTGAGCTATTGCACAGCAGAGACTGTGCTAAATGCTATTAGACAACACTCACCTCAGCTCCGAACCAGATGGGACCTGCAGAGTGCGTGTGTGTATGTGAGAGAGGGAGGGAGGGAGACAAGTCAATGAAATGGAGGATAACAAAAGCTTAACCACATGGACACACGCCCACACCAGATGCCAGAACAAAGAATACTTGTCACATCATCTAGCAACCCTTATACATGACCTAAACACACACCAATTTAAGTAACAGCAACAAAAAGCTGCTTCTATTACGTACATATTTTACAAATTATTTTAGTTACCAGAATGACAAAACTAAATTAAATTCGCTGTTGGAACTATAAAGTGCCAATTATGTACGCACGAAGTGCATCATTTGCTTACCGTTAATTTGGTCCAGCACGACATCGTCGGGATATTTCACTCTGAAATCTCTGGATGCTCTGTTGTCCGGGATTGCTTGGTCTGCTATGCACATGATGACATTCATTAGATTGTGCTGAGCATCTTTCAGTTGCTTGATTAGAGTAGCTCTGCAATGAGATATGAGGAGAGGTGAATACTAGTGTAGAATATGGTACAATTTATCACATTCTATAGGGGCACAGTTAACACCAGAAGTGGCAGGCTAAGGTGGTGAAAATTAGCTGCTATTGCATCACCCTTCTTGTAGGTCCCAATAGCCTGGTGTCCAGGAGTCTGGCTAGAACAGTGGCTATTAGTTACCTTCTGTCCAGGTTGTCAGGGTTGGTCCGCATGAGGTGGTTCAGAGCTTGCATGTGATGGTTCACGGACATGTCGCAGTAGAAGAAGATCGATGGTAGACTTCCATCTTCCAACTATAAATGATAGCACTGGGTTTAAGCCTCGCCACTTCAAATACAGCCTCCTATAAGCTCTTTCAATATACAACTTACTTTAGGTTTCTTTAAAAATTTCCTAAGTGCCATTGCTTACTAGCTCAAGTTTAGCTTAGAAACAGTTTACTTGCTAACCAGCGGCTTTTGGTGATTTTTATAAGTGGTGCCTTTGCGCGCGCCATTAAGTCTCTGTGATTAGATTTTAATTCCAATGACCGCGCCGTGCGAGTCGTCGTCTCTCTCTAAGTCGAGCCCCACCCCCTAAGGGAGCTAGACGCGGGATAAATCAAGCTTGCCTTTTCTTCTGGGGGCTGGAAACCTCGGTTATTACTATGGATTGCCCCTGAAAATAGAATGGACAGCAAAAGAGGAGGAAGGCTACCGCTAGGAAATGAAAGTAAGCTTAAATCTATGTTCAAACGACCACTTTCCAGACTTGCAGCCACACCCCCTAATGATAAAAAGAAGCCTAATTATAGTTTGCAGAGAGACTACACTGTACTAGCCAAACAAAAGAAAGTTTCCAGTATTTTAGGGGATTCGAATCTTCGATCAAAGCTTGAATCAATCTTGAAAGACCAATCCAAGGGCAAGAAACAGCCGAAATCAGTGCAACCTTTACCAGACGACCAACATGAACGTCCTACCACTAGCAAGTGGCAACCATCACTGGCACATTCCCACGGCACACATCAGATGTCAGCTGTGTCTGGTCCTCTCGTACTCATCCCCATAGATGACTTGGACAGATCTCAATACTCGGCAGCGGATGCTTTGGTTCGGTGTAAGTTGGCATCTGTGTACAGGCTGGCAGACTTGCTCGGATGGTGTAAATTCGGCCACAACCTAATTTCGGTATGTTTGTGCTTGTAAGTTTAGGAGAGAGAGAGAGAGAGTGGGACATTCCCTGTGTTGGTTACAAGCACCAGACGTTTATCAATCTTTTCCAAATAGGGTGATGACAGGGCCATACGTAGCTCAGGTATAATAAGCATGCATCATGTGTTCAGTATGAATGTCTGGGTAGTCTCATGCACACGCACACACACACACACACACGCTGCCCCACATGTGGCAAAATGCCAAGTCAGAGGGCAAAACATTTGGATTGGTAGTGTTGGTGATTGTTTTACACTGGCCACATTTCAATTCCACAGAAAGTTGGATCCGTGCATACAATTTTAGCACATGAAGAAGTGCAGGCAATGCATACTGCAGTGAGCCTACAGAGCAAATTTGTGTGTGTATGTGTGTGTGTGTGAGTTTGTGAGTGCATGGGCGTGTCTACATGTGTTAGAAAGTTGTGTGTTTATATTATAGCCAGTTTCAATGCAAACAGGACATAAATTCCATCATTCTACAATTTCATTTATCCCCTTCATCACTAGTATGCCCAATCTCCACCCACACTCCACCCACACTCCATCCTATGAAACTGCCTTGTTCCAGAGAGCCCTCACCCACGTGACCTCCTTCATTCACTTTCTATTTAACCAGAAATACACCTCTTTCTTACATTACCTAATGCTCTGTGTTCTTGAAAATGAACTATTCTTTCTTTTTAGTTTGCATTCAGTTTTGTCTGCATTCAACTGAAGGTTAAACTACTTCTTTGCTTTCATTTTTTCTCTCTCTCTCTCTCTCTCTTTCTCCCTCCAGGCAATATGTCCCAATTTGTCAGGGACTTTCTTCATCGGTGCCAGTGATAAGTTGCACTATGAAGTGACAGCATCCAGTCTGGTGCACGTGGACAGGCTGGGCAAAGCTATTAACGAGGAGCGTTCTTCAGGGACCGTGAATGAGTCAGGGGCGTGGCTTCACTCTGTCGTGTATCGTTGTAGGCCAGATGTGGGTTGCGTATTTCATCTGCAGAACTCGGAGGCAATGGCAGTAAGTTGTTCTTGTCCAGTTTGCGGAGTATTTCTGTCAGATAGTTGATGCTTACTCCTGCAATATGAGTAATATGAGAAGAAGAAGAAGAAGGGGGAGGCAGGGAGCTAGTGTGTGTGTTAATAATGTCCTCATTTTAATCTAGATTTACATTTATGAGAATTGTGTAAAACAAGAGCTGGACCAGAGTGAGGTTAGGGTAGAATAGTTTATGAATAGATTGAAACGATGGAGAAGTACATTTCAGGCACTTTGAAACACCAAACATGGCCGCCATGTCCTGATGATGTCTATCCTATTCCATGGAACTGGCCCTGATCCAAAATCAGTTCCAGAACTCTTGTAACAATAATCCACTTATGGGCTGGTGAAGTCTGGCAGTGTAAGCCAACCTTCACTCGCCTAGTTGCTGACAATTTGGCTAGCATTTCCGTTGGGGGAAATTATGACAATTAATAGGAGTTGTATATGCTAAAACTAGAGAGCAATGGACCACATTCCATGAGATAACTAGTTCTCAGAACTTATTCTGTGAATGGAAAATTGGCTGTCCCAATAATAGAGTATAGTATTACCTGAATAACATTGCTTCAGCCTGCAACAATGTAAGAGGATGTGGCAACACAACAGACTGGGGAAGGTAATCACTACTGCCACAAGCTGCTTTGTTGAGTTACTTTGAGAAGTAACTTTATTATTAGACTGTAATTAAAATTTCCTACTCAGACTTGTAGAAGAGTTTTATAAAGTATTTGAATTTCACTTGTTCATAGAAATCTGATTTGACGAAGAAGCCACATACCACACACAAAGTAGCTAACATTGAATATCACTACTTAGTTTCCTTAATTATGTTGCAATATTTAGGAAGAAAACAACAAAACAGTTGCAACCACATCAGCAGTAGCGTGGATGGTTTGTTTGTAAGGACTTATTATTGTTGAGTCATATCTGAATGAAAACCACAAGCATAGACCACAAGACACCCAACACTTTCCTGTTCCTGTGACTTCTACAAACATAATTTTATATGCTCTGTATGCATGTGGGCAGTATAACAGTTGTTACATAATTTTCATGCGCAGCAAAATTATGCAGATTATTTAGTAACTGAATATTGCAAAAATAAACTTTCAGACTTGGATGGATGCTTTTTTAGGTTTTGTTGATATAGTTCTTGTACTGGACCACACGCAAGAGGTCCCAAAGTTACTTATGGCACACCAGATTCAGTTCCTAGAATTCTGAGCAGTTCAGAACAATATTATGTGCTCTTGGAAGTTTAACTAGAAGTGGAATTCCTACAGTTTTTGTTCAGTACAAAGTTCTGGCAAAGGAGATAATCGAATAGCTTGAGAATAGGTGTAATAAATGAAGAATTAATTAGAACGGATATTGTCAGACTATAGAAATTTAGATAAGTGAATTGGAATATCAAACATAGAGAAAGTTAAAGTAAATATAATAAGAATCACGGCAAATAGCTAGCTATGAACGATAGACCATTGGGGGGGGGGGGGGGGGGGGGGGGGGGGGGGGGGGGTGGAGGGGTGTACAGTTCACTTATTTGGAGAGCGAGGAGTTAATGCTATCCCACTTCCTTCATTGAGGACATACCATACTTTCCTGTTAGTTTATCATTAACTCTCACATTTCCCAGTCAGTTAAATCATTTTAACATCAACTATTTTAAAAGTCCTAATTTATCCCTTCTTCTGTCGGCTGCTGCTATGAGACCAGCAGCTGTATTTATATACATTAAGTTTCCTTTTTAAAAATGCCACACCTCATAACAGCTTCCCTGTCTGCAATTCTTGACAATATCCTGGGGCTAAGTTGGCTCATTGAATCTTTTTCCTGTTTCTGAGAATTCCTCTGGCTAGTGGTGTGTAAACACTTACAGCATATGTGCCTAAAGTGCAACTCTCTTAGTGACATGCTGTCTTACAGTAATGGCACCATTGGTGTGGCAGTCTCTTTTCAATTATGTCATCTTCCAAATGACCTTTCAATGCAGACAGCAGGTTGTGATCAAGATCTTCAAGAAATATTGGAGCTCTTTTGTTGCTTTGATGTTTGTGTTGTGTGAATATTATAATGTATAATGATATTTGCTGGTTGAAAAAAGAGTTATATCTTTTTTTTCCCTGGATTTTTTTTTGGGGGGGGGAGGAGGGGAGGACGTGGTGGAATTTCAGAAACTTCTATTGCTAACAGTGTTGTCTGGAAACTACCAAGTCCCTTGAAATACCAAACATCCTCAAATTTACATGATGTCATTGCTAAATTAAGTCACATGACGCCATCTATATAGGAGCCATGTATCAAGCTAGTGTTCATTCTAATGTGTCGCACACGTAGCTGTGTGTGTGTGTGTGTGTGTGTGTACGTGACTATTTGTTGATTTTCATCCTACTTGGTATTGCATGAAGAGCACAACTTGGAGCTCTAACTGCTGTCCTGGAGATTGCTTGCTGCAGGCTATGGTTTGTAGAAAACCCACTAATGAGCATGACATCAAAATTGTAAGAAGAGAATCCCCATCAGTTCAGGGGGATTGCATCTCAGAAATTACCCTATGCCAGATATGGCTATTTTGGAATCTCTTAGTGATCTCTCAGAGCTGTTATTTTTATATACTGTATAGGACACACTTCCTGGATAACTTCCATATAGTATGAATTACCATTGCATGTTAGGAATAGAAATGAATTTTAATAGATTGATTACTTGGAAATCGGTATACATACTTGAATTACAGAAGGAGACTTGGGGAAATTTGTAGTTTCACTACCAAATTGAACCTGGTGGTAAAGATGGAGGGAGTTTACTTGGAAGTTGAAATAGCAAATAGTGCATTGTTAAATGGCTTGTTGCAGGCATCTGTAGTCCAGTCACTGGTACCAGCAGTCCAGTCACTGGTACCAGCGGTCCAGTCACTGATACCAGCAGTCCAGTCACTGGTACCAGCGGTCCAGTCACTGATACCAGCAGTCCAGTCACTGGTACCAGCGGTCCAGTCACTGATACCAGCAGTCCAGTCACTGGTACCAGCGGTCCAGTCACTGGTACCACCAGCGGTCCAGTCACTGGTACCACCAGCGGTCCAGTCACTGGTACCACCAGCGGTCCAGTCACTGGTACCAGCGGTCCAGTCACTGGTACCAGCGGTCCAGTCACTGATACCAGCGGTCCAGTCACTGGTACCAGCAGTTCAGTCACTGGTACCAGCGGTCCAGTCACTGGTACCACCAGCGGTCCAGTCACTGGTACCAGCGGTCCAGTCACTGATAAGCTGTCCAGTCACTGGTACCAGCGGTCCAGTCACTGGTACCAAGTCCAGTGGTACACATGACTTATTGCACACTTGGTGAGGGTTAATTGAAGAATGCCACCTTTTGGATCCCGCTAGTCTCTTGGATTGCGTGAGTCTCAAATAGAGTTCACCAATCTAATGGATCAGTGATATTGGTACCAAACATATTACAATGAAAGAAACTACTCTGATGAACTCCTGAACTACATCTAAAGTAATAAGTCATTCAGTTGAAACATTTTCTTGGACTAATTTTTTCTTGTACACAACTAAAGTCACCCTCCCCCCAAGGCATCAGTTTTCTGAAATTAATAGAGGTATGGCAGTGATGAATTACTGCACTTTCCAAGTAGGCCCGTGGAGTTTTGCTACAACATTCTTAGCTCTAGGGCCATTAATGCTATCCAGTGTGGATAACCTAGTGCAATGCTTCCACAATTTCTCTTCTGACCAATTAACTTGAACAGTTGACAGTTCAAGTTATCACGATAAAGTCAGAGATGGCGAGCATGTGTTATATTACACTACATTTCCTTGCTACTTCTACGTCACAGCTAGTAGTAAAAAAAACATCACATTATCCGACTTAATAGGAGATTTATCATAGCAACCATTTTTTCAAAGCGTAGAACAAACATCACATTTGATGCCTTTCGTGACGAAAATAGTGTCAAATCAGCAAATACGGCTAGGAGTTATTAACTGTGAGCTATAATAAACTGATCAGAAGTCTAAATTCGGTGAGGGAATATTCCGGTCTGTGTTGTAAATGACATGTTCACAGTTGTCACAGTGCGGGCACGATGTCTGGAAGTCTTTTGAAGCACTGACTGAGAGTGCATGCTATCTTTTCGTTCTATGACTTCCTTAAGTCACTTAGCTTCATCTCTCAATACGGCAAAGTAGAAGGAAGAGATCTAAAAAGAATGGATTTTATTTCATTCTTGTTAATAACTGAGAAGTTGTTATTTTAGTCCAGATTTGGATTACCTCATAATTTTTTTTAAAATATACCAGATATAATCAAACCTTTGCAACAGTACTCTAAATTTGTCCATCCCATTCTGAGTGGGAGGGGAATGAGGGGGCGGGGGATCATGTAGGAAATTCCATGGAAGGCATTTAGATTATGTTGTTAGTGCTTGTGTTTTTGTGTCCTACCAAATTTGACAGAATCTTGTCTCTCTTTGACTTGATAAAACTATTCCATATTGTCATAGCAATGCTGTTGTGTGTGGGATTACATGAATCTTGAACTCTGGTACGAGGTTTGATCATTATTTGGTAAAGTTGTACTCTTTGAATGATTCAGTTGTTCTCAGCTGAAATTTGTAATAGTATTTTACAGCCCAGATATATCAATTTATATCAAATTATGTTTCTACCTTCTAACAACAACCGCAGGATCCTGTAATCTCACATCTAGCAACGTTGCTATGGAAATATGGAATAGCTAGTCATGGAGAGAGGTTACTGCAGTTGATCACTCTACTCAAGGTTTAGATTTAATATTAATTGGTCTGTAAACACAGAGAAATAATTATAAATAATAATATTGTCATTTGCTTCGTGTGTTCCAGGTATCTGCGATGTCATGTGGTCTCCTACCCCTTTCTTCACATGCGCTCTCTGTGAGTCAGTTATAGTCCAGTCTTGCGTGTGATGAATGTTTCTTAACTGCAGAAGTATTTTATTTCTGTCTGTTGCTATAGTATTAACATTATGATAGCACACAAATCTGTGGTGTTCGCAACACTCGTGTGGTGAGAAATTTCACTCGGCTTTGCCTCCTGAAATTTTCTCACACCACATGTGCTATTAATCTAGAATACCACAATTTTCCGTGCTATTATATTAATATAATAATATTTATTGCAGCTTTGATATTTTTACTTGAATATTTCCGCATCACGCGAGCGTTCTGTATTCTCCCATATTGTACGGTTTATATTGTACGCTCCTTGTAGCGCGCGCGTAGCGAGTAAAATCAATGAAAATTGTATTGTAACCGGTTGAGAAAAATTTCAAAGAAGCAATAAATCACTTATCACACTCGTCGTACAATATGGGAATGATATTTTACTCTCACGCCACATTTTCACTCGCCTTTGGCTCGTGAAAATATTTTGCGTGCTCGTAAAATATTTTCCCATATTGTACTCTGACTCGTGCTATAAGTATTATATATATAATAGAGAATATATATATATATATATTCTGTCAATTTTTCAAAATCCATTTCTTTGTTAGGTTCTGTATACAACTAGTTATGGTAGTCCTTTGTTCACAGAGTTTACTGGTAGGTATGTATCTGGCATTGATTGGTATGTGTCTGGTCCAGGTGGGGAAGATAGCTTACTGTGAAGCTAACTGGTTGGACTATTCTGCTAATGAAGATGAGCTGGCAGCCATCTTTGGAGAGAGCAAGGTAAATACAAGATGATAGTGATAGAGGAATGCCTCCGGGTCGAGAAGGTAATTGGAGGGGCGTGGTGTTCTACATGATTAGCTAACTGAGTTGACCGGGCATACATGTGAGGTACAATTCTTGTATTGCCTGAGGCACTGGTCTTACATCATAGTGCCTTGAGCTTATTCTTATACCCAGTGTGGAATACGTTGTTGTTTTTTTGTTGTTGTTTTTTGTATGTACTAGTTTGACTTAAGATAGTTTGCCTTTTTATTGAATTATAAATTTCATGTTGTATGTTTTTATTTGTATGGTTCGTTGCTTCCTTTCAATTGTGGTAAGATTAGTTTCTTCAAGTAGAGCAACACAGAGAATGAGTTATTATGAGGGTCATTGAGGAATGTAAACTCAGCTTGAATACCAGGACCAGCTAGTCTTAGCTAGCTGTCTCCTGGCCCATGACCTACTCATGCCCACTCAGAAGATGAGCTTTTATAGGGTAATGTAATAAATACTGGTGCAGGAAGGTTAGTTGCCATGTTTACATTCTTTAGCTCACAAATATTGCCCTAGGATGTAGTTACGGTACAGGAATTAGTCAAGCCTGTCTGTTTGACACCTGTGCTCACTTCTGGTAGAATTTTTAAATAGCTGGAGAGAAGGGTCAGGGATAGATTAACATAACCTAGCCCACCAAGCGATGTGGCAAATATCATTAGCAGTGGAGTTTAATTGGGGTGGAGTTTAATTAGGGTGAAGTTGAAATCTCATCCGGCCAATTCCTCAGTGTAATCTTCAGTGTTGAGGTCAAAGTTGGAATATATATTTGATTCTGTAATGATCACATGTATCAAGCATTCACGAGAAGAGAGCACTTTACAGCTTCATATTGAATTATAAGACTTTCCCAGGAAATAGAGAACTGCGTATGGCTATGACTGATATGTGACGCTTATCACCATGGCGACACTGCCACCTTTCCCCCAAAGTAGTGCACTTTTTTTTTTGTAGTATAAATATTTCTTTAGTAAGAAGTGAATCTAGTTAGAAAATGTTACACTTTGGAGCTTTTAATGTTGGTCTATGTGTGTTTATGTGTGCATATGAGCATGCATGTGTGTGTGTGTGTGTATACATGTGTGTTTATGTGTGTGTTTGTGTGTATTTATGTGTGTGTTTATGTGTGCATATGAGCATGCATATGTGTGTGTGTGTTTGTTTGTTTGTGTGTGTATACATGTGTGTTTATGTGTGTGTTTGTGTATATTTATGTGTGTGTTTGTGTGTATGCCATGTGTGTTTATGTGTTTGTTTGTGTGTGTATGCATGTTTGTTTGTGTGTGTATGCATGTGTGTTTGTGTGTATTTATGTGTGTGTGTATTTATGCGTGTGTGTTTATGCGTGTGTTTATGTGTGTGTTTGTGTGTGTGTTTATGTGTGTATGCGTGTATATGCATGTGTGTGTGCACATGTGTATGTGTGTGTGTGCAGGTGGTGGTACTCCTAGGGTGTGGCATGCTGGCGCTGGGGCAGGATGTGGAAGGAGCGTTCAGGACAGCCCACACAGTGGTTCAGGCGTGCCAAATTCAAGTACGAGATATAATAAAACGTGGTTCATTAGAAAGCAGTGGTAACCAAGGAAATTGTGAACGAGTGGGTGGGATAATTTGGTCTGTGAGTGAGTGGTTGTGATAATTGCATAGTGGATGTGATAATTACCAAGTGGGCGTGAGTGGGTGGACTAATAGTCACCTCGTCGCCACAAGACAGAGTGGAGTTGGAATGCAGAGTTAGTGGGACAATATTATGGAGTGTATCTTTAAGAAGAAATTAATCTTGATCATATCTACGGGAATTCTGTATACAACCATTGTACAAGTGAGACCTGTTTTGGGGGAACCCCCTGCACTCCAATCCCCTCCAACTGATTGGTACTAGCAGGCAATCCATTGCCATGCACATGTAGCATTGCAGTATTATCTATTTATCAGCCACTCTATATAATGGACTAATTGTAGCATTATGTTAATCTGGTAGTGCTCATGGTTTGCTATGAATTATGACAACAAGGCCCTTCAATGTATATGTAAACAAAAAGATAAGGTAGCAAGACTGAGAAATGAGTCAGTGACACCTACCATCTTAAGGTATCAAGCTATTATAAATGCATTTCAATCAGCTAGCTAACTTCAGTTCATGTGTTATTGTGTGTTCAGGTAGGTGCTCTATCTGCTGGTATCCAGGCTGTTGTGAAGGACATATCAAAACCTTGGTGGGATAGTGGAGGTGGGCGTGGCACCAGCAGAGATGGGGAGGAGTTTGAAGCTCTGATGAGAATGTTGGACCGAATGGTAAGCGAGGGAAATAAACTAGCATTGGTGTGGTGGTCACTAGCATTGGTGTGGTGGTCACTAGCATGGTCACTAGCATTGGTGTGGTCGTCACTAGCATTGGTGTGGTGGTCACAATTGCTACCTCAACCTTCTATCTGTTCAGCACCCGTTGGCTGGTTGTCGTAGCTCAGCGGTTAGAGTGCTTGTGTAATTAAGCAAGCGGTCTTGAGTTTGATCCCAATGACAGCCAAACATTTTAAAATGCTGTATTGTTTAAAAGAGGCCTACAAAAGAGAGAAAATACATCTAATGGTTCAGTTTTTACAGAAAGACATGTCTGAGGTTGTGTGTATGACCAGGAACATGGTGACATCGTGTGTACATGTGTCTCGTCTCCTGAGAATGAGATTTGAGGGCGTGTCTTCATGTTGTGATGTCAATGTTCTGATCTCACAAATAAAGGAATTGTCTCTTTCCAGTAGTACATACAATAATTGAATAATGTTTTTAGTTAGTTAGGTTACTATGGGAATCATGTTTTGTGGTGATGTAAGCTGGCTTTGTGCTGTACATCACAGACACATGCCATGGGGGCTGGGCAATGGGGGAGGGAGGGAGAGAGTGACATATGGGGGAGATGGAGGTGAGTGGAATTGTAAAAGTTGCGGTTGTCAAGTTGTGACTTGGGGTTCTATTTTACTACCTTCCCAGCTTGCTGCTGCTGCAGATGTTTGTATTCATCACATTGAACAAATATTCTTGTGAGCAATTCTCTCTCTCTGGTGTGTGCATGTGTGTGCGTGTGTGCGTATGTGTGTGTGCGAGCATGTGTGTATGTGTGCATGTGCGCATGTATGTGCATGCGCATGTATGTGCGTGCGTGCGTGCATGTGTGTGTGCGCGTGTGTGTGCATGTATATGCGTATGATGTTTGTATACATGTGTGCTTATGTACATGTGTGTTTGTGCCATGTGTGTGTTTGTATGTGTTCATGTTTATATGCATGTGTAGAATAGACAAAATACTTCCAGTCATAATGAGTAATTGAGAGAAGAAGTGACTCCTAGTATTGGGAGGGAAGTGTCCAGAAATAGTGACAGTCCACCACATGAGCAGCTAATAAGGAAGTGAAGTGAATAGCTAAGTTTTGGCTCTGTTGATTATTTGAGACTGTTTACAAACAAACATCCTCAGCTAGTTGTAGTCCTGGGAATTAGGCATGACTGACCACAGGGTTAGACTGGCTCACTTGTAGGCAGTGAGCATCACATGACTAATTAAACATGACACAATGTGGGCGGGCTCAATTAATGCATCTGACATCTCAGATAGGTATTGTTGTTTATTGTTATTGTTGTTGTTGACATCATCAGCACTAATTTCATTTGAATGCTGAGTTAGCTGAATACAGTAAGCCAACACAGAGTGATGCAATCTGGGAATGGCTGATTGAAGTAGCTATTTGCATATGCTGTATTGAAACAGGACGTTACATCTGGTACGGCTCTCTTCTAGATTAAAGACATATTAAGGAAGTGTCAATTATGTCTGTCCTATTGTGTTTGAATGAGAATCCCCCCATGTAGCCCTGTGGTAGCAATGGCTTTCCTATCTGCATGTAGCGTATCCTGTTTCATTGAGAGATTGAGAAAGATGAGAGTTGCTTCATAACATTGCAAGCCCCACAACGGCAGCCTTTAGGTGTTCGTGTTCGTGTATCTGACATTGAACGTATACTGCACATGTGTTATTATATGATAGGGTCTGAGGACAGGCTACCAGCATGACTCTGGGAACAAGAAACTGGAGGACTCAAGTGGGAGAGATCAAAGAAAGAAAACTGAAGTGAGTGCTAATGGAATTGTTGAGCAATATAAACATACTAGCAGGTAGACAAGTATGTATGTGTGTGCGCATGTGTGCATGTGTGTGTAAAGAGCGGGGTATTGACAATTGGCAGCGTATATTTGCTGACGAGACATTTGAAACGTAATCATTACAGTAATGGAGTGGCCATACCCACTCTAGTTTGTGACTATTATTTACTTTACCCTATCCAGGATTATTCCAATGAAATGATGTCGTAAAATGCAAAGTTTGAATCATGTGATCAGGCTCAGTGCAGCCTCAGTACGAGGTCAAAGTCCCCCAGTTGTTTGTAGAGGAGATGTAGGAAGACAGCACAAGTACTAATTAGTTACAACCAACACTAAAGATCTCAAAATACTTGGCATTACACACCTGTCTGATGATCTTATTAAGGTTCACTGAACAGTTCTTTCAGCTTTTCACACAAGGTGGGAGGGGGGAGGGGGGGGGGAGCTATGTTAGATAATGTGCATTTTTGGGTGGGGAGGGGGCATAGCAACATTAAAAGTTTGTCATGCAATACGATGTGTAATTCTGTACTACTTAGAGTAAAAATATTCACCCACTCTTTTTTTTATACCTTAGCCGCGTCATTATGTATGCACTGATCGTTAAAAAAAAAATTACCAGTCAATAAATATCCCCACCCACCCTCCTCCCTAGTACTTTAGTGGGATTATCCCCTTTTTACGGGAAAAATACAGATAATTCCACTAAAGTACTAGGGAGGGAGGAGGTGGGGGGAGGGATATTTTATTAGATACCGTTTGAAATTAAACTTTAATTAATGGTCACTTAATTGTACCCTCCATCAATCCCAATTGGCTGAGTGTTTTACTGCCATGCTTGCAATCACTGAAAACTTACCTGATGATGATATGGAACCTATCTTAGCCACATGGACAAGAAGAAACAGGTTTTGACTTGAAGTTTCATTGAATGTGGTTCATTATTACCTGTTGTGGTAGCCGACACACGCCTTAGTATCCAGCGCAGTCAGGAATTGGTAGTTTATAACGCTGCCACCAAGACTCTCCTCCGTAGCTAAGTCTATGCACTCCCAGTAGCACTATCCAATAAATAAAAGTGTTTTAATTCTATTAACTATGGCTTCTGTTCGTTTTAGGGAAACTAAATCAATAATTAGTGTCAGTCAGTCAGTCAGTGTTGCAAGATGTTTGGGAGACACTTGAGAACTCTCCCATATTTTGACTCTTTGAAGTATTCTCCGATTTTTTTATCTAAAAACTTGCTATTCCTTATGAAGGATTACATCATTAGTCTAATTATGGAATGTTTGGTAAGGTTTACCAACTATATATATCACATCGCCAGTGATTAATATTAAACTTGAATCAGTAAAAGAGTTGGTAATTTCTTGCCCATGCATACAATACAATATTGTACCATCAGACGTAACATCATCTACTCAGTATTAATTAGAAGTTCCTTTGCCTGGAATTCTTGCAGTTATGCATTTAATGAATGCATGTATCAATTGGAACTGAATCATAAGACTAACTCTATTAATAAGAATGAAGTTCCAAGAACCTGTTACGCCATACAGAGTCCCCATCCGACACTTATTACATAGATACTTGACTTGCCCTGGAGCTTGGTATGTGTGTGTGTGTGTGTGTGTGTACGCGCAATATCTCTCAGGATTATATTGTTTTGGTCACTTACAAAGCATGTGATGACCACTTCATTCTTCAGCTTGATGCTTTCACAGAGTTGTCACTTTTGAAAAATAATTTATAAACTACGGCAAAGGCTGTGTGGGTGTGTTTGAGCTTGAAGATGATTCCCATCTTTTTCCCCCTCTCGAAAATCTGCAGCTACTTTATTCATCATCTGTGATTGAGTTAGTACTGCAGTAAATTATGATAATTCTCAGTAACTATGACCTCAGGGTGTAATATTGGGCGGCAATGAGCAGTTTGCTTCCTTTCAAGGCCACAACTCCATTTTTGTCTCCACATGAATCAACTTAAGCTATCATTTCCCCCTGCACGTTTTCAATAGCTACTTTCAAAGTTAATGATAGAAACGCTGCTTGTTGTTGTTCTATGAATAGTCGTTGATTGAAACCACCCGGTTACTCTGGCCAGAAGCATACGATACATCTCCCGACACATGCGGACTGAGGCACGTTAGAATGTGAATCAGATGACATAATCTGATTTGTAATGAATTGTTCACTAGCAACGAAGCAGAAAAAGACATAATTGCCTGAGTGGTGAAACTTTCTAGTGAGGTTTTTGAGCTGCTGTCACTAATGATTGTGAAATACACAGTTAGCTTTTCTGGGAAAATGCATGGAGTTTGACATATTGGGTAAGATCTATGATTACAAAGTTATCAGTTACAATTAGTGTCAATTATGTGATAGTCCCCTTACCGATTTTTATATAGTTTGGAGAATCCTTATTCAGCAAGACTTATTGTATTAATTGTTAATTAGATGTATTCTCTCACTGTCATAGAGTTAAAAAAAAAAATTATTTGGCTGTTAGTGGGATTGAACCCAAGACAACACATAAGTATCCTAGCTTCCATCCCTGCATGGTGACAGTCAAACATAAAGGCCTGTGAAAGAGAGAACACACAAGTATCCTGGCTTCCACCCCTGGTGACAGTCAAACATAAAGGCCTGTGAAAGAGAGAACACACAAGTATCCTGGCTTCCATCCCTGGTGACAGTCAAACATAAAGGCCTGTGAAAGAGAGAGAAAAAGATGGCCAAGAATGAATTGTTAATTATTTGATGGTATTGAGAGTATATTTCAGATCAAGTTTTTGTTTATCTGTGACAAGTCGGGACAATTTATCTCCACTGTTTAAAACTTAAGTAAACAAATCAGAAACAACAAAAACAATCAAAAAATGCATTTATTCATTTTTCATACCTCATTTGTTTCTTCAAAGAAATAACTGGACAGCTTACAGAACAGTTGTAATCATGTATTAGTATCTGGATTTCCAGGTACAGGCAAGAATTGGAGCTGTATGATACTGTTATATTGTTATTATGTGAGATTTACATACATGTATCTTAAAGTTAATGAAGTTGTTTTTAATTTATACATGTATTCCCAAATCTACTGATTCCATTCCTCTATATTGGAACAAAAATAAATAAATAAATAAAAACAACATTCCCAAACAAACTCTGGACCGTCATGCACTATACTTTAAAGCTGCTCAGACGTATAGCAATGCTGCAATCTATTATGGCAATGACTTCGACAACAAGCATGCTCAGTAGCTAAAAATTGCTCAGGAACATTGTGCTATTCAATATGAAGTTACAATCAAGTTATGTCTTAGCACATGTCAGAGACAGACATTATGGGTGTGCAGGAATGGAGTAATACATTCCTGGCATGTGGCTGCAAGCATCAGACATCTTACTGAGAAATGAACAGGGTGTGTTCCAGCAGCTTATGTCATTTCATTCCCGTGAAATACCGCACACGTGTATGTACCTGTTGAATACCAGCTGGAGAGGTTGGTATGAGTGGTCACTCTGGCTTCCTCATCTGACCACCTTTCTTCACACCTAGCTACTACACTAGTCTACTATACAATGACATCACTTGAAGTTTGGATATGTGTGTAAGTTAGGGTGTTGGCAATTAATTGCAATAGTAAAGAACAACAACAACAACAACAACAATATAAGCTACAAACAACAAATAACAAGTTGAAAGTCAATACTGCTTCCTTCTTACAGTGCTTATCTCTGATAGCAGGGAAGTCGGCTTACTTGAGTTGTGGCGTCTTGTTTTACTATACAGTTGTCTATTACTGGAAGAGAACAAAGAAGATATTTATAGATGTCATTTTGATTATCTCACTAACATAAAACAAAAACACTGAAGTCATTAATTACTGTAAAGCATCATCAACTGAGCTCGCTCGTTTCACACAGAATGGCGGTTCATCTCATCATTATTAATGTGTTACATACAGTACTTGCCTAGCAGCCGCTTTCCCTGTAGTATGTAACTATTTCCAACACTTTGAGTGCTAAGTTTTAAAACCATCTGCAAGCTGCGTTAGAGTCAGTGCTCTGGGTTCGGTCGGCAATTCTCCGCTTTAAATTTCAATATAACGTTCCATTTTTTAGTTTATATGTTGTGATATAATACTTCCTGTAATGAATAATTGAAATAAGAGAAGTTGGTATTTAAGTGTTTCTTTACAATTAAAAAAAAAAATGAGTGAATGGAATGCTTAGCTGTTTGTCTGTCTTCCCAAAAAAAAAATTATAGTATGACGTTCAGAAGCTCAGAATCCCGTAAATGTGGTAAGCAGTTCCGAGGTTGTCGGAATTTGCGCTTCAGTTAGTATGTCTGAATTTTTAGCTCTTCTCTATGCAGACTAGTATAATTATTTTTTTGCATAATAGTGAATACTTTAGTCTTGCTTTAAACTTTCATCTCTTGCTAAATGTTTTTACAGATAAGAAATAAATTATATATTCAAACTTTTTCATGTTACACAAACTGGTCGTCATAAATATGTAGATGAAAGGGTTATGATACTTATTTATTCCTGTTGTACTTAAACAATGATTATATAAAAATCAAGTTTATATGGCAAGTAGATACAGTTACTGAGTGAACCGGTTTAATGTAAAGTATCAAATAAAAAGGAGTCTGAATTGAATGAGCTAGGGTCACGGCTGCCACATTGCTCCATGTATGTACGGGAAAAAAAAAAGCCCCGAATGTTTGTGGTACAGGTCTATCAACCATGCAAGTTAATGGATTTTGTGTCATGTGAATTTTAGTCGAGGTAAACTCCAGTATAGCAATACTGGTAGGCATCCATGTCATCAAGTTTTATCTGATATGGTAAAGGGTTTCATTTATATATATATATATATATATATATATATATATATATATATATAACTAACACTTTGTAGTACATGGCTGAAACAGAGGTGGTTCAACTCTATAGCCTAGACATGAGGTACCATCTATGGGTATTCACATTACTTGAATGTTTTATTTTTCATTTTAGCTCTTTAATATTTAGAGTTTGTCCTTCATCCACCCTTCATATTTTGTAGCATGGTTGTAAAATAATAATAACAAAAAAATTAAATAAAAATTTAATAATAATAATGATAATAACATTTTATTCTAGGTATTGAAACCCAACAAAGAACCAGACAAGAGCACTGGTCTGCATCGTGAAGCTAGTGACTATCTGCACCATGAGGCCAGGGGCAGTTCACATGACTCACTGACAGAGACTACTAAGTCAACACTACTAATGGACACAGCTCAAAGAGTGGCCAAGTCAACTGGAGAAGTACTGGAAGAAATATCAGCCAGTGCACAGGATCAAAGTTTGGACTTGTCTAACCAAGTGAGCTTGACAGCTAATAGAGTTGCTAAATCTACTGGAGAAGCGCTTGAGAAAGTGACAATGCAAGAGACTGGAAGTAAGAGCTTGAACTGGTCCAGTGAACTTACAGCAACTGCTCAGAGAGTTGCCCATTCTATTAGAGAAGAACAAGAAAAGGTGAAAGTAGCTGTTCAAAATCTTGAAACTTCAGGGAACAACTCCCTGAGCCGAGTCAAGGAAACAGCTCAGCGGGTTGCCAAGTCTACAAAAGAAGCTTTGGAACAGACATCTGGAGTCAGACCTGTTGAAGGTCCCTCTGTGTTGAAGGAGGCAGAACTTATAGCACAGAGAGTGGCTAGGTCAACTGGACATGCAAGACTGAGGTTGGAAGATAGAGAAGGAACTTCTCCCGTGCATAGCCGTATTGAAATGCCTAGTGGACTGAGGTATAGTCATATTCAAAGAGAAGACCCTAAAGCTTCTCCATTCAATGCTTCCCATTCCCTTAGTAGTTTACACAATGACAATACTAGTGTACAGTCAAATTCTAAAGACCAAAGAAAGCTGCCTCTGCTTCCTTCAACTCCTTTCCAGTATGAGAGCAAACAGAGAGTTTCATCTCCACTACACACGGGCTATTCAAGTCTTGACGCAACTACAAGGACTCCTGCACACATAAACGAAGCAAGAAAGGGCCATAGAAGAAAGAAAGCAGACTCTCTATCTTCCAGTTCAGAGTATTCTACAACAGAATCCTCTGAGCTCCCTCCTAGGCACCGGTCTAAGTCTTCTCTGATGGTTCATAGGCAATCTGTCATCAATGACCCGGACTTGTACCAGAGTCCACTACAGAAAATGACTCACACAGCAGAACTGGTGGCAGCTTCTACAGGTCAGGCTGTTGCTACACTCACCTCATCACTGTTGTCATAACAGATATTTATTAAGTAATTTTTAGTCATTCACAAAATTTTAACTCATAACTGGCACATACTAACAAAAGTCCATAATATTTAGAATATATCAAATCATTAGTGAATCTTCAAATAAGATGATAATGATGTCTAGTTGGGCTATTTAGCTTTATATGCAATAATGAGAAAATTAGAAGATAATAACACAAAAAAAAAACTGGCGAGTGGCGCGAGAATTTTTTTTCGCGAGGCGAAGCCGAGTAAAATTTCTATCATGTTTTAGTCTTTGTTTCTGCAGTTAAGAATTGGCTAGCAAGCGAGACAGTATTAGAGGTGATCCATTGAAAATCGGGTATATGTTCCGTAATACTGTTTATTGCCTTTTATCGCTCATCGGAGAGATATGGCAAGATATTTCACTCTCAAGCTTCATACTACAATGATAAGCAAGCCTTATTTTAGGGTTAGGCTCAAAACTGTCCCAAAATTCCTTAAAATTTTAAGTCATAAAAAGTTGTTGCGAGTGGTTACTATGGCATTGAAAATTCTTTACCACACGTAAATTTTTTTTTAAATGTCGCCGTTTTTTGTAGCTGAGTGCTTATTTTTGATTATCTGGGGGTAATTCAGATAGCCAGAATTCCATAATATTAAAGCTGAGGTGAGTTACGTAATTTAGTTAAAATTACGAGAAAAAAACAAACTCTCTGCCGTTTTTTTTTTGTGTGTAGCCAAGTGCCTGTTGACACAAGTTACTGGTAATGCAGACAATCGGAATGGATTTAAAAATAGATGCTATAGAATCTACCAACCACTTTGGAAATTGAGGTAAGAAAGTTTGTTTGCTAAAACTAATGGTAACTATATTGTAATACTATAGTTTTATGTAACGTAACTAACTATAACTATAGGCAGGCTCACTTGCCATTTTGTGCTCAAGCACACCACTAGTTTATATAATATATGTTTGGACGTATGTACTTTTTTTGTACTTTGACCCTGGCATATATGTGTTAGTTCAGTGGTCGACCCCATCCTAAACTTCACTAAACAGAATCCTCTGGTATATCGATCATTACCCGTACCATCCTAGAAATTGAATTGTTTACCGTTTTGAATTCTTTTGTGCGTGCAGTAACATGGTTTTTTCGGCTTGACCCCAGTTTTTTCTGATACTACAGCATTAACTTTTAAACATAAGCTCCAAATTGTGAGATAATTCCTGAGAAACGCTTGTTTTCAAATCACAAAAGTTGCTGCGACTGGTTATTATAGTATTAAGACTTTATACCAGACGTACATTCAAACACTCCGCCATTTTTTCTTTGGTAGCTGAGTGCGGTTTTTTAGTTGTTTAGAGCCAGCCACTGTTAGTCAGGATGGCATAATATAAAATCTTAGGGAAGCCACCAATATTCGGGGAAGCTGAGTAACTTGCATGAGAAGTAATTTAATAGTACAACTCAGAGCATTACAGTTTTACTGAAGTGAAGAACGAGCAATAATTGGGTTACAGTAATAGTCTAGTCTCTAGCTATGCCACAGCTTATGGGACCAACAACAATTAAATCTTCCATTTAGGCTTCTTTTCTTTTTTCCTGCTGTTGAGTCGTAGCTAATGAGCCAAAAAAAAAAAGAAAAAAGAAGAAGCAAACATCTGCAGACAACTGGCATTTTATTAGATGAGGCCACTCTACTGGCAGCTTTTGTAGTAATAAGGACTCGACCACAATACACAATTAATAATGGCTGCTTAGTTGTTGTTGTTTTTGGCTTCTTTTTTTTTTGCCTGATGTAATAAGCTTTTGAAGCACCTTTCAAGTCTCAAGGTGCTGAGTAGGCCTGTGCCCATTATGCCGGCCATAATTTCAAACACTATAGGTGTGCCAAAACATCGAGCATAATGTCAGAATAATTGGTGGTTTTAGGGATTTTTTTTTAAATTTTGAAGTGCAAAGAATGCTGTTCACATTATAACAGCTGCATAGATGGCCTTAGGTGCTGACATAGCAGTTAAATAGTCTTCTAAGCTTGCATCATTATATGAGAGAAGAGGCTTACTCATGCTGAAAGAACATGGTACACTTAGACTCCGTGTGTGGCAGGCATAGGTATAGTATGTCAGTACAGTGTTTGTATGACTAAGAAATGTCTAATTCTGTGAATCAACAAGTTCATTATTAGATAATGTAGAACCTATTATGCTTGAGTATAACAAGCACTAATTCAAGCTATAAACTGACTTTTTTTGCTCTCTCTCATAGTACATTATTTAACATTCAAGCTCACTATCTTAAATTCATAATTATTACTCTATACAATTATTTTGCCGTCAATTTGAGTGTATAATACGAGCATAATAGGTAAATTTCAAGGCATTATAAGTGAATTTGACAAGCATTGGAACAGAGGTGGAAAGTGAGGCATTTGGCCCATGCCTAGTGCTAAAGGTTTGTACTACTACAGTCATTTTGAGAAGATGTGGTTCTCATGTAAGACAACAAGAAACTACATCCCAGAGATTTAGTGCTGCTATCAGTGAGTACACCATAATACCAGCCTAATTGAATCATATCTTGATAAGTAGCATGAGTAACTGAGCCATTCGGTATTAATAGCATGAGTAATGTGATTAAAATAGTACGAGGCAAGGCCTAGTGCTATTTCAATTGCTTTACAAGTGCTATTGATCCCTAATAGTACAGGTTACCAGTGCTATCACTCTCTAACAGTAGGCCAGCTTAAAAAAAAATCATTTGCTATTTCACTTTCCCCGTGCAACTTCAAATTGAACTATGCCATAATGGGCAATTTATATGCCATACTATTAATAGCTAAGGCATAAATTCTTGTGGGTAACAACAATTTCCTATTCAGCACTTTATAGCCTTCTATCTAACCACAATTGGTGGCTATAAAAGTGAGTTGAGCTTGCTTGAGAACATTGCATTCAGACTGAGCACCATTGCTGTCTAAAACAGGATGATGGAGGTCATGAGATTTACCTCTTATCTTCTAGTTCTTGGAGTTCTATCTGTCCTGACTAAATTGACTTTGTCTGAGGAGATAAAGATTTATCCCAGCTGTTCTGGAAGAGGTTCTACTTGTCGCACATTAGCCAGTTTCTCCACTTCTTCGCGTAATGTTGTTCTCAGATTAATGCCTGGTAACCACCAAATCACAAGGAGCAAGCTCTTTGAAGATATGACATACTGGGAATTGAAAGGTTCTGGCGTTGATGTTAGTAACATCACATGTACGAATAGGTACTCAACTGTATTGATCAAACTTTCCTACGCTACAAGAGCTAAAATTTCAGGTCTTACAATTTTGTACTGCAATGTGGTATTTGTAAGTGTTACTGAAATTGTCATTCAGAATTCCGATTTTCTTTCTCTCCGAGATGGTCTGGATCTCTGGACTAGCAACAATGTAAGCATTGATCAATGCAAATTCAACAGATATAATTGGTTTTCAAGTACGATAATACACTTTTATTATGTTAATTCGTTTCAACTTACCAGAAGTGAACTGAGTAACGTTAATTCTGGTTCACAGTCCTCTGCAGTTCTCTTAACACACTCCTTTGGATATATAGGATGTTCCTCCATCACTCACATTACTTCAGGAGCTGCTATTAACCTCTTTGATGGTTCTTCCATATACGTAACAAATTGTACATTCGCCAATAGCTCTTCCACATCTATAGTCCATCTACATACCAGAAGAGATAAGGTTGTGATAGTCAGCTGCATTTTTCATAATTGCCGCTCTCATGGTAGTAAAGGAGCTATCATTTATGCACAAACTTCAGCATCAATCACAGTTCTGGCTTGCAACTTCACTGAGATTAGAGGTCCTGTTTTAGTACCCTCCAATGGAGCAACAGTCGATTGTAATTATCCATCATTCTGGCTATCACCACACAACAACTTGAGACTTTGTGAACGACACGCTGTTGGTGCTGCTACTACTTGCAAAAATTCCTCATGCAGTTGTAAGTTCAAAAATCAAGTATTGATTATGGTGAGATATTCTACTTGTAGCCCTAAAAATAGACATTAGGTGTATCTATACAGTTACTTATGAATTAATGAATTATTTTCCTATAGTGTCTGACTGTGATTTGCCAGCAGTGGAAGTATCTCTTGAACAGTCAGAATATATAGTTTCTGAAGGAATTGGTAGATCTAACAGAGCACTACAGATTTGTGCAGTAGCAAGAGACACACTTTTTCCAGTCATGGCAGATTTTTCAGTTCAAAATGGATCTGCAATTGGTAAGTAACCTTTGCATTTATTGTGGGGCTTAAGAAAGGTCCATGAACAATTTATGTATTATGTTATTCTATTGTAATAATTCATTCTTTTTTTTCTATAATTGTGTAAGTTTATTCATTATAGTAGCTGTGTAGTGCATGTGGTAATTAATCTAATCATAAGTTATGTGTGTTAATTGACCTACTAGCCAGGTGTCTAATTACCTTTTCCTGTGTATAAGTTGAGCTTTGTCATTTGTATCTGTCCTTTTGTTTTGTGCAGCAACTCTGTGCCCCTTCACCCATCAAATATTAGTAATATCAGAAAACCTATAGATTTGATGAAGTGGAAAAGCACCTGCTGCATAGTCACACTAGAACTGGTGGCAGTGTACCCTTAAACAATTAGTGTCCATGAAATATGTAATGGCATCAACCCAGGTTTTTAAGTATGCACAACAGTGCAGAAAACAAAATAGCTACTTGTAGAGTCATTTAAATTATAGAAAATTGATTAGTGTGAAATAATGCATAGTTATACATGAAAAACAACAACAACAACAACAACAACTAAATATGACTCACAAAATTTCAAGTTTTGGCAAAAGTAAGCAAAGTACAACTACTACTGGCTACTTGGAGCACTATCACATCAGCAAATTAAAACAATAATTACTTCATCACATGATTACAATACAAGATCACAGTTAACACCACTTAAATCAAGCATGACAAGAGTGCTCACTTTTGATGATTTGCAATAAGTTGCAGATACAATGCTAGATTAAATATAGCTCTGTGGAGATTTTTTTTGGTCCCAACAGTATTTTTTTTTACTTGTAGAGTGCTGTTAATACACAATAATTACCAAGGGTTAATGACTTTTATAGCTAGCGTTTCTATCACTGCAAGATATGTATGTATGTATGTGGCAAACATTACACCCAATTTCTATTGTGTGACCAGAAAATAAAGACTTCATTTTGGCTGTACCGCTGTGCCAATCCATAAGATTTCAGAGAAAGTGTGGGATTCAAAAGGAGTGTGCTTTCATTAGGATATTTGAAAATGCTGCAAAAGAACATGAAAGGCAATTTTCTGTGAGACTTGTGCTACAGAAACCATATGTAGCTTCTGGTATAAGTACAGCAACAGTTACCATCAAAAAGAGTGCCGCTACTGCTATAGTACCAACTCCAGTGGTCACAGTCTTTACACCAACTCCATTTGAAAGTAAGTGCAAATCCATTATAAAACGGTTGTGATTTGATCAAGTAGACATTGGTGAAGAGTTGAAGAATAGCCTCTGAATGATCCTGTTTACTCCAATACTTTTCTCATAGATTTGAATAGCTCATTTCACATGGCTGTCGTTGAGTGTGGGCCGTTGCGCAGGATGGTGAATTATTCAATTGAGGGCGATAATATTGAGAACCTAAAAGATGCTATTGTTCAGTCGTTTGGAAGCCTTACTGGATTGGAATCTCGTCATATTGCTCTTCTTCAAGTCAAAGCTGACCAGTATGGAGATTATATTGATGTGCTGTCTGGATATCCAGCTATTTTACACAATAGCTTCATAAAAGTCATTACATATGATAGGGTGAGTATATAGCTATTATCTATATAATAATATAGTCTCGCCTAGCCAGACCCTCTACCTACCACTACAACCGGAAAGGAGTCTTGTGGCATCAGTTCATAGTACCAGAATGTAATTAGTCCTTTACCCGCGGTTAAAACCGTATCTAAACATAAAAGTACTGCACACATAATAACGTTCAATGCACAATGCTGTACAAAATATCTCTTGCACTGTGAGCTCAGGTGGATATAAGCTGAGCAATAACTGCCTTATAACACTGTATTATAACACTGTATTACTTGTATGGCACTTATTGGTATACTATAAGCATAGATGCTAGAAATAAGTTAGTATGTTGTACTTAGCACAATTAGGCATAGGATATAGTGTACCAATAAGCAACTGTAATAAGACATGATTTTTACACTGTTTGGCAAAATGACATTATTACTGCTGTCACAAAATCACCAGTTTTTTATCCGATCAAAGAGCAAAGCTTTCTGTCTTACTTGTGTATTTACCATTTTATAAGCAATAAAATTACTCGTCCTGCAGCCCTTTCATGAATTCTAGTGTTTGGCATATTTGCAGCAAGTTCCACTGCCCCATTCCTCTAGTACAGACACGTTTTGGGACCACGGTAATGAGCTTATTAAGTGGCTGCGGTAACCAAAAATTGTTGACAACCACGACTGAAACCGCAACTTACCTCTGAGATCTGGAGGTTTTGAACTGGTACTATGTACTAATGCCACCAGACCCATTCCCAGCGTAGCTATAGGTAAAGGATCTGGCTATGCAAAACTAATATACTTGTATCTGTAACAATGATGACTGCATGCATGGTGGGGTACGTGCTAGTTGGATTGATTTAAGTCCTCAATTATCAACCAACATTTACTATCGACCCTTTGTAATAGTGTCATTGTACAGACGACATTATTAGATGAGCTTCTTGTAATCAATTTCTATTGTTGTAATAAAAAAAGTAGAATGATAGGAAGATTACACTATATTTGGCAATAGAAAATAGTATTTAGCTATCTCATTTATTTCTCGTATACATAGTTTCAGTGTGTGCCGAAGACTATTTGACCAGTGCCACGTACAAAATAGAAATAAAATTTGGTTGAACTTTCTGAACTTGATGCTGTAATTGTATTAGATAGTGAACTGTTTGTATGTATTACAGTTGTACTATAGTGTGTAATGTATTTCTGTCATTAATTCTGAATAAATTGGAAATTGTAATATTGCATCAGTGCACACAAAGTGCACTCATGAGCACCATGCAGCCACGAAAATAACAACAGTAATAATAATCATAACAAAAAAAATGAACAGAAATAGTAATACTAATAATCTATATAATGCTTGTCTGTCAGTAACGACGTTGGTGTGTATTCACAAATAATTCATTAGCTGAGCCAATTTTGTAAAGAGTAACAAAAATGAGTTGGTAAAGCGTCATCAGTACGAGTTGGTAAAGCGTCATCAGTATGAGTTGGTAAAGCGTTGTCAATAATGACACTGGTGGATCAACAAAAGTAAGTAGGCAACGACATTGTGTGTATTAATGAATAATTCATTCAATAACCAGGTTGGTAAAGTGTCACCAGTCATGACAATATTAGCAGTAGCTGTTAGTGTATCGATGACGACAGCTGTGTGTGTATTCATGAATATCTGGGTTGAAAAAAGGTGGACTTAAGTAACTAAACTAAAATAAACGATGTATAAAATACCTTATGAGTTTGCAAATGTTAGTACAAATGTTCTGCTGTATGGTGGGGGACATGCTAACACTAAATATTAGTAAATTGAACAGATTATACTTTAAAACTTCAATTCCTTGCTGCCATGACAATAATAGTTCCTATAGCTAAAATTATGGATTTGTTCGTGAGTTATTATGAATCCTTAGCACCATGTCATCCTTTAATGTCTGAGGGAGTGTTTTAGTTCCAGCTCTTCAAAGTTTTACAATTTTACCTACCAAGTGATTGTCATTTTCATTTCTCACACACTTCTAGTATATCACTGACACCTACGCCTTATAAAGCTAGCCTATATATTTCATACATTCAGTCATTCTCGGCTGAAATAATTATAATAATAGCAATTTTTTTCTCTTTTTAACAGCCAATATTTTAATTAAGGGTTCAGTTATAATTAAATATTGGCTGCTAGAAAGAGATAAATTCCTATTTCATACAATAAGGATTTTAAATTAATATTAATTAAACAGAAGTTCAGAAGTTTGGTGTGTCCCAAAGTCTAGCCTTTTCAGGGCCTGCAACTTGAATGGTCGACAGGTGGTGTTCCTTTTATATCATCAAGACATTTTTACCAAATTATGTTGTTGCACGGCCAAAAAGAGATTTATGTGCAAAAATAATAAAAAGGTAACATTAAGTTAGTCTCGCGTAGCCAGACCCTTTACCAACCATAACCACTACGCGGGGAAGGAAAGGGTCTAGGAACATATAATACAATGACCTGTTCAGCAGCACCCCAAAAAGGGTACTCCAATTATCACATTCCAACGCTTGCGGTAGCCAATGACGTCACAGCCACGTCCAGGTAGCAGGTCTCCTATTCATGCTCGTATGTTTATTGCTTGCTAGGAGTGCTGATGTTGACGCGACACAGTGTACCGCAAGCTTTCTGGAATGTGATAGTTGAGCACCCTTTTTGGGGTGCTGCTGAACAAGTCGTTTTACGGTATATATGTTCCCAGACCCTTTCATTCCCCGTGTAGGGTCAGGGTTGGTAAAGAGTATGGCTACGCGAGACTAACATTAAGTTACTTTGCTTGAAGTCAATATTCTTTAATTTCAGGCCCACAGCCAGGATGTTCAAAAGGGGGTAGGGTCATTTAAAATGCATACATATCCACACCCACTTAATAGCCACATAACCACACCCACTTAATAGCCACACCTTTCTTTAATGAGTTGCAATAAACAAGACAATAATTTTATCATGTTGGTAGTGAATATGTAATAGTTAGAGCATACACGCTTAGGTACTGGTGGATTTAGTGCACTGAAGCCCAAGGGCCGTAGGCGAGGGCTTTGTGCCCTAAATCCACCAGTACCTGAGCGCATGCTCTAACTATTTTAGAACCCGTTTACCCAAAGCCGGCCCACAGCATTTTCGGCCCAAAATTAAAATTCAATTAAAATTCAATTGAAGCTCACCTGGCAGGTTTACTTTAGCATTGTAGCTGCCAGCTGTTATCTCCAGATCTAACTCTACCCTGGGCTGGGCTGCTCTGCTCTGTGGTAAACAGTTAAGCAGCTAGCTATGGTAAATTCTTGGTATGAGCGTCAGCAGGAGAGTTGTCCACTAGGGCTGGTCCCGTATAGGTCGGATATGAGAGGGTAGTAGACCCTCACATATCATATCCAGGCCTCACACAGCTTTATCCGGCCTATTCTATTTCAAAAATAGCAATACCCCAAGGGTGGTTAGTATGCACAGTTTAGAACCCGTTGCTATATTGTTACTAGGTGTACTAACTTGGTAAGTGTGCACTATTTTTTGCCTTTAGGTATATAAACTGTGCATACTAACCACCCTTGGGGTATTGCTATTTTTGAGTTTTAGTTTAATAGAATAGGCTGGATAAAGCTGTGCGAGGCCTGGATATGATATGTGAGGGTCTACTACCCTCTCATATCCGACCTATACGGGGACCAGCCCTAGTTGACAACTCTCCAGCAGCCCTAGTTCGGACAACTCTCCTGCAGACACTCATACCCCAGGAATTTACCATAGCTAGCTACTTAACTGTTTACCCAGAGCAGAGCAAGCCCAGGGTAGAGTTAGATCTGGAGATAACAGCTGGCAGCTACAATGCTAAAGTAAACCTGCTAGGTGTGCTTCAATTGAATTTTAATTGAATTTTAATTTTGGGCCGGAAATTCGCTTGACACCGCCATATTTGTGCGAAAATGCTGATAAACCAAGTTGCTAGTGGAAACTGGCGGGTAAACGGGTTCTAAAATAGTTAGAGCATGCGCTCAGGTACTGGTGGATTTAGTGCACTAAATCCACCAGTACCTAAGCGCGTATGCTCTAACTATTACTTATATACCTAAAGGCAAAAAATAGTGCACACTTACCAAGTTAGTACACCTAGTAACAATATAGCAACGGGTTCTAATTATAAATAAAATAATAAGCTCGCTTCTCCAGTTTGCAGCATGGATGAATGTTTTACAAAGTTCCTCAAGTCTGAATAATTGGGGACAACCTGGAATATCACATCAGCAGACTGTAAGTTTAAATCATTTTTTACACTGTGCAGTTCAGTGACTGAATGAAAAATACAACTTTGTAAAATTCCTTTCCAGCGATTTACGTGCAGTACACAGGGTTCAATCTAGTAAGGGGAGAAGGGGGGAGGGGGAAGCTCTTCCCACTAACTTACTACATTCTCCCCTCCCCCCACAAATTCTCAGCTTTCACTTCCCTAATATATGCATACTGTGTGTAGTATGTCATTAGTGAATTCAGAATTCAAAATTAAAGAACTTAGTTCAAATAGTTTCATGTTTATTTTTCTCAATGGTTCAAACTTTCGTAACTAAGTATATTTCAAGCGTGCCCCTCCCCCCAACCCCCAAACAAAATTTATTACGTTGATATCTTCCACAGTAGCTGACTGCATCCTACCTGAAGTGGAACTCTCTCTTGAACTGTCAGAAAATACTGTGAATGAGGAAATCGAGAGATCAAACAGAGCACTACTGATTTGTGCAGTAGCAAGAGATTTATTGTTTCCACTTGAGGCTACCATTCATGTCCATAATGGATCTGCAGTAGGTATGTCATGGGTTTTTACTCCACATGTTAATACTACTGCACACAGTAAGTGTGTCAATTTAATGGGAATGCTTGACTTATATATATATATAAATATACGCAGCTAACAGAGAGTTATATGATCTGATTTTTATTTATACATACTTGACAGTTTATTTCTAGTTGAATGTATAAATCTGAAGGTATGGCTTTTTTTTATTAATATAATCGTTGTTTGTAATGTTATAGTCAAGTTACATACAGTACATGTATTACAGAAAATGAAGACTACACTACTGAATGGCCAGGCATTTAAATTTTTGAGAAAATCTGGAACTCAAAAGGAATGTATATCTATAAGAATACTTGATGATTCTGTGAATTAAAATGATGAGCAGTTTTCAGTGACTCTTTCTGCTGCAAACCCTTACAGAGTATCTGGCATTAGCAAGGCTACAGTTAATACTGTGGAGATTGCAAGTACTGCAGCTCTACCCACATCTGGTGGAGACAGTGCAGCAGTAACACCCTCAAAGGCTGAAAGTAAGTGGATATACTGTATTATGTATATAGAATTCAAAATAATAAAAAGGGAAAACATAATATAATTGTAAAAAAACATTCCAACAAAGAATTGAATACAACTTGAAAAAAGCAGACCACATGGTATCAGACCTTTAGTGTGCATTTTATTATATATAATATATTATATGACTGTAGATATTTTATAGTAGTCTATTACACACTTGTCAGAATGTGAAAGGCAAGATATTTAATCATAAAACTTTATTTTTCACAAGCTATAAATGAATGAAAATATTAGCCTGCTTGTGAAATAATCACCATATTACACTATGACCATTTATATTATATGTACATATTTATTCCACCCTAGATATCTTCACAATGATTGTGAAATAACTCACGATATTTCACGCTACTAGTGGTGTGCTTGAGCACAAATGGCGAGCGAGCCTAAAGACTATACTATTTTTATATGAATGATTTTGACTTCTAACACTGAAGCTACTGAAAATAAGGTCCAGTTTTTAAATTTCGCATACACGGTAAAGGGATTTCAGTGCCATAGTAACAACTCTCTGCAACTGCTTGAATTGAAGGAAAACAACAACAACAGAACAACGTTATTTAAACGTTTTCTTTGTGATATTCTTTAGCTAAGTAGTGGTTGTAACACACAATGCTTTGACACAACTGGACATGCACCTACACAGACTTACCTTCGCAGTAGTCTAGTGGACAATGTATTTTCAAGTAAATACTGTTGCTCACGGCTTATAACCATGACAAAGAGCGCATTGACTTACCACCGCCACTAACTCGAATAGAAATGGAAGTCCCTTAAGTTTTCAAGTTATAACTGCACCCGCAAAAGAATTCAAAACGGTAAACAATTCAATTTCTAGGGTGATACGGGTACTGATCAATAAACCAGAGGATTCTGTTTAGTAAACTTTGGGACGGGGTCGACCACAATAACTAACACAAAAACGCGAGGGTCAAAGTACAAAAATGCCTTAAGTACGTCCATACATATATATACAAATAAATAAATAAATAAATAAATAAACATCCCTGATTGATTGTGTTACCCCTGTAAGTGTCTTGCTGGCTACTCTCGCTCACAAATTATTTCACTGTACTGCAAGCTCATTACCCTTGTAGTTATAGCAACCAGCCAAATTTTTCAATTTTCCCCGTTTTTACAGCTACCTTACTCTGGTGTACCCTGCTCAACAGGGTTAGAGCAGCTGCTAAAATATCAGCTGGGGGTGTGGGTAGCCCCTCAACCAACTTTAGGCTGTGAGTTACCCTTCCTCTAGTACTGACTACAGTAGTGAAGATATCTAGTGTGGAATAAACCACTTATTACACTTGTCAGAGTGTTATGGTGAGATATTTCACTCTCAGACTTTATTTTCACTCACCTCTGGCTCTGAAAATAAATTAGCCTGCTTGTGAAATATCTCACCATATCACACTCTGACTCATGTAATAAGTATTATATATATTATAATATTTCTAAATGCACACTTGAAGTCTAAGTGGCATTGAGTTGAGTGATGCTCGTGGGTGTGTAAATAAGATGACGGTAAACTTGTAGCAGCCATAGTAATGGCTCTGCTATTAGCAATAATTTCCTTACTGTGTTCTGCTTTTTTGATATCTTCTTGTAGATTCAGCAAACAATTCTTTCAAAATTGCTATTGTGGAATGCAGAAATTTATGTTGACCAGTTACTTATGTAAGTGAAAGAAATGATACTGGAAACTTAAAAGATGCAATTGTCAAATCATTTGGGGAACTGACTCTGCTGACACTCGGCCATATTGCAATTCTTCAGGCAAAGTCTGAGAAATACAATCAATTTATAGATATTTTTGAGTCCACATTGATCCTAGGTAGCCAGCATGGTGGCAACTGGACACAACACGTCACCGGTATTACGGTAAACCTGGCTCCAAACTGATCTATCTTAGATATCCTCAACCTAACTTGCAGGGTGGGAGGGGCTATCAGGAAAGTCAACCAAAACATCATTGATGGATATTGGCATGTACATAGACATCGACTGAGACACACGTGTAAATTCACCAGCTCAGGAAACAGAAGAATCCTGAGGAGAAGGCTGCCCATAGCAATATTCTGTCTGTACCCGGGCTTGACTGTGACCAATACTTGTGAATTTGCCGCAAGATCTGTGGTGTAATGAGAGGCCTTTAGCTCTAGCCTTGGCCACCCAAGACGACACCTGCCAGTCATAACATAGCCAAGCCGAGGAACTGGTACACTAGAGGGATCAGGGAACCCATTAGATATATGGAGGTGCTGAATTGCCGCTAAGTATGACCTTACTGCTCCAAATGATAAGTGTTCCAGGGCCAATGAGGCTACAAATCAACACAATGTCAACTCTGATGCTGGCAATGGAGTCAGGGCAGGCTGCCGACATAAAGTAAGGTACCGTCTCTGGCCTGATTCATACACTCTTCATGTTGACTGTGCAATTCCATTCTCAAAGAGTCAGTAAACAACATTGCCAGGCCTTGGTGCCCGGCCTGTCCACTACTAGGAGTTGATGTATGTGTGTTGGCACTTGAGTCTTCAGAATCTGTGACACAACAGTGGATGCAAGATCAGCTCTATCTCTAGATAATGCATCCGCCACTGTATTGACTACTCCTGGCATATGCTCAGCAGAGAATTGAAAACCATAAAATGTCCCATACAAGAATACACATCTTAATTTATGCATCATGTGAAGAAGCATAATGAATAAACAAACACAAAATATAGACTAAATTATACATATTAAATGGCT
>WLWD01001376.1_pt1 | contig 121270 bp, 84 predicted proteins | sample 6712731 | NCBI WGS metagenome assembly WLWD01 (sample SAMN12718690, study PRJNA576275) | sponge metagenome | isolation source: marine sponge | host: Mycale hentscheli | place: New Zealand: South Island, Marlborough, Capsize Point | collected 2014-11-01
GGACTCACCTTTCTCAATCCCACGTGAAGGCAAGGACACTTGAAGGCGTCGGGTCCATTGTGCTGCTCACACACTTTCTTCTCGTGGTGCTGTTTCCGACTGACCAAGACTAAACCTGCAACCAGATCAGATGGAACACGATCCTCATTGTTGAAGAGCGTGTGCAAAGCGAGTGCCATTTCTTGCATGGCTGTCTGCCTGGATCGGTTCCCATTAGCACCGAAGCAGCACAAGGCTGTCTTCACCTTCCTCAGAGTGTCTCTGTAACTGACATGGTTGGAATGAACGTGACCCAATCGACTCTCCCTCGCATAATCGTTCTCTACATCCTGCAACTCTGCTGGTGTCTTCTTCACGTAGTTGTCTATGTTCTCCATTGACGGCAGAATACTGGGAGAACAGAACAAACCGCACGGGTCCACGAACACCATGAAACCCAGGATGTAAAGCAGCTGTGTCACAAGCATGCAGATGACGACAATCCTGGCAAATAGTAGAGGACCGTCATGGTACTCTGAACAGCGCAAAGCTCCAGCGGCAAAAGATGATTCGCTGAATACGGCCACAGTACATAGCAGGGACGTGACAGTCTCAATGGCAATCAGCACACAGCGTATCATGAGCCAAACAAGGATCCCTCTCCTCTTGCGTTTGGGGTCCTCGATGTTACCTTTCACGCTTACTGAGAATATGATGGCCTCATTGAAGATTCCCATGCATAGAATGACGCAGAAGGCAAACAGAGAGCCATACAGGAAAGGCGGCACACGCTCAGGAAGCTGATTGTCATCCAAGCATTCTGACGGCCCGAAGAAAAGATAGATCAGTACTCCAACGGTAAATCCAATGCTGTATAGTAAAGAGATGCATAATTTCACAACTGATAACTAGAAATGTTGACAAATACAGAAATAAATAGCTAGTTCTGTTGCATCAAATATTAAAAAAACACATTCCAATGGAAATCAATTATTCAAACAGCAGTATGCTTAATAGCAACACATGATTCTAGTTCTTTGCAAACTAAACTCTCCTCTATCCAAACTGACAAGTGGAAGTCTCACTGTGTACAGCTCACTGTATGTACGGATTAAAAGTGAAAAAGATCCTATCAATCAGGTTTAATGAAGCATCAAAATTAACTGCAAACGAGAAGCTAATTGATCTTGTGACAAAACAAGGCTTCCAAATATTAGAGGTCAATACTGAAAACTTATTTATTATATTTGACATATCAAACCTGACACCTTACCACGGAAACCTGACTAAAATAGCGACTAAAGCTGGCAGGGCGAAGTCGTCGCTACCGACCAGCCACCGACGTCCGCACACAAAGAGCGCAGGCATCTGTTACAACCACCGCCAAGATACCCTACCCGCAGTTTTTCCACAAGCTCAACACCGTTTTCCTTTCCGTTTCTCCACTCTGCAAAGCTGGAATGATCTTACAGCAAAATAAATTGCAGAGTGGGCGTGTGCTGCATGCTTACTCAGCAAATCGAAACGTTAGCTTCCGGTTTTCATTTATTTTTAGATTTGAACCAAAACATGAACTATAAAAAATTGCAATAAATAAATAACTCGTGGGATGATAATAAAAAACAAAAAAACTGCACTGATAATTCACATTTTCTTCTTCGCCAGTAGCTCTTCATAGAAATTGTTCACTACCTTGAATTGCCTGGGGTTGATTTTAACTTGTGGTCTCTTGGATTTGAGATATGTGACAGCTTCAGTTGGAGTGATACCACGCTCCTATAATCAAACATTAATTAAGAAAGTCAATGACAGGTCAACTAGTATTGGAACAAATAAGACTTACAGACTTAATTTTATTTATTTATTTTTTTACTTTCAATAGAAAAAGGAATGACTAATTATTTCATGGGCTGAAATATTTCGGATATATAGTGGTAGGAATGGTTGTCATTTCATTTTTATAAATTGGCCTTTGCTAATACTACTACTACTACTACTACTACTAATAATAATAATAATAATAATAATGACAACAATAAAGTCTAATTACTTTGTCAACCAGCGCTCTTACCATAAGATTTCAATTTTTATTATTGTAAAATAATGAATACTGTATTTTATTGTGTACCTTAATAAGATAGCAGGCGGCCATTGTCGCACTTCGACCTCTTCCTGCTTTGCAATGAACATACACGCAGTCTCCCTTGTTCTTATAGTCCTGGATAAAGCCCACCCCCTGTCTCACATCCTCCAGGCTGGGTGGGTTGAAGTCCAAGGTCTTAAACCAAAGCTGCTGCACTCCAGCTCTACTCCACTCCTTGGCAAACACAAGATCACATGACTAAGACTAAATAGTTTGTAAAGTATACAAGTATTCTACTATAAGTGAGCTTTTCCAGTTGGATGCACCAGAATCTTAGATGATTCTTACTGAATGGAAAAGTGGAAATGAAGTAGAAAAATGTTACTGTAAGTGCAATATAGCTTTGCGCAACGGCTGAATGAAATTACAGTGGGTGGAATACCGACCAGGGATTCATACAGGATTTTTCGCTGGGGGGGGGGGGGGAAATTATGTCGAGTCGCAAAAAACTGTATGTCTACATAATATGGTCAAGTCATGACCGTGAGACTGTGAAACAGATTTCAGATGAAAACTTGACAAACTATATAATAATTAGGCGCCGCCTCCGAGACCATTTTTAGGGTCTTGGAGCCATTAGGCTTTTATATCCTGAGCGCAGCGAGGGCACTACTTAGGGCCTGAGGGACCCTAAAAACAGTAATTCACAATGGCTGCACAGTGCCTAACTAATTTAGAATGTAGTGACTGTTCTTTAACAATGCAATAGGAGGGACTCTAATCCCAGGGCTCCCATAGTCTGTATGAAACCCTGCCGACAATTCTGCCACACACAGCATACGTCACCACACTCAGGATTTTGAAAGTAGCACTAGTGACCCTAACAACAACAAACAAAACAAAAATCACCCCTACTAGTACTCCGCATCCTTATAAAGTCAAAATAAGAGTTTTGGTAAAGGGTTCACCAACTTCTAAACTTGATTTATTTTGTGAAATTTTTTTAAGTATCTGGTAAGGGTTTTTCAATGTCCAGGCATGGTAAGTTGCCATAGTTTGAGCCAGAAAGAGTTGACTTCAAGACTAAATCTCATTATCACAACTACAGACGTGATGACCAGATCCCCACCAACAGTGTCTTGCCTGCTCAAATTACAGCTGCCAATTGCAGTCATCCTTCCTTGGTCGATTTTTAATGTCGGACTGTAACAAAAAAAATTGACTCAGTAATTTTTGTTGTCAAGTAAGGGCTTTATCACCATTTCATTCTTGCAGGTGCTCAAGTATCATCCAATTATTATTATTTTTCCAGCTCAAGTTGTTGGTAAACAAATGTTGGTGACACTAATTGAGAATCACACGCACACACACACACACACAAGATATAAAAATAGTTAGGGAACAATAATTTATTCGTGATAAAGAAAGAAACCATTATTCAAATATGGAACAGGTCATATTATATCCACTCACTTCACATAGAAGCGAGATACTAAACCTATACATTAATATAATGTGACCGGTTTTGGGAAAATCGGCCTAAACGCGGCATCTAAAGTTTTCTAATTTATTCTACCAGTAGGCTGCACGGGACCTTGGGATGCCATCCTCCTAATTTGGAAGCTGTAGCACAAGCCGTCTTCGCCCTACACACTACAACACTTCAGTATTTTTGCTAAACTTATTATTGCTGATTTCGAAAAAACCGCCGCGTAAAGGCGTTGCTAAGGTCAGGGGGCGTGCCTTGTGCCCGTATACTATTACCACGTGTCTCCTGGACACTATGGAATAAACCGGTTACAGACAGATTGAAATAAGTCTAAAAGGCTTAATGCAGGGCTCCTTAAGAAACTATGATGGCGAGAATTGCGTGAGTACGTGAATTATGTAAAATAGTAAGTGAATTAGTTAGCTACAGTTTTTTTCCCGCTGTTAGTTAAAAGCCCACCAATAATTTCTTAGACACCAGTCCAACCGGCTAGTGTTTCTAGCCTCCTAGCGCGAGTTCTAGAGCATGCCAGAGCTTACAACTGCGTCATAAGCTAGAGCTAACTGGTGTCTATCCATTTCTGCCATAAAAAAATTTTCGAAAAAAATCGACCCATAAAGCTTTACCCCGGGATACTGAAAAAAATTGTTTGCCGCGTTTAGGCCGATTTCCCCAAAACCGGTCACATATGTGTGGAAATCCCACATATTAGTATAACATCATTTAATAACATAATAGTTCTAAATAATTATAACAAAGCAATTAACTTCACCATGGCTACATTACATAAAAGTGCTGACTCATGCTTTTCTAACCTGTTTAGAAGGTGAGACGTATCTCAATTCAAATGCCTCATTCAGTGATATGACGGCACGAACATTTTCATCCTCTACCAACTAAAATAAATAAAACACATCAACACAATTTCAATATTTATGAACAATAATATTAATTCAATCAAAATAAAATAAACATGATAATGATAATACAATAATTAATTTAATAATAATAATAATAATAATAATAATAATAATAATAATAATAAATAATAATAATAATAATAAAATTAATAATAATAATAATAATAAATAAATAAATAATAAACAAGATAGGCAGGTCAATTACTATGAAATTGAGAAAAATTGTTAGAAACCGTATAAATGTATATTAGCATATACCTATAGGGGTTCGGCAGGTAAGACCCCTTACCTAGGTGAAAATTCTGAAGCAAAAAAGGCTAATCCTTGAGACTAAACCAAGTAAGGTAGTTCAGTATATGTACACAAGCATTATATACAAGTACAAGTATATTATATATGTGTGAATATATGTAATCCCTTCCTTCGAAACTTTTAAAATAATCGGAAAACTTCATCAGCCCACAAGTCAAACCCCTCACCGAAAGGAAAGGATGCGGTCACCTCACACAAGACAAAAACATCACAAATTCAATAGCACGTGTCAGAATTGCTAGTAACTTAGCCAAGCGTCCTCAATTAATTTTCTTCCTTTTCTTCAGGGGCACCATCGCACCATCACTGTACGCCTTTAGAGATCTTTGCTGGAGGCCAGCACAGAGAGCTGGGAACTAGAGAAAAAGCTACGAGCTGAAGTCTAGTCTTTAAAGATAGAGTTGTGAGCCACTTGAGCTCCGCCCCCACAATGCTATCTACAGACCAGTGGGTGACAGTTAAGCAACTTCCAACCAGAATGTAAACAAATCATACTCCATACTCTATACAATATAAAGTATTGTTATAAATTCTAAAGTATTGCTCCCATGATTTATGGGAAAAGAGAAGGAAATATTGTACTCAAAGTGACTAGATCACTTTCTTCCCCAAGTAGTTAGAGTCTGGCTCGCACGACCTAAAATTCACACACATATGTAGGACTAGTTCGTGTAGCATGACCCTTTACCAATCGCTAGTCTCGCGAGGCCGACCCCTTTCCCTTTTATTATCTGCTCGCGTGGGAGAGGGAAAGAGAATCTGGTAGAAGCTTGTACATGGTTTTGTGTCATTCCCCTGGATTCATGGGGAACCGTACTTTCCGTGTATTACTTATGTAGAGGTGTGGCTTTCCATGACGTAGAATTAAATACACGTATAAAAACTGCGTTATCATCACTTCGAATGTTTTTTTTGGTGGAGATGGATTATAAAGCTTTAGTGTGTGCGGTTGCATTGGAACATGAATATACACTTCATAGAAAACAGGAAGAAGCAATTCTTGCATTTTTACAGAATCAAGATGTCTTTATTTCTTTACCTACTGGCTATGGCAAGTCACGGTGCTACTCACTGCTTTCTCCCATATATGATAAGATGAAGAATGTGGAAAATAAGAGCACAGTAACAAATTTTCCACAGCAAAAGCAGTACCTCAAAGCCATCTTGTAACCGAGGAATCCCTGTAATACTTTCGCGTGAGTGTGATACTGCAACACCCAGTTACGTTATAATTGCATTCCTTTAGCACAAAACGATGTACAAGCTTCTACCAGACCCTCTTTCCCTCCCCCGCGTGAGCGGATAATAAAAGGGAAAGGGGTCAGCCACGCGAGACTAACCAATCACTACACGGGGAAAGGGTATGGTGGCTTCACTTCTTCATTACTCGACTCATCTTATGAAGCATTAAAAGACTTTCAGAAAATAACTAAAAAATAAACAACAACAACAACACATCCTGAGTCAACCCTTAGAGAGTTCAATCAAGCTTAGATAGCAGTACAAACCCACCGATTTCACTTGGCTCCTGAAAGGAATTGCTCCCAACACTACAGTAGAGTCAATCCTGTCATACCACCTTTTTCTGGGTCCTTCCAAAAGGCTCAGGCGAAGCAGAGAAGGATAAAACCAAATTCTAGTAAAGCATTTGTGCAAGAGCCCACCGGACATTTTGGACCAGAACCACTGCACCACAACCTGAACATAGCCACCCAACAAACTCATCCCAGCTACTTCACTCTTTTAGAAAATTAAAACTTTAAGTAGGAATCGTTTCAAACACAGTCGGATACAGATTGTTATTTAACAACTGACCTGCACGATTACTTTTTTTGGAGCGCACCGCACAATAGCCACACCTCCTCATTCACAATTCATTTCTCAAATACAATAGCACACTACAACCGCGCTTGCGCTGCCGAAAAATATTACTGGGCGACTTTCCTTTAGTCTGCTGGTCCTGTATATGATATAATATGGAATGTGGTGGATAACTGGCCCCTAAGTTATTGGGGTCATAGGAGGCTAACTAGTCTAATAGGTTTGTTTTTCCAGACTGCAAAAACCCAGCAACTAATTGTGGTGGTGTCATACTGAAATTAATTATGTTTATTTAATTTAAAATAGTTGCTTACAGTTAGAGATGAGGAAAAAAAATCAAAACTATTGAGTGATCTAGTTAAGAAAAAGCAAACAAACAAATTGACAAAAAGCAAAACAAACCAACTAAACCAACATGTAATACTCTTTGACACACAGAGTATTTGGGTGCTTTGTTTTTGCCTCTGTGTGGTGCTATAGGCAATAAGACAATTTCTTTCTTCTCTACTGTCTCTGTCTTGATTAGCTTGCTTTATTCTACAGTCTGGAAACTGAAAGTTCCTATGGTATTGATGGAACAGGTGAAACACTCAACTATTGGCAAGCCCTACTTCAGATCCAGTCAGTATATGTTGCTGCATTAACTAATTAATGATTCAGGTAGGTAAAATTATTTTCACTATTAAAGCTTTATGTCAATACTATCTGAGACAATATTCTTGGAAAGCTATAATGCCATAGATGATGACAAGATACAAGAATGTAATGATTAAAAAATATTATAATAATGATCCTTCAACCCTGCTACTTCACCAATTACGACAAAAAAATTTAAGCGATAATTATTATGATAATCATGTAATCGCACTCATTCCTCTTTTAATTTCAAGTCCTTATAGAAATGATGAATTGTGTTGAACTGACAAGGGTTCATGTGAATATGTGGCCTCAAAGAACGTAGCCTTTCCACTGCTTCTTCTGGAGTACAGTCAAATTGCTAACAAATTACACAAAAAAATATTGTAAAATGTAGTATAAAAATGGTTATGAATAGACTCTCAAGGCATTCAAAGGATGTAAGGCTGTAAAAAAGTTTGTATACATTGAATTCACAACCTCTTTACACACACACACACACGTGCACACACAAACTCTTCAGATGTAATCATAGTCCAGTCATTTTCATAATACCCTCAGATATGCATTGGCAGGAAAAACTGGTCACATAATGCATATGTGCATGATAAACCACCTGTTTATACATCACACAAATCATTGTAGTCATTAAGTCATGTGGCTGGTTGGGAAGTAAGCTACATTGGGACACTCTCTGAAAGTCATTAGCTATTGAGGGAAGAAGAACGGCTAATGTCTCAGGCTGCTTCTCTTAAATCAAACTTTTAGAGGAAAGAAGTTCAAAACAGGATAACAAAAGGGAAGCAGTTCAAAATAGAATTGTCAGAAAGTATATTAATGCTTACCTCAATGAAGTAGCAAGCTACAACTATTGCACTACGACCTTTTCCAGATTTGCAATGAATATACACACTTTGGTTCTTCTTGTGAAATTCCTGAATGATGTCCAGTATTCTATAAATGTCTATGAGACTAGGGCCTTTGAAATCCACAGCTGAAAATCCATACCACTCAACATCATGTTCTTTCCACTCCTGAAACAATTTAATGTTGAAAAAAAAATATACTTACTTGACCTGACATTTCAATTTTTTTTGTAATAAGCTCAGAATAACTGAAACAACAACAGCCTCTTGAACCAATGCAGTCTAAAATATTTTGCTTAACTCAAGCTATTGTTATTGCAATATGGACATGAAAATACAACAACCACATTTGACTAAATGCGGTTAGTACTTACTTAATTACCTCTTCAGATGGAGTGAAATACTGCAACTCGTACTTCTCATTTAATGATATCACACAGCGAACATTTTCATTATTTACTAACTGCAAAAAATAATAATGAATATGTACAATAAAATGAACACACAAGTAACACCATCACAATCAGCTAGGAATTTTATATCATATATAGCTAACCTCTGTAATAAATTTCCTCAAGGGTAAAGCTCCCAATATCACAGTGACATCTATTCTGCTGTACCATTGTCTTTCAGTGAGATACAGTCTCAATAAATTGGGAAAGTAAAGTAGCCTGGCCATGAACGCCCAGAAAAAACATCCATGAAACATTTCAGGAACTGGAACTTCATCTGGGAAACTCACCTTAGTTATCGAGGAAATAAATAGCAGCTATCGACGCGAATCGGATGCTGAAAATTGTTGGGAAAGGTTCCTCACTTCTTTCAATTGTAGCGCACCTTGTGTTGCTAGGGAACATAAACATTAGTTGCGCGGCTGGAGCTGAAGTTTAGGTGAGCGGCTATGCCTCCGAAGAAGAAGGGTAAAGGGAAAAAGAAGAAAGGGAAGAAAAAAGATGGTGAGTAATGTCTGCTTGTATTTAGCATCTAGTTAACAATTTTTTTCTTTAAATTAAGATGATGAACTCCGAATGGAAGACATGTACAAACGCACTGTACAGGAGGTGGATAGCCTTAAGGAGAAGTTAGGTATGCCAATCTTAAACTCTTTCGTATACTGTGTAATAAAGTATTAATCAATGTCATTAGCTGAAAGGAAAGCATATGCCAGGCATACCAGAGCTGCTGAGGAGGTGATGAGGGACAAAATGACACAAGCTAAAGAGTTAGTAGCTGAAGAAAGAGAGAGCAAGAAATCCATTGCTGGAGGTGAGCTAAAAGATAGCTGTTGCATTCAAGCATTTCAAACTTTCATTGTTATGGTTGGGTTGGGTAGAGAGCTATTTTTATGATAATTGCAGAATAATGTGGCACTATTTCATATAAACTGTTCAATTTACTAATTGCTAACTCTATGCAGAGAATAGACAAGGTCTGGAAACATACAATACAGTGACTTGTTCACAACACCCCAAAGAGGATGCTCCATTATAAAATTCCATCTCTTGAAGTGGCCGAACAGCATCACCTCTACATCACAGCAGTAGAGCTCTTTAACAAACACTCAGTTTTTTCCCACTCTTTGGATGTAATGTGACACCACACTGTATACTGTAAGCTTGTTGAATTACACCTTTGTGCTTCGAACAAGTCATTATATAGCTCAAGACTCTTTCTTATAAATTCAAGCATAGAGGTTAGCAATTGGTAAAGGGTCACACCGCACAAGTATTATCATGAGTGCCTGCAAGCAATGCATTGATTATTGTTGTTGTTATTATTGTTGTTGTTATTGTCAGATTTGACAAGACAGTATATGACAATGCAATTCCAGCTTGAGACAAAGGTGGAATTTTTGGAAACTAAAGTGAGAAAGCTTCAGCAAGCTTTAGGTGAGATCGACTTATAAGTACTAACTAAATTATCCACTGATGCAAAAATTTCCTTTGTCCATGACTAAATATGTAAAACAAAAATTACTTGTATTCTCCAGTGACACATTTCATGGATTATTTCAATAACCTTATCTGGACTGGACAATAGAATAAATTTTTTTTTACTTCACAATATCTTTTATAGCCTTATTTTACTCATTAGCTGTATTCTCTCTCTTTCACAGGCATTTTCTTAAAACAAAACAGAATTGAAATATGTTTGACTGTCACTTGGAACGATTCCAGGTGACAGCCAAACATTTTTTTTTAAATTTTGTATTGCTAAAAAAAGTAAAAAAAGCCTGTGAAAGAGAGAATACATCTAAAAATTTGAATTTTTGTTCGAGCTCTGGGAGCGACTTTTGTTTCTTGCCATTTGTACACTATCTAGAATGTTCCTGATATAATTGTTTGAAGTTACAATCCATGGATTAACATAGTTGGAAATTGCTCCATTTCAGACCAAACTACTGAGAAACTGACAGAGGTTGAGGCAGAACGTGATTCCATACAAGCCCAAAGAGAAAGTGAAGTGGAGAGCTTACAATTGAAGATACAGAGCATGGAGAAATCCTATGAAATGATACTACAAGATGTCTTTGATGCCCTGGCAGTCAAAATGGACACTGCCAGGCAGAAATGGGATATGGAGTCGCACAGAATAGAGAAAGAAGCACTTGAGATTCTGTCAGAGTTTGGGCGAGAGCTAAAGCCAACCTCATCTACTTTTAAGTGAACAATGTTGTCTGACTCCTCTATCCTGCAAATGTCATCTCAAATATCAAATGATTCTCTCCTTACACTAATGTATCTGTATTCACCCTCTCTATCATCATGCAGTTTTTCATAATAATACTATAATTGATTATTTAAAGGCATATTTAAATATCCTAGGCATATTTAAATATCCTAGCCCTTTCCAAATTATTGACTTCATTGTAAAATAAATAATAAGTATTAATTCATAAGTAATCTTTAATATTATTATATAAAAAGGAGAGATTGCCAAAAAAAATAAAATAAAAATAAAATAATAATAATAATAATAAAGGAAAGAAAAAAAGCCAACAACCTCCAACTGACACACACATGGTGGCTGTTTGTGTCACCACAAAGAATGGGAATGGAGATTTCTACTCAGCACTGATCTGACATCGTTTGTGAATCTGAGGGCGTCCAGAAGCGGCAGTAGGTCTAGCAGGGAAGTGTCACGTGCATCAGAGAACCAAGATTTGATTGGAATAGCATTGTCTGCACAAAGAGAACACATGTACTTAAGATGAGACATAGTGGTAATACTACTTGACCCGCTAGTGACTTGATTGGAAAATGTTTAACTAAGAATATCAAACATTCTGCCCTTATAGTTGACATACAGCAAAACTGGAGAATTACATGACTACACATGGACAGCACAAGTAGCGGTAAGGCCACCATGACCCATAGTTTGAGGTCACCACTCACACCAATCTTAGGACATTGCTCCTAACTAACAAGCATTTAAGTATACATGTGTTGGGAGTGTCTTTAACAGAGTGTGGCCTGACACATGTGTGGAGGATATCTTTAATAGAGTGTGGCCTGATACATGTGTGGAGGATATCTTTAACAGAGTGTGTCCTGACACATGTGTGGAGGATATCTTTAATAGAGTATGGCCTGACACATGTGTGGAGGATATCTTTAATAGAGTGTGGTCTGACACATGTGTGGAGGATATCTTTAATAGAGTGTTGCCTGACACATGTGTGGAGGATATCTTTAATAGAGTGTGGCCTGACATATGTGTGGAGGATATCTTTAATAGAGTATGGCCTGACACATGTGTGGAGGATATCTTTAATAGAGTGTGGACTGACACATGTGTGGAGGATATCTTTAACAGAGTGTGTCCTGACACATGTGTGGAGGATATCTTTAATAGAGTGTGGCCTGACACATGTGTGGAGGATATCTTTAATAGAGTGTGGCCTGACACATGTGTGGAGGATATCTTTAATAGAGTGTGGACTGACACATGTGTGGAGTATATCTTTAACAGAGTGTGTCCTGACACATGTGTGGAGGATATCTTTAACAGAGTGTGTCCTGACACATGTGTGGAGGATATCTTTAACAGAGTGTCCTGACACATGTGTGGAGGATATCTTTAATAGAGTGTGGTCTGACACATGTGTGGAGGATATCTTTAACAGAGTGTGTCCTGACACATGTGTGGAGGATATCTTTAACAGAGTGTGTCCTGACACATGTGTGGAGGATATCTTTAACAGAGTGTGTCCTGACACATGTGTGGAGGATATCTTTAACAGAGTGTGTCCTGACACATGTGTGGAGGATATCTTTAACAGAGTGTGTCCTGACACATGTGTGGAGGATATCTTTAATAGAGTGAGGCCTGACACATGTGTGGATGACACACACGTACATACAGAGTCAGTAAAATTGGTCAGCAAACCACAAAATGATTTGATATTATGTAAAATATACACTTAAACTTCTGTTTCTGCATTTCCTTGCAGTAGGCATGCCTACTGTTTGTGATTTTAATGACCAAAAATATACCAAGGAAGAAAAACAGAGGGCAGACGACTCATCAAATAACACATGCACAAAAGGAAAGCTCCTGAACTTATAGTGTGTTTATGCGTGTGTGCGTGACTCACCAGGATTTCCTCGGTACGCTGCAGGTGAGTTGTCCAGTATAAAGATGCTGGAGAGGTCAGAGCAAATGGTTAACAGGTCTTTGGTGTATCCATTCAAGTCCATTGTGCAATGCTAGTGGAGGTAATTAACTTCAATCAACACAAATCGATCACTTCTTTTTTTCTTTTTTTTTTACTATCAATTAAGGGCTACTCAGTCAACCATTTCTTGAATTTCTCACAAAACCACAAGAATATAGACAATCAGTGGGAAAATGTTAATATACCAACAAAAGTATGTGGTAGTGCAGTACAAGTAGATAATAAAGACAGTGACAAAGTGAGAATTAAAAGATTGATATGCAGAAGCACAATGAATATTTCCTATAAGATGATTTAGAGACACCTGATTTAAAGTATTTTGTATAATCAGTGGAACCCCTTTAATTTCAGGAGACCATATCAAATAGTAATGAAGACATGTTTCAGGGGGCCACATGAAATAGTAGTAAAATTATTCTGTATTTTCAGCTAACTAGTTTTAGTTTTAGTACAGGCCTTACTGTATAAGGAATAGTTCGTGAGAAGAAAGTGAAGCAAGGAGATTCATAAGGAATTTATTAGTGTTGTGAATAAAACAATTGGTGCTCACTATATCCATATGATATCAATGTGCACTAACAAACCTGTCGGAAAAATCTTCTTTGAAAAATCTTTCTGTCATTGTCTAATCTGTTAGCCACGGCCATTCCATACATCTAGAAAGGAGGAAGAGACAAAATTAACAATAAGGAAGCCAAACCAACTTGTCTTAGTACTACTTATTTCACTACAAATAGCCACACCCACTTCATTGAGGAGGCAAACTACCATATATGTATATATATATTATTATAGGAACATCCACCATGTAAACAGCCACACCCACCACAATAAAATAACCACACCCACCACTTGCCCATACCTCCATACTAGCAGTGAAAATGACGAGCTCATACCATTGACTGATCTGAAAACAACAACAAAAAAACAAATACAACAACACAATACGTAGGAGTCATCAACATTCTGTAATGGAGGATCTACACACTTCTTCCTATAAATACTCCCCCCCCCCCCCCCCCCCCCCCCCTCCCTCCTCATTGTAATAGCCTACTTACCATAGACAAGAAGAAGTCAACATGGGGTCTTTTGTGCACGAAAAATCTCACTGGACGGTTCTCAATCCGCACCTATACACGCACCAAATACATGTCAACACCTTACCAAAAATGATACAGTCAAATAGATCAGCTTCATTCTTCTTAATACGATAATAACAACTACTCATCTCACTTCACAATCAAGCAAGAGATATTTCTTATTAATGTTTACCATATAACTCATGAATACCTAATTACTAAGTAGAAGGTACAATGAGCAGTTTGTCTGCCAGTAGAAGACTGCATTAGGCCATATACTGGTCCAGGTGTGTGAAATATCACCAGACTATCAAGTAGGGGGAACACGGAAACTTCTGTCAACCTTTAGGATCAAAATCTGGAACTATTTTATTTTAACTGTGAAGTACGTTTTAAATAATTTCGTAGCTGTGGAGGGAAGATGGGGAGGCTGGCGATCCTTGGATCAGTCTGGTTACTCCACCTACGGTATAATCGCTACCACCAGAGTACCTCGAGCTGCTATGCTAAAGTCAAACCTAACTCCACACACTTCAAGTTTTATGTAAAAAGCATGCAGAGGGGATTGGGGCAATGACACAGAACTAGGAACTGACTAAAATGGTGAATAATATGTGAGCTGGCAGTCACCCCCAAAGAGTCCACACCCCTTACAGCATTATGAATGAATGATGTTCATGTACATGTGAAAGTACGTTCCATTAGTTGTTTTTTTTAACTCAAAAATGGCTCAATGAAACTTTAGATTGCTATGAATCATGATTGAATAGAAACAACAGATCCTAAAATTGTAGTTATAATTACATACCCACAAAATGGCACTGTATAGCACATGTATCACCATGCACATGTTACAGTGGGCATGTGATTTAGTGTGCCTGTACATGTCATGTGACCCGCCCACTTACTCTGATGATGAAATCTGGCGGCACCGTAGGAGTAACCGGACTGATAACACTGCAGTAGAGAGAGAGAGAGAGAGACATGATGATGATAATGACGATAATAAATAAATCACAATAAAAATAAAAACAACAATATTAATAAGACCAATACAAAGTTGTGTGCTTAAAAAAGTGAAGTTCTACTCTCATAGCTGATTTCTGCCATCCACAATGTCTGATTGATTGTCACTCAATTGATCTTATATTATATCTACATTTCCCAGGGATATATAGCTATCAGTCAGAAACCCCGCCTCAGTCATGAACTGACCATTATACAGAAAAGGTTGGGCCTAGGTATAAAGATATGTAACGCAAGAAGAAGATCACTCACTCAGCGGATGGTGGGGATTACTTATGACAATGGCAGCAGAACAAAATAGGTCACGGGGGAATTCAGTCATAATCTGGAGCAGCCCCACCCCTCAACTAATTAGCATACCTTCACTGCATTCATACAAACAATTATTCTATTCTAACTTTACCTTTCTCATACCTGCCCTTATCTTATACAATCCCCATTCCATTCCACTCATATATACACTTCTAACTCTCTCACATTCTATTCAGCTTTTGTGTATCATTTATTTTGTTTTGTTTTATGTTCCTGTAATTGTACTTTGTTCTTTAGTTCTGTATCATTTTGTTTGAATTTAAGACTGAGTATCTTGAGCATACTGGGAATAGTGGATAGGCCTTAGTCAGTGTGTTTAAGTCTGGAGATATTTTTGTCTTTTTCCCTTTGTTTTAGTTAGTGGTCTTTGCGTGATAGTTTGGCTGAGTTTTTATAGCTTTACCCAATTGTCGTGTGCTACTACATAATCATTCCAGACAAAATACAGCTGCAGCTAATGGTCCATACACTGACACTCGGAATTACCTTCTACAGTAAATGTGTCTTATAACCCAATATCTTACAAAACTCTATTGATTCACATGCTCTAACACATTGCTCAAACCATAAAACAATTCCTCACTTACATTTTAAATATCAAACAACAAAGTCCAATTATAATCTCAACGCCAGAGTCTGTTATAGTATGTCCAAGTTGAGTTGGCGCGGTAAAAACTTTTGAACGGAAGTAGCTACATACTTGTAACTCCCGCCTTGCTCATACTACTGCACTAGGACAGTGAGTAATAGATTCACCCACCACGGATGGAGTGATGGTAGCACGCCACTCCTCCAATACCGGGCAGGTGTGCAAGCAACAATCACTGACTTACCCATCGTGGTGTGAGTGGATCAAAGTCTCGTCCAAATCTAGTACCATGATTTTTCGACGTACAGAATCTAAAGTGCACCCACATGTGTGTATGCGTACACACACAGACAGACAAGGACAACAATATGTCAATATTGTCTAGCAACAAAGTTGTGTGGCCATTTCTTTCTTACATAGTCTTGTCCCAGTTAGCGGTGATAAGGGGCAGTTGTAATACCGCACTGGTTGATATGCTGCTACCTGAGCAAGGTAAAAATAAATTTGTAAATCAGGAATACACTGGTCATCTCAACTTCTTCTCAGGAAATCTGAACTTCCTGATAGTTTGTGGGAAATGATAATTAGCAGATACGAAATGCATCCAGTAATAATTCCATGTTTCTGAACATAAATACATAACTAGATTCTAGCAGTTGGTAGGATACCAGTACAAGTGTCCGGATACTAATGCAATCACGGCCAGCATCAGTTTCAAAACACAGCAGACACTTGTTATTTGCTGCACACTTGCCTTTCTATAGCCTAGCTTTGCAAGACCAAAAATATGGCAGATGACTCTCCTGATGAACTCTAAAATGGCTCTAAAAACCATCTCAGCGAGGCGGGTCGCCACTGTCCGCGTAAACGTTCTAAAGTGAGATACAATTCATACAGAATAGCTTTAACGATCCTTTCCCTCCGGTTCAGCTCAACCACGCCTACTTAACTAAAGGGTTGCTGCTCCAGGTGGAAAATTAATCACGCGACGGCACGGAGTGTAATAGTGCACTTTCTATCTTGTGGAAAAGAAAGTCTTTGGAAGAAGAGTAGTGTTTATTTGGCCGCTATGGCCACTCAGAGGGTTAGAGGATTGGATTATGGACTAGAAAGGAGTGAATTAAATGAGACTGGAGAAGCTGACAGCGAGACAACTATGGCGGAAAGGGAAAATAATGGAAAAAGCATTTCCTCGGAAGAAAGCGGGGAAAAAGGAGGAGAAAGGGTGTCCATGAGGTCTAGAATATATAAAGATAAGGGAAGCATAGCTCTCCTTCTGTTTCTGTACATCCTCCAAGGTGTCCCCATTGGGCTAGCTGGGTCAGTTCCTATTATTCTACAAACCAAGAAAGTTGGCTACAGGCAGCAGGCACTATTTAGTGTGGTGTCGTGGCCCTTCACCGTCAAGCTCCTCTGGGCACCAGTAGTAGACTCTCTCTATAACCAGCGGTTTGGTAGGAGGAAGTCATGGCTGATTCCTTCCCAGTATTGCATTGGTTTCACCATGATACTGCTCTCCTATTTCGTAAACAATCTTATGGGAGACAAGGACACGCCTCCCAACGTTGTCCTCCTCACTATCATGTTCTTCTTCCTCCATTTTCTAGCTGCTACCCAGGATATAGCCGTGGACGGCTGGGCTCTCACCATGCTCTCCAAGGAGAATGTGGGGTTGGCATCCACCTGTAACTCTGTCGGTCAGACTGCTGGTTTCTTTATCAGCTATACCATCTTCCTCGCCTTCAACTCACCTGAATTTTGTAACACCTACATCCGATCTGAGCCCAGAGAAACTGGCATGGCTGACCTGCCTACTTTCTTGTTCTACTTTGGGCTTGTTTTTATCGTGGTCACCAGTGGGGTGTGGTTTTTAAAAAGAGAGAATGTGGAAGAGAATCACAAGCAGTCCGACCGAGCGGTCCTCACTGGTTACATGCATTTGCTGGGTGTACTGAAGCTACCTGCTGTGCAGACGTATGCCCTAGCTATACTGACGTCCAAGGTAAGGGGTTGTCACACTAACAAACAATGTTGAAAAAAAAAGAAAAGAAAAAGAGTGTGTTAATGTTTAACTTTACTAAAACAAGTACACCATGGTATGAACGCATGCACACACTTCAGCGTTAAATAGATGGTTTTATTTTTCCTGGTGTAGTGTGAACTATTTAAATTTGATAATATTCATAGGGATGGAATAGTGAGGAATGCATTTTTTTAGCATTGTTGATTCCCTACGGGCATTTTCTGTTAATATAGGAATTAGGGAAGTAACCAATACTAACTTTTTCTATTTAGAGAAGCGGTGTTATAACAACACTGTAAAAATAACTCAATGCACTTGATAGACCAGTCTGGAGAACAGGGTAGCTCAGCTTGCGAGCAGTACAGAATTCAATTAGTTAAACTCTCTGTTTCGAAAAAGTTTATTGGTCAAACATGATTGTGTACATTTATTAATGGCCGAGATATTTCTGAAAATTTATGCAAGCTCCATACTTATTTCCACTAATGGTGCACTTGATGAGCAAAGCAAAAGAGAAATTGTTAACATGGCTGCAGTTTTCTACATTATTTTGATAATAGTTGACCCTTTTCAAGCATATACACTGACATTTTGTTCGTTAAGTTGCACATAGAATTGGCAGTTGGACTTATTGCCTGAAGCCTTTTTGTGTCAGTTATGCTGCCTAATTTACTTCAAAAGAAGGGAAGTATTTCACCCATACAGTACACATATGCCTATACATATATAACCGATAAAGAAATAATTTTAACCTTAAGTTTAGCTTGCCTCACTCACTCACCAGTATTTGGGGGAAGACTTGAAGTACTGCATAACTTGTTACTGTTGACATCCTAGACTCTTCCATTGTTTATCTCCAGCTCCTTCATTTGCCCCACATGAGAAAACAATCCACTAGCAATTTCAATGTCATTTGCTACCTCATTTCAATGCCATTTGCTACCTCAATTTCAATGCCATTTGCTACCTCTTTTCAATGCCATTTGCTACCTCATTTCAATGCCATTTGCTACCTCATTTCAATACCATTTCTCACAACACAGAGAAAGAGTGGTACCATTTGTAGAATGTGGACTAGTTAGTATGAGGGAACTCCAGCGCATCTAGATAGTAGTTGTCTTTTAGTTCCAAGCATCATATCAGGCATTTGTCTCTGTAATCTTGTAATTTGTTTTCAGAGTCCACTTTTTTTTTTAATCTTTTCAATCATAAAGTAAATTACTTTTTTAACTCCAAACTGACTATGGCAGTATAGACCAGTTGATTGCCGCATTATATACACAGTATACAATTGCTGACTATAGCAGGTTTGTGTGACATTTTTGACTATCTGATAGGAACCCTTTACATAGTCAATTTTAGTTCAACAGAGAGAGAGAGAGAGAGAGTGGGAGGGGAGAGAGAGAGAGAGAGAACGCTTGCATGTGAATAACTTTACGGAAGGTTCGCAGATCTGCTCAGGGTAGAGCACCTATACACATAAGATAATGGGGGACTGCAATCTTTCTTCTTTTTTTTTTTTTTAGAGAGCGGGTTTATAAGCTCAATTTATATTGGCTGTAAAAAAAATTTTTTTTTGTGAATTGGCACCAAAAGTTCTAGTTAGTGTTTATTCAACCTCGCTAGGCATTCATTATTAGTTTATTTTGATGCACTTGTCTGTGCTTTGTTGTTTGCTTAGTGATTCAGAATTATTTTTTCCCTCTTTGATTTACCGACCACTATACTAACTCACACATGCACCAGGTTGCATTTTCTGCTGCTGATAGTGTGACAGGTCTGAAGCTCATAGAGGCTGGACTCTCCTCAGAGAAGATGGCACTCATGGCCATTCCTTTGGTACCCATACAGATCATGCTGCCATGGATTATCAGGTGAAGCCCCACCCATTGATACAAAATGTTTGTGGGTGGTGTATTTCGAAAGAATTAACATCATGTGACCAATGAGTAACAAATTTTCTGACAAGCATTAGACACAGACTATATGAGTCTCGAATTTAAATGTGCCCTAATCACATGGGATTTTTTCTCCCCGAGACTTTTTGAGTAAATGAAAATGAAATTCACCATTTGGCAATTCAAGTAAACTATTCCCTCCAAATCCTTTAAAGTTTTTGTATTAACATAAAAGTTTGTAAATAGGAAAAGAACACTGGTTGGAAGGGGAGGTGGTTTGGAATTTATATCTATGTGTGCAATTAGGGTAGTGTATGTACTTTATGCAGTCGGTTCACAGCTGGGCCACGCCCAATGGATGTGTTTATGAAGGCGTATACTCCTAGAGTGGTGATGGGACTGGTGTTTGCTGCCGTGGTGTGGTGGACGTCCAGAGTGGGAAGTGACGGCCATTTCCCTTTCTATTACTACATAATCATCATTTTACTCTTCATTCTACACCAGGTACACCTGTACATGTGTGTGTGCGTGTGTATATTGTGTGTATGTATTGTGTGTGTATAGTCATGTGTATGTGAGATTTCCCTTGGTGGTATTGTCATCATTCGTGTGTGTGTGTGTGTGATATTTCCCTCTGTATTGTCATCATTGTACTGCTTGTTCTACACCAGGATCGCCTGTGATGTGTGTGTATTTGTATGTGTGTGAGTTCTGTGGAATCACTGCCAGAAGTATGCCTATACTTTCATACACTGCTTATCTGGCAAAACTTCTAATTTGGCGTATCATTGTTTTGCTGTTGTCATGTTTAGGTGTTTGCATACTCCATGTTTGTGTCTGTGATGGCATTTCATGCTCGTATCAGTGACCCTGTCATCGGAGGTACGTACATGACTCTGCTTAACACCATCACAAATATGGCAGGAACGTGGACTAGCACTCTCGCCCTCTGGCTGGTGGATAATGTCTCATTCAAGGATTGCGAGGGAGTTACAGATCTTTCTTTGGATTGTGACACTATGCAGGAACAGAAGGTGAACAGGGTGGGAGTGATTTGGTGTGTGAGTTTGGGAAGAGGTGGGGGGTTGAGTGTGGAGGTGATTGAGTGTGGGCGTGATTGAGTGTGGGCGTGATTGGGTGTGGTGGTGATTGAGTGTGGGCGTGATCGAGTGTGGGTATGATTGAGTGTGGGGTGTGGGGGTGATTGAGTGTGGTGGCGATTGAGTGTGGGGTGATTGAGTGTGGGTGTGATTGAGTGTGGGTGTGATTGAGTGTTGGGGTGATTGAGTGTGGGGGTGATTGAGTGTGGGCGTGATTGAGTTTGGGCGTGATTGAGTGTGGGCATGATTGAGTGTGGGGGTGATTGAGTGTGGGCATGATTGAGTGTGGGGGTGATTGAGTGTGGGCATGATTGAATGTGGATGTGATTGAGTGTGGCATGATTGAGTGTGGGGATGATTGAGTGTGGATGTGATTGAGTGTGATGGTGATTGAGTTGTTGGCAGGTGTGGGAGCGTGGATTAGTTATTTGTACCACTTCTCTTGTGATGGAAAAGTCCATTATCAATTCCATTCGTTTGCGCTGGTCATTGTACATCTTATCATGTTTCCACCCTTTTCCAATCTAGATGTGCGAAGAAGCAGGTGGCCACTGTGTTACTCACCTGGATGGCTACTATGTGGAAATCCTGGTCTGCATTCTGTTTGGTTTTGTGTGGGTGTTGTGGCAGAGGAGGAAGATAGACCGACTCCAGAACTTGCATCCTTCAGAGTGGAGGGTGCAGCACAAGCCTTGAAAACAAACACGACAGTCATATTGCTGATTATAGGGGCAACTTGTTTGGCTGTTTGAGTTCATGCAGTGCATTGTTTTGTGGTTTGGGTTGAACTCTTGATGGCTGCATTAGAGTTGTTACATCCAATCGACCGGTTATTTCAAATCAGACTTAGCATTGTACTTTGATATCTTTCATTCTTTTTAACATTAATTTTATCTGATTGTTTTGTGGGTGGAGGATGTTGAGCTTTGGGGGATTCTCTCCTATGAGTTAAATACTTTTACTGTCTTTATAAAGACACTGTTGGATAAACTGAAAAATGATGGCAGATTAACTGCACTGGTTTTGTTGTTTTATTGCACTATTTCCAAGAAGCAAGACAATTACTAATTATTATTACTACAAAAGTTGTACCAAAAAATGAAGAGCACAAAAATGACAAGGTATATTATTCCAATTGATTTATGGTCAAATGGCATGTAATGGGGTAACTGCATTCAAACGTAAAGTGCCTCACCACACCAACCACCACTGCTCCTCCCCTCACTCAATGTCCAATTGTTGTGGAAGCTTGAATTGGACTACACTTGAGCGTACTTGGCCGCCATATTTGTCGTCCTGCAAGGCTGCTAGCTTGGTCCTGAAGCAGATACATGGTTGCTTTCAACGCCAACATCAAGTCGTCCATTCAACTGTGCTCTGAATTTGAGATTCTTAGAAACCCACCCATTTTGATGTAAAATATGGGAACATCAGGGCAAAATAAACTATTTAAAATGCAATAAGAATACAATTCCTCAGCGTACGTGCGCGCAAGATATAAATGTATTACAATAGATTATTGATAGAATGCAGACAGCAAATTTATGAACACATGATCATTGAGTTCCTTTAGACCTTCTACCTTTACCAGTTTTCTTGCTGGTAGCTAGACTGGGAGTTCTCATCACAGCATGGCCTGAATCCTTGATGTGCTGGAACAATTTATTCCTCGAGTGATATTGTTTGCTGCAAACACTGCACTTCAGATCTGATGCTGATGATGACATAGTTCTAATCTCTTCCGCCGTTCCACCACCCGATTTAGACTTCTTCTTGCATTTCCCTTTAGACTTGACCCTTGGCCCAACAGTTTCCTGGTGTTGCTGCTTTGAGTTGCATGGCGGAGGGGGAGATGCTGACTCTGAAACTGGAACTTGTTTATGGTCTATCACATCCTCTTCAGCTGGGAAGAATTCTTCGCGAGGATGATCCCTCTTCCTATATATATATATACAAATAAAATACGTAATGTCAGCTAGTAGTACATACTGTACCATCATTTGTGGAGTGTTTCGATATCAGCAGCTTAATAGATTAATATTAGAATTATTTACAAGTTACTAATTCAATTATTATTAACTCTATGAAAAAATCACAAATAAACCCAGAGAGAGAAATAATTCAGTTGAGTATGTGATAGTGTAAATTCTCTAAGCATTAACTTACTTAGTCATTCTGGAGAAATCTTCCTCAGCATCAGAAATGGAATCACTCTCGTGCTCTGTGGAACCATTCAGCTGCCCCTCACAGTCAATAACTCCCTGTCCTCTACTGTCAGTGACATCAAGCTCTGCTGGGCCACCTCTCTCCCAGCCATCTCCTTCCTCCCGAGGACATGTTACTACCGAGTTCTCTCTAACACCATATCCCTCATGACTACCAAGTTTTCCAGCTATGCATTCAGTTCTGTTAACATCAGCACCATACTCCTCAACTTGTCCTTCGCCTTTCTCTCTGTCACCTTCATGTCTGTCTTCCATATCTGATTCATACTGATCTTCTTCTTCTTGGAGCAAGTCCTTCAATAGTGCTACCTTTTCTTTGTGTTTTTTGGATCTCTCGTGGTTCTTGAAACTATGGAGGGAAAGTGAGGTTTCGGGTTAAAAAGATGTACAAAGCTTCATCAGTGAACTCACGCTTTGCTAGATCGGAACATCTTATTGCACGCCGGACAGAATAAGTCATCTGCAGCTTGTGAGTCACTGCTGTTACTATCACTGTCGTCTAAGTCCTTCCCAAACTCCGCCTCAAGAGCTTCCCTCATGCTCTCTAGATCCTGCAAACAAAGCCACGCCCAGTTGTTAGTGATTTCAGTGGAACGATCATGGCACAGTTCTAACCATGTATTTCCTACACCCACACTTACTACTTCAAACTGGGAACGGCTAGCCTCAGCGACATCTCCTTCACACTCTTCTCTCATCCTGCAAAATATGCATTATTTAGATGATACATAATGGGGGAGGGGGCGGGGGGATTTCACGAAATTATGTATTTTTAAAAATTAAGCTGAGATGACTGAATTATAAATAACTTTTATACAGTGAGAAGTTTGTGTCACTGAAAGCACTTACTCAAGTCTCTTCTTTCTCTGCCTCTCCTTGTTCTGTGCCACTCTCTCCTGCCTCTCTTTCTCCTTCTCCTCCATGCAAAGCTGCAACACATAACAATATGGAAGTTGTTACATTTATTCTGTCGCACAGTTTGGCTACTTCAAACTAGTATGTAGTCCATAGCTTCAGGTCATCAGAAAGTGATGGCTTGGAATGACAACTGCTATCAAACTAGTAAACTACACTCCCTAACAGTTGGAATAACTCACCTTGTAGGCTTGAACTCTCTTGTCTCTTTTACGAACAAAAGATACTAGTTCCTGCAAACAAAAAAACAACAACGATAATGAATAATAATAAAAATAAAAAAAATAAAAAATAAAAAAAGGGGTGGGGGGGGGGGGAATCATAATGACACAGGCAAAATGGTATTGCAGTAGACATTAGGAATAAATCTGGTAAAGATCATCAAGGGGTGCTTGCATGCGAGTAAAATTCCAACAGAGAAAATAGACTCCAATTTTGTTAATTAGAAATATTTTGAAATGAAAAACATTTGTATTGTATTGATACCTCAGATGACTAACAACAAAAACAACAACAGCAACAACACTGTAACAGCACTTGTCAAGCACCAATACAAACAACAACAACAACAACAACAAACAAAATTATGTACCATTGTACTTACAAAGAAGTCAAATTAAGTAAAGATTGGCATACCAAAAAAAAGCTATGACAAAGCTATAATTTGCACTCTGCCTTACCCGCACTATTTCATTTCGTTTCTTCTTGGCTGCATCTCTTAATTTCTTGTTTTCCTTCTCCATAGCTCTCTGAACTTTCCTATTCGGTGCCTGCTTCAATTCGTATTCATCCTCCCAAGCATACGAACGACAAGTGCTGAAACTTTGCCAGTACGAGTAAAATATGTGAACCTAATACATACATACATACATACATACATAGACTTGTGATGCATTCATTCACATCAAATAATAAAGAATAGCCAATTGATACGAACCCTGCTACTACAGTAGATAAATCTTACAAAAAAAAGTAATCTTGTGGGCCTACCCTTCGTTGATTAAAATTGCTACATGAGAGGGGGCGTGGCAAGGTACTGTGTAATACCGTACAATGACTTTTTTTGCAGCATTGGGAGTTTAAGATTAATCACAAGCTCTGCTGGAAAGTGATAAATATTCTTACAGTGGGAAGGTGAGGGGGGAGGAGAAGCACAGTGAACAAGCCATTAAAACGTGCATTTCCAGACCCTTTCCTATACTTCTGCGTAGGAATTTACAATTGGTAAAAGCTCTAATTTCAAAATGTGATATTCAAATGGGATAATATGAAACTGATGCACTTACCTCCTCGTAATCAGTCTTTGAATTACCTAAAGGAAGACTTACAATAATACAACATCACCAACAGACAGACAAGTAAAAGACCCACCGAATCTTGGCAGACGCTCTGACTCCTCAGTAGAATACTCCTCCTCCTCATCCGCAACTCGATTGAAGACACTGTCGTACACACAGTAAAACCCCTGAGGCAAGAAAAAGAACAAATTAAAGAGCAAATTATAGCTGAAGGTTATCTCCGCACACACACACATACACACACCTTTGAGTCATCCCCATAGCCTGAGTAGCATGATGAAGAAAAGAAGGTCATTAAATTGACGCCATCATCTTTGAAGTCTGAACCAGCTATGCAGAGGAAAACATTGTTATTATCAGTAACTATTATTACGATAATTTATTTATTATTAGTTCCCGTTGCTATATTGTTACTAGGTGTACTAACTTGGTAAGTGTGCACTATTTTTTGCCTTTAGGTATATGAACTGTGCATACTAACCACCCTTGGGGTATTGCTATTTTTGAGTTTTAGTTTAAGGTAGGGTTAGATGAGATAACAGCTGGCAGCTACAATGCTAAAGTAGGTGTGCTTCAATTGAATTTTAATTGAATTTTAATTTTGGGCCGAAAACACAGAATAATTCGCTTGACACCGCCATTTCTGCAAAAATGCTGATAAACAAAGTTGCTAGTGGAAACTGGGCATGGGTAAACGGGATCTAAAATAGTTAGAGCATGCCCTTAGGTACTGGTGAATTTAGTGCACAAAGCCCTCGGCCTACGGCCCTTGGGCTTCAGTGCACTAAATCCACCAGTACCTATGCGCTTATGCTCTAACTATTACATAATTTTTATTATTATTATTATTATTGAGCAAAGCGAGCGAGATGCTATTAGGGGTGGACAATTGAAAATCGGGTATATGTTCGATGTATATATATATGTATGGATTGTACATATACCTTTTAAATGCACACGCTCCTAAAAACACGGCTTTTTAGGCTTGACCCCTGTTTCTTCTGATACTACAGCATTAAGATAGTCCTAGTCTCCAAATTGTGAGATAATTTTAGCGGAACGCTCACAAAAAGTTACTGTGACTGGTTACTATGGCATTGAAAACCCTTCACCAGACGTAATTTCAAAACCTCGCTGTTTTTTGGAGCTGCTAAGTGTCGCTTGTTGGTTGTCAAGAGCCACTGGTAGTCAGAATGGCTTAATTTTAATACTAAGGACTACCACTACTCGGGGAAGCTGAGGTAAGTACGTAATTCCATATTTGTTGGCTAAAATACAAAAATAACACTGGCATATTTGTTTTTTGTACCTGAGAGCTTGTTCAAGAGTTACTCTAAATTGAGATGGTCAGAATGGCTTCAGTTTGATACTACAGTAGTTACCATTACTCAGGTAAGAAAATAATTCAGTATTTGTTCGCTAAAATTAATGGCCAACTGCTATTATACTGATCCAGTCATTCTCAGCTGAAACAATTGTAATAATAGCAAATTTTTCTCGTTCTAACAGCCAATATTGTTAATTAAAACTTAACCCAACATTTCGACTTCTTGCCGAAGTCCTTAAGTTTTAATTAACAATATTGGCTGTTAGAACGAGAAAAATTTGCTATTGCTATTATACTGTCTTGAACTAAGCTAAAATATAAATTAAGTAGTAACAATACTGTAGTTTTATGTTACATAACTAGGCAGGCTCGCTCGATATTTGACCACTAGTTATTATTATTATAATAATTATTACTATCATTATTATTATTACTATTATTATTGAGTATCTAGCAGATCACATTAGCACATCATTGTATCACCTCCAGCCAGAAGATATTGATCCTATTCGAGACAAATTTAAACTTACCTCCACGAAGGATTTCTTCTCTGTGCTTGTCATACCTATAGTTAATGTTTCAATATTGTAAGTTACTCCAACAGAAAGTAAATAAAAAGTGGCTGTAAGGTAAAAAAAATAGCCCACTCAGCACAACTATACTTGCATGCATATCACTCAAAATGGGGAGGTAGCACAATAAAAAAATAAATAATAAAAACAAAACAAAAAAAAACTGTCATTTTTATTAAAATATAAAATTTTAAGTCCTAATTCATTTTAATAAGTGCTTTTAATAAATGCATTTGTCTATTGCGCTGAAGGATTCAAATATTATTTCATACCTTAAGAATATACTTTAGATTGATCAGTAAAGCAAATCACAGCCAAGTGTGATAACCCTTTACCACACACCACAGAGTGTATTGCGAGAGCCATTGTAAGATGAACTTTTCTTCAGTTTTATTTAAAAAGTGAGTGCACTTTGACTTGAGTGAGCTGTTAGTGTGCTGCTGAACACTAAGGCATTACGTATCAGGGTAAAAAATTTGGAATGCAGTTAAGATGCAGGTACACTTCAACTTCAGCATGCTGCCAAACAGTTCACTTGTGCTTCAACTAGAGGTGAGAAATTAGCTTTTGTTAATAAAGGGCTGCAGCTCATAACGAGCTCTTATGTTTTCCTTAGCTCATTATGACTTATGTGGAGAATGTGAACAAACCATAAATGTGTTTGATAAGTGAATATTATAAATATTTTACTTATAGAAAGGCTAGCTTACTCACTAGTTGTGTTGTAGCATACCAACCTCAGTTCATAACCAAAATGATATTATTACTACTACCTTGATGAATGTTTCAACAACAACCACTGAATGCTAGTTCACCACTTATACCACAAAATAAGTAAAGAGTCTGGCTATCCAGCACTTGGCACTCTATCCTGAAGTTCATTGAAATACAACTCTTATTTTAAACTTTCACTTGGTATGCTGACACTGGGCACAATTTAGAAAAATGTGATATACAGCATGACAAGCAGTTCTTCACATCCTAAAATTCTTTATCAAACTTACCAAGCTCTTTCTTGTGGATCACTCAAAACTTCATAAGCTTGTTGAATAGAGTTAAATAGCTTAGTACACTCCTCTATATTCTCCGGATTTTTATCAGGGTGGTGCTTCAAGGCCAATTTACGATACACTTTTTTTAGATCAGCATCTGACACATCTCGGGGAACTCCCAATACCTCGTAGTGACACTTAATACGACTCATTTTCTGACCGTGATTAAAATAACAATTTAACTTCACCTAGCGCTTCAGTGCAGTTAGTACATGATATAATGCACACCTCAAAAGGTGAAAGTACACACATCACACGTGATGGAATTTCGAGTGTCGTTGAACTTGGAGCGCTTACCTGTTGTGGGGGAGCAAAAGCTGAGCGGCAGCATGGAGATCCCTACCAGAGCCGAGCTGAGGAAGCTCAAGGTGGTGGAGTTAAGGCAGAGGCTGTCGAAGGCGTCTTTACCTCAAGGAGGTAAATTTGTTTACTGTAGCAGCCAATATTAAGTGCTTCTGTCTTTACTGTCCATCCGCAATGAGCTGGAATTTCGTTCTTGCGAATTTTTAGTGTCAATCCTTGCTTGATCCGAACAGTAAGAATGTGTTTCAGTTCAGGCCACCCCTTTCTAGACTTAATGAAATTCACACTTGTGATTAGATTTATACTAGGTGGTAGAAGTTCCATAAACAACATACATAGCTGACAAATTGTCTGCTAATTTAATAATTATCTATTAGGGTATTATTTTACTTTTTTAGGCATAAAGGAAGATCTGATCACAAGGCTGCTGGAGCATTACAACAAGCAGGTGGGTTTATTTTTTAGATCATAATTATTATAAAAGAACATGAGGAGTTGATAATGATAAGTTCACTATTTCAATATGGGGGGCCATCACCATTAAAAAAAATTAAAAAAATTCCATTTTTTTTTTGACTTTTTATTTTTATATTTTTTATTCTGTAGGTTGAAGCTTTCTGAAGCTGTGCCCAAAGTTTCAGATCAATTGGGCATTTCTTTATTTATATATACTTTTTGTCATCCCTACTTACAGTACTCGCACCGCCCGGGAAGAATCCAATCTTTATGTTTTACCGTTACTGTTTGTGTAGCGCGTCTTCGCCATTCCTCGTTTACAACTATAGCGCATTATAGTTTAAAATAAAGCACACAGGAAGAGCTATTTGACCACGTAAACTGCACTCCAATTGGGACAAGTGTGAATGACTGTGCACACGGAGCAGTACTTTTTTTAATGAACTTCGCGCAAGAGTTGTATCGTTTCTCCTAAATTTCCAGTCCTACCTGGCGTTATGAGAGGCGAAAAAGGAGCTAGAAAGTATTCCTGAAGCTTTCATAGAACCCTGTTTCGAAGGAAGGCTACAGTGGAGTCCAACACTTGAACTGGAGGGCCCCACCTTCGGTTAGTAAGCTAAAATTAATGGTGGCTCATTAGGGTTTATAGGGGGGGCTCTACTACTGTATGGCGTCGTAGAGGTAGTGAATCCTCTCCTGAACTTCCAAATAGTACTTCAGGAACTGCCAGAATAGGCAAGCAGTGTAGTGGTGTTTTTAGAGCTGCTTCATCACTAACCAGGACATTCCCTGCCAGTTATAGAGAACAACAGTGAAAGGCAGGGGTTTGTTTCTTGTGTATATATCTACAGTAGCCAATGGTTCCACCACACAGTTTCACAAAGGAGAGCTATTGAAGGTACTAATTATGCACCAGAGTTGCTCTTAGAAGATGAAAATTTAGTACTAAATGTGTCGAAAAGAAGAGCAACCTAAGTGTCAATGATAAGTCAGGGTGCTTTTTTTGAGGCAATGATGAGGCACAAAACCCTTTAAATTTGAGCTTAATACTATGTACAATAGCTTCTACATTCATGTGTATCTGTTTATTTCAGCTCTAGTGTAGGGACCTGTGTTTACAGTAACATGCTTCATTTTCTTCTGTTGCAGGCATTATCAGCTGGAATAACTAGTGTTGTGGTTTTCCACAATTATCTCAGAAGTGAAACAGTCAATCTTCCAAAAATCATAACTTGCTCTCACTATTTTTTTACAGAAATGTTTTTATATCATCTGAAAGCTCTTCTTCTACTCTTGAAAGTAAACTACCAACTTAAAAAATATATATATATATTTTTTTTGGTTGAGTTATTCACGTTTTTTCAAAATTTCATCAAAAACAGCCATATTAATATAAAATAAAATATTTAGAAAATCTGGTAGTACACTTTGTAAACAAGGTATTGAAGAATGTGTGTTTGAAGTCTTGATGTTGGAAGTAGGAGGGTTTTAGTTTCGCAGGGGTGGGTAAGGATTTTCTTGACGTTGACGCCTTAGAATTTTGGTGGGTGTGGTTTTCTGCCAATATTTTAGCTTATTTTGAAGAGCTTCAGATGGGTAATATTTTGAGCTTCAAAGTGAAAAAAATGTATGCATAGTAAAGTTATGACAAAAAATGTAAAACCACAATTTTATGGTGACAGCCCCCTTAACATCAAAGATTCTTAATTAGTAAAGCCATTAACTATGAATATCATTTAATAGTGGCCACAATAATCAGCACTGTTACAGTGCTTCCAACTTAAAGAGTGGATTTTTTGAAACTACTGTATAGAACCTCACTACAGTCATTTAACATACACATACTTTTCTTCATCATCCCAATAATGTTTCCAGTAGTAAAACTGCCTGTTTAGAGAATGGAAAATGGAGAACGGCACTTTTCTCATTCACTCTAATACATTTTACGCCTTTTTTTTTTTACGTCAAGATTTTGTGGTAATTCGTCATTAGCGTAGCTAGTAACGTGCTACGGACGAACGGTAATTTCCCCGAGCGGTATGGCGGGACTTTCCCTAACTGCAAGCGGCTATAAGGATTCTCAGTGTTCTACTAGCAGCAGTAAGCGAAGGCGGAAGTCAGTCAGAATTGTTGGCTGATATTACTAACTTGGAGCCAAGCCTATCTAAGAGGTCCTCTTTTTCAAGAGCTGAAGGAGTTTAACACTCCTAAGGCTCCCAGCATTCAGTATTCTGACAACATCAGGGCGATGCAGTTGGAGTTGTACGGGTTGTGCGGCTCCAGACCGCAGCTAAAACGCTGGCCGTGATAGGTAGTTCCACCGTAAAACTTGATCCCACGGGCCTGAGATACAACCATAGCTAAAGCAGCCATAGCCATGCAACAATTAGCGGTAAACTCACGCCTCTCGTGCCTTTATGACACATACACATGTGCTGATTTGTGACGTCACGTGTACTAAAGGCCCACAACCTGCTCAAAACGTCATCATTTGATGACCCTTACCATGCCTTAATTTTTTTTGGTGAAAAACAGCCACAACTCACTTAATTTTCAAGAATAGCTACCAAAGTTATACATAAGGTAATTTTACACCATGTGTCTAATTTATAGAGATGTAACTCAATAAATTAAAAAATCCTGGCTTAAGGGTGCTGCGACAACGCCCACGCATATTTTTGGTGTTAATTAAATTTTGGTTGCTAGGGCTAACTGACTTTTTTCTTACTGTTTGTAGGGTTATGGCAAGCAGCGGACCCTGAAGAGCACTGCTAGTGGACCAACTATATAGAAAAACAGCAGTTGGTACTGTATTTTTTCTCCGCTACAAGCTTCTGAAGCCTCAAGTATAAAATTCAAAACTCCTCTGACGGTACTGCCGCTGGCGAGCAGATTCTTCGTCCTCGGCCTCATTAGCTGATTGTTTTCAAAAGCTTCATTTTAGTTTTTCTCTAATCTTTTTTAGTTTGTCTAGTTGATTGTGTTCATTTGCTTTTCTCAGCAGTGCGCTGGCATTTTTTTCTTAAAAAAAAATTATAACGAAGGTTTTGTTCCCAAGGTCAAAGTCTACCTGTATATGAAGTTTGGAGTCATTCCCATTCTTAGATTCTGAGGAGTTACACAAAATAGGTTTCAGAACTAAAATAAGACCTCACAATCTTTAGGAGAATAAGCTGATTGCTGACAAACCCCGCCCATTACCTGATTGGTTTACTTTTCGCGGGATTTAAGTTGCAACAATTGGCATAGTCTCTGTGCCACCTGCTGGATTTTCCAGTCTCCTGCGCTCCTCTCCCTCGCTAGTTGAGTTTGAAGACTAGGTAATATAGTAGAGATTATTTTTGTAGCCAACTGTTGTTTTTAGTGATTGTAAATAGTGTTCTTTTTTGGGTAAACAACTTATTGCCAACTGGATTATACAGTCATTGTTTGAATAAGCTTATACACTAGTGCATCATTTATTTAGAATGTACTACTGAGTTCATTGGATATCTGCATACTCAATATCTTCATTTCTTTCTTCTAAGTTTATACATTATTCAGTATTTAGCTATAACACAATAGTCATTATAATCATATAAATCAATCACATAATCAGTTATTATCTGTTGTATTCTATGAAGTTGGTACTTCTGACATAGATATTTTCTACAAGAATAAAAAATATTGAAATATGCAGTCATTAGTGTAACTATTTATTTACCTGTCATAGCTTGGAGATACTGTGGAGCACTGCTAGTCACAGATCTAGTGGTATACAAGAAGAACGAAGTACTGATTCAACAAAGCTACAGAGCTACTGAGCAACAAAAAGCAAGGGAGCAATTGTGGGTGGGAAGCTTTAGAATTACCCGCGTGTTAGCGGTGTTGTTCAATTATTGTGAGCATCCGACATTTCTGGTGCACGTGCGTTGCAATGTCGCAGCACCCTTAAACACTTTATTTCTTAAAATTTAAATATTTTGAGATTCAAATTTCGTGTGCCCACAAAATCAGGCTCATGTGAAACTTTAAAGTATCAGTATACCAAGTTATAGAGATAAGGACAAATGATTTCTCTTTTTTCAGCTTAACACTTCAAATTCACTGTTTTGAAGCTCTCAGCTTCTCTTCATTCACCTTCAGCATCTCTTCATTCACCTTCAGCATCTCTGCCATCTTAATCAGCATGTCTGCCTTCACCTTCAGCAATGCCTTCTTCTCCATCAGCAATGCCTTCATCTTTTCATTCTTCTCCTTCAGCTCTTTTAGATCTACTAATCCCTCATCCCTGCTGCCTCGCGTACACAGATTGGCTGATTCCAACAGGGCGTATGCTCACTTCAGGTGGTAGTGGAGGATTGCCATCTTAGTGTGTGACTGTTTCTTTTGGGATAGCTACTGAACACTTATATTGTCATTCATAATTTGTCGGTCAGATTCATTTTTCATGTTACAGTAATGAGCACCCAATTCTAATCCATTAGGAGGGAGATTGGAAGAGGCTCCAGTTCCATCACCTATAACTACAAAACCACAAAATTGTTTTGTCTGTATGTTAATATGACGTTAATGTATAGCACTACAATTTTTTAGCTTTTTATTACACATACTTGAGAAATTATAGCAGAATTAGCAACCTTAACCAAAAAGCTAAAAAAACCCACTTTTTAAGCTGGAAGCACTGTACACTTGCTGCACTGTGACTGACATTTCCAGGATAATCAACTCCAGCGAAATCCAGCACTTCTACAGTAACTCCAAGGTCTTCTTCAGGAACTTCAGGCTCTTCTTTGCAGTATTCTGGTCTACATCATCAGACTCGCAACTATAGCAGCTTACACTTGTACGCTTGTCAATAGTCTCCTTAATTTTTCACAAACCTTTGTCTATCGATGACTAACTCACCACTGTCAGCATACACTGCACACCATCCTCTTCTCTACTAGTATAACTATCAGAACTCAGAAATTGGTATCAAAATCAAGTTTGCAAACTTTTCCATTGCGAATCGTCTGGTCGCCATATTGACGCAATAATGTGTTTTCTTTTCTTTTTTTATTACCGCTGAGGTTTCTTTAGCAACCAGTGGTTTGGCGATGTGTGAAGCTCGGAGTTGATTTAGTAACTATAGATTTAAACAAATACAGTGAGTCATTCTGTACCTTCTCCTTTGATCGAATAATTCTTGATTTCTGGGGGTCATGGCCCCCGTGTTGGATACATTTGGCTGCAATAGTAAGGGTTAAATGCCTTTTTAAAATTTGTACCCTGTTTTTGAAAAGGTACCACTATTTTGAAAAAGGCAATTTTCAAAAATGGTACCTTGTCAGAACAGTACTCTTTCAAAAACTGGTGACCTTTGTCAAGGCCTTTTTCATACATGGTACCCTTTTTCAAAATTGGTATCCTTAAAAAAATGTGGCCCTTTTTCAAAAAATGTATTATTGTCAAAAAAAAACTATTACCTTTCTCAGAACTGGTACCCCCCCCCCCCCTTTTTTTTTTTTTTTTTTTTTTTTTTAACAGTGATAGTTTAAAATTGCAGAGCTTTTATAAGAAAATTAAGACTTTTGTCACTGATGACCTTATAAATCCCACCCACACATTTCTATTGAAGACTTGCTAGTTAGCTAGGACTACAAGGAAATATCAGTAGTTTTTATTAGTGCAAAAAGGTCAAGCTAGATTTTTAGGCTGCTCTTAGGGCACAGCCCTCTGGGGATTTCCCTAATAAGCCAGCTGCTTTATGCTGCGGTTGGTCAGTTGCTTTGGTTGAAATACATAAGAAAGGCAAGCAGCTTTTTGTGTGAATTCACATGTAGTGTAGGACCTATAGATGATGTTGGGAATTCTGTAAGAGTTATATTTTTGTAATATTGTTTCATTTAGCTAGAGGAAGCAGCCAATGAAGAAATGGAGTGTGAGGGAGAAGAACAGAGACAGGCAGTAGAAGAAGAGAGACTCAAGGAAGAGGAGAAACTTAAAGAAGAGGAGAGACTGAGAGAAGAGGAAAAATTGAGAGAAGAGGAGAGGCTGAAAGAGGAAGAGAGACTCAGGGAAGAAGAGAAACTCAGGGAAGAAGAGAGACTCAGGGAAGAAGAGAAACTCAGGGAAGAAGAGAGACTCAGGGAAGAAGAGAAACTCAGGGAAGAAGAGAGACTCAGGGAAGAAGAGAAACTCAGGGAAGAAGAGAGACTCAGGGAAGAAGAGAAACTCAGGGAAGAAGAGAGACTCAGGGAAGAAGAGAAACTCAGGGAAGAAGAGAGACTCAGGGAAGAAGAGAAACTCAGGGAAGAAGAGAGACTCAGGGAAGAAGAGAGACTCAGGGAAGAAGAGAGACTCAGGGAAGAAGAGAGACTCGGGGAAGAAGAGAGACTCAGGGAAGAAGAGAGACTCGGGGAAGAAGAGAGACTCGGGGAAGAAGAGAGACTCGGGGAAGAAGAGAGACTCGGGGAAGAAGAGAGACTCGGGGAAGAAGAGAGACTCGGGGAAGAAGAGAGACTCGGGGAAGAAGAGAGACTCGGGGAAGAAGAAAAGCTCGGGGAAGAAGAAAAGCTCGGGGAAGAAGAAAGACTTAAAGAGGAAGAGAGACTTAAAGAGGAAGAGAGACTCAGGGAGGAGGAAAGACTTAAGACAGAAGAGGAGAGATTTAAAGAGGAAATAAGAGTCCAGGAAGAAGAGAGGATGAGAGAGGAACAGAGGCTGAGAGAAGAAGAAGAGAGGATGAGAGAGGAAGAAAGGCTCAGAGAGGAACAGAGGCTGAGAGAAGAAGAAGAGAGGATGAGAGTAGAAAAGTCACTGAGAGAGGAAGAAAGACTGAGAAAAGAAGAGCAGCTTGTGGAGAAGAATGTAATAGAAAATCAGAAAAATGTTGAACCTGAACCACAAGGAATGGAGGTAACCACGGAAGGGGATCAAGAAATAGACAAGCCTCAAGAATTGGACAAGGTGTCGAAGCAGCCGGCAGAGGTATACTCTGGTTTTGGTTTACTTTTGTTGTTGTTTTTCCTTTTTTTGTACTGGCATCAAGAATTTATGAGCTTTTAAATGGGTAGATATTATGAGTGTATGATATGGATTCTCATTGTTGGCACATGTTCATTAAAAGGGGGAAATGTTCGTTTAGAAAGCACAAAAAAAGAAGAAGAAAAAGAAGAGAAGAAGACATCAGCAGGCCAGTCAGGTCAAAGTAGAAGAAAAGAATGATAAAGAGGATTCTTCAGTGGAAATCGAGTGAGTCATTCAGGAACAACAGGTTGGGTGTGTATTAGTGCGGTGTTGGGACAGCAGGGCGGTGTTGGGACAGCAGGGCGAGTGTGTAGTGTGTGAGAGTAGTTTACTTGTTATCATGCAAGTAACAGTGGTGGGAGGGGGGAGGGATAGTTGATGTCAAGATAATAAATTGTGATGGGATTATTTTGTGTGTATATTGTTAGTTGTCCAGGCCCTAACTCAGAGAATGGCTGAATTAACTTACAAGTGATGTACTAAGCACAAATGGCGAGCGAACCATTTTAAGTTTAAACCTTTAAAATCTGATAAAAATTGATATTAGCAAATTACCAATCTGCATGCAGGAATCAAAATTTATTTAGTTTGCCTGAATTTAAAGTTCTAGCTGCTGTTCATCTGGTTTAGAAAGGCATTATTCAGTCTAATTATTCCGGAAAGTACAAATATGTAGCGGTTAATTATTAACTTTAGCTAACAAATAATACAGAATTACTTTCTTACCTTACTTTTCTCGAGTTGGCTGTGTCCTTAACATAGACACTACAGAAGCTACCACTAGCATACCTGAACAATGAACAAGTTGTGTGGGCAGGTCCACACATGACTACTAAGGACACCAGACATTTAAAGCCAATTGTCACCCACACTCGCAAGTTGTAAACATCGTGACAGCCACATAATGTTATTCATGAGCCTATCCCACTGCTCTATGTCATCATTGGCCAACTATATATTTTGTGAAACTATATGTATGCTTTGTTCCGTGAATGATCCTAACCTAGTCATACTGTGAGTGGGAGTACGTGCTTTGGTAGATTAGCTTAGACTGCAATTGCCTCGGTGACAGCGGTTGCGGCTGGTCTATTGGTTGCGTCATAAGGACGCCATGGAAACTGTGAAAGATCATAATCATTGTGCTCAGGCTCTTACAAGGCTTGAACAGTTTATATAGCACTCGGCTACTTAAAACGACAGTTTTTAAAAAATGCCTATGGTAAAGGGTTTACAATTTCATAAGAACCAAGGGACATAATGTGAATTTGGCTGATCTGTTGGTGTAGTGACCACTTTTTCTGTGAATTTTTGTTTGCATATCGTATAACGAGAAATTGGTGCCTCTTTAGAAGTGTAATGTAAGTACTTGTGGTGAAATGGGTGATGGAAGGGATGCTGAAAATCGCATTCTTCTGTTGATCCTGGCCTCTGTATGGTTGTGTACCATTGTTAAAGGAACTGCATATTTTAGTTTATATAACTGATTTCACATCCTCTATTATTTCTCTAGTAGGGACTTTTTAAAAATACCAACAAGCATGTACATAATTTTGTGTCCTGGATTGTTGTTAAGTATGCACTTATTCCAATTGTATTGCAACTTAAGCTGCTATATTTTGTAATACTGAATTGTAGTATAAACCTGTATCGCCTGACTTAATGTAAAATAGGGGTGGTACTGAAACAAAAAAAATTGGCTGAATACTCCATATTATATTTTCTAATAAAATTGTTATATTTTAAACTTAAATTAAATGCTATTTAGTCCACGTGACACCTTGCTTGCCTGTTATTATGTGTACTTGTACTCAGATATGTCCAAGAGAACATCCTGAAGCCGGGTGACGCCCACTACCGCCAGTTCCACAGGATCCTGGAGTCATTTCGCATCACTGAGCCTGTGGAGGAGCCCAGTGAGCCTCCTCAGATGACTGTGAGCCAGCTGGTGGCTGAGGCAGCCAGCAAGAGCAAGGCTCTGGCAGCCCAGAAGAAACTGTCGTCTGATGAGGAGGAAGAGGAAGAAGAGAAGGACGAGCAGAAGATGTCCAAGAAGAAGCTGAGAAAGTTGAACCGACTGACAGTGGCCCAGCTCAAGCAGTTGGTGGAGCGACCGGATGTGGTAGAGATGCATGATGTGTCGGCCATGGACCCCAAGCTACTTATTCACCTCAAGGTAAGGCTTTTCTGACTGACTGTGATGGCGTTATGTCACCAATACTCCACTTGCTTCTCATGATGTTCTTTTAGGACTGGGGAAGCTTCTGAACGTCAAACGTATTGATATACATCATGCTTTTGTGCCAATTATTTTTACACTGGTCTTTGGCACTATTAAATTCAGATGTACAGTTTACTAAATCTGTTTACTTCGGTCCAGAGAGAAGGGGGGAGGAGGGGAGGGGGGTTGAAGTCATGCTAATAGGAGTTGCAGTACTCACTTTGTTTGTCAGCAACAATTCTCAAAATTTCCAGGCACGTAGGCATAGAAAGTTGTTTTTTTCCTCATTTTTATTATTTATTTATTTTTGTAGTTGTTGAATTCATACTAGTGCATTAAAGTGTTTGTTACTACCTTCAGTGGCTATTGCAAATATAAACGCTTTAGTCAGAGCCTGCCCTGGGCAGGGCTGGCCCCTGATGCTCAAGTAGTGACATATTCCTCCACTGAGTAGACAGTTGTGCCTGTTTTCCCAAGATCATGTGTGCAATGTGACCTTCCTGGTCACACTTCAACTTTCTCAGATGAATCCTGACCATCGTTGGTGACTCTATGTAGTCCACTGCAACATCTCCCTATGCTAAATTCGCTGCCCCTTCCCAAAACAATGCTATGGAAAGAATTCCCCCAAGTCTAAAAAATCCAAGAATGCCGCTACAGCCACTGCCCATAGCATTATCTTGTCTGGGCTTCGCAGCCCTTCCTATGCCTCACAAAGTCTGTCCAGTGCCTGGATGGTGATAGGGAGTCTTGCTCTGGACGACTGGCTTCCTGACTGTTGCCAAATCCCTCTGATCCCTGTTTCGGACCCTATTCAGCAGCGGGAGGGATGACCTCTCCCTTGGGTCTGGAATGCCAATGGAAATCTGTGCACTCCTTGCCTCTGTTAAGTAACTTTTTATTGTCTGTGGTGCTAAGCAAGAATGAGATAGGTAAAAGGCAAAATAACACAGAAGAAGTTCATGCACTGGGATGGGTGCCGAACTGAGTAGGCTGTGTAAAAAGCTTCATAGCCGCTTCATAGGTCCTGTGTGTAGATGTAGTTAGGCCTGCTTACTGATGCAGCTTACATTATTGAGCATGACATTGTATTGTTCCCTTGAGATTATTTTGCCGAAATGAACATCTTGAAGGTCTCCTGTCAGAAAAAGAGTGAATAAAACTGCTACATATTAGTTAAGACATTTACTACTCATATACCTAGTTTCTTAGCATTCATTAGTATATTTTCGCATCCATTCTTCCCTACTGTACACCTGATTTAAATAGTCATTCGATTACGACATAAGAAAAGTAGCTAAGAGATGGAGTAGCTAGCTACTATAGCTTATGTATTGTATGTGTGTGATGTTTATCAATGCATTGTGTATGCAGTCTACTCGGAATACAGTCCCAGTGCCGAGGCATTGGTGCTTCAAGCGCAAGTATCTCCAGGGCAAGAGAGGGATAGAGAAGCCTCCATTTGACCTGCCTGGCTTTATTAAGGTATGATTCTAGCAACCTTGTAATTCATTAGTGGTGTGTGTGTTACTGCACTGTATCTGTTGTGTTGCAGGACACTGGAGTGATGGAGATGAGGCAAGCTCTGGAGGACAAAGAAGATGCCAAGTCTTTGAAGCAGAAGACTAAAGAGCGTGTGCGGCCTAAGATGGGCAAGCTCACCATTGACTACCAGAAGCTCCACGATGCTTTCTTTAAATGGCAAACTAAGCCCAAGATGAGTATCCATGGAGATCTCTACTATGAGGTGAAGAGTAGCTTTTATTGTTTATTATTGTTTCGTAGTGGTTGTTGTTGTTGTTGTTGTTGTTGTCATTCTTCACTCACTTGTGTATCTTTTAGGGTAAAGAATTTGAGACTCGCTTGAGGCAGAAGAAGCCTGGGGACTTGTCAGATGAACTCAGGAAAGCTCTGGGGATGCCTACTGGACTGGTAAAGGGTTGTATTGGTCATTATTCTTGTATGAATGTTTAATGTTGTGTTGTCCAGGGTAAGCAGAAGTTTCCTCCTCCTTGGCTTGTGGCCATGCAGAGATATGGACCCCCTCCATCTTATCCCTATCTCAAAATCCCTGGACTCAATGCTCCTATTCCTGAGGTCAGTTTCTGGTAGACAAGGTGTGGCTAGTGTGGTGACATGAGCGGACATGTGATCATGTGATGTCCGTAAATGGTCATGTGATACCATGAGTTTGACTCGTGAAGACCTGCATTAATATAATGACATAAGATAGATGTGATGGTGTTAGTTCACATGTGTTGTCATGAAATCCAGTGTGAATTAGATGATGTGATGGGGCATGGCATGACATGACGGGAGCATGGGATGATGCGAGGGGTATGGGATGACATGAGTTGATTGTTGCTTGTTGAGGTGTGACGGGATTGTTATATAGGTGTGAATTGACTGTGCTTAAAGTGTGATGGTAATGTGTGATTGTAAATGATCTGATATAACATTTCCATGGAATATGTTCAGTGGAACTCAACAGCCACATGATCACCACTTCCTTATATTACCAGACTCTATCACACCAAGATTTGGTGCTTGACGTTCTGTTTATTTCCAAACAATTCATTCTGGTTTGTATCAAGTTATTGCTAATTCCTTTTGCTTTATTGGCCATACAGAACTGTTCATTTGGCTATTTTGTTGGTGGGTGGGGCAAACCTCCCGTGGACAGTATTGGTCGTCCTCTGTACGGAGATGTATTTGGTCTGGACAATCCTGGGGCCAAGAAGAAGGTGCAGCCAGAGCAAGAGGTGGACAAGTCCTTGTGGGGAGAGCTGGAGTCAGAGGAGGAGTCAGAGGAAGAATCTGACGTGAGTTCAATAATGGTAATAATAAATTTTAACTTTTCAACTTAGTATTACAAAGTTGAGAACAATAACAATTATATTGTTCTCAACTTTGTGCTACTGCTTAAAAATCTGGATAATATTTATATTGTAGGGAGAGTACTTTAGTTTGGGAGGGGATTTTAACGATATCTTTTGAATTTAGTATGTTTATGTTCTTTAGGAATCAGAAGAAGAAGGTTCTCCCAAGCCAGATGAGATAGCAGCTGGTCTAGTCACACCAATGGAAGGGTGAGTGAGAGATAGCTTGTGTGGGAGGATACCTCATGGTGCTCTGCTGTGTGGAATAGTTTTGTCTATTTTCTTCTAAGTCTATTTTCTAAGATAGGTAGTCTTCTAGACCTTGGTTTTTAAAACATGATATTGGAATAAGTGTGTGTGTGTGTGTGTGTATGCTAGGTATAGTGTTATACTTAATTGTTTTATATACATAGTTTGGTGACTCCCAGCGGCATTACATCTATTCCTGCTGGTATGGAGACTCCGGACATGATACAACTCAGGAAAAAGAAACTGGAAGAAGCCATGGAGGCAGGGTAAGGAATGGGTGGAAGGCAGGGTAAGGAATGGATGGAGGCAGGGTAAGGAATCGGTGGAGGCAAGGTAAGGAATGGGCGGAGGCAGGGTAAGGAATGGGTAGAAGGCAGGGTAAGGAATGGGCGGAGGCAGGGTAAGGAATGGGAGGAGGCAGGGCAGGGTAAGGAATGGGCGGAGGCAGGGTAAGGAATGGGTGGAGGCAGGACAAGGAATGGGCGGAGGCAGGACAAGGAATGGGCGGAGGCAGGACAAGGAATGGGTGGAGGCAGGGTAAGGAATGGGTGGAGGCAGGACAAGGAATGGGCGGAGGCAGGGCAAGGAATGGGTGGAGGCAGGGTAAGGAATGGGTGGAGGCAGGGTAAGGAATGGGCGGAGGCAGGGTAAGGAATGGGAGGAGGCAGGGCAGGGTAAGGAATGGGCGGAGGCAGGGTAAGGAATGGGAGGAGGCAGGGCAGGGTAAGGAATGGGTGGAGGCAGGGTAAGGAATGGGAGGAGGCAGGACAAGGAATGGGAGGAGGCAGGGCAAGGAATGGGTGGAGGCAGGACAAGGAATGGGCGGAGGCAGGACAAGGAATGGGCGGAGGCAGGGCAAGGAATGGGTGGAGGCAGGACAAGGAATGGGCAGAGGTAGGGCAAGGAATGGGTGAAGACATGCATATCTTTGTAACTAAACCTGAGTGGGACAGATATGGGACGTGTTTAATATATCCGGTGTATTGATCAAGACAGAATTTTCATTTCATAGATAATAATTCAGTCATTTCTGACAAGTAGTGATTTTATTTATTCATTAGATTAACAGTGTTGAATTAAAGGAGGAGGGGGAGGGGGGGGGGGTTAAATTGGTTGTCACTGGAGGTCAAAGCCAGGATCACTTGCATAACATGCTGGCATTCTAACCACTAAGCTATGACAGACAATTCTCTGTATTGTTTGATATTGCATTCTTTGAGTTTTTCTATGATGTTTATTGTAGTGGTGAGACTCCAGCCCTGTATACCGTCATACCTGAGAAGGCAGCTTCAGTGGGTGGGGCTATGATGGGCTCCGCCCACGTGTATGAATTGGGATCTGCAGCTCCTGCTGCTGCTGCTGGTGGCACTGCAATCAAAAAGGTGTGTGTATGTGTGCATTGGTGTTCGTTGTTAAGGGTGTGTGTGTGTATGTGCTTTGGTGTTCGTTGTTAAGGGTGTGTGTGACGATGGATTCATACAGAAAACTAATCTAGGAGAAGCAAAAATAACTTTCTTTGGGCAATGAGGAAAAAAATACTGACACATTAATATGTTGTATGGATACCCTTACAGTAAATAAAAATGTACAAAAGTAGACTGTTTCCATGTTGCATTGTCAAATGCCACCAAAGGATAGCAACAGCTTTCCTAGGGAGAGGGACGAATGCCCCTCCCCCTCCCTAAATGAAGCCCTGGTAACGTGCCACCGTACTCGTACTGAGGTCAATGTGTGTGTGTGTGTGTGTAGGCCAATACCATTGAAGTGGCTCTAGACCCTAGTGAACTTGATTTGGATACAGCTACCATGTCTGCCAGGTAAGTATGTATATATACTAGTGATGTGCTTGAGCACAAATGGTGAGCGAGCCTAAAGACTATACTATTTTTATTTTGACTTCTAACACTGAAGTTAGTGAAAATAAGGTCCAGTTTTTAAATTTAGCATACAGGGTAAAGGGATTTCAGTGCCATAGTAACAACTCTCTGCAACTGCTTGGAAGGAAAAAAACAACAACAAAACAATACACGTTGTTTAAAAGTTTTCTTTGTGATATTCTTAGCTAAGTAGTGGTTGTAACACACAATGCTTTGACACAACTGGACATGCACCTACACAGACTTACCTTCGCAGTAGTCTAGTGGACAATGTATTTTCAAGTAAATACTTTTGCGCACGGCTTATAACCATGACAAAGAGCGCATTGACTTACCACCGCCACTAACTCGAATAGAAATGGAAGTCCCTTAAGTTTTCAAGTTTTAACTGCACCCGCAAAAGAATTCAAAACGGTAAACAATTCAATTGCTAGGGTGATACGGGTACTGATCGATAAACCAGAGGATTCTGTTTAGTGCAATTTGGGACGGGGTCGAACACAGAGCGAACACAAAAATACGCAAGGGTCAAAGTACAAAATGACATACGTACGTCCAAACATATATACAAATAAACATCCCTGATTTTCGATTGTGTTACCCCTGTAAGTGTCTTGCTCGCTACGCTCGCTTGCCAACAATACACAATTCATTAAGTACATGAATCACTTAGCGTGCACTCACTGACATGTATATTCATGTGTGATGTCTTGACTGTTTGGTACAGGTATGAGGAACAAGTGAGGGAACAGAGGAACATGATACAGAAGGAGGATCTCAGTGACATGGTTGCTGAGCATGCTGCCAAACAGAAGGTATGCTTTATTTTCCACTGGTCTTAAGACATATAGATAATGCTGAGTACATAATCGGATAGGAGTACAGTGGTTGATTATAAGGAAGCCCTTCTTTAACCATGGTAGTGTTGTGGGAAAGGAGTGTGTGTTTACATCTAATTATTTATTATTTGTGTATTTGTAGAAGAGGAAGAGGACAACTGCAGATGTGAGTGGAGGTAAAGCTGCTAAGAAACTCAAAGAATTCAAATTTTAAATTTCAAATGCACATTCTTTTCTTAACTTTCTGTACATTTCTGGCCACAACCTACTTGCTGTTAACGTCTCTTCATCAATATACCATGTGAATTAATAACGATAATGATACTCTGTGCAAGTACTATATGCTTGTTGTTCGACATTAGCTATTTGGTAGTCAAGTTTTCAGCTCATTCAATTTTGTTGGTATACAACCACAAAGGGGTGGAGGGGGAATCTTTGTATAGGGGGGAAAAATCTGGGTGTAGCTACACAGTCTTTGAGGGATTCAGCAGATGCTGCTGTTATCATTTGTGAACATTTTTCACTTTAAAAAACAACCTGCCACCTATTTGAGAGTGCATTTCAGTATTTCCTCAAGTCTCTTGCACTCCACTTGCTGTTCCACTTTACAGAATGGATTCTATTATCTTCCTCTGACTATTTGCAAGATTTCCATATTGTTTACAGGCCACTCTAAATTTGCACAAAAATTTGCTGGCATGATAGAAACACCACAAACAAACTTTATAAGTATCATACTTATAAAGTTTGTTTATGATTAGGTTGATTCACAATAAATAACTTACTAAAAGAATAATGAGTCTAGGATAATGTTGCAGTATCCACATATTTTTGCTAGTTCATATGGTACCCGTCCAATAATTTGAAATGAGTAATAGCCAGGCAATGAAAAAAAAATACTATACACATATCTACATTTCTCCCCCCCCCCCCCTTCAGTTCTGAATTCCATCAATTTATTCTTGGAAAAAAGCGATTTCAAATTTGTAATCATCAGCAGCCTTATTAAATAGACCACAAGCAATACTTAAAGGTCCCTTCCTAACTTCTATCTGGCCTCCACCATCCATGATTTTTACAGCTTACTGAAATACTCTCTAGGAACCTTGAATCAATTAGGGGCAGGCATTCAAAGTGGACAACCTCGAGTTCAGTTTTACACCACATGGGTGGAGAGAAAAAAAGTATGCTTTGGTGGAATGTAACACATTTGCAGTTCAAAAGACAGGAGATGTAAATGGACTCGAATCAATTAGGGGCATGCATTTAAAGTGGACAACCTCAAGTTACAAAGGGATTGTCAGTTATTTATCCATTAGAATGCCAATAAACCCATCCTCACCTTGATGGACGTGGTATCCTGGATTAAGAGCTCATATGGAGTAAATGTCTGTAAATCCACAGTTTCACTCTGGCTACACAGTATCTAGGCTTCTCCTATTATCAGCACAGCAAAGGGATGTATTTTGATGGCCATGAAAGATGTGTTATCAGACAAGATGGCCTACTAACAGCATTAGGATTCTCTGGAAACCAGGGTGTGGCTGTACAATTCCCCACCCTCCAATCCTGCCATCAAACCTGTAATCATTATGTATACCATGCCGAGTTGATTTATTATAACGCTTACCTATCAGTTTTTCCATTGGACTGATGATTCCTTACAGGTATTCACTTGGTCAGGCCATCATGGTGTTGGATTTTGTGGAGGTAGGTGGGATGCTTCACACGATGGCAAGAAGGCTACCTTGTTTTTGGAGCACCAGTCTCTGATGGGTACTTCAGTGTACAATATTGCATTCTCTGGTGTTCTATGATATGTTTATTTTAGTGGTGAAACTCCAGCCCTGTACCTGAGAGGACTGCTTCAGTAGGTGGGGCTATGATGGGCTCTGCCCATATATATGAACTGGGATCTGCAATTATGTGTGGTACAGTAATAAAAAAGGCATGTGCTAGTCTCGCATGCCAGACCCTTTACCATACCGCTTCGCTGGGAAATGGTCTGGGGATAGAGCCAATCAGATTTTACCAATCACATGACCAACCTCAAACTATTTAATTGAAATGATTTAGCGGTAGTTCTCCACCACGTGTCGGTTAGTCAGCTGTGTGGTTGCTGCGATATGGAAACGTTGGAAGAAGTTTTGCGAAGTGTTGTGGAGAGCATTGGTTACAAAGCTGCACGTGCCACAGCGGAGGGCAATCCTTTCCTTCGTGCAGGGAAAAGATGTTTTCGTTTCTCTCTAGGATATAGATATTCCCGCAGATCAAGCTAAAGCTACCACAGGCGGCAGTTGGGATTAAATTTAAAAAATTTAACCACAACATTAGGCGGCAATTAAATTCTTTACGACTCAGGTCACGTGGATTCTTCATTGATTGCATTCCGCCAGAACCGGGAAGTACGGCGAGTGGTGGGAGGGGCATGAGGGTCTGGCCCGCGAGACTACGCATGTGCACGTGTGCATGTATTCATTAAGGATGTGCTTGAGGTGATATTGTCATAATACTGAGGTGTGTGTGTGTGTGTGTGTGTGTGTGTGTGTGTGTGTGTGTGTGTAGGCCAATACCATTGAAGTGGCTCTAGACCCTAGTGAACTTGATTTGGATACAGCTACCATATCTGCCAGGTACGTGTGTGTGTATGTACATGTTAGCTGAATGTACATGTGACGTGCACACATGGACATTGTATATGCCTGTGTTATGGCTGATTGTTTGGTACAGGTATGAGGAACAGGGAAACAGAGGAACATGATACAGAAGGAATACCTCGGTGACACGTGCTGGCAAACAGTGGTCTCGCTAGCCAGACCTCTGCTACGCAGGGAAAGGATCTGGTCAAACCCCTATGTACAGCCGTTGACGCTGACTTAGCAATGGGACGGGTCAGTCAATTGTGTTGACGTGCAATTGCATACAAGATCAATAGATTCTTTTTCTTCATACGGAATAGGATGAGCCAGGAAGGAAAACGTTCCAGACTATTGGAAGAAAGTATTGTGTTACACAAAGTTATATTGGCTATATAAAGAGCTCGAAGCTGTGATTAGTTTTCTAATATTTGTTTATATCCTTCTCGTGGATATGATAGCATTGTGAGAAGAGTAAATTCCAATGGCTCTTCTGACCACTACATGGAACTCTGCTAGGAAGGGTTGAAGGATGAGGAATTATTGTTTTGCGTGCATATTGTGATGCTTCATGACATAAGTAAGGAAGTTGTCCAAGAAAATCGTCGACAATTTGACCAGAACCTTCCTGATTAGGTAAAGGGTCTGGCTAGTGAAACTAGCCAATCATGTACTGTAGTGTTAAGTTTATCCCCCCCCCCCCCCTAATTATCATTATCAATCGAGTTGCAGGTGTACAGTCAGTAGGAAGTCTCTATTTAACTGTGTGGTAGTGTTTTACTGTTTTACTGATTGTGGTAAAGGAAATGTGTTAATTGTATGTTTGTAGAAGAGGAAGATAACAGCTGCAAATACAAAGTGGGAAGAGACTCAAAAATTCAAATTTATTATTTTCTCAAACCTTCCCTGCATTTTCTGAGCCCCTACTTGTTTTATCTTTTCATCTACCTTCAATTACAATAATGTAATTCAGCGAGCGAGCGAAGCGAGCGAAGCTGACTATCAGTCGTGTTCAATTGAGATTTCAGATATATATATATATATATATATGTAGGTATGTATGCGTACGTCAAAATATTTCGCCCGCGCTTCTAATTACGTAAGTTAGGTAAAGCGTTTACAGTTCCGGTATTTTTCAATTAACGAGCACGGAGAATCAACTTTGTTTCAACCAAAAAGTTTATAGCTACTCTCTTCTTGGCGAAAAGACTGAATGGCAAATTGTCAAGCTGCGCTTCTTTGCCACTGCGTTCGAAGTTTATTCAGGTAATTCTGTTATTGTTAACTCTTCATGCCTAATCATTGCTATTATTTAGCGATTTCCTTCACAAATCATCTTTACCTATACTCATATATTTACTCGCTCGCCATGCATTTGCGCTATTCGAGCGCACCACTAGTAGCCGTTTTAATTGGCGAGCGAGCGTAGCGAGCGAGACACTTACAGGGGTAACACAATCGAAAATCGGGGATGTTTATTGGCGAGCGAGCGTAGCGAGCGAGACACTTACAGGGGTAACACAATCGAAAATCGGGGATGTTTATTTATTTGGCGAGCGAGCGTAGCGAGCGAGACACTTACAGGGGTAACACAATCGAAAATCGGGGATGTTTATTTATTTATTTATTTATATATATGTTTGGACGTATGTATGTCATTTTGTACTTTGACCCTCCGTATTTTTGTGTTCGTTCCGCGTTCGACCCCGTCCCAAACTTCACTAAACAGAATCCTCCGGTTTAGCGACCATTACCCGTATCACCTTAGAAATTGAATTGCTTACTGCTTTGAATTCTTTTGCGGGTGCAGTTTAAACGCAAAAACGAATGGGAGCTCCATTTCTATTCGAGTTAGTCGCTATTTGTCACAGTTATAAGCCCTACTCAACAGCATTTACTTGTAAATTCATTGTCCACTAGACGAATCGCGAAGGTAAGTCTTGCGTAGGTATGTTCAGTTGTGTGAAAGTATTGTGCGTTACAACTACTATTAAGAATGTCACAAAGGAAACTTTAAATAAAGTGACTTGATTTTGTTGCTTCTTTTTCAATTCAAACAGTTGCTGGGAGCGGTTACTATGGCTTTGAATCCCCTTTACCGCATACGTAATTTAAAAACTTGACTATTTATTTTAGTAGCTTGAGTGTTACTTGTTAAAATCAATCATTTAACAATAGTGTAGTTTAAGGCTCGCTCGCCATTTGTGCTCAAGCACACCACTAGTTTATTTATTTATTTGTATATATGTTTGGACGTACGTATGTCATTTTGTACTTTGACCCTCGCGTTTTTGTGTTAGTTAGGTGGTCGACCCCGTCCCAAATTGCACTAAACAGAATCCTCTGGTTTATCGATTAGTACCCGTATCACCCTAGAAATTGAATTGTTTACCGTTTTGAATTCTTTTGCGGGTGCAGTTCAAACTTGACAACTTAAGGGACTTCCATTTCTATTCGAGTTAGTGGCGGTGGTAAGTCAATGCGCTCTTTGTCATGGTTATAAGCCGTGCGCACAGTATTTACCTGAAAATACATTGTCCACTAGACTACTGCGAAGGTAAGTCTGTGTAGGTGCATGTCCAGCTGTGTCAAAGCATTGTGTGTTACAACCACTACTTAGCTAAAGAATATCACAAAGAAAACTTTTAAATAACGTGTATTGTTTTGTTATTGTTGTTTTTTCCTTCAATTCAAGCAGTTGCAGAGAGTTGTTACTATGGCACTGAAATCCCTGTATGCTAAATTTAAAAACTGGACCTTATTTTCAGTAGCTTCAGTGTTAGAAGTCGCTCGCTCGCCATATGTGCTCAAGCACACCACTAGTTTGTAACTGGTAAAGGGTCGACTGAGGCGGGGTTTTCGAAGCCAGTGAAGAATTCAGAGCGATGTCTAGTGGTATATCTTTGTTGAACAGAAGCGGTTCTATCCCTTCGTATCCCCAGTCGGTTTTGTCAAGTTTGAGACCGTGGACGTTTTCGGCCTCCATTACCCCAGTTATTCTTGGGACTGTCCTCTCGTACAGGGTTCAGGGGTTCGTTGACTATGTTCTTTTTGTGCTCTCTCTAGCAGCAGTCCTGACCGTCAATGGCGCTGGCAATATGGTCAACTCTTATTTCGAGTACGCCAGAAAACTAAACTCTTCTACTATGACCAAAATAACTGACTCTGCCAGCGGTAGAATGAGGAACGGGGATTTGAAGAGTAAACATTCGGATGATGAGGATAGCAGTACTACGAACAGTGACAGTCATTTAGGAAAGGACTTGACTGGAATACAACTCTACCAAGCTTCATTGGTGAATTATGCAGCAGGAATGTATGGCTTTGGCATGCTGTGCATGTTACTACTTATGAACTTATCCTCGGCAAAAAGTGAACTCATAGCAGTTTTGTTCTTTGGCGGTCTTTCAAGTTCCTTTGTCTACACCGGAGGCATTGGCCTGAAGTACTACATACTGGGAGACCTCTTGGTAGTGTTCACATTTGGACCATTGTCTGTAGTATTTTCGTACTTGATACAAACTGGAGCACTCAAGTTCGGACCACTTCTGCTCGCTCTTCCGCTGTCTTTGAGTACTGAGGCTATTCTGCACAGTAAGCATGTGCGAGAGGTACAGAAGGACAAAAAGGAAGGTGTTATATCACTGGCTGTACTTCTTGGCAAACAAGGATCTTATTTCTTGTTCACCCTCCTCATATTTCTCCCATATTTAGTGTTTGCAGTGTTGGCGACTCGTTATTCACTATACCTAGGGTTCCCCCTCGTTACTATGCCTGTCGCCTTCAATCTTGAAAGAACACTGAGAGAAAATGGTCCCTCCAAAGCTATCTCTTACAGAGCTGCTCTGCTGAACATGACTATCAGCCTTTTATTCATTCTCGGTAGTTTGTTGGCTCCTAATGTCCCTTTTATTCAAATAGTGAAGAAATAGAAATTAGTTATTAATATCACCAAAATCATGTTCACTTCTAAAAATAAATAAAAATTAAAAGGGTATTAAAAAACAAAAAGAAGTATAATTTAGAAATTAAAATGCATGAATTCTCTAATGAGAGATATGGTATAGATTCTTATAGTTCTGTATATTATGTACAAATCTTGGGTGCTGAAGATTCCGTCGGCGAGAGCAAATCCCAGAGTGGATGGAATGAAGCCACGACCGTACTCTACGGCCCAGAAAGGTGCAGTCCACTGGATGGCGGCAGTCTCCCCAATGCCGTGGTACACTGTATCACCTCGTCCGTACGTCTGCGCTCTAGTCGTGCCTTCAGGCCATTGCACGAATTTACCAGAGACGATAGTGTCTGATATATTGGCCCAATACCTCCCTAAAGGTCAACCAGAATTACAGAGAAGATGAGAGTTGAAGCGGCACATAATAGTTCGCTCAAAATAACCAACACATTAAGCCCCACCCCCAACTCTTATACAAACAAACTATGAAAACTAAATATTGCTTTAGTGGCTGATGCAATCCTGACTACCTCCTCTGAATTCTTCAAATGAAGAAAGACATAAGATGAACAACTAATATTGTTTGCCAACCTGAATGGCCAGAAGTGTCGATGGCTGTGCCAAAGAGGAGGACGTATTCTGTGAGAGAGGCATGTAGGACACACATGGCTCCCATCCATCCTCCGGCATTCACAAATATCCACTCCATGTCAGACATAGGTAAAATGTGACCTGGGTACATGTCCCGCAACTTATCCTCTACCAGTGCAAACGTCACGTCATGATCCTTACCTGAATCATAATAATAGTAATATTAATGACGACAACAACAACAACAACAAAAAGTGACCTATCTTTGTTTTGACATTGGTATGTAAGGTGCAAGTGACCAATTTTCATGGCCAGCATATTTTAGCAGCCTGTGGTTTCTAGCTGACAGGTTGTGGTCACTAAATGGAGTCAGAGGAACTGACAACATAAACTGACTGGCAGGACAGAGAGACATTCTTTCACAAGAGGTCATTCAAAGGTCGTATGTAAGTCTATATAGTATTGACTTCTACATGTGGCAGTTAGCAGTGATGTCACCTGCAGATCCCAGTCACTTTGAACGACAGGAGTAGTATAATTTGCAATAAAAGTCACTGGTCAAAACATGTAGCTAGCAGTGAATCACGTATCTAGATAAAATCTTAGGCAAAGTGCTTTGATTCATTAATATATTTGTCCTTTTATTATTCCCCCGAATTTTCTAATTCCTCTATGCCACTCCAACTTTTTCAGACAGCAACTATAACTGACAGCAACTATTCATACGAACTGCAATATGAGTAATTTAGCTACTCAAGTGCAAGGGACAATCTCAAAGAACCAGGAGTAAATATTTTGTTGTATTAGGAAGTACCTATAGACTAATGTCTCTACATTCACTACAGCTAGATCAAAGTTTCTGCATTCATATGAAGCTATTTTGTTTAATTAACAAAATTGATGTAATTGGCACAGAATGGTATTATAGAATTAGCAGACCCTAAGGGGACACAATAAGCATATAAATAAAGCTTAGGGGGACGCAATAACCCAACACAATAACTCTGGACTTCCCCTTTACTGTGGAATATTGCGGGCGTAGGATACTTTCCAATTCAATACATTTTCTATGTAAAGAAACTAAAATAGCCGATTCAGTACACAATAAATAAGCACTAAACAGTGGTAGCAAATGACAAGCAAGGACAAATGAACCCTTCCCGTGGGTATTCCTGGGAATTTCCATCCACATAATTGTGTGCGTTTCATAGTCACATTCTCCTACAAAAGCAAAAAACAAGCCGTTCAGAAAGTATCTCGAGAGGTACCTTTAGTGAGTATACTAGTGATGTGCTTGAGCACAAATGGCGAGCGAGCCTTTAAAATTACAATATGGTCATGCCTGCTTTTTTATAACATATTATGATGACAATAATGGATTCTTAGAGTTAAACATTAATTACAGCAAATATGCAAAGAAATGCTTTCTTACCTTAATATCCTGAGTAGTGATAAGTCTGTAATATCAAATTTAAGCCATTCTGACTACTTTTACTTGAACAAGCTCTCAGTTACAAAGAAAAAAGGCCAGAGTTACTTTAGTTAACAAATATGGAATTACTACTTATCTTAGTTTCGCCCGAGTATTGGTAGCTTCTTTAGAAGCCATTCTGACTATCAGTGGCCCTTGACAATCAACAAGCGGCACTTAGAAGTTCCAAAAAACGGCAAGTTTTTAAATTATGCATATACGGAAAAGGGGATTCAATGACCACTACCCACAACTATTTGAATGAAAAACAACAACAACAACAAACAACAACAACAAAAACCAAGTAACGTTTTCTTAGTGGTATTCATAATAGTAGCTGTAACCCACAATACTTACACACAACCAGACATACCTACACAAGACTTACCTCCGTGGTTAGTCTAGTGGACAATGAATATTCAAGTAAATACTGTTGCGTAGGGCTTATAGCTATGACAAATAGCGCATTAACTTACCACCGCCACTAACTCACATAGAAATGGTACTCAAGCAAGTTTTTGAATTCAAACTGCACTGCAAAAGAACTCAAAGCGGTAAACAATTCAATTTCTAGTATGATACGGGTAATGATCGCTAAACCAGAGGATTCGGTTTAGTGAAGTTTGGGACGGGGTCGAACACCGAGCTAACACAAAAATACGCGAGGTTAATTGGAGGACTACAAAACAAGACTATACAGACTTATCAGCCACAATGAGGAGTTTCTTATGGTACGCTTGAACAAAAAAATAATACTCCAATAAAACAAAACGACAAAATGATGCGAGATGCTGGTGGAATTGTACAATATTATATACTCTATGGTAAAGCTCTAGAAATTACAGACTGATATTGGTAAAAAGATATGTTATTAAAATTCTTTATAGAAAAAAATGATGTAATCATGTACATATGCCTTAGTACGAATATGTGTTCTTGCAGAACAACTTCAATAGTAAAGAATGTGGCAAATAGCTTGGGTAAAGGTCCGCCATAATGTTAGTCACATGATAGCCAGACCCTTAATGCTAGTCTAAGCTGGTCGAGATTAATATATTCTTAATATCGTGAAAAGCAGCTGCTTAATTAATTGAATGTATAAAAGGTATGCTTGTTTCCAAGTGCTTTGCTCATTGGTGAATCCCAACCCAGCACTAAATTTTAACTATCAAGAATGCCATATCATGCCCACAACAAGCAAATGAAAACTATTAAAGAAGAGAGATATCGAGAGATTAATTCACTATTTGCTGATCTAGAAAGACAAGGTTATATAGTATAAGCTCCTCAGATGTTGATGAACACCTTCAAACTCCATTGCTATCGCAAGAAGAAAACCCTCTAAAACATAATATCCTACATACGTAAACTAGTTCCACTGTGTGTGTGTGGTGTGTGTGGGTGTGTGTGTGGGTGTGTGTGTGTGTATGCATTCCTGCATCTTTCACGCCAGTTGAAAGATTGTTTATAGAATTATAGCGGTAAGGGTGTTTCGAACAGACGGATGTTGTGTAAAGCGTTTGAACTGATCTTTGCCAGGTGCTAGTCTGAAGAAGTAGCTTATCAGACACAATGATTTAAAATACAAAAAGTCATTTTCAATTAAAGCTCTAATTTTCATATATACAGGGAAATCTCTGTAGGTTAATCAATGCTTTAGATATTAATAATCCAAGGAATTACTAAAGTCATATCTCGTACACGAGTTCTATAAACATATGCATTTGCTATTTCAGAGTATTTGACCCCACCCCCGTACCACGGCCATTTGATCAGTGCTTTCTGTGTCTCACAGGACTTGCATGCATTGGAGGAAAGGCTGTGGAACAATGATACCAGATAAGGAGGCAAAAATAGGATGAAAGGAAGGGCTGAAGGACTTTCAGCTAAAACGAGTGTCTGGGTTTGCAAGTGGCAGAGATACTTTAAGTACAAGCATGACAGTGGCCATGGAGGAAGAGATGAAAACTGTCATTGCATTGTTTTTTGACATTGCAAAAAAACGACAACAACAAACAAACAAAACAGCAACAACACATGATGTTGTGACAGCAATATGAAGAAATTCAAACAGACCAAGACGTTTCAATCCCATGGGATCTTCATTAGTTGGACAATGTCGCCACCACACCCCTACCCTTGGTAAAGGGTCTGGCTGTGCGAGACAAAAGACATGTATATATAAACGTGTGTGTCATATTTTGAAGCCATGACAACAGAACAGCATAAGAGCAGCTTATGTGGCAAAACAAGGCAATGCAGAACTGAAAGTTACAGTTCATTCTGTGGTATAGCAGTGCTGTAGTGCCTAGTCTCATCCAGTCGTTCTCAGAAAACATCTGGTAACTTTCATCAGGTTTCTGTGAAATGCAATTGATTTCGTGTTCATGACGTCATAGACCTGTGTGATATCTACTGAGCACATAATCGTGAAATTAAGCACAGCAAGTGTACAGTTGAGTAAACGCGGTCAATGCATAAGAGTGATTTATGTAACTATGGTTGCTTAATTAGTTGTCCCAACATTCCCGGACAATTTCACGAAAACCCAGTGAAAGTTACCGAGACGTTCTCCTTCCCCTGTGCCCCGCCCCTCTACATATGGAGAAGGGCCGGTTAACGAGACTATGTAGTGGCCACTGTTAATTAGTACATTGTTAATATTGCAAGGCTGTAAACTGTAAAGTGAAATGTGAAATGCCTGTCACACCAAATGCCAGTAAACAAGCACTAAAGTGTTTACAAATGTTCAATTGGATTTCTTGTAAAGGTCAAACCCGAGCCACTAATTAGTCAACTATATCTCGACTAATATCTCACCTCTAGACTTCTCCAGAGCGTCTTTTGTAACCTTGACGATCGTCTCAGCATCAAAAATATAGCTCTTGTGCGACATCCATAGTTTCACCCCTAAGTACATCAACACCACTGAGAGAAGCGTCAAGACGAAGGCCTTCCAAAGGATGCCAAAACAGCCCATAGTTCCTCTCCTCTCTGCACACACCCACCCTAATTAACTAAGCTCTGTGCTCTTGAATAAAATTTGCGCGCGTTAGAGGGGTCCAATGACCCTTTACCGCAGTCGTAAACAAGAGGTTGCAAGCATTTTCTTTATACACAGCCTCTGCGTAGCTCCCCATAGTTACTACAGCAGATTTCTTCGCTTAATTATTGTGACATGATAATGTATAAATTGGACTGAGTGAAAAAGGATGATAAAAATATTAATGCAACATTTGGAATCTAACAGGGTTAAAAAAATAAATAAATAATAGTGTTACATTGTGTTTAAACTGTCTCCAGATATGTTCAGCTTTAGTCCCCCAGGTGGTTTTTGCCTCCTTTGCCACAGAGGGAGTGCTTTTGAGCTGTTATTATTCGAAGTACTACCTTGAATAGCAGCCACACCTCCAGTTGCAGAATCACCAGCCACACCTCCAGTTGCAGAATCACCAGCCACACCTCCAGTAGCAGAATCACCAGCCACACCCCCAGTTGCAGAATCACTGGCCACACCTCCAGTTGCAGAATCACCAGCCACACCCCCAGTAGCAGAATCATCAGGTACACCCTCAGCTGAAAAGTCACTTGCACCCACACCTATTGGTTCACCATCAACAGAGTCATGGGCTTCAACTTTGGTGTGCGGTGAAATCCCCTCTGAATCTCCACTTGGACGTATACTATGATCTTCTGAGATTAGACCATGCTTACCGACTCTGACAGAAGGTGACTCCTCATCAGCACACTCCGATATTCTCACCAAACCAGCAGACGACCTTTCCATGATATTCAGTCGGGAATTCCTACCTGCAAGAGGTGGATGCTGATCTGTAGACTTGTCGAAGCTTTTCTGCTTCATGAAATGTGAACGCCTCCTAGCTGTCTCGGCATCTGTGGGAGAACTGACACTGGAAGTAGGACTAGTAGCTGCACTAGTGTTGACAAAGATGAAACCGTCTGTTTGATTCACCCGGGAAGCTGGTGGGACGCCACGAATCTTGTGTCGCAAACTTTCTTGCTGCTTGCGTTGCCTCTTAATCTCCTCTTCTTTGAAAGCTACCCCACACTCAGACTTGAACGCCTTGAGCGCTGACAGGACGTTGTTAGGGAGATGATCATCCACCATGCCATCACCCACCAAGATCACACACAGGTTTTCTCGATAGACTTCATCCAACACCAACGAGTCTTTTCCACACCAACTGCATGCAAAAACAACAACATACATGTATGTGTATATAAATATAATATAGATTGAAACTTTCTCACCTAAAGGGGTCTGGAAAAAAAGCAAAGGAAAAATGTGAATTCGGGGATTCGAACCCATGACAACTAAGATTTTTTTACATTTTTCCTTTTTCCCCCCCAGACCCTTTTAGGTGAGAAAGTTTCAATCTAGTTTTTATGAAGGGTTTGAACTTGATAAATATAATATATATATATATATATAGTGTAAACAATTTTGCAAGCAGGCATATATAAACTTCTACCACGGTACATTCAAAATGTCCAATCAGATGTTCAATTCGAGGTGAATAAATTTCATATCCACCTCCTAGGAGGTGAATAAGTGAACCGTCCAATCAAAATTAGTTTTTCTGTGATTCCTATAGCCTAAGCCATGGTAGCACCACTCCGCGTTCAGTTGGTATGGAATTTGCACTCTCCTTGGGCCTTTGGCCCTCAGTTGTGTAAACCCTGTACCGACCTCCACATTGTGGGGGAACCTACACATCCTTTATCTGGAGGTAACAAATGAACTAACCAATTATCTGACATTTTACCACAACTAAATAAAATGGTTTCACACCTTACGACCAACTGCTTACTTTTGGCTCTTCTTGACTTGTAAATGCAGCACCCTGCCCGGTATGAAGAAAGGCATGAAGTGTTTCCCCTCGTCAGCACGGCAATGCTCAAAAACTTTAGGCATGGTATTCTGCAACAGATCACCTGGAGTTGCATCGGACGGTTTTCGTTGTCTGTTGAACGATTCTTCCACGCCTGGAAGTTCTTCAATTCCTTCTTTGCTCCCATCATCACTGCTATGGCGGCTGGCCACCTTGACTAACCCCTCTTGAACTATTCTAGAGTTGACTGAGCGCTCACTTACCTCTGATTGGTTGTCTTTAAAGTTAAGAGTCAAAGAGGTGTTAGACTGTGCTAATAATTTGAGTCGAGATGTCCTCGATAGAGAGTTAATTTCCAGGGAGTCTGGAGGTGGTACGTTGGTCTGATCAGATTCTACTTTGCACGGAAGGGCGGCTGCAGTTGTGGGAGGTGTGTTTGGGTCGTTCGTATTTTGATCTGTAGTAATTATTGAGTTAGTGTGAGAAGTGATATATTCAGGCGAGGATGACTGAACATGGGAAGATTCGTTTGATGCTGGCATTACATGTTCAATAGAAGATTCAGGATAATCCTCTGATGGGACGTTGTCGAGGGAGGAGGAGTTCTGGTTTTGGTTAGCGGTAGCTTCTTCTGATGGTTGCGATGAATACTCTAATGTGAAAGTAGCGACATGACCGCTAGGACTATCGGACACAAATTCCGATTTTTTTGAAACACTCGGAGAGGATTCTGTTGGTTCAGGTATACCAAATACAGTTTCTTCTTCGAGTGGCGCACATTCCTCTGAAAAGTCGACTTCATCAGCGCCTTGGATGGCACCTTCGGGAATGGTATCGAAATCAAAAGATATTGCCTTCTTCATTTTCTTTGCGAAAGAGTGAGTGGCCACAGAATTTTGAGTTCTATAAGGAACTGAAGACTTGCTTCTGCTGAAAAATGTTGACTCTGGAGAAAACCTACAAATTAAAGGCGAAAGGAACACACACACACACACTCACACATACTTGCTAGAGTTATTAAGAAACATGTTAAACACACTTAAAGAGGAAGTGTCTTTTCAAATTTGAAATGGTCAATTTATAACTATATTTTACCCAATGTAATTTCAATTTTATTAGGTACTGAACAGAGCCTGATAACTGTTGCCACATAGAAAATGCATTAAAGTAAACAGGATGTGGCTTAGGGCAATATTTTTCCATATCACCTGTGTTCATAGTTATTACGTTGGGTTATTACGTCCCCCTAGGTAAATTTCTTGTTACCAAGGTATTCGCCATGAGCAGTACCTAATAAATTTATTATCCATTGGATACCCGAGAATATCACTCGTCTGATTGGCGGTATTTACGCTCGTGCCTGCGGCACTCGCGTAAATACTAAGCCAACAGACTCGTGATATTCTCCTGTATCAAATGAATAATATATATATATTATGTAATTACAATACTTGACATAAAATATATCCAAGATCAAATAATCCATAATTCACTGAGAATATCACCAAACAAAATCACAATGCCACTCGAGTGCTTTCCAAGATGAAGTAAATAGAACACCCACACACATATCTCCAGGGTAGACAAATATAGGCTCACAGAATTCACATAGCCACAGTAAATACAACAACAACAATAAACAATGGAAACAACAATAAACAATGGCAACAACAATAAACAATGGCAACAACAATAAACAATTATCCCCCGACAATCTTCAGTGGTTCAAGTATGATTATCTTACTCGTCTGGGTGGATGGAAATGGACCTCTGGAAGAGTTTCCGTCTGATAGAGGCCGTCGTCGTGCCACTATGGAGGACCTTCCACTCTAGACAGTCTTCATCCACTTGAATGGACTCACCAAAATCATCCTCCACACGCTCCCTGGTCTCTGTACTGTCCGTGCTATCAACACTCAGCACAGCGCTCGTCTGGGGTGACGCAAAGTGATCTCCAGTTTGGCGATACCTCTCCTGACTGGTCCTTGCTGTTGGTGATGATGGGTCTTCCTCGTTTTCTCTTTTCTTTCTCTGGCAGCAGCAGGTGAACAAATGAGCACATCTTCTCCTCTTCTTGCAAAATAAAATACGATACTGCAATGGAAAAATATAATAGTAACAGAATAATAATAATAATAATAATAATAGTAGTAGTAATAACAACAACAACAACAACAATAATAAGAACAACAGCAACAACAACAATAATAACTATACTAACAATAATAACAACAACAACAATTATTATTATTAATATGTACAATATTATTAATATCAACAATAAAAACAACAACAACAACAATATAATAATAAATACTTTACCTTGGGTAATTCACTTTTCTTCAGTTGCTCTTCAATGCTTAGCTTGAGAAAGAGAAGGCCACGCAGGGTGATCCTGTGTGTATGTGTGTGAGTGTGACATTTAATAAAGACGTTGATTCAACTTCATCAGTGCTACGCACGTGGATTATTGGACTTACCTGGGGACTATGTCGTTGCCTAGCACCACTGTGGTGATGAACGACTTGGTGTATTCAGCCAAAGGAAAGCTACACACGCACACACATAATTATATACAGCATTGGGTTAAAACAGAAAGATCTCCTCTTTTGATATCATTCACACATCAACTATGTACATACTCTGGATGTCATGGATGTTCTCAAACTGATGATGCTGTAGGTCGCTCACGATCAATACAATCATGATTCTAATTTTTGCTTCGGCTTAACCAAACATTGTTTTAAATGGAGTTATTCATTCATAAAAGCAGTTATTGTAGTAAGTTGCATCAATTTTGTTTTCAAAGCTACAAAATATCTAGAAAATGCCAGATGGATAGAGAATCCTCAAAATCATCCTACACTACACACTCTGCCCCTAATACCATTTTTAATCAGACAGATAATCTGGTTGGATTGGGTACCTGAAGAGAGCTCCTGGCGGAGAGAAGGCATAGCACTTGATGAGATCATCGGAGCACTTGAGTTCCTGCTTGAGCAGCAGAGCCAGGATGCTGGCCACACCCGCTCCCAGGGAGTGACCCGTCACCACCAGCTGGTAACCCTGACAAGGAGAGAGAGAAAAAAAAAAGAAAGAAAAAAAGAAAAAAGAAAGAAAGAAAAAAAAGACACAGGCTTCATTGTTGATTCTGTTACTTTCATCTAGCAGGATATCTATGATATATATCAACTCTCCAACTCTCTCATGTTGAGAAATATGGATTCCTGTCAACACCATGGGGATCTGATTACAGTAACAATAACACATGTCAGTTTCATCATGACGGCAGTCCAACAGTGTCGACACCTGCCAACCAGTTTGGCTGCTACGTTGATTGTTGTCATGCTAGAAATTCTCTCTTACAGCAATTAATGTGCATTCCTGCTCTGTTAAAAAAAAAAAATTACTATCAATACTTAATTGCGACATTTTAGGAGCTGAGACATGTGACCAATACAGTGTATTAGAAGCATTACTTCATACTGAACTTCCCTATGTATATAATACTGAATCAATGGACCAAATGACAATTTCCAACCTTTGTCTTTCATGGGGCTATAATTTGATGGAAAGCTTCAAAGCTTCAAAGTATGGGAAACTGGTAAAACGTGTTTCCACCATATGTGCATATATTTAGAGCTACACAGCAATTGCTGAGGACTCCTCGACCACCATTGGAGCAAAAACAAAACAACAAACAAACAAAAGAGTGATACAGGTGAAGCTAGAGATTACTAATGGCTGTTCACTACTGAATGGACAGACACAAAGAATGAAAGTACAGTGTGCGACAAGACAAATTATTCATTAACACACAATCATGTCTAGTTAAAAAATGAAATTATTCATTACACAATCATGTCTAGTTAAAAAATGCCATTGATAAGTTTTAGAAGTACATTATGTATACTATGACATGCAATTTATGCCATAAACTCACTTTGTGCTTTTTAAATGCCTGGACGAGCAGCTGCTTCTTCCTTAGTGTGTTCTGAATACCAATGGCAGCTCTATACATTCCCTATTAGGGAACAAATGGAAAACAGAAGATGATCAAAATATGTGGGTGGAAAATAATAACAACAACAACAACAACAATAATAACAGCAAATTTTCTCGTTCTAACAGCCAATATTATGTTAATTAAAACTGAACCCGACATTTCGATTTCTTGCCGAAGTTTTTCATTTTGGCAAAAAGTCGAAACGTTGGGTTAAGTTTTAAATTAACATAATATTGGTTATTAGAATGAGAAAATTTGCAATTATTATAAATATTTCAGCCGAGAATGACTGAATCATTGAAAGATAATATAATAATAATAATAATAAAATAGAAGAGAATAAAACTACAGATCTGTATAAGCTGTGGGAAAAAGTAAACCAAACTACTAAAGTTTAATTATATAGCGACTAAAAGTTGTGATGAAATAGTGTATTCAGTAATGCTATCCCTTTACCCCATGGATGTATGTCTCTTTTATTCCATCAACATTCTTGTGAATAGGAGAAAAACTCATGTCCGTAAGAGTGTCCTGAAACAGACAGACAACAGAGAACTGATTAATAAATGTGTGTGTGTGTGCATGCGTGTGTGTGCATGCGTGTGTGTGTCTGAACGAACAAACCAGTTGAGAGCTAATGTCTGACCTTGAAGGAGAGAGTTCCTCGAACACACACGACTACAGCCTTCATCTTGTGGTCCAAACACACGATAAAGGGAGCAAGGAAAATCTGAGGAAGATGAGAGAAAGAACTTTTGATGACAGGGGCATCAACATGGTGTATGTATGTATGTATGTATGTATGTATGTATGTATGTAAGTACGTTAATGCTGTGTTAAAATATCTGCTTTCCCTCAAATTAAGTCCTTACCAAAGAACGTTATAAAAAAAAAATTCTTTTCTCCATACTATAATTTAATTAAAAACATGTCATAGCTGGCCAGTACTCCATACTGAGCCCACCATTGTAGGGTGCATGCTGCTATCCACTAAGTGAGCTCTATTTGCTGTCATTTGTCTCACCTTGTTCTCGTAATTGACATAGAGAATGTCTTCCTCCCTCACTCCAGTCTGCAGTCTGAACGTCCCAGTCCCACACATGCACACATTCTCACTCACAAACTCCCCCGCCTTCACTCGCTCGTGAGTGCACCGAAACTTGCAGCTGCATACGTACGCACACACATTGGGAATGTTAAATATGTACTCACAAATGCTACACAAGGTAAGACAAACGTCTTTGAATTTATTGAAACTTGTTATACGAGAGAGAGAATTGTAACTGAGCAAAACACCCTCAAATTTAATGCACGGAGTCTTAAATTGGCAAGTGAGCGAGACACTATCAGGGATAACACAATTGAAAATCAGGGATATTTGTTTTATATATTATGTTTGGATGTACGTATGCCATTTTGAACTTTGACCCTGGCATTTTTGTGTTAGCTTGGTGTTCGACCCTGTCCCAAACTTCACTAAACAGACTCTTCTGGTTATCGACCATTACTTGTATCATCCTAGAAATTGAATTCTTTACCGTTTTGAATTCTTTTGCGGGTGTACTTAAAACTTACCAGAGTTTCATTTCTATTCGAGTTAGCGGCGGTGGTAAGTTAATACGCTATTTGTCATAGTTACAAGCCCTAGCAATAGTATTTACTTCAAAACTCATTAGCCATTAGACTAACCACAAAGGTAAGTCTTGTGTAGGTATGTCCATTGTGCGTTAGAGCTACTACTTAATATAACAAAGAAAACATTTAAATAATGTAACTTGTTTTGATTTTGTTGTTGTTGGGTTTTTTCAAATTCAAACGGTTGTGGTGAGTGGTTACTACAACGTCATTGAATCCCCTTTACCGTATACACACAATTTAAAATCTCAAAACTGTATAAAAAGCATGTAGATTGAAATGGTTAGGTCCTGTATGTCAGCAATGGCTGACACTACAGCTATAAAACTAGGAGAACTCAATATCTGGACGCTGACTAAGTAAGAAAAACAACAACAACAACAACAACAAATTTGATGGAGCTTACGTCATGCCCGATTTTCCTGTGCATGGTCACACATTGGTGTATTACTATTTTTATTGGTTGGAGTAATGCACACACACACACACAAAAGTATGTTGATGGCCTGTGTCCAGTAAATTACAAAATGAGAGTAAAGGGAAATAAATTTGACGTTTTTCCTACAGGGCAAAATACATGTGTGCATCACATGTACACATAAAAATGCACACCCACTGTCACCGTTTAAATGTATTTTTAAACTGTAATATCCTGGGTATGGAACTTCACAGGTGGCTTCACTTGTAGACATATCAACAGAGGAAGTTGGTTGAGAATGTGAACCGATTGACAAGAAGTTAGGAATTTAAGAAGTAAGTATAAAAGAAACACGTCCATGTCCTTGTGATGATGGACTTGAGCCAAATGGAACACGAATTCACTATATTCTAATGTTTAGACACACCCACTGCCAAGATACATGCTCATTGCATGTCAGTGCATGCATCCTATGCACGTACTCACCAAGTGACAGAGCATAACTGACAGAACCCACAGGCCATGTTATCAAACACGTGAAGAGGCCATCCATAGATACCCATAGAATAGTGCATGTAATGGATCAGGTCTTGAAGAAGCTGCTGGTTAGCCTAATAACAACAACAATAACAACAACACAACAACAATAATAACAACACAAACAACAACAATAAAAACACAAACAACAACAATAACACAAACAATAACAACGTAGATAAACAAAACCTGAATGTAGATCCATATTCTCTCATGAACATCTCCCACACATGTATACACACACATGTATACACACACATCTATACACACACATGTATTGTACTGTTCTTACCACTGAGCTCAAGTCAAAGGAATAATTCTCTCTGATGATATTAGGGGCGAACCCATAGCGCTGTGGGCGGGGCATCATTTTGAAAGTAACCTGGAAGAGAAGAAACCATATCAAACAAACAGACAGAAAAAAAAAAGCTTGAGCTAAGATCCCAAAAACATCACTGAACAGCTGCACAATTTTGGCACCAGAATGAAGCAGGGATTGATAAAAATGGCCGCCAATGTGTGTAATTGAGCTGAATGATTATAAAGTCCTACAAAACACCTTCTTATAAATTACAGTTGTGGGGCTTCAGAAAGACAAGTAATACAAGTGTTTAGTTACACTAACCAACACTGTGTGCTATCAGTACAACACCCAACTACCAGTATTGTGTGTCAGCAACAACACTATCTTAATATTTCTTTGCCATTTATTTTACCAGCCTTTACAATGCAAAATGTACAATTCCCTGAGGACAGATAGAATTTTTGTAATGTAAATAATGCATTTGCATGTAATATTAGAGTGTGTAGCTTACGGTTGTTTATGGAACCCATTGTCAAGTATGTAGCATGATTGGAATGTATTAATGTGTGTGGAGTGAAACAGAGGGCACCCAACTATGCTTACAATGCAACCACATAAAGGGGTGGGGCTGGATTGCATTGCGTGGGGAAGCTAAATTACTGCACCTGATCAAAGCAATTAGCACTGTGCAGTCATCCACTGAATTTTGAGACTTAATCGCCCACACATTTTCTACCTAAATACAGTGTTAAAATAGATACCGATCCACTGACAATCGTGCTGTAAAAATTGTGTATGTGCATGTGTATGTGTGTGTACTAAGCTATTGTCTTTATCATAAATAGGCCAGAGGATCTTTTCCACTCCATTACTTGTCTATTTTACTCACACATGCACACACAACAAACAAACAGACATTACACATTGCTAATTGGTCATGCCTTATTGTGAGCCAGGCAGGATAAAGTGGCCACCACCTGCAGCACAAAGCAGCTGTATTATCTGTTAGTTTGTGAGTATCTAAATGAAGTTTTAGACCTATAGAAATCTCAAATTTTTTTCTTACATTACAAGGACTAATAACCAAGAAACTAATAGGCCATTTGTGTTCTGGGGAAAAGTAGGGAGAGGACATTTTGACTTATTGAAAATATTTTTAGCGATAACATTTTTTTTCAGTCATTCTCGGCTGAAATAATTATAATAATAGGAAATTTTTCTCTTTTTAACAGCCAATATTTTTAATTATAACTTAGCCCGACGTTTCAACTTCTTGCCGAAGTCCTCTTCAGTTGACCCCTGAAGAGGACTTCGGCAAGAAGTCGAAACATCGGGTTAAGTCATAATTAAAAATATTGGCTGTTAAAAAGAGAAAAATTTCCTATTATGATAACATTTTTAGCTAACATTTAACAATGTAAAGAGACTCCACAGCTAATACCAAATGCACCACACTGACAATACTCAAGTATTACCATTCTGAACTTCCTTGTAAGGGCTATCTCTCCTTCTTTCTTTACCACCTTACGCTGGTGATTCCGGAGCAGGGCAAAGCCGGCAATGATGTCTGACAAGACAACATCTGTCTCACTAAACACCGTGTAAAGACCGCGAGCAACATCTTCCAGAGCCGCGCCTCTCGACTTGTGACCTTTGACACCCAAGCAGCAGAATATCGCTCTCAACCTACGTTCATAATTTCTTCGGTTGACATTGTCGTTGTGCACCTGGGTGACTCTGTCAAAGTCGCTTTCTTTGAGTTTAAAGATGGTCCTTTTTCGCGTCCAAATATTAAAGTCTGATGCCAGAGGTACGGGTTCATCTAGGGTTTGCCGTAGCTCGTTGATCCCAGGGGTGTGGTCTGCGGACATCTCCAGCCAGCTTCCCCTGGAGTCAGTGTCATCCAACATTTTCAGTTTTTCCAACAGCCCCGGGGTGGAGATGCCCAGGGGGTCAGTGTAGATGCATACTTTGATGAGAAACAGAGCAAACAAGACGACTTGAATGATGACCACAGCCTGTGCCAGTCTCAGTCGTGGTACAAGCTCCTCACAGTCATTTTGCAGAGACAATACGGTTGGGTGGTACACGCCTATCAATGAGGCCAATATGGCAGCGAGTTCTAAAAGCCCTATCAACCCGCGAAAATGGACGAGGATGGGGACCACCTTTTCCCTCAGATTGGATGCTTTGGAGTTGTTTAGAATGGGACCTCTGGCACCAAACACAATAAACATGGCTTCACTCATAATGAAGACAACTTCTATGAAGTCCAAGGAGAAGAGAGGAGCATAAAGGATGGGTGGGTATGTGATGTTGAAACATGGAGGCAATGATGACTTGGAGGAAGACGGGATATAGTAGAGGGCAATGATGACGGCTGAGATCAGGGCAAAACTGAATGCACAAGAAATTCGCAGTATTAATGTATTATTCTTAAATTTAAGTTACAGAGGAATTTGTTAAAAACAAAACTAAAACAACTGGTTAGCTATCTTGGATATATTTTACAAAGTTAACTCAAAGTTGGCTACACCTTGTAAGGTATTAGTTAGCTATATTTATTTGAAGTTGTAGAGGAAGCTGTTTAAAAAAACTGGTTAGCTATCAAAAACAACTTACTTGAAAAGTCCTACCACGACTGCTATGAAAGCTGGCAGAACGAGGTCATCCGCGCCCACGTTCCAGCTCTTCTCTAAAACAGTCCCTTTGCAAGTGACAATAGCAGGCATTGTCAACAACAAAAACTAATAAGGTTCCGCAAGCAGCAGAATCCGCGGCATAGAGCATCCATCCACTGCGTGTCTGTGAGTTGTGCGACCCCTCCCAGATACACGCCCCCACGACGTATAGTTTACCACGACATATCTCCCGGAAATTATTGCTCAACCGCCGCGTCACCGCGACACACACAGCTAGGTAAAGGTCGATAAAATTACTGAGTTCTGCAAAAAAAAAAAAAAAAAAAAAAAAAAAGGTACGAGATCGTTGGCTGAGATGATTTGATGGAAAAGTGGTATGGCAGTATGTGATAATATTTCGAAAGATTTGGAGTCAATTGAAGGTAATTTAATAATAAATATGTAAGATAGCTTGTGATGTCTTTATTGTTGGACAGCCGCTGGAAACATTTTGTGCGAATTTCTGGAAGTAGCTGTTCACCAAGTTCTCTACACCAGAGGAGTGTATAGAACCAGTAAGTTATAATAGCAAGTCGTGAACTAACTCGTGAACTACTGCATGTATTGTTTTAACTCATGTATACACCAGGTGGGACAGGTTGTGAGAAGATAGTGCCAAACAGGTCCAGAAAATGTGATTCTAAATATAGAAGCAATCTTCAAAGTTATCCAGGTTAATTAGTTTAGATACCTGGAGAGAAAAAAATCAACTGTAGTATTTATAGGCAAAAAATATCACTAAATTAACTCTGAATTGTGGTTATTATAATATCTTGGTGTTCAATTTGCATAGCAATTTTTCCCCTAAAAATTGATTTTGATAATGATGAGATTAGTGTGAGGTGACAAGACAGCCAGGTAGTACAGTGTCCCACTCTCTTCTTTAGCTTAGCTGCTTGTTAACTTGGTTGGTGACATCTAGGATTTACAGAGCATTATTATCCTTACTAGCTAATAACCCACCACACAGTGGCACTTGATGTAATACATTATGAATGCAGTAGCATAAGGATTTGTTATCAATTCTTATTATCCTTTACTACTTGATTTCATTGCATCAGTTTCCCTCTGATACTCTCTTTCTTCCTGAATCATCCTAGCTCTTCTGACCTTTCTTCTATTCAGCTCATTCTTCTCGAGTCATGGATTCCCTTCTCCCTTGTCTATTTCTCCTCCTCCTCGGGCTTTCTGTCCTTTTATTCATGATGTCTGAATCTATTGCCTTTTCCTCACCACTTTCTGTATAAGGCAATTAAAACTAGGGCGATTATAAACGACAGCTACTTGTAGCTAAAAGCTGGTGAAATTAATGATGCTTTACCCATTCAGCTTGAGGCGACGCTTAATTGGGTTCAACTCATCAACTCATGAATTGTTCATGAGTACAGATACCGTCGTCGTGACTCACAAGTGTATTATTTTTGTTAGTACAATATGATATTCTATAGGTATGCTCCGGAAGTTGGGATATGTTTGGAATTTTATTATATCAGTGTATTCAATTGGCGTGCTGAGTGAGCTGTAGCTGTTGATTTCAGCAAAAGCAAGCAGCAACTAATAGACAATATTTCATCATTAATTAAGCCCCTGGTATCCCCCAAAACGAACCCATTCCAAGGTTGAGTAAATACAGTTTACTTTAAAAAATGCAGTCTTATTATTTGGTAATTGTGCCGACTAAGCCTTTTTTCTGTGATAACTAATACATGAATGATGTATTTACAACAAATAGATGACCAGATAAGCTAGTAAAGTATTTTCTTTTGTTCCTACTCTTGTTAAAAATTTAATAAATCATCTCACTGTAACTGAGTTACTGGATAGCAGATTATAATGAAAAAATAATCAATTCTTGGTCAAGATCAAAATGTAGTAATCGTTATATCAAGAGATTTTACCTTTATCAAATAGCACACCCATGCTTCTTACCAGTTCCCCCCAAAATTATTCTCTTACTGTGTGGTCAAACAGCAACAGTGTGCTCTAACATCTACTCCTCTTCACATGTGTGCTCTAACATCTACTCATCACTACATGTGTGTTCTAACATCTACTCCTCTTCACATGTGTGCTCTAACATCTACTCATCACTACATGTGTGTTCTAACATCTACTCCTCATCACATGTGTGTTCTAACATCTACCCCTCACACATGTACTTTTTTTTCTTGCGCTGCATTTGGTGTCCTCAGATTTATTTGAGCGGCGGAGGAAGTACAACGTGCCGGTGTACATGTGTGTTCATCCTGAACTCAACCAGTACATTAGAGACGTCCTCCTGGGAATCAGAAGTCCGCTAGCACAGGGACTGGTAGAAAAGCTGGTAGTGGTCATCAAGAACAAAGTGAGTAGTCAAAGGTTTGTTAAACAGTTGGTAAGTGGTCATCAAACTAAGTGAGAAGTTTGGTAAGGATTAGTGGAATAGCTGGTAGTGCTCACCAAGATATGAGTGTATTTCAATGTTGAAGTGGTGATGATGGCAAACAGTGTCAAGCACGAACTGAAGTTCAAGTTACCCAATTATTCCCTGATCTGCTGTCATTTAAATCATTTCTCAGCACTCAGAATACCATCAGCAATAATAATAATATCAGAGCCTGTGGGGGTGGTCATTTCATAAAACATATTGTAGGTGAATTTTCTGCATTGAGTTTCCACAACATTTTCACCCAAGAGAGTCAGGATCTCTCTCTCTCTCTCTCTGCTTCAGTAGCGACTCTAGTTTCAATTCTAGCTTTACTGCTCTGAGACAATGTTTGTTGCAACCAAGTGATGTAATCTACTGATTTCTGATTACTGATGTATTTGTAGTATGTACAATAATGCATTAGGGAAGTGTCAGTTATCATTGTTGGTCAGTAAGGTGTATTTCTATACTCTACTTCTTTTTTTGCTGGAACTTGTCGCCATCTAGAGGGAGTTATTGGTAAGCACAAGATGGTTCAGCTGCATGCTTTCGTAATCACATCAGTATAGCTGATGCACAATGTGATGACCCTATACCAGATTGCTTCCAGAATTTACTTTTTTCCCATTGTGTCTGTGCGTTATTTTCCCAAACGCTATGGCTGATAACCGTTTTTCTCTTTACTAGTTTGTTGTCAGCACAGAATTGCCAATATTTAAACAAGGGTGCTTTTACTTTTAATAACCCTTTCCCAATGATATTAGTGTGAATTTGTGATTGTGTGGAGATAATAGGAAGTAAATATTATAAATTTGAGTATACACTTCAAGAAATTAAGTGATGCTCACTATTGGAGTATGAAGAATACCACTAGCACTAAAGCTTTCTTCATAGCAGCTGCATTTTGCTTTCGAGTACTGCAATTACTGCACCTCATTACACCTTTCTTGTTCAGTTTTTTGGGAAGAAAATGGTTTGAGTAGTCACCACAGCTAGCTATCTGGCCAGACTTTACTAACTTGACTTTTCTTACTTGTTGTAAATTGTCATAGAGCTATCTTGTATCATTAAGACAATGGTGACACATTGATTGAAGTGATTTCTGAAATCCGTCTGTACATTTACCTACTCCATTACAGCACCACTGCTGTGGATTAGAGAAGATTTATAGAAGTTATGGAAAGTGTCAGTTACTAGCTCACTGATTCCGAAATCTCAATTGAACTTGAGTGAGTGTCAGCTTTGCTCATTGCGCTTGCTTGCTGATATAGTGTATCGTCAGGAGTTCATTGAGGGGGACCCCAATTACAATTCTTGTGCATCTCTTAGGACGGCCCCACAATTGTCTTGGTAATTAAAGCCTAACTCATCTTCTATCTTAATTAAGTATGAAAGTTGTGACCCCTTGAGATAGCGCATGCTTATTCTCGCCCCCTCTTAGATTAATTACTAAATGAACCCCTGATCGTGTATATCATTAGATAGGCTAGTATAATAGAGGTGTAGCAAAACCAATGGATGGGAAAGGGTCAACAAAAGCATTAAAATGCAGGTTGCTCTACATACAATATCCCATATTTCATTTTCTGGTGGTGTGTCACTTAGCTTCTCTTGCCTGGGAAACATGTTGAACTAAAAAAGTTATGAAACAATATCCATCTTCTACATTGGTTGAGCCAAGACTGCATAATAGGGAACAGACTGAATAAATTACATGCAAGTAATTATGGTGGGCCGTTTGTTTCAAAATTAACTTTCGGAATTGGTGATAAAGTACGTAAAAAAATACCGACTCGATAAAAATATCGGTTCGGTTTCTGGAAGAATCGGCGAGGTTGTAAAAAAATATTTGACGTGATAAGGTTCGAGGGAGAAAAAATCAGCTCGGTTGTATCCATAAATTAGAGTTTCATAGCAGGGCCGTAACAATATGGAATGAACCAAATCAAAGGTTCTGAAGTGGTTGATATTATCATAATAAGCTAAGGGTGCATCTCTCCCCAAGGAGTTGTGCCTTTTCTTCAACCTCTCATTGGAAGACCAACAAACCAGGATGTGGTTTCCTTCCCTTCTGCAGAGGTATGAATTCTTACGAGAGCCAGAGAACTAGCTACTCCCTCCTCTGAAAAACAAGGAAGCCATGTCCTCTCCTATACACTCTTCTGAACCTGGTGGCTGTGCCCTATAGCTACTCTTGAGAACAAAGTAGATGTGGCTTCTTCTTATGAGATAATGAGAGCACTTTTCTCTCCTGTGAGATAGATTAAAATGAGTAGCTACTGTTAGCAAAAGCTCAATCAGGTTTATTTTACATAAATCACATAGCTCAATTATGCATAAAATTGAGTTAAAATAAATAAATAAATAAATTAAAAAAATGAATAGCTATAAGTAAACATAATAAATGTAGCTAATAATTCACATTTTCTTTTGATGTTGTGTGGCACCTCCCCACAACTATGTGCGCATGACAAACATTTGCAAAGCAGCGCCGTCACGTAAAAGGTCACGATAAGTAGCGACTGCCTCCTTACGCATTTCTGAAAGGATTGAGTGCTTAATTCGTGGTGTTAATAAAGCTTGCTGCATTGCCTTTCTAGTCCATGAGTAAGACATGTCTCTAGGAGAATCTAGTGTAAGTTATCTTCTCAGTCATTGCAGCATTGCGTTATTTAGCTGCTTAATTTTTTGTTAAATTAATTTAATTGGCCCTAGTCCATAGATTGTGTCTAGATAATACCACAGGCTTTTGTAGTGGAGTATTAGGCATTGATTGTTAGGTACCAAGCTGGGCTAGAACAATTGTCTCAGAATCTAATAAACCAATTAGAAGCTATGCTGGTTATTTTAGAGGAAGGCATTCAACTATTGTCTTCATCTACTTATGGAACTGAATTTTTGAAGAAATGTGGAAAAACCTTTTTCATTACTTGCGTCTTATGATCTATGGCTTTAATGACACAACAATTCCACCAGTTAATGTACTTCCTTATTCTTTACACCATTCCAGGAGCATAGGCCGACCAACCATCATTCTTAGTTTTGAAATGATCGAATTAATGAGAACATCGGGATGGACAGAGGTAGCAAATGCATTGGAAACAAGTCGAACAACTGTTTGGAGAAGACTGAGAGATGCCGGCTATCAAATACTCAAGTATACTGATATTTCAGATGAGCAATTAGCCAATGTCTTTGACAACCTTACAAGAACAATATCCTAATTGTGGGCAGCAACTAATTAGTGGATTTTTAAAAAGCCTGGTATATACATTCCGTGATATAGGTTACGTGAAAGTATTTTGCGGGTTGACCCTTTGAGCCGATTGATTAGGTGGCACCAGGTTATTACTGAGTACATACTCTGTGAAGCACAGTAATAGCTTGTGGCTCATTGATGGCCATCATAGCCTTATTAGATGGCCGGTTTGTAATACATGGGGGCATAGATGGTTATTCACACATGATTACATATTTATCACCGCTCAGACAAAGTTGGTGAGAACATTCTAGTCTGTCAGTAATGATAGCTGTAAGGGGTTTGGGAAGAGGAAGCCACATAGCTGGTTCATCAGTTCATAATCAACGCATTGAGCATTGAACGGCTGTGGCGTGATGTCTATAGATGTGTCTGCTCTACTTACCATGAACTATTTTATGCAATGGAAGCTACGGGAGTCCTTAATCCATGTGATGATTTAGATCTGTTTGTTTTACATTACCAGTTGCAGAAGAAGAATTCGGCACAGTGAATGTTCCAGTCACTCTATGCCCACCATCTATTAGTCAAAATCATTTTTATCAGTTTGTTGACACAGAGACACCATTTGAAGACTTTGGCTATCAACACTATGTAGATTGCAGGGAAGTGCTTCAAAGCATGGTTTCTATGCAGTCATAATTTCATATGCACTTTGCACTCCACTGAATGAGCCATTTTCATGTCATCAATTCCCACAATTTGCCACAAAAATGTTAATACTGAGGTTTGCTGGAAAAGTCCAATAACCACAAAAGTTTGTTTGTTTTTAATGAGGTCATGTATAAATTAATTTGCATAGCTAGCGGTAGCACTTTTAGCGACAAGTGGAAAATGGAGGACAAGTGGAAAATGGAGGCCTGCAGTTTAAAAAAAAATCAGTTTACTCACAAACAGCGTCGTAAAACTAAGAAATAAGTCCACAATCAACCGTAACAGATATGCAAACAGAAATACACACACAAAAAATATGGCGGCTTGTCATTGATGCTGCTGAATTCAACTGTACAAGATAAAAGCGTACCGTCAGAGTACTACTGGATACTATCCTGAATGGTCATCTTCAATCAAGAGTACTTTGGCACACACACAGCATTGATTGATAGGATCTAGACTTGATTACTCTATGAAAAAATGATTCTATATAGCTGTTAAACGTGTTATGGGATCGAATTGAAAGAATAGTGAACTATTCTGGAGGATTCTACGCATGGGTACTGTAATGAATTTGAATGAGAGCTAGCCGTCAAAGGTCAAGAGGTAGACATTCCCCCCCCCCCCCCCCCCCCCCCCCCCAGTTTGGTGGATGTTATAGGACAGGGACTTATAAGTATATCCTGTAGTCACACTTTATCTTGTCCTTGTCTTCTTTTGTTTTTAGTACTAATGAAAGAACATGTAAAATGCATTTAGGAAGTACACATTAGGCAAGAATTCCAGTCCCTATGCTTCATAATAGATCACTCAGAATTTACCTCCTTCCCCCATTTAAAATCAGAGAATTGCCTGTAATTTTAACATGCCATGTTCATAGTTTAGACTAATACTTCTCAATATCTTATGTTATTTTGAGCAAATGAAAAATGTATAATAATTACTATACCATTGTAAACGAATTTTCACTGATAACCATTTTTAGAGCAGTATTGAAAAGAGTTTGATCCAGAATGTCAGTTGACAGTGTTAGTTGTCAACCACAAGTATTTGCTGAAATAGTATCGGGCATCACTAGAAAATGACACCATGATAGAACCAGCTGTACTTTGAGATCCAGTAATGAAGTGAACAACTGCATTCAAATCTAAACAGACAAACAAAAACAAGTTAATATAAAGTAAATGGTGTTTCATAATCCCAATAGAAATGTAGCTGTTCTTACAAAGGGATAACTGAGCATTAGAAAATGCATGCAAGGCCATATATGCAAGTAATCGAGCTTTCAGAAGCAATCTTTGAAATTCCTGGGATTCATGGTGTGTTGTATCAATGGGCATTAGGTATCAATCACTTCAAAAATCTGAAAGTTATCAACTTTGAGATCAGTATTAACCTTAACGTTAACCACTATCACTAAATACCTTCTTCATTGGCTCCATTGAATTCCAAAAGAAACTGCCATACTCTTGAGTTCTTCTTTATTCATCTTGGCAGGATGAGGTCGCAACATACGAACCACATCATGTGCTCTAGTCACTCCATAAACAAACAATGGCTTCATCACGTTGGGAAAAAGCGTGATCAACTCTTTCACACCCATCACTTCCAGTCCCGCAGAAAATGTATCTAAATGTACTCTCAGCTTGTCTAATGCATTGTGTAGCACAACACACTGGATGATGACTGCCTTGTTTGTCATCTATTTCATAAATGGAATGCATTGTTGCAAAATGTTATAAAATTATATTCTCTCAATAGCATGAATTGAAAGTACTACTACACAAATGAACAGTATAATTTTTAATTTACATTGAAAGGTAAGTCGCAGCCACTCTCTTGAATTAGTTCCATCAACTCATGGGATCACTCATATGAAGAAAAATCTATGACCGATTTAAACTGTAAACAATAGTATAACCCAATCACTATACCAAGCCTGAAATACAAAATTGTATATCTCCAGCTGATAGTGGTCTTAACTAATACCTATGTCACTTAGTTATTTGGGTAATATTGCTTATGTAACCCTATCTAGCAATAATTAATAAGTGTATTTGAATGTGTTTGCTCCTTAATAAACAAGCAGATGCTCACTCATACTTTTTAAAAATTCTGTCTGCTAGCTACAAACATGTATATCACACACATCGCATGTCAAGCACGTGTTATTTTGAAAATAACACGTGCTTGACATGCGTCCTTTTTTGTGTTGTGGATATTTCATTGTAGCAATAGACAATTTTGAATATCTTTTTGGCTTTCTGGGAATAGATGTACTCGACATGCTCCTCATTGTAGAATCATAATAAATTAGAAAATTAGAAGGACCCATAACCTTTTTAACCTCTGTATTAATGTTCTTACCTAAAATATTAAAAGTGACACATATGTCATATCGTTTGTACTTACAATCTTTCCAGTGTAAGTATCAGAGTATAAAATTTGCTTATTGTTGGTCCACACTATAACTTTAAGAAGTTTCACTAGTAAGGTGTGTTTCGAGGCATAAAGTTATTCTGATAATTGAGGAGTTACTGTACGAGTGGCTATAGTTCTAGTGACAGTATTGTCCCTATTAACAAATTGTTTTATTTACCGGCTCAGTAATAATCAGTGTGTTATGTTATCCAATGGATATGATTTAAACGTATCAAATGAATCTTAAGTCTGGTAGATGAACTAGACAACTCTTAATAAAATTATACACTTAAAAACTTATGTTCTTGGTAAGCCCAAATAAATATTATTGGCGCAAATACATAAGGTATTGCACAAGTGAATTTATCTCGAAACAGTTATTTATTTCAGAAATAAAGCAGCGAGCTTGTTGGGAGAAAACAAAAAAAAACAACAAAAAAACAAAAAACAAAAAACAAAACAAAACAAACACCTGAATATTTCTTTGTGTAGCAGCAACTCTTCAGTCTGAACAAATTCCTGCAGCCTTAAAAAGCTGTGCATAATATTTCCCCTACCTCTGTTAACAGAATACATACCACAGGCTCAAAACAGTTATAAAGCCACCTCTTGTACATGCTGGTTGCTCAGTTAATGTATGTGTGATTAAGTAATGCTTGTTGACTGAACCACACATTCCACTAAACTATTTCATTACTGATATGCATGGCCTGTATTTTCTGCCAGTGATAAAAAAAGTACACCTTGCCATACTATTTGGCTCAGTATCTTATAAAGACTTAAATTTAAGCATTAAAAGCTTTTCCTATATTTTAACTCCCTATTAGCTACATTTTCAGTACAATAGATAATTTTTCATCATTATAAATAGCAGAATATGTGACAGTACTTGGGGAAAGGGACCAATGGCTTTAAAAATTGAAAAATGAGTTATTAATACCACCTTGTAGAGCACTTCCTATAGAGCATTTGATACCAAGCTTGGTTCACTAAATATACCAGCACAACTTGAGCACAGTCAATTTGAGAAAACTGAAATTTTAAAACTTCTTATTTGGGGTTGAGGTGGAGTAACCCAGACCCTTCCTAGCAGAGTGATTATAGGTAAGGGTCTGGCCTTGGATACTAGGAGAGCCTCCTGGTCTGCAAGACTCCAACTTCAAGACCTCTTAAATAACCACACCAACTTATATAGCTTGATTGGTCACTTTTATTATTTCTGATTCTACCAGCTACAATACTATAACACAATTTATAAGAACTTGACCAAGATTTTCCAATGTCCAGGTTGCTAGGCAACAAATTGAACCCCCCTTCCAAAACCAGGTAATTTGTTGCTAGGCAACAAATTGAACACTCCCAGGGTTTCAATTACTAGCAGGATAGATTCCATGCAGGGAGTGCTGAGGGAAGGTTAAAAAAAACAAAAAAAAAACCTTTCAGTTCTAATTTGGTGCCTGGTGTAGCTAAAGGATAGGAGATACCAGTGGGCTAATAAAATCCACAAATTTTTTTTTTTGTCTGTTGTTCAGACCTACTGTACATTTTTGATTTTACATATTGGTCCCTTTTCCCAGGTACTGTCACATGTTTTAAAGTTGTCCATGACTTTGTGTCCATGTGCATAAAATACATGGGGAGTGCAGGATGCTGGTTCACTATTTACTTTGTTGAAACTTGTGTAAGGCTTCATAGCTATCCTGCCAAAGTTTAAACCAGACATTAATCAATCTGAATCCAATTTAGATTTTGTGTGTCAAACAGATTTGAACTACATACACCAAATAAAGCAGAGGCTACAAGGTGAATTTATGGGATTAAATATTTATACATAACACCAGAAGGCTGCTCTCCTGGCAACTGTGACCCTTAGCCATTCAGCCTGGGACCAGGTTTCCCCAGTGGTGGTAGATCTTGGCTATCTCTGGCAGGTGCTGGCACCACCTATAAGCCACTGGTGGCCAACCAGTAGACTATCAATCTACAACTCTCAGCACTCATCCTTCTTCAGAAGGTTTATAAGGTCCACCCAGAACCTACCCACAATAAGGAATCCATCCAAGATATACTCATCTGACACCAGAAGACTCAAGTACAGAATTACAATTGACATGCTAACTCTCATCAACTGCCCTATGTGCCTCAACCCTCTGTATAGTATTTGCAGGTAAGTTGAAAGTCAGGTCAGCTCACAAACTGTCACTTGCAGACAAAACTGTGCAAGAGACAAAACTGTGAAACAGTGATCCCTAATATATTATGCTCAAGAGTTTCGGTTTCATTCTCCAACAAGAGTGATCTCTGCACTGCACACAACAGTCTCAGCTGTATACTATGCCATTATTATCATGCTACCAGTAGTTCAGGGGGATGCAATAATCCAAGCCTTTTAGTGGTCCAGGGACAATTCCAGAGCACTAACAAACTAACAATGGGGAGGGGCCCAAGTATTTTTATGTCAAAATTTAAAATTTTATTAAAAAATATAAATGATTTGGAACAGAAAGGACACTAATTGGCATGCACAAACAAATCAAAATGGCCTGTATTGGTACTCTTGTGCATTATAATTTTCCATAAACTTGGTTGAGGGGTAGGGAGTGACCCTTCCTTGAATCCCCTTTGAAACTGTTGGAAACTATGTTTATCATAATCAATTATGTCAAGTACATTGTGTATTATGTGTGGGTGGAATTACACAGATTGAGGAAGCTTGGGTACTTTCAATTCAAGCTATATTGTGTTTCTCAATGCAGGATAAACTCCAGGAAGTGGTGCCACATCTAATTACTAGTTCCTGCTGCTTAATTTTGGGCAGATGGTCAATTAAATGCAGCAATATCCCACAGAGTGATTAATTTGAGTGCCAATGTCAAAATTACTACTTGTAGGAAAGGAGGCACATACTGGCCCATTATTTCAATTCTTGCTTCCTGATAGAGTAGTTGTGTTAAGAGTCCCTATGCTATGCTATATCCTTCCACTCCAACATGTTAACATACTGCAAAACTTGTCTTACATTCCAGCACAACTTAGACATCACAGACCCTTGACTTCTCTAGTGCAATAAAGTTTCAGGCTAGATCAGACTTGTGCTAACTGATACAGTATTGGATGAACATGACTGTGCCTCATAGCATAGTGCACTTAATCATGTGATATCCAATATAGTAGCCAGTTTTTCAGTACAATTACAAATAAGTGATGGTTGGAAAGAGGTTTTACCCAATTACATAAACACAGCTAATATATAAAGTTTTAATTCAAGTCATTTGTTTGTTGAATTAAATTACATCAGTCAGACTTCTTCTTTCTACTTTTCTTGACCACATGCTGGTACTATGTAATAGCCAAGTGGTTGTCCAAGTAATAGCCAAGTGGTTGTCCTTCAAGTCATTTCAAGGGCAACCCCCCCCCCCCCCCCCCCACATGCTTAGTTTTGGTTGCTTTTATTTTTCATCCACTGCACTGGAAGTTTTGGTTTTAATCAAGATTTGCTGTCTTCTAAAGTAGCAAGTTAGTTTACTTTCTTTACAGCTTGATTTAGTTTTGCTTACCAAAATTAAAATACCCCAAAACTAAGAGATTTTTGTTTTTCATTTTGTTTTTCATAATTAAAACAACATTCATCTATACTCCTTTGCACGACCAAAACTAAAATTTAAGTTTAGAAAAGTAAATAATATCTGATTTACATTAAAAAAATGTTAATCCTAAACAACATTTGATTTACATACTATGATGTAACAATAAATATTACTAAGGAGGCTTACAGCCACAGTAAGCATCACGCCATCTTTTATTGTAAGTACCTAAAGTACCCAACTCCTGGAGAAAAAATAATTGGCATTGCCAGGACAACCACTTGGCTATTACATAGTATCAAGCAATGTGCCCTTACTGCTGCATTACTACAGTAAGCAGTAAAAACTTGATATAAATGTCTTGCTAATGACAATCCACTGGTGAGGAATAGAGTGGGAGTCATACTTTGGTTGTCATTATGTAGTGTAAAATGGTATGAAAACTGAGAATGACACAAATTACCAAACATGCATCAATTTTATGTTTACAATAACCACATGAAGTTCATTACTGATGACAATCAAATGTCTTGTCTGTAAACATAAATCATAATTTGTGTGCTTCATTTTATCAATTTTCAGAATTTGTTTCGTTACAAAGGTATCAAGAGAATAGTTTTGCAAATGAGAAGCTACATGTAAACTATAACTGCAAATAGGTAAAGGGTTTCACAGTCAAAAACAAAACATTTCAATTATTTTCCTACCGAATCGATTTTTTCCCCTCGCTAAAAACCGAGTCAATTATTTATCCATTAAACCAGGTCACTCCCCCTACCTCCTTCAGCGCTGTCACTAGCCACATCGAGTCTGTTTTTATTTCAGCCAGGCCGATATTTTTAACAACCGAGTGGATAATTATTTACAACCGGGTCGATATTTTTTTATAACCGGGTCGATATTTTTTACAACCCAGTGAGTTTTTCTCTTCGAGTGGATATTTTTGTACTTGTATCACTAATTGCAGAAGATTAATTTTGAAACAAACGGCCTCCCATAAGGGAGTGACCCTTCCTTGAATCCCCTTTGAAGCTGTTGGAAACTATGTTTATCATAATCAGTTATGTCAAGTACATTATATTGTGTTTCTAAATGCAGGATAAACTCCAGGAAGGGGTGCCACACCTAATTAGTTCCTGCTGCTTAATTTTGGGCAGATGGTCAATTAAATGCAGCAATATCCCACAGAGTGATTGATTTGAGTGCCAATGTCAATATTAGGACTTGTAGGAAAGGAGGCACATACTGGCCCATTATTTCAATTCTTGCTTCCTTATAGAGTAGTTGTGTTAAGAGTCCCTATGCTATGCTATATCCTTCCACTCCAACATGTTAACATACTGCAAAAACTTGTCTTACATTCCAGCACAACTTAGACATCACAGACCCTTGACTTCTCTAGTGCAATAAAGTTTCAGGCTAGATCAGACTTGTGCTAACTGATACAGTATTGGATGAACATGACTGTGCCTCATAGCATAGTGCACTTAATCATCTGATATCCAATATAGTAGCCAGTTTTTCAGTACAATTACAAATAAGTGATGGTTGGAAAGAGGTTTTACCCAATTACATAAACACAGCTAATATATAAAGTTTTAATTCAAGTCATTTGTTTGTTGAATTAAATTACATCAGTCAGACTTCTTTCTACTTTTCTTGACCACATGCTGGTACTCTTTCCATTATTGTTGTTCTTTCCTTAACTGATTTAACTCACTTAACTATTTTCTTTCCTTTCTGATCTCACTTACCTTCTTATTGCCACTACCAATGTAACATGATTTTGGCAGCAGTATGTGATGACCCTTTAATTAGCTTATGAATTATTCATGACAATCGAGCATGTTATCAATATGTAGATGCGTGTGTGTGATATGTTTGATTTTCATGCCCTAAATTATAAGTGTTGCTTAAAAGAGCTGTGCTTTTGTCAATGCTTGGCTGATGTTTGAAAGAATACAATACTTTTTTGATTGGATTTACAAGATCCATGTCATTAGATGTATTCTCTCTCTTTGACAGGCTTTTTTAAACAATACAGAATTTTAGAATGCCTGTGAAAGAAAGACAATACATCTAATGAGTAAAAGAAGGCTGAGAAAGAAATTGTGAAGATCCATGTCGGTCTCCATTTTGGTAGCAGTAGTTACAAAGTCTAATAGCTAGTACGTTTTTACCAAATGCTTTCGTGAAACTGCCTGCTTATAGAAGTTGATGTGCTAATGAGAAAAGTGTTAGCAATGCCCCCCTCCCCCCAAAGAAGTCAAGAACTCTTATTATTGTAGCACCAGTAGTGTTTTCTTTTTCATCAAATTGAAAGTTATTACACTTATTATTGAAAGTATTTATGATTTTCTCTGTTGCTAATGATATTCATGAGCTGCTTCCCCATTTGAAACTGGTAAGCCAGCCTATAAATGCCCACAGGATGCTGTCTGGCTGAAGTTACCAGATTCCTACCAGTGAAGTGAAGCAGATGGCTAGTCAGGATGACTCCCCACTTTCATCTGCTGCAAAAGCTGGGTGCGAAATGGAGGAATTGAAGATGCAGGAGTCTCTCACCATGAAGAAGATTTATAAGAAGCCAGCAGAGCAAAGCATAAAGAAGGAAATTTTAAGCAAGACTTGTGAGAGCAAGCAAACAGCAGGGGACAAAGTCCAAGTTTATCCAGGGGAAGAAGACACAACTGAAGAAGAAGAGCTGGAATACGTCAAAGAAGATTTGGCTGCCGACAAAGATCTGGATTGTGAAAAGAAAGCAGAGGACGATGAAGCAGATGAAAAGGTTTCGTTTACTGAAAAGTTGGAGTCGTATCAAGGATTAAGCAAAGAAGAGGTGTTGAAAATGGAGCCTGATGGTGTTGTTGTAAAGGATCTTCCACAAGAGACACCTAAAACTGCCTACACAAAGGAGACGTGTGGCACAGAGGATGAAGTGGACCTGGGGCTTCATGCTAACGACCCTGATGATATTTCTGCGAAAGAAGGTGTTGGGGATATGCTGCCTAGTCCCGTAATTTATAAGACCCAAGTTACCATTGTCGTAGAAGAACCCACTCCCATTGGCTTGACACCTGCCCAAGAATCTTTCTTGAAGGAGATTGTGCCAGATGTGTATGCGAGTATATTGAAGTTTGAATCTGAAGAAGAAGAAGAAGGAATATCGAAGTCATGCTGTTCGTGCTGCTGGAATATTTGCTGCCAAACTTGCAAATGCAATCTGTCGAGTATGTTGCCCGGGAGCTCTGAAAGAAAAGCTCCGGAGATGGAGAAGGAGGAACTGTTCACTCCGACACTTCAAAAAGCTGCACTAATTGGAATGGGCATGATAAAAAAGGCTGTCTTCCCTTTGGTATTAGCCGTGACTAGGGAAATTTGGGTCACTCTTGAACTCACTACGGTTTTACTTGGCTTGATCCTCTCCGTCGTGACACTTTCTTTTGATTATAACGAGGTTTTTAATATCATTCACTTTGTCCTTATTGTAATATCCAGCACTCTTGCTATTATTGATGCTGTATATAGCTTGATGAAGTGCCAGAGCTGCAGGATATGCTATTCCTATATCAGGAACCGAGATAAACACGATGTGGAAGGCACTAAGGAGAATAGAAATCGGTGTTTGAAATGCCTGTACTGGTGCCATGAGAAAATGGACATCGCTCGAATAATTTTGACAGAGGTCCTTGTCTATCCTCTTTTAATATGTGGTATATTTAAAGTCATTGTCGGTCGGAGCTTTGAAAGCGACTCACACTCAGATCGTCTGGGATTTGCTCTTTTCTTACTCTCTTGCATATCCTTGCTACTCTATGTGTATGTGGTTAGAGTCATTGTTTTGGGTCGATCCATCAAGCGTCTACAAGAAATGCGTACTGTTAAAGGTCAACCGGACACAGGCAGCACTCGCAGTGCATTTTCTATTCTGAGCGGGGCCTTCTGGTACCAAATCTTCTTTTTCCTTCATATTGTCTTGCAGATGATGGCTCAGATTATGATGCTGGTAGCTATTGGAGGCAAGATACGCTACGACAACCGCCATTTTTATCAACGCGACAATTCTAACGAGGTTATCCAATACAGCCTGCAGCTAATCATCATGCTGGTGATCGGCTACGTCTCTCCTACGTTTGGATATTTGTCGTTCTTTATCGTCACCAAGCCTTGGGTTCAGGAGTTCCCTCTTGGAATTTTTAATGACATCACTTCACAATTGAAGTTGCTGGCATCGGGAGGACCCGATAGTTATTTATCGAGTAGTGACGATTTGAACGATGAAGTCAATAAGAATATTATAAAAGCTTTAGGGGAAAACTACAAGATGCTGTCCAGGAAAGAGATAGGCAAGGGACTGATAGCGTTCATAAAAAAATTTGGGGACGATTTCGAAAAGTTTCGTCAAATGTCTTTCTTTAGCAAATTCGAGTATCCTTTTAAAAATCCCTGGTTGGTGCTTCTGTGCTTGTTCTATGCAGGCATGCAGTTTACCTTCGTCATATGTGCCGGAGTTACAATGAATGATATGGGGATCCTTACCAGTCAGATTCTCAACGGGGGAGGCTGGATCTTGTATTATATCATTGCCATTGCCTTCGGAGTCATTGCTAATGCGTATGCTTTCTTGGTTGCTGCTTTCTGGATCTTCATCATCGCAACTATTCTAGCCATCATCATTGGAGTGATTCTGTGCTGCATACTCATCTGTGTTTGTGCCACCATTGGTGCCTCCAGTGGCAGTAGTAGTAGTAGTAATAACTGATAGATTAACAACCACAAAATGGGAATACCTTGACTTAGAAACTTGCTATGTAGTATCACCACATTTTTAAAAATAATTATGTAGCTATTTTCTTTATTCTAAAATGATTCTGTTAGGCTGATTTCATCGCAAATTCAATTTTCTTTATAAAACTGATTTTTGACTCTGACTTATTAATAACTACTAATTGAATTTGCTTCAAGTATGTTTTCAAAGCAGCGGGTGCATTTGTAGAAAGGGAGTGACTGTGGAGCTGGATTTGTGTGTCAAAGATGCACTAACTTACAGAACTAGGAAGTATTTGTGTGGAATATTGAGTAAATATCTCTCCATTTTGCTTACATTGAGGTAACTTGGGTCCACCCAATGGTCTGTCCAACCTAGCTGATTACTCTGTGGTGAACCAGCATTATCAGGCAGATTAATATTATTCATAGATAGCAGGAGATGGAGTGGAGAGTGACTGGTAATGAACCTTTAAATGAAGTTGCCAGCTTTTCAAACTGGTTCATTATTGGATTATTAAATCCTGGTTTGGTAAGGATTGGCGAGTGAGTGAGACACTATACAGTGGTATCAAATTGAGAATGGGGGGGATAATTGTTTATATATGTTCTGCTCTTTTTATGAATTTGCACAATCTATAGATTGTGTTGCACATTCTATAGATTCATAGATTAGGCAACAATATATAAATTGGCAAACAATCTATAGATTGTGCTACTCATCTATAGATTAGCTTCCACCTAAAATTTAACTTCAATTTGAAAAGTTAATGCAAGAAAGTGATTCTATATCCCATGAAAACCCTATGCAAGATATATTACACATATGTATTTCTGGAATATTGGTCAATGAAATTTAAAAATTCATTCACAATTTCACTGAGTTCCTCACTACTAATGAATGGCAAATAGTGATTTTATGAATATTTATTAGATACTAATAGCTAAAAACCATTAACATATTATGAACCTGCTTTTACAAGGCATGTCTTATACTCGCTTATGCAGTGATGAAGATTTAAGGGTGCCAAAATTGAAGTATAGATTTATTGATATATGGATACTAATCTATAGATTGTGCAGTACTATCTATAGGTAGGTGAGTTGCATAATCTATAGATTGTTGCCCAATCTATGAATTTATAGAATGTGCTGCACAATCTATATGTGTGGACGTACATATGTCATTTGTACTTTGACCCTTGCATATTTTTGTGTTAGCTAGGTGTTCGACCCCGTCCCAGACTTCACTAAACAGAATCCTCAGGTTTAGCGATCATTACCCGTATCATCTTAGAAATGGAATTGTTTACTGCTTTGAGTTCTTTTGCGGTGCGGTTATAACTAAAAAAAACTTGCCGGAGTTCCATTTCTATTTGAGTTAGTGGCGGTGGTAAGTTAATGCGCTATTTGTCATAGTTCCTACTCAATAGTATTTGCTATAAAAATTCATTGTTCACTAGACTAACTACAAAGGTAAGTCTTGTGTAGATATATCCAGTTGTGAGAAAATATTGTGCGTTACAGCTACTACAGAATATCACAAAGAAAACATTTAAAATAACGTGACTTGTTTTTTTGTTGCTTTTTTTTTTTTTCAATTCAAACAGTTGCGGGGAGTGGTTACTATGGCATTGAAACCCATTTACCGTATATGTGTAATTTAAAAACTCGCCATTTTTTTTGAGCTTCTAAGTGCCACTTGTTGGAGCCAGTGGTAGTCAGAATGGTTTCTAAAGAAGCTACCACTACTCGGGGAAAGCTGAGACAAGTACATAATTCCATATAATATGTATATATAATCCATTTTTATCATCATGAAATAAAAACTTCTTGAGGTGAAATACATCATATATCAATATTGTAGTTTTATGTAGCCCAACAAGGCAGACTCACTCGCCATTTGTGCTGAAGCACACCACTAGTTATTATTACTATTTATTTAATGTGTGTGTGTGTGTGTGTGTGTGTGTAAGATATAGAGATTTACCACCACTGCTTCATTTTGAATACTTGTTGTCTTTATATGATTATTTGAGACTAGTAAAAGTATGAAAGTATTATTATCAATATGTAATTATTGTATTTCTTTCATCGCATTTAAACAGCCGGAATGAAACGATGAAATAGTTGTAGACTAGAGGTGCCCTCAATAGCATGTGGTAGCCAAGCAATTCAATTAGATAATGTATTTGCAAGCATTTGCATGATTACTTTAATTTAATAGAAATAGCCAGAGAAAGGTTATGAAATGTATAAATGGGTGACACTATAGTTCTGCTTAATTTAGGTAAATACCAGCATAAGTACCCAATCTATGTATGTACTTGTAAATAGGCCTGTGTACTGTGTACTATTGTTTCATACCAACTATAAATATTAAAGTCATTATGAGAATTGTGGAAATTAAGTATAATGGATTAATATTGTCTTTTATTAGGAGCATGCCACTGTGGAGGAGTTTGTGATAGACATTGGACATCTCAACCAAGATTCTCTCAAGTAAATTTGTGTTCACATAACATGTGTCATGTGTGCTTGTGTGTTTGAAGTATTGTAGTAGGTATCTTCCATACAATACAACCCACTGACAAGATCACTGTGGTCTATGCAAAACATATCGATCTTTACAATACATGTGTGGGAGTTGCCAACTAACCAGGCTAGACTAGATTATGCTATCACTAGCAACTGCTCTCATAGTCCATCATAGTCCACTATGTGTTGTTAAGTAGACAAAAGAGGGTCTGCCTTATGGGTAGGCTGCTTTTCAAGGCCCGAAAGTCTATACTGAATAGTTGGCAAGTTTGTTACTCCATGTTTTATCCGCCTACACTCCATACATATTGAATCTTGATTGAGTTATACCAGAGAATGTCTCACTTGCTTCACTCATTTACCAACAAAAGAAATATTTGTGATTCAAGAACTAAACGATTAATGATTAGGAAAAGGTTGGACAGCTCTCTAGAGTTCATTCACTATGATACAATTATCAACATATGATCCCAAGTAATTATATTTTCTTTCAATTTCTTCCCGTTGTGTCTAAATGCTTATATTCATGCCCGAGGGAATGAGCATAACATCAATGTCAATCTGTTTCCAATGCTATTCATTCTGTTTTGCAGCTTCCTTTTTATCTGTGTTAATCATGCAACACTGTGTAGCCAACTTACTGTATAACTGTTATTTTACTATAATTTTTTAGAGATGAAGATTTGTTATCTGAGTTGGAACAATCTTTCAGGGCAGTTCTTCTAACCATCACCACCAGCGAAGCATCTCTAGACCCTTTACCAACTGGTATGTATTATTGTACATATAAGGAAGGCCCATTTTTTTTTATCAGTCTAGTACATCAATGCATGATAATATCATGGCTATCCTTCTGGTTGCACTATGAAATGTGTAATTTAATGCAATATTTCAAGTGTATTATAACAATAGGTGAGTGATGTTATATATTATATGCTCAACTTCAGTCTTTTCAGAACTGGGCTTTTATGACTGGAAATTGTATAGTATTGCGATATACATAAAATCTAGGGGTTCTACTATTGAGCTCTGCAAGTACCAATTAATCAAGAGCCTCTACTCCATGATATGTATGGACATTCACAAAGAGTATCATTATGATAAAACCGTACATTTGGTGGATGTTTAATTCTGGTAAAGAGTGTAATTCTGGTTATTCTGATTATTTTGATAAAGGGAATAATTCTGGTAAAGGGTATAATTCTGGTAAAGGGTATAATTCTGGTAAAGGGTATAATTCTGGTAAAGGGTATAATTCTGGTAAAGGGTATAATTCTGGTAAAGGGTATAATTCTGGTAAAGGGTATAATTCTGGTAAAGGGTATAATTTAAGTAAAGGTATAATCTGCTAAGGATGTAATTCTAGTGGTGGCAACTTTTTAATGAAAGTAATCATTTCTGTGTCCACATATTATACCCTGATAATGCAACTTCATAATATAGCCTCGCTAAAAGATGACGACAACAACAACCATGACAAGTCTGTGGAGTGTAGTTATATTAGTACTTTATACTGGCCTAATTTTGTATTTCTATTGAAGCACGAGGCTCTATTTCCTAGAAATCTAAATATAGTACTCTGGACATGATTTCTAGACACATTGGATAGCTAACACATAAAAATAAATGAATAAATAGATAAATGACATCACTCATTTATCTATTTATTCAATTTTTTTTTTAACTTTTTTAATTTACAAAATTATTTTTTTGGTAGCTCTCTTTTCTTGACAATTTCTGAAGGAATTCATACAATACATTGATGTTGAAATGTAACGGTAATTCCTCCTCCTCCTCCTTGCCTCCCTTTTTCTTATTATATTCTAGAATGTAGTTTCATAATCCTGGTGCACATAAGTAATGAGGCATCACACTTGATGGAGGGGCAGAGTGCCACAACGGTGAGTGCATATGGTAGCTATGACTTCTTGGTTATTGAGCAGGGTCAGTTTCACTAGTTGAGTTTTGATCCAAATATATAAGCTCATACTTCATTGGATTTTTTAGCCTCCTTATTTTTCTCTACTGGTGTATGACATGTTAATGTTGTCTATTTCCAGTTTCCATGGGTACTGGCAGATCAGCAGTCCTCACACCAATCCCCTATTCCAAAAACTGTGCCACTTAAATATTTCTCCAATAAATTTCTTCAAGTAAGTAATGATGTATAAATGAAATGCAAACACGCAAGATGTTCTCTAACTATTCTATTCTGCTGTTCCTTATTCTTCATTTTTTCAGTTCCTTCAATTAGCTATATATGATCAGTGTTTTCCCCAGAAAAAGCAAGTAGAGTTGGACAATTTTGACCACACCCCTGACCACACTCTTTTAAACACTAGAATACAGTAAACCCTCCAAATAGTGACCACATTGGGACGGGACATTTGGTCTCTTCTCAGAGGTTTGTCCTTTCTCAGAGGTTAATATGAAAATGTCATTATTTGTGATAAAGAGTTAGGGAAAATATACATTCATTAATTGATTCATGTCTTATTGTGGTTATCTGAATGGTGTCCGATGACAAGCATCTTACAAGAAATTTTTCTTCTGAAGTGTCTCCACTGCCTTCTTGTGGCTGCTACTGGTACAGCTAATTATACTTTGATAAAGATGTGCTGCCACTAGAGATGCAATTTTCTGTAATTTTTTTTCCAGAATAAGGGGATTGTTTGTATAGCAGCATTAGCAACAAACCACACCAGTCTTTATTTTGGTAGTAAGCCAGGTGATTTTTCCTAGTAGCTTGCTGTCGTGTGGACATTATTTCCCGTACTTTTTGTTCAGATGAAGATTAAAATAGAAGCCTCAAACTTTCATAGAGTATTTAGAGAAGACCTTTTGTCCCAGACAAAATTGGATACTGTAGAAGTAGTGTAGTATGCTATTTTTTATTAGCTTATGCGAGACCACAATCTCTCAAATTATCAATGGGTGTGGTCTTTGGTCGCTTGTAGAGGGGTGAATGTATTTATTTTGAGCAAGATGGGACCGAGAAATTGGTTGCTGGTCGGAAATAAGAGGTGGTTGCTTCTCGGAGGTTCTAAATGCACTATATTTGTTGTAGTTGCAAACGGGACGCATGATTTGGTCTCTCCGGAGAGGTCGGTCGCTTCTCGGAGAGGTCGTTAATAGAAGTTTTACTGTAGTACGTCATAATATATCAGAGTTATGGCTTCAGATGTGAAATAGTATAAATACAGCTTATGTTCATAGCTGAGGCTTTAGGTGTGCTATATTAGGCCAGCTATGCCATATCAGCCAGCTGAAATCATTACTAGGGGATAGACTGTGGCTCTTATATAGTTTAGAGGCTTCCCCCCCCCTCAATTACAGGTTCAGGGGCCAACTAAATAGTTTGGTGGATCTCAGCTATGCTTTGAAGGAACCACTGTGTGTGTGTGTGTGTATGTGTTTAGTCTCTGGATATAGCTAGACCTGATGGATTATGTAAGGTTATTATTGCAGATGAAAGTTTACGTCCAGGAGCAGTCTAGTAAAACTGCAGAAACAAGAAGTGAACTCTAAATGACTCCAACTTAGCATTGAGTTTGCTGTACGTATTCATGCCATCTTTTTATATTTCATCATAAATCTCATCTTTTATTATTGTGTTCATTTCCACTTGATTGATATAAATTTGGTAGATGAATGTTGATCTGTTCTATGCTGTTCTGGCTGAGTAGCCTGACGTTTCAACTTCTTGCCGAAGTCCTCTTCTTTTGCAAGAAGTCGAAACGTCGGGTTAAGTTTTAATTAACAATATTGGCTGTTTAAAACTGAGAAAATTTGCTATTATTATAATTATTTCAGCCGAGAATGACTGAATAATAATAATAATAATAATAATAATAATTGTTCATTCTGTGATTGCTGCTACGAGATGGATAGGTCATCTTTAAAACTGAATGTTGATAAACAAAATTATTAAATAGGGCTCTCACTAGAATTGGACTCCTATAATTATATTTATTTAATTGCTCCACTACTGGGTGTATCAGATGCCTGGCAATTAGTAGATATTGATGAAATTCTGGATCCCTTTGGGAGTAGAATGTTAGTTCAGAATATACACATGCTTTACAAATTATTATGACCAAATTCCACTGGTATCAACCAACAAGTAATGCCTGTGGTCAGGTTTTCAGGAGTGTAGGAACTGGTCAGGCCAGTCAGGCTAGCCTGACTGATTTGAAGTTAGTAAGTCAACGAATAACCCTTATAGGCCAAATATTGCTTTTTCTAAACTAGAGTCTCTACAAGCCAGCAGTCCACTAACCATTGCAGAAACAGGAAGTCTGCAACATGGAGTACATTCCATTGTACTATTTTAACCACAATTTTCTTTATCTGTTGCAAGGTGTAGGAGCACTTTACTTTGAGGCTTTATATTTAGACACTATCTGGATAGAGTAACTCTTCTTCTTTCTAACAATACAAGTCTGGTGTCTGGGAACCTTTCCTGAAGTTGTGGTGTGAGTGTTTCTTGAGGTATTCTAAATGGCTTCGAAATAATGGCTGTAGTAAATTTGGGCAGAATTTGTTTAGCTCACACAGTCTTCTACAGTTTTATACTTTTATACCATTCTGTGGTACAATGAATGCTCTACAATTATAACTGAAATAATAGATTCTCATTTATTGTTTGTAGAAAGTTAAAAATTCAATAATATGCAAGTTATAAAATCCTACAAAATGGAAAACAGATAGCTAGGAGAGTAGTATTGCAGAGAGTCCTCAGCTTCTTGCCGAAACATTTTCCTCTTCTAGCAATAAACTTGCGTTTTTTTAATCAATTAATATCCATTAATGATGCTATATGCAACAAGTGCCTTGGTTAAGTATAAGGTAACCAATACAGTCTCCGCAGTCAAGCCTTTTACCGACTTGTGGGGGCCAGAGTTGGTGAAGGGTCTGGCTAGCGGGACTAGCTATAATTAACCCGAATTTCAGTACAATAGAAGGCCAATTATTTTTCAGTTCTTTTGTTGCTGCTTTCATACCTGCATAGAATGCGAATGTAAAAAGTAGGACGGATTAATTCGAGCTGTTACTATAAGAACAAACAAAGGTACTTACAAGCGTCCCATATGCAAACTTGTCCCACTGTTGGATTCATCAGAAGAAAGTCGACCATCTACTCCGCCCCGGGAGGATGTTCAGGCCACACCCTGAATGAAGACTGACTATGTACTCTTATTTGTCTGCCCCTCCCTCTGTTTTCGTCACCCCTTTATATTACTTGACACTCATTGACTATCAGACTAAACACTTATTCACACCTGGGCCCATAGCCTGGCCTATAAAAGGGTCAGGTTGGGGCCCTCAGTTCAGTTGCTGTTCCTATTGCTACTATTGTTGTTCTACTTGCTACTACTTACATCTTTAATTATAGTGCTTAAACATAATTCCTTTTTGTTTAGTGGGTGACTGTAGTTGAGCACTTAGCTAGGTTGGGTTGACTTCAGTGCATTTTCCTGTGCCTAACCTCTCAATTATTGTTCACTCCGAGCACGTCTATTCAATATAAAGTAAATGGTGTTTCATAACCCTAATAGAAATGTAGCTGTTCTTACAAAGAGATAACTGAACATTAGAAAATACATGCAAGGCCATATATGCATGTAATCGAGCTTTCAGAAGCAATCTTTGAAATTCCTGGGATTCATGGTGTGTTGTATCAAGGGCATTAGGTATCAATTACTTCCAAAATCTGAAAGTTATCAACTTTGAGATCAGTATTAACCTTAACATTAACCACTATCACTAAATACCTTCTTCATTGGCTCCATTAATGAATCCCAAAAGAAACTGCCATACTCTGAGTTCTTCTTTATTCATCTTGGCAGGATGAGGTCGCAACATCCGAACCACATCATGTGCTCTAGTCACTCCGTAAACAAACAATGGCTTCATCACGTTGGGAAAAAGCGTGATCAACTCCTTCACACCCATCACTTCCAGTCCCGCAGAAAATGCATCTAAATGTACTCTCAGCTTGTTTAATGCATTGTGTAACAATACACTGGGTGATGGCTGCCTTGTTTATCATCTAAGTAGAGCTGGGCGGTATATCGATATTCAGGATCATACCGGTAAATATCGGAATACCGTATCGATATCGAGGCGATTCTTTATACCGAAATATCGAAAAACGGTCAGACTCTGTAAAATGTGGGCATTCGCGCGCCAATTAATGACTCAAATTTAGACGCGCGAGCGCGTCACGAGCAATAGAGCAGCTGCCTTTTAGCTAGTTCGAGCAAAAAATGGCTGAGGGATTCGACTTTGAGCAGGAGCTGAAGGCCAGAAAGGGCCCTACTAAATCGGTCGTCTGGAACTACTTCGGATTTTTTAATGAACATCCTAGCGAATCGGAGTCTCCTATTTGTCGACTTTGTTGGAAGAATGAAGTGAAACGGTCGGTGTGCTGCAAGGGTGGAAATACTTCCAATCTTTTTTCGCATCTTCGACATCACCATCCGGCGGAGCGGCAGTACAAGTGCCTAGAAGTAAGAAAAGTGCTGGTGGTGTAGCGTCATCATCAAAGGCAACTACTTCGAATCAACGGGGCCTCTCTGAGATGGCGAAGTACCCTCGCTCAGGTAATAGATGGCGCACAGTCACTGATGCTGTGACCTACTGGCTAGCTAAGGATATGCAGCCTTTTTATTCTGTAGAGAAGGATGGTTTCAAGAAGCTAGTCAAAGTTTTGGATTCTAGATATGAGTTACCTGGAAGAAAGTATTTTTCACAGGTAGCTATACCACCTCAGTTGTACTCAAAGATTAAAGATTTAGTTTTTCTGGCATTGATTTAATTTTGATAACATAATCAGTAGAAATTTGCTTACATACACCTATAAATTTAAATGGAATTGACAATATTTATTAATATCATGATATTTTGGGGGGCCGATATATCGTTAGCCAAATTTCAATATCGCCCAGCTCTACATCTAAGTCATAAATGGAATGCATTGTTGCAAAATGTTATAAAATTATATTCTCTCAATAGCATGAATTGAAAGTACTACTACACAAATGAACAGTATAATTTTTAATTTACATTGAAAGGTAAGTCGCAGCCACTCTCTTGAATTACTTCCATCAACTCATGGGGTCACTCATATGAAGAAAAATCCATGACTGATTTAAGCTGCAAACTATATAACTACAATCACTCCCACAAAGCCTAAAATACAAAATTGTATTTCTCCAGCTGATAGTGGTCCTAACCAATACCCATGTCACTTATTTTTGCTAAATTATGTTGTTTGGGTAATATTGCTTCATGTAAAGCTATCTAGCAATAATTAATAAGTGTATTAGAATGCGTTTGTTCCTTAATAAACAAGCAGGTGTTCACTCATACTTTTAAAAAATTCTGTCTGCTAGTTATAAACATGTATATCACACACATGATACTTTTTCGTTGCTAAATGTGGTTGTACATCTTACCTCATTGATAACAGTTTTAACTCTAATTCCAATATCTTCCTCTGTAATGCAAGTTACTGAGTGATCATAGCATCCAGCAATATAGTAGTAACAATGATCAGCCAAAAATGGAAAGCCTTGCCCATCTATTAAGATACTATGGGCTACCATCGTACCAACATTTTTCAACATACCAGATGACAACAGAGATGCTTTATGAGCTGGACGAAGTCTATTGGGTGGACCTTCAAAAATATTTCTCGACATCATGGTAAAAGAATTGGCCATTTTATTGAAAATAATTGAAAAAAATTGTCTTCTTAATCCCCCAGTATCCACAGCTGGTTGACCAAGAACGGATATACAAACACCAGCACTTTTGTTAAACTTAGATTGCTAAGCAAAATGCAGCTTCCACCCAATCTTATTCATTAGGTATCATCATTACTCAATTTGACAACCGGCCATTCATCATCTTGTACCAGCACTCGATACTTACAAGCAGACCACACAATGAAGTGACTGATGCACCGGCAATTAAAGTGTTTATTGCATCTGAAACTGATTTTCGGGAAATATCCTATACATATTGCAATTGCTTGTCACTCAAGGAAGTGAACATTTCTTTCAGTTTAGTGAAGTCTTCAACTGGAGAAATCTTTTCGCAGTCATGAAATTTCTTTAAGTCTGCATTATCATCTACTATATAAATTGCTGAAGATGCTGAACCACCCTGAATACTACTATCTGTTGCAGATGACAAAGAACTCATCTCGTAAGAACTGCTGAAGTCAGAATGATTATTTGGATCTTTAGAGTTTAAAACACGTGTTGAAGGAGAAACACTTGCTGAAGACTTAGCTAAAGCTTTAGTAGTAGCTGGTTTAATGTTAATGTAGTGAAAATCTTCAGAATCGCTAAACTTTTCATCATCAGTTCCACTACTTACCACTTCAATGTTTCATAACAAACACTACCAGATCCAGCAAGCTCTTTAACCGAACGACCATTCCACTCGAATCCCTCCTTGCATTGAGGAATGGTACCTTGTTTTCCACACATTATTTATAAATTCAAAATCTTCTGGTGTTACATCCTTAAATTCATCTTTAGATTTGATGACATCACAAATTTTCCCACGAATATCTTTTTCGGATGCATCGATAGGCAAAGAAGGAAGTAGCCCTGTAACCAATATTAACTTTTCAGACCTTGTAAAATATTTTTGCTGAGCTGGCATAAAGCGGAAGATAACAACCTTTTTCTTTTTTAAATAGCACATGCTTGACATGCGTCCTTTTTTGTGTTGTGGATATTTCATTGCAGCAATAGAAGATTTTGAATATCTTTTTGGCTTTCTGGGAATAGATGTACTCGACATGCTCCTCATTGTAGAATCATAATTAATTAGAAAATTAGAAGAACTCATAACTTTTTTAACCTCCGTATTAAAGTTCTTACCTATAATATTAGAAGTGACACACATGTCATATCGTTTGTACTTACAATCTTTCCAGTGTAAGTATTGTAGATTATTAAACCGGTAACAAGCCTACTATAGACACAATGGATATGATTTAAACATATCAAATAAATCTTAAGTCTGGTAGATGGACTAGACAACTCTTAATAAAATTATACACTTAAAAACTATGTTGTTCTTATTAAGTTAGCCCAAATAAATATTATTATTGGCGCAAATACATAAGGTATTGCACAAGTGAATTTAACTAAGCAGCAAGCTTGTTGGGAGGAAAAAAAACAACAACCAAAAAAACAACAAAAAAAACAACAACAAAAAAACACAGGAATATTTCTTTGTGTAGCAGCAACCACTTCCATTTTGGGGATGGGATGAGTTTCCACACACATTTTTCAGTTTCATTGCTGCTTGCAGAAAATCATCACACCCACTTTAGTATTTTTGCCAAGAATTTAATGTAACAAGACAAGAGTAAGAATTCAGTCTGAACAAATTCCTACAGCCTTAAAAAGCTGTGCATAATATTTCCCCTACCTCTGTACCACAGGCTCAAAACAGTTATAAAGCCACCTCTTGTACCTGCTGGTTGCTCAGTTAATGTTAATTATTCATGTGTGATTAAGTAATGCTTGTTGACTAAACCACACATTCCACTAAACTATTTCATTGCTGATATGCATGGCTGATAGAGCCTGTATTGTTCTGCCAGTGATAAAAAATTACACCATGCCATACTATTTGGCTCAGTATCTTCATTAAAAGCTTTCCTATATTTTAACTCCCTAGCTATTAGCTACATTTTCAGTACAATCGATAATTTTTAGAATATGTGAGGGACCAATGGCTTTAAAAATTGAAAAATGAGTTATTAATACCACTGTGTAGAGCACTTCCTAGTGATTGCCAGCTGGTATTTAGTGAACCAAGCTATCAAAATGCTCCTCCATAGGAAGTGCTCTACACAGTGGTATTAATAACTCATTTTTCAATGCATATCAGCAATGAAATAGTTTAGTGGAATGTGTGGTTTAGTCAACAAGCATTACTTAATCACACATGAATAACTAGAGCACTGAAGTGCAAACCCTCAGCGCTAGTTAGCTAGTATGATAAAGAAAATAATAGCAAAGGAAAAGTGTAGAAACAAAAAAAAGAAAGAGAAGTGGCATGAAAAGAGGCAGGAAAGAGAAAAAGACAATGAAGAGGGACAAAAGAAAGAGGAATGAATGAAAAAAGGTAGGAAGAAAAGAAAAAGGAAGAAGAAAGAATGAAAAACAGTACATGAAAGAAAAGAAAGGAAAAGGTAGGAAAGAAATAAAATCAGTAGGAAGAAAGAGGAAAATAAAGAAAAATAAGGCAAGAAGACAAAAGGGGAAAAAAAAAAAAAAGGATGAAAAAAAAAGATGAAAAAAAAAAATAGCGTCAACTAGGATTCGAACCAGAGACTACTAGATTAGTTACTTGCTCACTCAACGACTACGCAACGCAGCACCTCACGCTGAATGCATGTAATTGTTAGCTATTTAAAAGTTGATTTTCAACGCAAGCTGGCTCACGTGACAAGTAAGTTTTTTAAGGGGCGGTTCCCGCTGTAAGCCTACGATCGCACGGCTCTGGAAAGACTCGCTTTTTTCTGGAAAATGAAGTCCAAAATCAAAATTCTGGCATATTAACTTTACTTACTTCGTGAAATACTGCTGTTTGATGCCGCTTTCAAAGCCTGGCTGGTTCCTACCTTCCAGAAGTGCCTGTTGACAGACAGAGTGACAGAATGAACTAGAGCACTGAAGTGCAAACCCTCAGCGCTAGTTAGCTAGTATGATAAAGAAAATAATAACAAAGGAAAAGTGTACAAAAAAAGAAAAAGAAAGAGAAGTGGCATGAAGAGAGACAGGAAAGAGAAAAAGACAATGAAGGGATAAAAGAAAGGAAAAGGTAGAAAGAAATAAAAACAGTAGGAAGAAAGAGGAAAATAAAGAAAAATAAGGCAAGAAGACAAAAGGAAAAAGAAAAAAAAACAATGAAAAAAAAACATGAAAAAAAAAAAAGCATCTACGAGGATTCGAACCAGAGACTATTGGGCTGGGTACTTGCTCACTCAACCACTACACAATACAACACCTCACGCTGAATGCATGTAATTGTTAGCTATTTAAAAGTGATTTGCAACCTGCAAGCTGGCTCACGTGACAAGCACGTTTTTTAAGGGGCGGTTCCCGCTGTAAGCCTACGATCGCACGGCTCTGAAAAGACTCGCTTTTTTCCGGAAAATGAAGTCCAAAATCAAAATTCTGGCATATTAAAGGAACTTACTTCGTGAAATACTGCTGTTTGATGCCGCTTTCAGAGCCTGGCTGGTTCCTACCTTCCAGAAGTGCCTGTTGACAGACAGAGTGACAGAATGATTGAATGACACTAGGACTACTGTAACCCTCTGGGCGCATGCGCGCTGAGGGTTAATGAATGACACTAGGACTACTGTAACCCTCTTGCGCATGCGCGCTGAGGGTTAATTAACATTAACTGAGCAACCAGCAGGTACAAGAGGTGGCTTTATAACTGTTTTGAGCCTGTGGTACAGAGGTAGGGGAAATATTATGCACAGCTTTTTAAATAGTGGCATGCGTAGTATTGATATAGGTATCGATTTGAAAGTACTTGGTGTCATGTGACCCTTAGCCATTCAGCCTGGGACCAGGTTTCCCACAATATGGTAGATCATGGCTATCTCTGTTAGGTGCTGGCACCACCTAAAGCCTCTGCAGTGGTGGCCAACAGTAGACTATCAATCTACTGCTCTCAGCCCACCACCCTGGTAGATCTTGGCTAGCACACTCCTTCAGAAGGTTATAAGTTCCACCCAGTACCTACCCACAATAAGGAATCCAAGATCTACATATGTCATCAGACATCAGAAGACTCAAGTACAGAATTACAATTGACATGCTAACTCTCATCAACTGCCCTATGTGCCTCACCGCTAACTGTGTAGTATTTGCAGGTAAGTTGAAGTCAGGTCAGCTCACAAACTATCACTTGCAGACAAAACTGTGCAAGAGACAAAACTGTGAAACAGTGATCCCTAATATATATGCTCAAGAGTTTCGGTTTCATTCTCCAACAAGAGTGATCTCTGCACTGCACACAACAGTCTCAGCTGTATACTATGCCATTATTATCATGCTACCAGTAGTTGAGGGGGAGACAGAGATAGTCTATGCAATAGTCCAAGCCTTTCTTATAGATAGTGGTCCAGGGACAATTCCAGAGCACTAACAAACTAACAATGGGGAGGGGCCCAAGTATTTCTATGTCAAAACTTAAAATTTTATTATAAATGATTTGGAAAAGAAAGGGCACTAATTGGCATGCACAAACAAAATTTCCTGTATTGGTACTCTTGTGCATTATAATTTTCCATAAACTTGGTTGAGGGGGGGTAGGGAGTGACCCTTCCTTGAATCCCCTTTGAAGCTGTTGGAAACTATGTTTATCATAATCAGTTATGTCAAGTACATTAAATTAAAAACATGTGTATTATGTGTGGGTGGAATTACACAGATTGAGGAAGCTTGGGTACTTTCAATTCAAGCTATATTGTGTTTCTAAATGCAGGATAAACTCCAGGAAGGGGTGCCACACCTAATTAGTTCCTGCTGCTTAATTTTGGGCAGATGGTCAATTAAATGCAGCAATATCCCACAGAGTGGTTAATTTGAGTGCCAATGTCAAAATTAGTACTTGTGCACATACTGGCCCATTATTTCAGTTTGTTAACCTGATAGAGTAGTTGTGTTAAGAGTCCCTATGCTATGCTATATCCTTCCACTCCAACATGTTTACATACTGCAAAAACTTGTCTTACATTCCAGCACAACTTAGGCATCACAGACCCTTTACTTCTCTAGTGCAATAAAGTTTCGTTAAGGGTTAGGCTAGATCAGACTTGTGCTAACTTATACAGTATTGGATGAATATGACTGTGCCTCATAGTATAGTGCACTTAATCATGTGATATCCAATATAGTAGCCAGTTTTTCAGTACAATTACAAATAAGTGATGGTTGGAAAGAGGATTTACCCAATTACATAAACACAGCTAATATATAAAGTTTTAATTTAAGTCATTTCAAGGGTCACTCCCCCTACCTCCTTCAACGCAGTTGCTTGCCACATCGAGTCGGTTTTTATTACAGCCAGGTCGATATTTTTAACAACCTGGGTGGATAATTATTTACAACCTGGTCAATATTTTTTACAACCTAGTGAGTTTTTCTCTTCAGTCGATATTTTTGTACTTGTATCACCAATTTCAGAAGATTAATTTTGAAACAAACGGCCTCCCATAAGTAATCACTGTCATTGTAATTAGACGAGAGCCTTTAAGCCTCCTTTTGTGGAAAAACAACAACAACGTACAGGTAGAAGTATTTTTTAGAAGAACTAATTTTGGTTCACCCAGCAGTGGTAAACAAGATCTGGTACAGATTTGCTTTTGGTGAGCTAATGAGTTAGCTGGTATAATTATGTGAGGTAAGTGCACAATCAGTAGTAATGAGGCAGCTACCAGGACACCAGCTCCAAGTGTGGGTCACTAATTACTGCTGGGCACTGAAAGTGGAATAATACACTTGTTGAGTTTTCAGCTGAATGATGAAGTTTGCTTTAATTATTCAAGAAAAAAACAACTTATTTCTGCGGCAGTGTGACATAGTGATATATACACACTAGCAAAAATACCTTGTCACAACGGTGGCATTAAATAGAAAGTTTTGCCAATTTAGAAATGCAATAGTGTGAGTTATTATTGTCCTCTCTGTCTATTCGCTTCGATTTGTTTGTTGAATTAAATTACATCAGTCAGACTTCTTTCTACTTTTCTTGACCACATGCTGTTACTCTTTCCTGGATTATTGTTGTCCTTTCCTTAACTGATTTAACTCGCTTAACTATTTTCTTTCCTTTCTGATCTCACTTACCTTCTTATTGCCACTACCAATGTAACATGATTTTGGCAGCAGTATGTGATGACCCTTTAATTAGCTTATGAATTATTCATGGTGTGCTGAGCTAATGACAATCGAACATATTATCATAATTATGTAGATGCATGTGTGTGTGATATGTTTGTTGAAGACAGATTTTCATGCCCTAAATTGTAAGTGTTGCTTAAAAGAGCTGTGCTTTTGTCAATGCTTGGCTGATGTTTGAAATAATACAATACTTTTTTGATTGGATTTACAAGATCCATGTCATTAGATATATTCTCTCTCTTTGACAGGCTTTTTTAAACAATACAGAATTTAAAAAATTCTGTGAAAGAAAGACAATACATCTAATGAGTAAAAGAAGGCTGAGAAAGAAATTGTGAAGATCCATGTGGTTCTCCATTTTGGTAGCAGTAGTTACAAAGTCTAATAGCTAGTACGTTTTTACCAAATGCTTTTGTGTAACTACCTGCTTATACAAGTTGATGTGCTAATGAGAAAAGTGTTAGCAATGCCCCCCTCCCCCCAAAGAAGTCAAGAACTCTTATTATTATAGCAACAATAGTGTTTTCCTTTCCTTTTCATCAAATTGAAAGTTATTCCACTATTATTGAAAGTATTTATGATTTTCTCTGTTGCTAATGATATTCACGAGCTGCTTCCATTTGAAACTGGTAAGCCAGCCTATAAATGCCCACAGGATGCTGTCTGGCTGAAGTTACCAGATTCCTACCAGTGAAGTGGCCAGCAGATGGCTAGTCAGGATGACTCCCCACTTTCATCTGCTGCAAACGCTGGGTGCGAAATGGAGGAATTGAAGATGCAGGAGTCTCTCACCATGAAGAAGATTGATAAGAAGCCGGCAGAGCAAAGCATAAAGAAGGAAATTTTAAGCAAGACTTGTGAGAGCAAGCAAACAGCAGGGGACAAAGTCCAAGTTTATCCGGGGGAAGAAGACGCAACTGAAGAAGAAGAGCTGGAATACGTCAAAGAAGATTTGGCTGCCGACAAAGATCTGGATTGTGAAAAGAAAGCCGAGGACGATGAAGTAGATGAAAAGGTTTTGTTTACTGAAAAGTTGGAGTCGGATCAAGGATTAGAGAGCAAAGAAGAGGTGTTGAAAATGGAGCCTGATGATGTTGTTGTAAAGGATCTTCCACAAGAGACACCTAAAATTGCCGACACAAAGGAGACGTGTGGCACAGAGAATATAGTGGACCTGGGGCTTCATGCTAACGACCCTGATGATATTTCTGCGAAAGAAAGTGTTGGGGATATGCCGCCTAGTCCCGTAATTTATAAGACCCAAGAGTTACCAGATCCTGTTACCATTGTCATAGAAGAACCAACCCCCATTGGCTTGACACCTGCCCAAGAATCTTTCTTGAAGGAGATTGTGCCAGATGCGTATGCAAGTATATTGAAGTTTGAATCTGAAGAAGAAGAAGAAGGAATATCGAAGTCGTGCTGTTTGTGCTGCTGGAATATTTGCTGCCAAACTTGCAAATGCAATCTGTCGAGTATGTTGCTCGGGAGCTCTGAAAGAAAAGCTCCGGAGATGGAGAAGGAGGAACTGTTCACTCCGACACTTCAAAAAGCTGCACTAATTGGAATGGGCATGATAAAAAAGGCTGTCTTCCCTTTGGTTTTAGCCGTGACTAGGGAAATTTGGGTCACTCTTGAACTCTCTACGGTTTTACTTGGCTTGATCCTCTCCATCGTGACACTTTCTTTGGATGATAACGAGGTTTTTAATATCATTCACTTTGTCCTTATTGTAATATCCAGCACTCTTGCTATTATTGATGCCGTATATAGCTTGATAGAGTGCCAGAGCTGCAGGATATGCTATTCCTATATCAGGAACCAAGATCAACACGATGTGGAAGGCACTGAGGAGACCAGAAATCGGTGTTTGAAATGCCTGTACTGGTGCCATGAGAAAATGGACATTGCTCGAATAATTTTGACAGAGGTCCTTGTCTATCCTCTTTTAATATGTGATATATTTGAAGTCATTGTCGGTCGGAGCTTTGAAAGCGACTCACACTCAGATCGTCTGGGATTTGCTCTTTTCTTACTCTCTTGCATATCCTTGTTGCTCTATGTGTATGTGGTTAGAGTCATTGTTTTGGGTCGATCCATACAGCGTCTACAAGAAATGCGTACCGTTAAAGGTCAACCGGACACAGGCAGCGCTCGCAGTGCATTTTCTATTCTGAGCGGGGCCTTCTGGTACCAAATATTCTTTTTCCTTCATATTGTCTTGCAGATGATGGCTCAGATTATGATGCTGGTAGCTATTGGAGGCAAGATACGCTACGACAACCGCCATTTTTATCAACGCGACAATTCTAACGAGGTTATCCAATACAGCCTGCAGCTAATCATCATGCTGGTGATCGGCTACGTCTCTCCTACGTTTGGATATTTGTCGTTCTTTATCGTCACCAAGCCTTGGGCTCAGGAGTTCCCTCTTGGAATTTTTAATGACATCACTTCACAATTGAAGTTGCTGGCATCGGGAGGACCCGATAGTTATTTAACGAGTAGTGACGATTTGAACGATGAAGTCAATAAGAATATTATACAAGCTTTAGGGGAAAACTACAAGAAACTGTCCAGGAAAGAGATAGGCAAGAGACTGATAGCGTTCATAAAAAAATTTGGGGACGATTTAAAAAAGCTTCGTCAAATGTCTTTCTTGAGCAAATTCTGGTATCCTTTTAAAAATCCCTGGTTGGTGCTTCTGTGCTTGTCCTATGCAGGCATGCAGTTTACCTTCGTCATATGTGCCGGAGTTACAATGAATGATATGGGGATCCTTACCAGTCAGATTCTCAACGGGGGAGGCTGGATCTTTTATTATATCATTGCCATTGCCTTCGGAGTCATTGCTAATGCGTATGCTTTCTTGGTTGCTGCTTTCTGGATCTTCATCATCGCAACTATTCTAGCCATCATCATTGGAGTGATTCTGTGCTGCATACTCATCTGTGTTTGTGCCACCATTGGTGCCGCCAGTGGTAGTAGTAGTAGTAGTAACAACTGATAGATTAACAGCCACAAAATGGGAATACCATGACTTAGAAACTTGCTATATAGTATCACCACATTTTTTTAAATAATTATGTAGCTATTTTCTTTATTCTAAAATGATTCTGTTAGGCTGATTTCATCGCAAATTCAATTTTCTTTATAAAACTGATTTTTGACTCTGACTTATTAATAACTACTAATTGAATTTGCTTCAAGTATGTTTCAAAGCAGCGAACTAGGAAGTATTTGTGTGGAATATTGAGTAAATATCTCTCCATTTTGCTTACATTGAGATAACTTGGGTCCACCCAATGGTCTGTCCAACCTAGCTGATTACTCTGTGGTGAACCAGCATTATCAGGCAGATTAATATTATTCATAGATAGCAGGAGATGGAGTGGAGAGTGATTGGTAATTAACCTTTAAATGAAGTTGCCAGCTTTTCAAACTGGTTCATTATTGGATTATTAGATTCTGGTTTGGTAAGGATTATTGGTGAGTGAGTGAGACACTATACAGTGGTGTCAAATTGAGAATGGGGATATTTGTTTATATATGTTGTGCTCTTTTTATGAATTTGCACAATCTATAGATTGTGTTGCACATTCTATAGATTCATAGATTAGGCAACAATATAAATTGGCAAACAATTTATAGATTGTGCTACTCATCTATAGATTAGCTTCCACCTAAAATTTAACTTCAATTTGAAAAGTTAATGCAAGAAAGTGATTCTATATCCCATAAAAACCCTATGCAAGATATATTACACATGTATTTCTGGAATATTGGTCAATGAAATTAAAAAATTCATTCACAATTTCACTGAGTTCCTCACTACTAATGAATGGCAAATAGTGATTTTATGAAAATTTATTAGATACTAATAGCTAAAAACCATTAACATATACTATGGACCTGCTTTTACAAGGCATGTCTTATACTCGCTTATGCAGTGATGAAGATTTAAGGGTGCCAAAATTGAAGTATAGATTTATTGATATATGGATACTAATCTATAGATTGTGCAGTACTATCTATAGGTAGGTGAGTTGCATAATCTATAGATTGTTGCCCAATCTATGAATTTATAGAATGTGCTGCACGATCTATATGTGTGGACGTACGTATGTCATTTGTACTTTGACCCTTGCATATTTTTGTGTTAGCTAGGTGTTCGACCCCGTCCCAGACTTCACTAAACAGAATCCTCAGGTTTAGCGATCATTACCCGTATCATCTTAGAAATGGAATTGTTTACTGCTTTGAGTTCTTAGTTATAACTTTAAAAAACTTGCCGGAGTTCCATTTCTATTTGAGTTAGTGGCGGTGGTAAGTTAATGCGCTATTTGTCATAGTTATAAGCCCTACACAATAGTATTTGCTTGAAAAATTCATTGTTCACTAGACTAACTACAAAGGTAAGTCTTGCGTAGATATATCCAGTTGTGCGAAAATATTGTGCATTACAGCTACTACTTAGCTGAAGAATATCACAAAGAAAACATTTAAAATACCGTGACTTGTTTTTTTGTTGCTTTTTTTTTTTTTCAATTCAAACAGTTGCGGGGAGTGGTTACTATGGCATTGAAACCCATTTACCGTATATGCGTAATTAAAAAACTCGCCATTTTTTTGAGCTTCTAAGTGCCGCTTGTTGGTTGTCAAGAGCCATTGGTAGTCAGAATGGCTTCTAAAGAAGCTACCACTACTCGGGGAAAGCTGAGACAAGTACATAATTCCATATAATATGTATATATAATCCATTTTTGTCATCATGAAATAAAAACTTCTTGAGGTGAAATACATCATATATCAATATTGTAGTTTTATGCAGCCTAACAAGGCAGGCTCACTCGCCATTTGTGCTGAAGCACACCACTAGTTATTATTATTATTTATTTAATGTGTGTGTGTGGTGTGTGTGTGTGTGTGTGTGTATGTGTGTGTGTGTGTGTGTGTGTGTGTGTGTGTGTGTGTGTGTAAGATATAGAGATTTACCACCACTGCTTCATTTTGAATACTTGTTGTCTTTATATGATTATTTGAGACTAGTAAAAGTATGAAAGTATTATTATCAATATGTAATTATTGTATTTCTTTCATCGCATTTAAACAGCCGGAATGAAACGATGAAATAGTTGTAGACTAGAGGTGCCCTCAATAGCATGTGGTAGCCAAGCAATTCAATTAGATAATGTATTTGCAAGCATTTGCATGATTACTTTAATTTAATAGAAATAGCCAGAGAAAGGTTATGAAATGTATAAATGGGTGACACTATAGTTCTGCTTAATTTAGGTAAATACCAGCATAAGTACCCAATCTATGTATGTACTTGTAAATAGGCCTGTGTACTGTGTACTATTGTTTCATACCAACTATAAATATTAAAGTCATTATGAGAATTGTGGAAATTAAGTATAATGGATTAATATTGTCTTTTATTAGGAGCATGCCACTGTGGAGGAGTTTGTGATAGACATTGGACATCTCAACCAAGATTCTCTCAAGTAAATTTGTGTTCACATAACATGTGTCATGTGTGCTTGTGTGTTTGAAGTATTGTAGTAGGTATCTTCCATACAATACAACCCACTGACAAGATCACTGTGGTCTATGCAAAACATATCGATCTTTACAATACATGTGTGGGAGTTGCCAACTAACCAGGCTAGACTAGATTATGCTATCACTAGCAACTGCCAGAGGTGAATAAAACATTGACACTTTACGAGGGATGCATATGTTTCATAATCAGTAATGGAGGACATGACTTGGAGTAGAATTGAATGATGTGAGGTGAAGGGATAGTGAAGTGTTCAGTATACACCACACACACATAGGCTACATAGAATATTATAACAAAAACACTCAACCAAAAATTATATATGTATAATATATATATACCATAGCCGAGTCACAGTACAAAGAAGTATGGTATTATTTTGAAATAGTTGTATCTAGGGAATAGCTGTATCTAGGGAGTAGTTGTATCTAGGGAATAGCTGTATCTAGAGAGTAGCTGTATCTAGAGAGTAGCTATATCTAGAGGGTAGCTGTATCTAGACAGTAGCTGTATTGAATCTTGATTGAGTTATACCAGAGAATGTCTCACTTGCTTCACTCGTTTACCAACAAAAGAAATATTTGTGATTCAAGAACTAAACGATTAATGATTAGGAAAAAGAAGTGTTGGACAGCTCTCTAGAGTTCATTCACTATGATACAATTATCAACATATGATCCCAAGTAATTATATTTTCTTTCAATTTCTGCCCGTTGTGTCTAAATGCTTATATTCATGCCGGAGGGAATGAGCATAACATCAATGTCTATCTGTTTCCAATGCTATTCATTCTTTTTTGCAGCTTCCTTTTTATCTGTGTTAATCATGCAACACTGTGTAGCCAACTTACTGTATAACTGTTATTTTACTATAAATTTTTTAGAGATGAAGATTTGTTATCTGAGTTGGAACAATCTTTCAGGGCAGTTCTTCTAACCATCACCACCAGCGAAGCATCTCTAGACCCTTTACCAACTGGTATGTATTATTGTACATAAGGAAGGCCCCTTTTTTTTATCAGTCTAGTACATCAATGCATGATAATATCATGGCTATCCTCTGGTTGCACTATGAAATGTAATTTAATGCAATATTTCAAGTGTATTGTAACAATAGGTGAGTGATTTTATTGGCGAGCGAGACACTCTCAGGGTTGACGCTATCGAGATTTCGATATATTTATATATTTATCTGTTTATGGGGTACGTGAGACTTCTGTTTTAGCCCGCGCTTCTAAGGACGTAATTAGGTAAAGTGTTTCTAGAATATAAAACAACGCGCGGAAAATCGTGCTGTTCGCGTGTGAAAAAAAGATTTAAGAGTTAGTTCTCTTTTTACTTGTCGCAGTAGAACTGTGCTAGCTATTGCTAGAGTTTTTGGTGTTATTCATACTTTAATCTAAGCATGGAGATGTTGAAAAATCAAACTGAAAAGAAAAACTTCATAAATGAAGATGAACGAAGAGCTAGACTTGATAAAAAGAATGAGAGAGCGAGAGCCAAGAGAAGGACAGAAACTGAGGAAGAGAAAAGGAAGCGGCTTGAAAAAAGGAATGAAAAAGATAGAGCTAGAAGAAGAGAGGAAAGCACACAAGATAAGAAGATTCGGTTGGGGAAAAGAAAATTAATATCTTCTAAAGAAAGCCCCCAAAAACGTGTATTGTTTTGTTGTTGTTTTTTCCTTCAATTCAAACAGTTGCAGCGAGTTGTACTGAAATCCCTTTACAGTGTATGCATAATTTAAAAACTCGACCTTATTTTCAGTAGCTTCAGTATTAGAATTCAAAATCATTCATATAAAAGTAGTATAGTCTTTAGGCTCGCTCGCCATTTGTGCTCAAGCACATCACTAGTTTATTTATATATATGTTTGGACGTACGTATTTCATTTTGTACTTTGACCCTCCGTATTTTTGTGTTCGCTCGGCGTTCAACCCCGTCCCAAACTTCACTAAACAGAATCCTCTGGTTTAGCGACCATTACCCGTATCACCTTAGAAATTGAATTGTTTACCGCTTTGAATTGTTTTGCGGGTGAAGTTAAAACGCAAAAACTTATGGGAGCTCCATTTCTATTCGAGTTAGTGGCGGTGGTAAGTTAATACGCTATTTGTCACAGTTATAAGCCCTACTCAACAGCATTTACTTGACGAACCACGAAGGTAAGTCTTGCGTAGGTATGTTCAGTTGTGTGAAAGTATTGTGCGTTACAACTACTATTAAGAATATCACAAAGAACATTTTAAATAACGTGACTTGATTTTGTTGCTTCTTTTTTCAATTCAAACAGTTGCGGGGAGTGGTTGCTATGGTATTGAATCCCCTTTACCGCATATACTTAATTTAAAAACTAGACTTTGTTAAAATCAATCATTTAACAATAGTGTAGTTTAAGGCTCGCTCGCCATTTGTGCTCAAGCACACCACTAGTATATTATATGCTCAACTTCAGTCTTTTCAGAGCTGGGCTTTGACTGGAAATTGTATAGTATTGCTATAATATACATAAATCTAGGGGTTTTACTATTGAGCTCTGCAAGTACCAATTAATCAAGAGCCTCTACTCCATGATATGTATGGACATTCACAAAGAGTATCATTATGATAAAACCGTACATTTGGTGGATGTTTAATTCTGGTAAAGAGTGTAATTCTGGTTATTCTGATTATTTTGATAAAGGGAATAATTCTGGTAAAGGGAATAATTCTGGTAAAGGGAATAATTCTGGTAAAGGGTATAATTCTGGTAAAGGGAATAATTCTGGTAAAGGGTATAATTCTGGTAAAGGGTATAATTCTGGTAAAGGGTATAATTCTGGTAAAGGGTATAATTCTGGTAAAGGGTATAATTCTGGTAAAGGGTATAATTCTGGTAAAGGGTATAATTCTGGTAAAGGGTATAATTCTGGTAAAGGTATAATCAGCTAAGGATGTAATTCTAGTGGTGGCAACTTTTTTAATGAAAGTAATCTTTTCTGCGTCCACATATTATAACCTGATAATGCAACTTCATAATATAGCCTCGCTAAAAGATGACGACAACAACAACCATAACAAATCTGTGGAGTGTAGTTATATTAGTACTTCATACTGGCCTAATTTTGTATTTCTATTGAAGCACGAGGCTCTATTTCCTAGAAATCTAAATATAGTACTCTGGACATGATTTCTAGACACATTGGATAGCTAACACATAAAAATAAATGAATAAATAGATAAATGACATCACTCATTTATCTATTTATTCAATTTTTTTTTTTACTTTTTTACTTTACAAAATTATCTTTTTGGTAGCTCTCTTTTCTTGACAATTTCTGAAGGTTAAATTCATACAATACATTGATGTTGAAATGTAACGGTAATTCCTCCTTCTCCTTGCCTCCCTTTTTCTTATTATATTCTAGAATGTAGTTTCATAATCCTGGTGCACATAAGTAATGAGGCATCACACTTGATGGAGGGGCAGAGTGCCACAACGGTGAGTGCATATGGTAGCTGTGACTTCTTGGTTATTGAGCAGGGTCAGTTTCACTAGTTGAGTTTTGATCCAAATATATAAGCTCATACTTCATTGGATTTTTTAGCCTCCTTATTTTTCTCTACTGGTGTATGACATGTTAATGTTGTCTATTTCCAGTTTCCATGGGTACTGGCAGATCAGCAGTCCTCACACCAATCCCCTATTCCAAAAACTGTGCCACTTAAATATTTCTCCAATAAATTTCTTCAAGTAAGTTATGATGTATAAATGAAATGCAAACACGCAAGATGTTCTCTAACTATTCTATTCTGCTTTTCCTTATTCGTCATTTTTTCAGTTCCTTCAATTAGCTATATATGATCAGTGTTTTCCCCAGAAAAAGCAAGTAGAGTCGGGCAATTTTGACCACACCCCTGACCACACTCTTTTAAACACTAGAACAGTAAACCCTCCATATAGTGACCACCTTGGGGACGGGACATTTGGTCTCTTCTCAGAGGTTTGTCCTTTCTCAGAGGTTCATATGAAAATGTCATAATTTGTGATAAAGAGTTAGGGAAAATATACATACATTAATTGATGCATGTCTTATTGTGGTTATCTGAATGGTGTCCGATGACAAGCATCTTACATGTACAAGAAATTTTTTCTTCTGAAGTGTCTCCACTGCCTTCTTGTGGCTGCTACTGGTACAGCTAGCTATACTTTGATAAAGATGTGCTGCCACTAGAGATGCAATTTTCTGTAATTTTTTTCCAGAATAAGGGGATTGTTTGTATAGCAGCATTAGCAACAAACCACACCAGTCTTTATTTTGGTAGTAAGCCAGGTGATTTTTCCTAGTAGCTTGCTGTCGTGTGGACATTATTTCCCACACTTTTTGTTCAGATGAAGATTAAAATAGAAGCATCAAACTTTCATAGAGTATTTAGAGAAGACCTTTTGTCCCAGACAAAATTGGATACTGTAGAAGTAGTGTAGTATGCTATTTTTTATTAGCTTACGCGAGACCACAATCTCTCAAATTATCAATGGGTGTGGTCTTTGGTCGCTTGTAGAGGGGTGAATGTATTTATTTTGAGCAAGATGGGACCGAGAAATTGGTTGCTGGTCGGAAATAAGAGGTGGTTGCTTCTCAGAGGTTCTAAATGCACTATATTTGTTGTAGTTGCAAACGGGACGCATGATTTGGTCTCTCTGGAGAGGTCGGTCGCTTCTCGGAGAGGTCGTTAATAGAAGTTTTACTGTAGTACGTCATAATAATAATATATCAGAGTTATGGCTTCAGATGTGAAATAGTATAAATACAGCTTATGTTTATAGCTGAGGCTTTAGGTGTGCTATATTAGGCCAGCTATGCCATATCAGCCTGCTGGAAACATACTAGGGGATAGACTGTGGCTCTTATATAGTTTATATAGTTTAGAGGCTTCCCCCCTCCCCCCCCCCTCAATTGCAGGTTCAGGGGCCAACTAAATAGCTTGGTGGATCTCAGCTAATGCTTTGAAGGAACCACTGTGTGTGTATGTGTGTGTGTGTTTAGTCTCTTGATATAGCTAGACCTGATGGATTATGTAAGGTTATTATTGCAGATGAAAGTTTACGTCCAGGAGCAGTCTAGTAAAACTGCAGAAACAAGAAGTGAACTCTAAATGACTCCAACTTAGCATTGAGTTTGCTGTACGTATTCATGCCATCTTTTTATATTTCATCATAAATCTCATCTTTTATTATTGTGTTCATTTCCACTTGATTAATATAAATTTGGTAGATGAATGTTGATCTGTTCTATGCTGTTCTGGCTGAGTAGCCTGACGTTTCAACTTCTTGCCGAAGTCCTCTTCTTTTGCAAGAAGTCAAAACGTCGGGTTAAGTTTTAATTAACAATATTGGCTGTTTAAAACTGAGAAAATTTGCTATTATTATAATTATTTCAGCCGAGAATGACTGAATAATAATAATAATAATAATAACAACAGTGCATGACTGCTGTCTTGGAGTAGTTACATTCAGAGTTTGTGCTGGATAGGGCATATAAGGAGAAGGAAAATCATCAAGCAGTAGCTAAGCCCTCACCTTCAGTCTGAAGCTATTTGTTCATTCTGTGATTGCTGCAGCTACGAGATGGGTAGGTCATCTTTAAAACTGAATGTTGATAAACAAAATGATTAAATAGGGCTCTCACTAGAATTGGACTCCTATAATTATATTTATTTAATTGCTCCACTACTGGGTGTATCAGATGCCTGGCAATTAGTAGATATTGATGAAATTCTGGATCCCTTTGGGAGTAGAATGTTAGTTCAGAATATACACATGCTTTACAAATTATTATGACCAAATTCCACTGGTATCAACCAACAAGTAATGCCTGTGGTCAGGTTTTCAGGAGTGTAGGAACTGGTCAGGCCAGTCAGGCTAGCCTGACTGATTTGAAGTTAGTAAGTCAACGAATAACCCTTATAAGCCAAATATTGCTTTTTCTAAACCAGAGTCTCTACAAGCCAGCAGTCCACTAACCATTGCAGAAACAGGAAGTGCAACATGGAGTACATTCCATTGTACTATTTTAACCACAATTTTCTTTATCTGTTGCAAGGTGTAGGAGCACTTTACTTTGAGGCTTTATATTTAGACACTATCTGGATAGAGTAACTCTTCTTCTTTCTAACAATACAAGTCTGGTGTCTGGGAACCTTTCCTGAAGTTGTGGTGTGAGTGTTTCTTGAGGTATTCTAAATGGCTTCGAAATAATGGCTGTAGTAAATTTGGGCAGAATTTGTTTAGCTCACACAGTCTTCTACAGTTTTATACTTTTATACCATTCTGTAGTACAATGAATGCTCTACAATTATAACTGAAATAATAGATTCTCATTTATTGTTTGTAGAAAGTTAAAAATTCAATAATATGCAAGTGAAAGCAGATAAAGTATAAGGTAACCAATACAGTCCGCAATTTACCGACTTATGGGGGCCAGAGTTGGTGAAGGGTCTGGCTAGCGGGACTATAATTAATTAACCCCGAATTTCAGTACAATAGAAGGCCAATTATTTTTCAGTTCTTTTGTTGCTGTTTTCATACCGGCATAGAATGCGAATTGTACAAAAAGAAAAAGTAGCTGAGTTGTTGATTATATTCAATTTGCTTTGTGACGCTATTGACTTTAGGTTGATTCATTATCTCCAGATACACAAAAATTTGAATGCAAACAGGCATTTCTATCTAGACGAGCTACGCATGCCCGTGAACAGCGTTTGCGCAAATGCTGGCGTCCAAGCGTTTCCTTGCACACAATGGTTCGTTGGAAATAGGGTGTGTCGAAGTTGTTCGAGGAAGTAAAAATATACATTGCTAGTGGATATTCTCTGCTGAAAAAGTTTAATCTGAGTGAAGAAAAGAACTTCAACATCCTCAAATGTCGTGCATTGAAGGATGTGGAGGAACTATCTGTTCAGGAGGAAATAGAAGTCACAAGGTCAAAGAAAACTGACAAACTCAATAAGAACCAAACTACTCCATCATATCTTATAGACAACAGAGATCAGTCTACTATGGAGGCACTTGAACAAGATGTGAGGAGAATGGAGGACACGAGGGAAGAGAAGACTTTAAGAGACGTGAAGGATGGAGCAGACTTGAGGGATACCATAATAATAAAGTATGAAAATGTGAGGGGTGAAAAGAACATCATGGACGAGAACGAGGATACGAAACTGATGAATGAGAGGGAAGAGAACAATGTGAGTGATGAGGAAGATGTTGGAGAAGAGAAGAAAGTGGTATGGGGAGAGAAAAAAGAGGAGGAAGAGAAGGAAGAGAATAGTGAGAGGGATGAGAAGGATGAAAAGAAAGAGAAAGATTTAGAGAAGGGCATTAAGGATGTGAGTAAAGATAAGGATTTGAGGGAAAAGGGTGTGAGACCAGAGAAGAGTATGGGAGAAAATGAGGATGTGAAGGAAGAGAGGGAAACAAAGGAAATTGAAAGGGGTGGAGACATTGGCAATGGAAGTGAGGTGGGAGATCCTATATGGAGAAGAATTAGTGAGACAGAAAGTACAAGGAAGGCATGGAAAGTGCCAGTTACCAGTACTACAAGGACCGGAGATGCTACCAAGAATATGGAGGGCAACAATGCATTGCTGATATGCGGTGAAAAAGTGGTCAACAGGTCTAGGAATGCTACAAATGAAAGTAGAACAATGCTAACAAGAAATCCAAAGGAGACAAGAAAGGAGAAGAAAACAGAAGCTAAGCAAACAATAACACAAAGAATAAAAATCAAAAGTATTAAGGATTAAAACAACTAAAGCAACTGTAAATCCAAGCAAAGGAGACATATCTGAACAAACTGAGGAAGCACATTTAAAAGAACCAAAGACAGAAGCTACAAACAGGATGGATGAATCACCTCAAATTGATGCCCATAGATTGGAAAAAATCACAAACAATGCAGACAAAAAGTTGTGGAATACAATCATAATATGTGAATCAAGAAAGAAGGCAAGAAACTTACTTGATAAAATATGGGCATGTGGCCTCTATTGTTGGACAATATACTGAGATTATTCTGACTAATTTCAACTCTTACAATACTAGCTTTGCAATCTAGAATCATTTAATTACTTATGAATGTATTACATTCAAATGAAGCAAAGTAAATAAAATGCAATCTAACCAAAAATATTATATATCCTCATAATTGCAAATTTTTCTTAGTCCAGACACAGTAACAAGTGGACTAGGCAGTGTAGTGGTTGGTCTAGAAAACATTTACAAGGGGTGATCTTTCATGCCACATGAAAAGTTATTGCAACCACACCCATTCTTTGTCATGAGATTTGATACTTAAAATGAACTTGTTTGTGAGTGTTCTTCTGCTTGTAACCCAAGTATCCCAAAAATCTAGAAATGGTGAGCTATTAAGCTCCAAGAAGTCATCTCGGAAAATTTGCTAAAGTGGGTGCTTGCGTAGCTATAACCAGTCTTAACTGAGTGTATAAAGTGGTAAACAAAACTCTCTTGAAATTCTACCTACCAGTAGCAGCAAGGTGGCATCTTTTGATGTTATCTAGGTTAGTGGCAATATTTGCAGTCTTGTCATTGGCTATACTAGCCCTAGTCTCAATGTGAGACAACAGAATGTAATTGATTAGGGGTATAAACTTATTATTTAGTGAACAGACTCAACATTGCAAAAAAGCAAACAAACATACAAACAAAGAAACAATAAACAAAAACAGATGCAATAAACAACAGGCAACATGTCATTATGTAAAATACACACCTATGCCTTTTTTTATTTTATTTTTTTATTATTGCAGTGTTTACCCAACAGGAGGTCTATGGTGGTATTGTCATCTTTTCCTTCTTTTTACATTATTGATAGCAGCAGTTTCATTACACTACTCATAAAACGATTGAGTGATAATGAATTGGTAATATATAGTAGTACTACTGTATATATAAATTGATATAATATTTAGGCTACTAGAAAATAACATACACTATCAGGAAACCAATATGAACAGATGCTTGTGGAAATGCTGACAAGTGATCCTGGTTATAATAGCTATAAGAAATGTATCATCTCTTATTTGACTGGAAAACTATTTTTATGGAACTACTAATTAATAATGCAGAGTAATTTTAATCGATTGTTGACTTCAAGCATGAAAGTTTATGGGATAGCACTGATTGTATTGCTCAATGTATTGCATGAAGTAAAGCTGCAAGCTCCAGGAGATGCAAGCTCATCTTGCACAAGCCATCATAGGATCCCTCGCAACTACCAAGTATTGCTGGACTCCTTCTGGTATGTCAGTTTGCTTCAGAGTAGTAGGCCTTCCCTGTGGCAAGAAGTAGATGTGGATGGACTGACTGATTCAAGCAAAAGTGCTACTACAGTGAGTGTCACAAGGTTTTAATATGACCATATTCTCTCTAATTTCCTTGATTGTGTGTGATTATAAGGTGTACATCACTAGTGGTATATTATTTGTTATTAATTCAAATGGTTCTGCTGCTATTCAGCTAGCCATCAAATCCAAACAAAATATGATAATATGGCAGCTGAAACATTTGAATTAATAACAGTACATGACTAATGATCTAAACCTTATAATGTAAATAGCTTTTATATTTTCACAAACTTTTAATCATAACTGTAATTTCCAGTGGACTCAAGAGGGAGACAGAAGTTGCCAGCAAGCAGTTTGGTCCTGCCATTTTTATGTCCCCACTCAGAATAACTGGCTCATCACACAACACATCAACAGAATCATTCATGAAGACACTCTCTTACCACAAGTCATAGCTCAAGTGGAGTTTCAAATACTTTCACTGTGTATCCAAGGCTGTCAGAAGTCTATTGAAATTGAAGTGTGGGAAACATCGGTCATCAGTCGCACACAAGCTAGAGTCATTTCTCAGTATAGACAAGTTGGTAGGATAATAGCTAGCCAGGAGGCAGTTCATGAGCCACAAAATGCCAGTATTCCCATAAACTTCCAAACTAATGCCACTGGGTTTTACCTGGCTTTGGTGGATGGCAACACTTGTGTGGCCATCACTAGAGTTCTTGTGTTCTATTATGTCTGTCCAGCTGTAAGAAAGGGGCTTATGAGTTACCCAGAGACTCCATCTCCTCCAATTGTTGAACATCCAGTGCCAACTGCAACCATTAGTTGTGGTAATGGATCAGCACAGCAGCAAGGAAGTTCATCTCTAGTGTGTGTTGAGAGAGGCATTTGGTGTACTACAGGTAATGCTAACAACCAGTTTTAGATAGTAAAAATGATTAATTAGTAGCTAACACCAAAGTTTATTATTGATGTAAAGCTTATAGTTGTTTCTCTATAATGAACAATTAAGTATCAATCTTCACATTTTATAGTGTGTTAATATAAATGTTTAATTTGTGATACTTGTAGAAATACCAGGCAGCAGTAAGTTGCCTCTAGTAACCATGAGAAGCTTCGGTTTGTTTTCTGAAAGCATAGGAAGCAATACAAAGAGTATAATTAAGTCTTATACGAACAGTGAGAGTTCAACAGTTTCAAGTGTTCTTCCAGCACTTGCAGAAAGTCCAAGTCTCCAGTCAAAGGCAGTAGGGACAACTAAAGCTCTGTTGATGATATATATTCTATCTGCTGCTACTGGTATCCTGCTGGTGGCATTGCTTCTTATTTCAATGTAAGTTTATCAAAACAGGGAAGCTATTACAAGAGTTTTAATGCTGATTTCAAATTTTTAGAATAATCAATGCTCCATCTAGAATACACATGTACACATAATTATATATTATATTATATTAATAATATATTGAAGGTACTGGTGTTTAGCTTAAAAATGTAGCAAAAACAACAACAAAAAAACTGGTATTCTTATTTTTTTTACAAAACAGCAACAACAAACAACAACAACAAACAAACAACAACAACAAACAAACAACAACAACAAGCAAACAATAAACTTACTTCACAAAATGTCAGCAGCTTTATAGTAGTGTTGTTTTAGTTAACTAAAACTAAAAACAAAACCCCTTAGTTTTGGGGTATTTACTTTTGGTAAGAATAACTAAAACTAAGCTGTAGAGAATATGAAAAGACTAAAACTAATTATTTTAGAAGACAGTAAATTCGATAATAACTAAACTACCAGTAGAGTGGATGACAAAAACTAAAACTAAGCAAATTTTATTGTAAACAATTCACCTTGAATTATGTCATTATTAAATGAAAATATAAGTTCCCATCAAGTAATTATTCTCTAAACTACATAACAAATACCATACTTCATTAATAATACCCAAGTTTTCACAGAAATATGCCATTTTTGAAGTTCTTTGGGAAAACTACATGAACAACTTTCTTTAAGGAGTCTCATTGAATTTGAGAGGCAACATAAATTAACTAAAACTAAGACAATTGATAGTATAACTAACTAAATGGTATTGAAGAAAACTAAAAACAAACTAAATATCTTCAGGGAGAATTTGGGGGGGGAAACTAAAACTAAGCATTCAAGATATTTTTTTAGTATGAATAACTAAAACTAAGAAAGTCTGGAATCCCTAAACCAAAACAACACTGCTTTATAGTGGCTTGATCTAAATAAAACTGAACACTGAAATACTATCATCCAATATACACCAGTAAACCAGCTTTTTCGTGACTGAAGGTTATTATTTAGAAAATAACACCAAACTCCACCCATTTTTAGGAGCATGGCATAAACAAATAAATCCTGTCTTATTACATTTTTTGTCCACTCAGCAACAATGATTTCACTGATCTGCACTACTTAAAATATTATTCTTGGAATGTGAATATAATTATTTTTTTATTTTAGTTTATTAATAATTATGAGATGTATCCACCCAAGGGCAAGTATTCAACAAAACGTAGATGAAGATGAGAATATTTACCAAGAAATTTCCAATTACCAAGTGAGACCTCCTTCTCCTTACATACAACCAGATGACAACCCTTCATATGGCATTCCTCTTGCTAGTATTAAGAAATACGAAGAAGTGGATTCTCTAAAGAAAGACTCAACAGAGTACTTGGAAGTTTATTAGAAAGAGCATTTTGTGTATCGTAACAGATTATATTGCTACATTATTTTATTAGATGTATCACTTATTTTATTCAAAATGTCAAGTGCATTAATAGCTGTATATAACTACACAACAAAGTTTGTTCTCGTTTCTATGTGTACATATGTAAAACAAAATGTGTGAATCATTCTCATTTTATATGTTATATGTCCTGCATTCCAATGCACATGTCATAAAGACAAACCTAAAGTTTAGACTGTCAAATGTAAAAGTGTGAGAAAAATTGTTTTATGGTTGATTATGTATAAGTCAATAGCATCATTACAATATTAGTTCAGTTTAACAAAATAACACTGCCGAAAATATTGATAAACTTGCACATTTCAAGTTCTGTCTAATATACAAGGCAGTAGTTGATCATGTATCCAAAATATATTGTCAAGTGAAATGCCTAATTGTTTGGGTTAATTGTCAGGGTTGTGCTTGGCAATGTAACTCTTTGTGTAACCTGGCAAACTCAAAAGTCAGTAAAATAATGTTTAACTAACTCCTCCAGGAATGTTCCCCTCCCACCTTTACCCAGATATGCACTCAGTTCAAGTTATGTCTTCAGTGGGAGTGGCTGAGTGTCATTTAGACATAGCTACTCCCTCATAGAATTTAATATACACAACTTTGTCCAACCAAACAAGGCAATGCCTACATCCTGTTGCCATGTGCACATTTGTGCCACAATACGAAGTACCAAAGTTCAACCTGCAGCAATAGGATAGCAAGAAGGAGAGAAGTAGTTTGTTGCTGTTGCTGTTGTTGTTGTTTTTTTCTTTCTATTCTTTTGTTTTGCAACACAATGGTAAGTGATTGTAGTCAGTTGTCATTATAGGAATATTCACAGTGCAATTTGAACCTTTGCTATTCATTAGTGAATTTTTTGTTTAGATATATGAAGTTGATTTGTTTACCAAGTTTATAGTGAAACCAGATGATAGTATTGGACAGAAGAGATAGAAAATTGCAGGTGGGGGTGGGGAGGGGGAGGTGGATAGGAGAATACATTTTAAAGAATGTATTGATATGTGTTTGTAATGGGGGAATGGAAATGGTAAAAGTAGAGAACTGTGCATTCTTCATCTTTCTTTCATTATAGAAATCCCGCTCCAACATGCAGCTGCTATTGCTGCTAATGGTTGACTTGCTATCTAATGCAATATCTCAAGCTCCTGGAGATGCAGACGTCATTTGCACCACTCCTTCTGTTTTGGTCCTTCCTCCATCTTACCCACCTAACTTCAGAGTATTGATGGACTCCTACCACTACCTTAATTTGATTAGGGGCCCATGGCAACAGGCAGATGTAGATGGAGATGGCACACAAGTGAGTTCATTTGGTGCTATTTATATTTTCGTTCATAACAGTACTTCTTATAGTGGATTGGCGGTGGTCAAGCTTGCAGGCAATCGATGTTTTCTTGCAATCGTGCAGCGCCCCCATCATCACGACAGAATAATTGGCTTATTCTTCAACACATACGTAGAGTTGTGAGTGGAAGTCATTTATCTCATGTTAACATTCAAATTGACTACCGAATGTCAGATTGCAATATGGGATGCCAAAGTTCATTCAATTTAGAACTTTGGGAGACATCTGTGGCCAATAGTATGGAGTCCAGAAACACTTTGAATTACAGAAGACTGGCGACTGTTTTAAGGTCCAATAGTTCTACTGGTCTAGACAAACAGGAAACGATCCAGGCTTCCTTCATAACAAATGAAACTGGATTTTATTTGGCTATAGTTGATGAAGGATCATGTATTACAATATTACGAGTAGTTGTTTTCTATTACGTATGCCCTGCAATGGTAACGGATCTAATCATACACCCAGAAGTAGAGGCTCCACCCATTTCACCGACATTAGAGGCAAAACTAGAGTTGGGTCAGTGTATCAATGGAACTGTCGGAGTGCCCACAGCCAATATTTCTCTGTCTTGCTCACCGACTGGAGTTTGGAGTACTTTTCATGATGGAGCGCATTGTCGCTGTGACCCTGGGTTTGCTCCATTTAACGATGCTTCTTGTAGAGGTAAGACTGAGCTAATTAATATAAGAGCTAAAAAATATAAGAATAATATACAAAATTTGTTTGTTACATGTAATTATCTACACACTATTGTTGGATCAAAAAATATACAGGAATAAAATTATTTGCAGTTATGCACATATTGGACATTTTGCTTATGCATCTGCTGTTATGGTTATCATTTCAGCCAAGATGACTGCTTTGTGTGTGTGTGTGTGTGTGTGTGTGTGTGATATAAAATTTGCTGTATGTATTACTGTAGCATGTCCTGTTGGTGAGTACTCATCAATACACAGAAAATGCTTAGTTTGCCCAGCCAAGTCCTGGACTAATGAGTCAGCTGCTGAGATATGTCAGTGCTTGGACGGTTACTTTCGAGCCTCTGGTGAGACAGCTGACTATCCTTGCACAAGTAAGATTCAATTAACAGCCATTCTTTTGAAAAAAACTAATGCCATTATAGATACATGATGGGTCAAAATCTTCTCTTACTCCTGAGATGTATTCTCTCTCTTTTATTTTTAATTCTGTAGTGTTTAAAAAGCCTATGAAAGAGAGAGAATACATCTAATGAGTAATATAGTTGTTACACAACACTAAGCTGGAACTAAATTAAATGAACATGTGAGCCTTTATAAAGGTGACAAAGCAAATTCATTGATTTATACTTCTTGATAAGCAATACATAAATATGATCATATTATATGATCATATTATACAGAGCCTCCAGGAAAGCCCACACCAGTGGAGGTAATATCCCATAACTCAACATTCATTTTATTGGAGTGGGATCCTCCAGTAGACAATGGGGGAAGAAATGATACTAGATACACACTGTGGTACCAAGAAACTGGGTCTTCAGTCTTACACAAATTATATACACTCACCAGCACTACTGGAATTG